>Ga0268298_10006536_pt1 | contig 10554 bp, 3 predicted proteins | sample WWTPWeurt_MetaG_FD_194462 | JGI IMG/M metagenome (GOLD analysis project Ga0268298, IMG submission 194462) | Activated sludge microbial communities from WWTP in Nijmegen, Gelderland, Netherland - WWTP Weurt | ecosystem: Engineered > WWTP > Aerobic digester > Activated sludge | place: Netherlands... | reverse complement strand
GCGACCGCGGCAACTACCCCGTGCTCTCGTTCTTCGACGACGCGGGCGACACCGTCGACTTCTATCCATCGGTCGTCGCCGAGCACAAAGGCGAGCTCAAGTTCGGCCTCGACGCCCTCCACCTCGCTCAAGAGCGCGGATGGAGCCTCGTGCGCTCTTTCAAGCGCCTCCTCGCGCGACCGCGCGCCGCCGACGCCCTGCTCCAGATCGGCAACGTCGAGATCTCCGTCGTCGATCTGATCGCGAAGTTCCTCACCGCGCTCCGCGAGGCCATCCTCTACCGCTCGAACAGGCCCGCCGCGGGCGTCGACGATCGCTTGATCGCCGTCGTCGCGACGCCCGCGAACGCCCATGGAGCGCAGCGCTTCGTGACGCTCGACACGTTCCGTCGCGCGGGCTTCGAGGTCATCGGGATGCTCAACGAGCCGTCGGCCGCGGGCTTTGAATACACGCACAGGCACCGCCGCACGATCACCTCGAAGCGCGAGCACATCGTCGTCTACGACCTCGGGGGCGGCACGTTCGACGCCTCGCTCGTTCACCTCTACGGCCGGCACCACGACGCCGTCGCGACAGCGGGCCTCAACCACCTCGGGGGCGACGACTTCGACGCGGTGCTCGCGGACGTCGCGATGTCGGCGGCCGGCCTCGATCGAAAGGCCCTCCCGCGCAAGGCGCAGACGCTCCTCCTCGATCAGTGCCGCGAGGCGAAGGAGCGCCTCAACCCCAACTCCAAGCGCATCGCGATCGACCTCGAGTCCGTGCTCGGCGACGACGCGAAGGAGCCGGAGATCACCATCGGCGTGCAGGATTTTTACGAGGCCGCCGCGCCGCTCGTGGAGCGAACGATCGTCGCGATGGAGCCTGTGATGGCCAAGCTCGACGACGACGTGGACGAGGCGATGACCGAGATCGCCGGGATCTATGTGGTCGGCGGCGCGAGCGCGCTCCCCGTGGTGCCGCGCGTGCTCCGCGAGCGCTTCGGCAGGCGCGTCCACCGCTCGCCTTATCCGTCGGGCGCGATCGCGATCGGCCTCGCGATCGCGGCGGACGAGGACGCGGGCTTCGAGGTGTCGGATCGGCTGTCGCGTCACTTCGGCGTGTTCCGCGAGGGGCGCGGCGGCGAGGACGTGGTGTTCGATCCGATCTTCGATCGCGAGGAGCGGGTGCCCGCGCGCGGTGAGGGGCGATCGCTGCTCGGCCGTGTCTACCGCGCGGCGCACAACGTCGGCCGGTATCGCTTCGTCGAGTGCGCGGCGCTCGATCACCGCGGCGTCCCCATCGGCGACATCACGGCGTACGGCGACGTCTTCTTCCCTTTCGATCCCTCGCTGCGGGGCGACGGCGTGGAGCTCTCGCGCGTGCAGGTGCGGCGCATGTCGCGCGAGGGCCCGCTGATCCAGGAGAAATACAGCGTGACCGAGCACGGGCTCGTGAAGGTGACGATCACGGATCTCGAGACGGGCTTCGAGCGCTCTTACCCGATCGGCGCCTGAGCCACGCGCGCCCCCCGCACGCGCAGGAGCGGGCGCGCCCGCGACGAGCATGCTTGGGGGGCGCGGGCAGCGACGGAGCTCGCGACGGCGCTGCCGTGGGGGGCATCCCCGGCGAAGCCAACACGCAGGAACCAGGCTCTCGCGAGGGCGATCGAGGGCGAAGCAACGCGCAGGAACCAGGCCCTCGCGAGGGCGATCGAGGGCGAAGCAACGCGCAGGATCCAGGCTTTTTTGAGGCAGATCAGGCGTAGTGCGAGAGGGCGCCGGTGAGCTCTTTCTTCACGCGATCCACGAGCTCCGCGGGCTCGATCACGCGGGCCGTCTCGCCGAAGCCGAGGATCCAGGTGCCGACCTCGGTGAGATCGCCGATCGCCATCGAGAGGCGAACGCCGCCGTCCGGGAGAGGCGAGATCTCTTGCGAGGGGTGGACGCGACGCGTGCGCACGTACTCGGCGACACGCGGGTCGAAGTCGACGACGACGCGCTGCGGCTGGCCGCCGCGGAAGATGCCGAACTGGCCCTGGAAGTGATCCTCGATCGAGAAGTCGTCCGGGAGCGAGAAGCGCTCGATCGCCGCGCAATCGGCGTCGCGCATGCGATCGAGGAGGAACGTGCGCACCTCGCCGCGACCGACGTGGAGGCCGACGCAATAGATGGAGTCTTTGTAGAGGACCATCGCGTACGGGTGGATGACGATGCGCTCTTCGCGGCCGTCCTTGGCGCGGCGATACCGGCAGCGGAGCGGGCGGAGATCGGCGACGGCCTGGAAGAGGGCGTCGAGCTCCTCGGTGCGCGAGGAGTAGTCCTTCGGCGCGAACGGCAAGTAGAGGAAGCGCTCTTCGAGGCGAGCGTCCGCGACGCCGGCGTTGGGCCCACGACCGGGGCGGCGCGCGACGCCGAGGAGCTTCTGCGCGACCATGTCGATCTCTTCGTAGAGCGTGGAGCCCTTCATCGGCTCGAAGAGGCGCTGGGCCGCGAGGAGCGCGTAGGCCTGCGTCCTCCGCACCTCGACGCGACGACCGAGCTCACCGGGGGCGAGGCGCCACACGCGCTCTCCGCCGGGCTTCGTGAGCGTGGGGGTGATCTCCATCTCGCGGCGCACCTCGGCGAGGTAGCGGCGCATCGATCGCGGCGTGACGTCGAGCTCGCTCGCCAGCTCGTAGATCGTGAGGCCCTTGGGGTGGCGCTGGAGCAAGGCGCGGAGCGCGTCGAGGCGGCGGTGCTGGGTGAAGGGTCCGCGAGGTCTCCCGCGCGCGCGGTTCGCAGAAGCAGCCGGCGGCGCGGAGGGGCGCATGGCCGAGGGCGTGGCGAACGAGGGCTGCGCGCTGAGCGGGCGAGGGAGGACGCCTGTCGTCGTGTGCGCGCTGCGCTGCAGGGAAGGCGAAGACGAACGCGGCGGCGGCGCGCTGGGGGAACGAGAACCGTCGGAGCTGCGCGCCCCGGCCGAGGCTGTGCGCGCGAGGGAGCGGTCGGTCGATGTGCGAGCTGCGTCGATCTGTCGAGGGCTCTCTGTCGATCGGGCAGGCTCGATCAAGCGCGCGCCATCGAGCACACGATCGCGCAACGGCGCCGTCTTGGGCATCGTGGTGGAAGAGGAGCGCGCGGGCGGGACGCTTGATGTCCTCGATCGGGAGGGGCCTTCGGGCTCGCGCGAAATGTCCTTGGATCGTAGGCCTTTCAGCTTGGTCGCGGAGGTCTTGTCGGAGGCGTGTGCCTTTCCAGCGTCGGCGCTGCGTGCTCCGGCGGATGCCTTCGAAGCGTCGGCGCTGCGTGCTCCGGCGGATGCCTTCGCCGCGTCGGGACTTCGTCCCCCAGCGGATGCCTTCGCCGCGTCGGGACTTCGTCCCCCAGCGGATGCCTTCGAAGCGTCGGCGCTCCGCGCCCCAGCGGATGCCTTCGCAGCGTCGGGACTTCGTCCCCCAGCGGATGCCTTCGAAGCGTCGGCGCTCCGCGCCCCAGCGGATGCCTTCCCTACGTCTGGCAATGTGCGCCGCGCCATGGCCGCCTCTGTGTACCGCACGACGCGTCCTATTGGCACTCACTAAGTGTTGATGCCCGGCCGCTGGGATGCGATCATTTCGATCCAGGAAGATTGCCTCCTTTGTTTGGTGGAGCGCCCTTTTCGCTCGCTCCACCTCGTAACCGGCGCCGGACCCATCCGTCCGAGCGCCCCCTCGATGCCCGCGCGGGCTGTCTTCGGCGCAGGAGTGAACAACGATGCTCGATCCCTCGAAGGTCGGCTGGCTTGCCGCGATTCTGGGTGGGCTCACGGTCGCGATCAGCGGCTGTCAAACGCAGGCATATTGCTTCATCGACTGCGGAGAGACGGGGACGGGCGGCACCACGGTGACCACCGGATCCGCCGGCGATGACTGCGTGTTCGGGTGCGGCGGGGGCACCACGGGGACAGGGGGCACGGCCGGCACCGCGGGCACGACGGGCACCACGACGACGGAGTGCGGAGGCGACTACACCGATCCGCACACGTGCGGCACCTGCGCGAACGATTGCTTCCAGATCGCGCTCAACTGCAAGCCCGCGGAGATCGGCTGCACGCCGAGCGCGGACCCGGGGATGTTGCCGGGCACGTGCACCTGCGGCGAGTGCGCCATCGACTACTACGACCTCGATAACAACGGGACGTGCGAGTACTTCTGCAAGAAGAACGCGAACGACGACGCGCTCTGCAACAACAAGGACGACGACTGCGACGGCAAGAAGGACGAGGACGTCAACCTCTGTACCGACCCGCAGAACTGCGGGAAATGCGGCCGGACTTGCAGCGTCGTCCACGGGCAGGGCGGGTGCGTGAAGAGCGGGAACGGCGCCTGCACCGAGGCGAACACGCAGTGCCAGGTGGCGAGCTGCGACTGCAACGGCCCCGGCGACTGCTGGCACGACCTCGACGGATCCGTGGCGACGGGCTGTGAATACAACTGCGATCCGACCAACAACGGGATCGAGATCTGCGACGGCCTCGACAACGACTGCGACGGGAAGATCGACGGCGCCGATGATCTCTCGGGCGATCCGGCGATCGGCGTGGACTGCTTCGGCGATCCGGACGGGCTCTGCGCGAGCGCCGCTCACAAGGGCATCGTGGAGTGCCAGGGCGGGCTGCCCGTGTGCGCGGGCGCGAGCATCCTCAAGGAGAACCAGACGCTCGAGACGTGCAACGGGGTCGACGATGACTGCGACGGCGTCGTCGACGACAACCCGACGGACGTGGGCGGATCGTGCGGCGTGAGCGCGATCTATCCGTGCTCGCTCGGCACGAACCAGTGCGTGAACGGGATGCTGACGTGCGTGGGCGCGGTGCTCCCCGGCATGGAGACGTGCAACGGCGTCGACGACGACTGCGACGGGAACCCCGACAAGATCGGCGCGAACCCGCCGCCGGACTCGATCGGCGCGTGCAACGTGCCGCCCCCTCCGCCCGCGGGCGCGACGTCGCCCTGTCAGGCGGGCACGAAGTCGTGCACCTCCGGCGTCGTCGTGTGCAACGGCTCGAAGGGCCCGACGAGCGCCACCGACGCGTGCGGCGATGACTCGAACTGCGACGGCGTGCTCACGAACCAGCCGAACTTCATGTCGGACGTGCACCACTGCGGCAACTGCATGACCGACTGCCTGGCGAACGCGGTCCACACGATCGGCGCCTGCGTGAACGGGGTGTGCGTGTCGCAGGGCTGCGAGCCGAACTTCTACGATCTCGACGGCAACGGGACGTGTGAATACGCGTGCTCCTTCGTCTCGGCGCAGGAGTCGTGCAACGGCAAGGACGACGACTGCGACGGGCAGACGGACGAGAACCTCACCGTGCCGTCGCCCGTGCAGGTGTGCGGCGTGAGCGGGTCGGCGCTCTCTCCGGAGTGCACGACAGGCGTGACCGTCGCGTGCATGGCGGGCGCCTGGAAGTGCACGTTCCCCGCGAACGTGTGCCCCGGCGGGTGCTCGGCGAACGACGAGATCTGCGACGCGCTCGACAACGACTGCGACGGCTTCCTCAACGAGAACGTCGCGAACTTCGGCAAGCCGTGCGCGAGCGATGACGGGCTCCCGCCCCCCGGACACGGCGCGTGCCGCACGACGGGCACCTTCGTGTGCAACGGTCAGAACGCGACGGTCTGCACAGCGATGAAGGCCGACTGCGCGAACCTGCCCGGCGGCTGCACCGAGCTGTGCGACGGCGTCGACAACGACTGCGACGGCATCGTCGACGAGACGTTCAACAACAAGGGCGCGAACGCCGCGAACTTCGTGAAGCCCATCGTCACGAAGATCCAGGCGGCCGCGGGCGCGAACCCGAACATCTGGACCTACACGTACGAGGCGAGCCGACCGACCTCGACGAACCAGGTGCCCGGCACCGGCAACGGCTACTGGACCAGCGCGCCCGTGGGCTCGACGCTCGACAAGACGCCGGCCTGCTCCGCGCCCTCCAAGATCCCGTGGTTCAACGTGACGCCGCGCGAGGCGACGCAGACCTGCACGGCGATGGGCGGCGCGATCTGCACGACCGCGCAATGGCAGACAGCCTGCAAGCCGAACGCCTCGTGCATCTACGGCTACAACCCGCGCGGCGGCGCCGGGAGCGCCTGCGCCACCACGTCCGTCGCGGGCACCAAGTTCTGCAACCTCGGGCCCACGTACGACTTCAACTCTGGCGTCGCCGGCGATCAGGACGGCCTGCTCCCCACGGCCTCGGCCAACCTCCAGAACTGCTGGGCCGACTGGTCCGCCCTCCTGGGCAACGTGGCGACGAACAACAAGCTCTACGACCTGACGGGCAACCTCCGCGAGATCGTGAGCGAGGGCGCCAACTACAAGCTGATGGGCGGCGCCTTCGATCAGGAGTCGGAGGCCGGCTCCGCGTGCACGTTCACCTTCTACACCGTCGATCAGAACTACCAGTTCTTCGACACGGGCTTCCGGTGCTGCTTCACGTCGGATCCGACGCTGTGAGGAGGAGGACCCACCCCATGAAAGAGCTGATGCGCAACGTTCTCTCCCCCCGCTTCCTCGCCCTGGGCGCCGCGCTCGTGGCCGGAGCGACAGCGCTCCTCTCTCCGGGCTCCGCGCTCGCGGAGCCTGCCTCGTGCCTGTCGTTCAACCCGTCCGACTGGCCGCCCTCCTCCAAGCCCTACTTCATGCTCGCGGCCGACACGTCGGGGTCGATGACCTCGGACGTCGGCAACCCCGCGCTCGCGAGCTCGTGCGGCTACGGCACGGACCGCCGCGCGCACATCCGCTGCGCGATCAAGAACACCGTGCTCGCCTTCACCGGGCAGGTGAACTTCGGCCTCGCGACGTACCCGCGCAAGCAGAGCGCCTGCGGCAACACTTGCTACACGACGTGCACGTACACGGACTATCCCGGCAACCTCACGAACCCGGGCTGCGGGCCCGGCACGGGCGCGAACAGGCGCGGCGCCTTCATCCAGGTGCCGATGCTCCAGGACTCGTTCTGGATGGTGCCGCCGCCCGCGGACAACACGGCGTCGCTGCTCTCGTGGGTGGACAACGCCTGCGGAAACCAGCAGGAGATCTTCGCCGACGGCTTCACGCCGCTGAACGGGATGCTCCGCGACATGAAGCGGTATTTCTCGGCGACCGGGTGGACCGCGCAGGACAACTCTGTGACGTACCCGACGCCGCTCGCCGCGCAGGATCTGTCGGGCACCGGCGTGAACGGCGGCACGGCGTGTCGTCCGGTCAACATCATCTTCATCACCGACGGCGGCGAGACGTGCGACACGCTCGCGGACGGCGTCGCGGCGGCGGCCGACCTCTACAACAACGGCGTCACGGTCAGCGGCAAGAACTGGAAGATCCGCACGTACATGATCAACTTCGCGGGCGGCGGCCTGAGCGAGTCGGACCAGATCGCCGCGGCCGGCGGCACGGGCGCCAGCGTGCTCGCGAACAACGAGACGGATCTCTCGATCGCGCTCTCGAACATCATCGCGGGGGCCATCAAGCCCGAGAGCTGCAACAACGCGGACGACAACTGCAACGGCTGCACGGACGAGGGCTTCAAGCACTACTGCGACGTCGGGCAGACGTGCTGCGCGTGGGGCAACTCGGCGCAGCGCCTCGCGTGCCTCACGACCTACACCGGGACGATCACGCCGCAGAACCCGAGCGGCGATCTCACGAAGCTCCCGTGCACGACGATCCTGAACCAGACAGAGCCCGCGAACTGGCTCTGCTACGACCCCAAGGAGAGCTGCGACAACGTCGACAACAACTGCAACGGCACCGTCGACGAGAACGTCCTCAAGTGCGGTAACCCCGCGCACTGTCCGTCCGCGGAGATCTGCGACGGCATCGACAACGACTGCAACAACGCGATCGACGACAACCCGATCTGCAACGGCTGCGTGCCCACGCCCGAGGTCTGCGACGGCTGCGACAACGACTGCGACGGGCTCGTGGACGAGGGCATCGCGTCGGTGCCGTGCGGCATCGCGAACCCGGCGAACTGCGCAGGCACGCTCGTGTGCCCGCAGAAGCCCAACCCCGGCAACGTCGTGGGCGCCTGCCCCGGCGGCGGCTTCAACCAGTGCACGAACAACCCGCAGACAGAGCTCTGCGACGGCATCGACAACAACTGCGACGGGGTCATCGACAACGGCGTCGTGCCCGCGCCGTGCGTGCCCGCGGGGCAGCCCCCGAACTTGAACTACGGCCCCAACAGCCAGTGCAAGCAAGGGACGATGGCCTGCGGATCGAACCAGTGCATCGGCTTCGTCGGGCCCTCCACCGAGGTGTGCGACGGCATCGACAACGACTGCGACGGCGTCGTTGACGACAGCGTCTTCGGCGTCGGGCTCCCCTGCGGTCTGAACCAGGCTCCCTGCACCCCGGGGCTCACGGCGTGCGTGAACGGCGCGCTCATCTGCCAGGGCGGCAACCCGCCCCAGCCGGAGATCTGCGACGGCCTCGACAACAACTGCAACGGCGTCGTGGACGATGCGCCGCTCGCGGACGGGCCCCCCGCAGGCATGAACGGCTGCTGGAACGTCCCGGGCAACTGCTGCACGTTCGGAAACCTCCACTGGTGCCCGCCCCCTGGCGCGACGTGCAACGGCGTGGACACGCTCACGCCTCCTTGCGCGACGGGCACCATCGCGTGCGCGGGCGCGAGCGGCTGGATCTGCCAGGGCTCGAAGACGCCTGCCGCCGAGACGTGCGACGGGCTCGACAACGACTGCAACGGCGCGGTCGACGACGGGAACCTCCCGCAGGTCGGCCAGGTGTGCGGCAGCGACGTCGGCGAGTGCAAGACGGGCTTGCTCGCTTGCACGGCCGGCGTCCTCGACTGCGTCGGCGATGTCCCGCCCTCGCAGGAGGTCTGCGACGGGCTCGACAACGACTGCGACAACGCGATCGACAACGGCATCCAGCTCGGCGGGAGCTGCACGCCGGACTACGATCCTGTCGCGTACCCGAACCCGCCCATCTTCGCGCCTTGCATGCCGGGCACCTTCCAGTGCGACGGCTCCGGCAACAGCGTCTGCGTCGGCGGCATCGGGCCTTCGCCCGAGGTGTGCGACGGCGTCGACAACGACTGCGACGGCGAGGTGGATGAGCCGGGCACCGCGCCGAACGGCATCGACGGGACGGCCGATCCGAACGACCCGACCCACGTGCTCGGCGCCGACTGCGGCGTGGCGATGGGCGAGTGCAGCGGCGGGAAATACGCCTGCGTGAGCGGGATCGTGACGTGCTCGGGCGGCAAGCCGCCGCAGCCCGAGGAGTGCGACTGCACCGACAACGACTGCGACGGCACGGTCGACAACGGCGCGAACCTCTGCAGCGAGGGCAAGGACTGCGTGAAGAGCTCGCTGGGCTGCGCGTGCGCCGAGCCTTGCAGCGGAGAGATCCAGTGCCCCGGCGGACAGCAGTGCGTGCAGGGCACCGTGAACGGCGTCCCGGGCACGTACTGCTTCCCGGAGTTCTGCCCCGGCGACTGCGTGAACGCGACGGTGACGGAGCCGGGCACCGGCGAGGTGCTCTGCGCGCCCGCCGGCACCCCTGGGGGCGCCGACTGCGTCGCTCCTCCGGTGTGCCAGTGCAAGGGCCAGCCGGGCTGCCAGGAGCCCTGCTACGGCGTCGTCTGCAGCAACGGCGAGGTGTGCACCGCGTACGGACCGAAGGCCGGCCAGTGCGTCGTGGACAATTGCTACAACGTGCCCTGCCAGGGCTGCGACAGCGCTTGCCACTCCGGCTCGTGCGCCGACAACCCGTGCGTGCCGAACCCGTGCGCCCCGGGCGAGGTGTGCAAGCCGAACGCCGACTTCACCGACACGACGTGCGTGGGCTCGTGCGCCGACAAGACGTGCGCGGCGGGCGAGGCGTGCGTGGCCGGTGAGTGCAAGCCGACGTGCAGCCAGGAGTGCGCCGCGGGTCAGGCCTGCGACCTCTCGAAGGATCCGCCCGAGTGCGTGACGAGCATGTGCCCCAACGGGCCCACGTGCGCGGACGGCTCGTGCTGCGATCCGATCACCGGCAACTGCGGCGACTGCCCGTGCAGCGGCGTGGTGTGCCCCGACGGTCAGGAGTGCAAGCACGGCGACTGCTTCACCGCGACAGGCGGCGGCGGCGCGGGCGGAAGCGGCGGCGGCGGTTCAGGCGGCACCACCGGCAGCACCACCAGCTCGACGACGGGCACCGGCACCGACACCGACACGCGCGGCGGCTGGGGCCTCGCGACAGGCGGCGGTGGTTGCTCCTGCCGCACGACGAGCGACGACACGAGCACCCGCTACGGGCTCGTCCTCGCGGGCCTCGCGATCGCGCTCACGGCCGCTCGCCGTCGTCGCCGCGATCGCGACGCCGCGTAGCCCCATCTCCCCATTCCGCTTCAATCGAAGGCCTTCCGGGACAGCTCACTGTCTCGGGAGGTCGTCGCTTGTCCTCGCGGACAGAAAAAGCTGTCGGGGGAGGCTGTGGAGAGGCGCGGCGGACAGAAAAAACTGTCGGGGGAGGCTGTGGAGAGGCGCGGCGGACAGAAAAAACTGTCGGGGGAGGCTGTGGAGAGGCGCGGCGGACA
>Ga0268298_10006535_pt1 | contig 10555 bp, 10 predicted proteins | sample WWTPWeurt_MetaG_FD_194462 | JGI IMG/M metagenome (GOLD analysis project Ga0268298, IMG submission 194462) | Activated sludge microbial communities from WWTP in Nijmegen, Gelderland, Netherland - WWTP Weurt | ecosystem: Engineered > WWTP > Aerobic digester > Activated sludge | place... | reverse complement strand
CGGCGCCGCGGACGGCCACGACGCGGCCCTTGTGGCGGCGAAAGAAGGCGATCTCGGTGGCCTGGACGGTGAACTTGCGGAAGACGGGGCTGTCGTCGACGACGAGGACGTGAAAGACGCGGCCCGTGCCGGAGTGCGCGGACGCCGCCGGAGCAGCGGTGTCGCCGGGGGGCGGCGGCGCGGTGGAGGCCCTTGTATACAGGGGTGAAGAGACAGGCAAGATGGGGGTGAAGGGCTCCTCACGGGGAGGGAGGGGGTCGCCGGGAGGGAGCTGCGAAGGGCGGAGCTGCTCGGCGCGGAGTCGGAGCTGCTCCTTGACGGAGCGCTCGGGGGCGCCCTCCGGTGTCGGGGTCCGGGGCTCTCGCGAAGGGAGGGAGGGAGTCCGCGGGATGCCGCCCGGGGGCGTGCGGGCCGGCGTCGTGACCGCCGGGTGGGGATGGAGCGAGGCGCCGCGAGACGGGGTGGGCGCGAGGCCGCTCGCGGAGGGGGAGAGGCCCGAAGGCGGGGTGGGAGCCGCGGGGCTGACGGGGCCCGGCGCACCAGGAGACAAGGAGTGGACAGGCTCGGGGGCGACGTCGGGGACGCGGGCGGAGCGCGGGGCTGTCTTCTTGTTGCCCGATGTCTTCTGCGTGAGGCGCTTTCCAGAGGTGGACTCGGGCTTTGACTTCGCGCCCGGGGGCGGCGGCATCGTGGGGAGGTTGCTGTTGATCCATTGCTCGCTGGCGGCGGCGAGGACCTCGGCGAAGGCGGTGCAGCTCGGGTATCGGTCGGCCGGATCCTTGGCGAGCGCGCGGGCGATGGTCCTGTCGAAGGGGGCCAGCTCGCGGCGCTTGGAGGACAGCAAGGGTGGTTGTTTGCGGGCGTGCATGCGCAGGAGGCGCGGGCGATCGGTCGCGTCGAAGGGCAGGTCGCCTGTGAGCATCTCGAAGGCGGTGACGCCGAGGGCGTAGATATCGATGCTCTTGGTGACCGAGGCGCCGGGGACGCCCACGCCGCCCTGCTCGGGGGCCATGTATTGGGGGGTTCCAATGGCGAGCGCGGCGCCGGGATCGTCGCCGGGGACAGCGAGGCCGAAGTCGACGAGGACGGGGCGGCCAGTGTCTTCTTCGATGACGATGTTGCTCGGCTTCACGTCGCGGTGGAGGATGCCGGCGGCGTGGACAGCGTCGATGCCCTGGGCGATGCGGTTCAGGATGGTGAGAGTGCGGTGCGTGGGGATGGTGTCGCCGTGCTTGCGGTGCTCGGTGAGGATCTGGAGCACGGAGCGGCCGCGCACGTATTCCATGGCGAAGAAGTAGCGGCCCAGGTGGACCCCGAAGGCGTAGACCTGCACGACATACGGGCTGCGGACGGAGGCGAGGGCCTTGGCTTCGCGCTGAAAGCAGGAGGCGGCCTCGCCGTCCTTGGCCCAGCTCGGGGCGATCATCTTGAGGGCGACGTGGCGATCGAGCCAGGTGTCGCGGCCGAGGTAGACGACGCCCATTCCGCCGCGTCCGAGCTCGGATTCGACGCGGTAGCGGCCGTCCACGACGGTGCCCAGATCGATCGCGGCGCCGGTGCCCGAGGGGGGGCCCGCGAAGATCAAGGTGTCCTGGGCGTCGCTCTCGTGCGGGTCGGACATCCGGGCCGGCGGCTAGACTAGGCACCCGTCGGGCCCGGGGGCAAGCTGGGAATGAAGGGCCAATGGGGGGCCGCGCCTTTCAATGTCCGGGCCGCCACTGGGGCGAAGCCGACGTTGGCCGGGCCGCCACTGGGGGACGGAGTCCCGACGTTGCGCGGGCGTCCACTGGGGCGAAGCCGACGTTGGCCGGGCCGCCACTGGGGAGCCGCTAGCCGCGGTGCGTGTAGAGGTAGGCCGCGAGGATCACGAGGGCCGCCACCACGAGCGTGAGCACCCATGTCCGGACGGCGTCCGAGCGCTCCGTGGGAATCCGATGGACCGCTGTCTCCACCGCCGAAGGCTTCTCGGGAGGGTGGTTGTCCGCGGCGTGGGGCACGAGGGGCGCGTGCGACGAGTGCGGCGCGTGCGACGCGTGCGACGAGTGCGACGTGTGCGGCGCGTGGGACGAGTGCGGCGAGTGCGGCGCGTGCGGCGCGTGGTGCTGGTGAGCTTCAGGTGACGGGCTGTGCGCGGCGTGCGAGCCCGCGGGCTCCGCCGGGTGCGCGGGGGCCCGCTCGGAGACGGATTTGTCGATGACGACGCGGGGCGCCGCGAGGTCTTCGGGGCGGCCCGAGGCAGGGGGCTCGTGGACCGGCCTTCGTGACGAGGGGACCGCGTCCGCGGCGCGCTCGGGCACGGGCGCGCCCAGCGCGCCGGGGTTTGGGGACGCTTGCGTCCCCATCGAGACAGACGGGGCGCGCTCGGAGACAGGCTGGGAAGAGGCCCCTTCGAAGATGGGCTGTGCAGGCGGGGTGCTGTCCAGGGGCCCGTGAACGACGGGGGTCTCTTCGTGAGCGGGCGCGAGGGCCGAAGGAGGCCCGGGGATCGCCACCCGGGGCGCACCGTGGACAGGCGTATTCGGAGAGGTCGGGGCGTGCGGCTTCGCCGCGGAGGGCCCCGTGAGCGGCAGCTTGCCGATCGCCGGTCCCATCGCCGGGGACCTGGTGCCGGCGCCGAACAACGGGGCTCGACCGGCCGCGGGGGCGGGCGCCGCGGGCCTGGCCGCAGGGGAGACAGGCGCCTTGGCCCCCGGAGCGACAGGGGGTTTGGCCGCGGGCGAAGCTGGCAGTTTGGCAGGGCCGGGAGGGGCCTTGTTCGGCGGCGCCTTTTCGGCCAGGGAGGCGCGCCCGGGGCCGGGTGAAACAGCCTGTTGCGCGCTCATCACCTGGGTCCCGGCCTCGGTGACAGGGGGCTTGTCCGCGATGGTGGCGCCGGCCGGAGGATCGGTGTCGCCCCGCGCGAGGCCGGGGGGACGCACCGTCGGGATGTTGTTCTGCTCCGAGACGGGGCGCTCGGACTCCGGAGGGGCTTGTTTGGAAGCCTGGATCGCGGCGGTGAGGATGGCATCGGGCGCGACGCGCGTGCGGTCCTCTTCGTCCTCGTCGTCGTCCTCGTAGACGGTCGGCACGGTGCGCTGCGCGAGGGCCTGGCGCATGGCCATGGGCGCCACGTGGGTGGCCTCGTCTTCGTCTTCGTCTTCGGTGTGGATGACAGGGAGAGCGGCGGGCTTGGGCACCTGCGTCACCGACGTGTCGCGCGGGACGCTGCTCGGGCCCGCGGAGCTGACGTCGCGAGGGATGCTGCTCGGGACCACGGAGCCGGCGTCGCGAGGGACGCTGCTCGGGATCGAAGAGCCGGCGTTGCGCTGTTGACTGCGAGAGGTCGGGGGAGAGTCGGTGGGGTGCTGCGATCGGCCCTGCGCCGCCGACGTGAACGCCGTGAGCTGTGCGGCCACGTCGTCGGCCGAAGCGAGGCGCTTGCCGAGGTCACGCTCGAGGAGCCCGCTGACGATGCGATCGATCTCGGGGTCGAGCGCGGCCACGAGATCGCGCAGGGGCTTGATCGGCTGGGTGAGGACGTGCGTGAGGACCTCGTGCGCGCGGCCGTCGAAGAGGCGCTTCGCGGAGAGCATCTCGTACATGATCACGCCGAGCGCCCAGAGGTCGGTGCGGCCGTCCAGGTCGCGCTCGCCGCGCACCTGCTCGGGGCTCATGAACGAGGGCGATCCGACGGCCATCCCTGTCTCGGTCAGCGTCTCCTCGCGAGAGAGGGTGTTCTTGCTGATGCCGAAATCGACGACCTTGACGACGGGCGCGTCGTCCTCGCTCGCGCGGTGGAGGAAGATGTTCGCGGGCTTGAGATCGCGGTGGACGATGCCGCTCGCGTGCGCGACGCCGAGGGCGCGGGCCACGTCGCGGGCGATCGCGGCGACCTCGATCTCGGGGAGCGGGGCGCGCTCGGCGATGAGCTGCTCGAGCGTCTGGCCCTCCAGGAACTCGAGGACGAGCGCGGGGCTGCCGTCGTCGGCGAGGATGACGTCGTACACGTCGACGACGTTCGGGTGCTTCAGCGCGCCGGCCGCGCGGGCCTCTCGGAGCAAGCGCTCGCGGGCCTTGGGCTCGGGTCGCAAGAGGACCTTGAGGGCCACCTTGCGGGACGTGGCGACGTTGATCGCCGACCACACGGCGCCCGACGCGCCGCGCCCGAGCTGCCGCTGGAGCTTGTACTTCCCCGAGAGCAGGCTGCCAGGACGCAGCTCTGTCTTTGCTGCTTGAGGAGACATTCGCAGGGTCAGTCGACACCAGGCCGGCGCTCTGCGCAAGCACCGATGGCGCGCGGACCCCGCGGCGTCATGGCGATGCCGCGCGGAGCGTCAAACGCGTGGCGCGGAGCGGCGCAGGGCCCGCTCGAATTGACAGCGGAGAGCGGGGACGCGGTCGGTACGGGGCGTGCTTTGAGCCATCGCATGCCTGTCTCCTCGGTCTCGGGCGCGAGCGCGACGCCCATCGATTCGTCCCCGACGAAGGGCAAGGACGCGCTCGGCAAGGACGCCTTCCTGAAGCTGCTCGTCGCGCAGCTCTCGCACCAGGATCCGCTGAAGCCGATGGATGGGACGCAGATGGTCACGCAGCTCGCGCAGTTCTCCGCGCTGGAGCAGGCCGTGGCGCAGAGCGCGAAGCTGGATCTGCTGTCGACGCAGGTGAGCGGGCTCTCGAACGCCGCGACGACCGATCTCGTGGGCAAGACAGTGACGGTGCGCGGCAAGGCGATCGCGTTCGACGGGAGCTCGCCGACGGGCCTCAGCGTGGCGCTCGGCGGGGCGGCGTCGAAGTGCACGGTCACGATCCGCGACGCGAACGGGAACCCCGTGCGGACGATGGATCTCGGCGCGAGGCCCGCGGGCACGACGCCCATCGCGTGGGACGGCAAGGACGACAAGGGCAACACGGTCGCTGCGGGCTCGTACACGTGCGACGTGAAGGCCACGAACGCCGCGGGGAGCTCGGTCGCCGTGTCGCAGGACGTCACGGGCAAGGTCGTGCGCGTGTCGTTCGAGAAGGGCTATCCGGAGCTCACGCTCGACTCGGGCGCGACCGCCCCAGTGTCGGATCTGATCAGCGTGGGCGGCGCGAAGAACCCGCCCTGAAGGACCCTCTCTCTCGTTCGGAGAATCGTCACAAACCCCTTGTTTCGAGGCGCTGCCGCGTCCAGCGGACGACGGCGATGGAGGATGCATGTCGATCACGAATGCCATGTACGCGGGCGTGTCGGGCCTCTCGGCAGAGAGCGGAGCGCTCGGGGTCATCGGCGACAACGTCGCCAACACGAACACCGTCGGCTTCAAGCAGTCGCGCGCGCTCTTCGAGGACGTGCTCGGCGGCGCCGCCGGCACGCAGAACGCTCTCGGCGCCGGCGTCCGCATGCAGCGCGCGCAGCAGATCTTCGCGCAGGGCACGCTCCTCACGACGGGGCAGGCCACCGATCTCGCGCTCTCCGGCGACGGCTTCTTCGTCGTGCACGGCACCGTCGACGGCCTCACGGGCGACTTCTACACGCGCGCCGGACAGACGGCGCTCAACGCGGACGGGAGCCTCGTGAACCCGCAGGGCATCGCGCTCCAGGGCTATCAGGCGAACCCCGACGGCTCGATCGGATCGACGCTCGGCGCCGTGCACGTGAGCACCGCCGCGCTCCCGCCGAAGCAGACGACAGCGCTCGACATCACAGCGAACCTCGACTCCACCGCGACGCCGCCGGTCAACCCTTGGGACCCGCTGGACCCGGCGGGCACCTCGAATTTCTCGACGTCGATGACCGTCTACGACTCGCTCGGCAACGCGCACGCGCTCGACATTTACTTCGTGAATACAGGCGCCGGGACGTGGGACTACCACGCGATGGCGAAGGGCGAAGACGTGAACGGCGGCTTGCCCGGCACCCCGTCCGAGATCGCGCAGGGGCAGCTCACGTTCACGTCCGACGGCGCGCTCCAGGACGCGCAGATGATCTCCGGCGGCACGGTCGATTGGAACAACGCGACGCCGGGCCAGGCGATGGCCTTCAATTTCGGCGTCTCGCTCGCGGCGGGCGGCACCGGGCTCGGGGGCACGACGCAGTTCGCCTCGCCGAGCGCCGTGTCCGCGCAGGGCCAGGACGGGTACGCGTCCGGCGCGCTCTCCGGCATCCAGGTGGACCCGAGCGGCATCGTGAACGGCGTGTACACGAACGGTCAGAAGATCGCCGTCGCGCAGCTCGCGATCGCGAAATTCGCTTCAAACGACGGCCTCGGACGCATGGGGCACAACCTGTGGGCCGCGACGCGCGAGTCGGGCGAGGCGCTCCTCGGCGCGGGCGGCAACGGCGGGCGCGCGTCGGTGACGTCGGGCGCGCTCGAGCAATCGAACGTCGACATCGCGGGGCAGTTCGTCGACATGATCACGCATCAGCGGGCGTTCCAGGCCAACTCGAAGACCATCACGACCGCCGACGAGATGCTCCAGAACATCGTCGAGCTCAAGCGGTGAGGGAGTCATGGCGGACGAGAAGAGCAAGGCACCCCCCGCGGCAGCGGCCCCCCCCGCGCCGAAGAAGACGGGCACCATCATCGGCATCGTGGTGAGCGCGGTCCTCTCGACAGGCGGCGCGTTCGGCGGGGCGAAGCTGGGCATCGCCTCGGCCGCCGGTCACAAGGAGCCGGAGCACGAGGCCGCGCACACGATCCCCACGGTGCGCGCGCCGGGCGTCACCGTGCCGCTGGAGCCGTTCCTCGTGACGACCAGCGACGCGACAGGCAAGCAGCGCGCGATCAAGCTGACCCTCGCGCTGGAGCTCCGCGCGCAGGAGAAGGACGAGGCGATCAAGCCCTTCGTGCCGCGCATGCGCGACTCGGCGCTCTCGTACCTGCGCGCGCTCCCCTACGAGGAGGCCACGAACAACCAGCACGTGGAGAAGATGCGCGAGGAGCTCCTCGAGCGCTTCACGAAGCTCGGCGCCCTCTCGATCGAGCAGATCCTCATCACCGATTTCGTGACCCAATGAGCGACGCAGGCGCGCAGCGAACCTCGTTCGTGGACGTCAGCGTGGACAACCGCCCCGCGCGCCGCGCGGCCTGCGCGTTCGACGCCCACGCCCACGATCTCGGCGCCGCGCTCCGCAGGGCCGTCCCCTTCCTCGTGCGCCGCGGCGTGGAGGTCGCCGCCGGACCCGCGCTCCCCTCCGCGACCCTCCCCTCGGCGCTCGCGGAGCTCTCGAACCCGGCGTACGTGCTGCACCTCGCGACCGACCCCGGCGGGTTTCGCGCGGCCCTTGCGCTCGACGCGATCGCGAACGCGTTCCTGATCGACGGCGCCCTCGGCGGCGACGGGACGAAGCCCCCCACGCTCGATGAGAAGGGCCTCACGAGCCCTCAATCCGCGCTCGTCGGGCGCATCGCTCACCGCATCGCCGAGACGTTCTCCGCCGCGCTCAGCGGGACCGCGGGCTTCGGCTTCACGAAGCTCCCGCCCAGCGCCGGAGGCCCCCCGCCGGACATGTCGTTCGCGTCGCTCAAGATCACGCTCGGAGCCGAAGGACAGAGCGGGACGATGGCCCTCCTCGTGGCGCGCGAGGCCCTCCTCGCGGGCACGCAGCCGGCCGCGCCGCGCACGCCGACCTTCGATCCTCGGATCATCGCGACGATGCAGGACGTGGAGATCGATCTCGTCGTCGAGCTCGGCCGCGTGACGATGTCCCTCGGCGCGATCACGGCGCTCCGCGTGGGCGACATGCTCCGACTCGACGTGCCCCTCGACGGCACCGTGGCCATCCGCTGCGGCGAGCAGCCCCTCCTCGCGGGCATCCCGACCACCTCCGGCTCGCGCCTCGCCGTTCGCATCGCCGCGCGGCACGGCGCTTGAACCTGAGGACCGTCACCTCCCTCACCCATCCAGCGCCGACCGCTCCACGGGCTCGGCGCGCGCGGTGCGGTGCCCTGACCCCCTCTGGAGCCACTCAAAAATGAGCACCGCACTCTCCGATCCCCCCGAAACCACCGCGCCGATCGTCGCGGCCCCGCCCGTGGAGATGGGCGACTTTCATCTGATCCGCGACGTCGAGGTCGAGATCACCCTTGAAATCGGCCGCCGCCGCATGCGCGTGGCCGACGTCCTGCGGCTCGGTCCCGGCCAGACGATCGAGCTCCCCAAGGCCGCGGGCGAGCCCGTCGACATCTACGTCAACGGCCAGCTCCTCGGGCGCGGGGAGGTCGCCGTCGTCAGCGATCGCTACGGCGTCCGCATCACCGAGCTCATCACCCGCGATCAGCAAGGAGGCCGCTCGTGAAGCCAATGACCCTGCTCTTCGGCGGCGCGTTGACGGCCGCCGTCATGGCCCTGACGCCCGTCGCCCTCGCCGACGCGCCGACCCCGGACACGCCGGACACGCCCGATCCGAACGCCGTCGCCGGCCCGCCCGTGGCGCCTCCGCCCGCGCCCGCGGCGCCTCCGGGAGGCACCCCGTTGAACCTGCGCCCCGCGCCCGCGCCCTTCGGGACAGGCGGCGGAGCTGGCTCTCTCGCGCCGCAGCTCGCCCTCGTGGCGCTCGCGGCCGCCGGTGGACTGTGGCTCTACAAGCGCCGCGCGCGCGGCTCCGCCGATGTCTACAAGCCCCCCAAGATCCTCTCGCGCACGGCCGTCGGCGTCCGGAGCGAGCTGCTCGTCGTCGAGGTCGAGGGACAGGTGATGCTCATCGGCGTCACCCCCCAGTCCATCCAGCGAATCGCGGTGCTCTCGGTCCTCCCGAGCGCGCAGCAAGCGGTCTCTCTCCAGCTCGCCGAGCCCACGGAAGAGCCCGGTTTCCGCAGCCTCTGGAACGACGACACCCTCCAGGACATCGAGGCCCCGCGCCACTCTCCCGCGCAGGCCCAGTCGCTCGCCGAGGCGGCCGCCCGGATCAACGCGATCGCGCGGTCCACCAAGGGCGCCGCCGTGCTGTCCGCGATGAACCCGCGAAGGCCGGTGCCGATTCGCCCGACCCCTGTCCCCCCCGAGAGCGGCACGAAGCGCGTCGGCGGCGAGATCGAAGAACAAGCCCGCGGCCTCCTCGAACGCCGAGGCCGCCCGTGACACCCGCCGTCGGCTCAGGAGCGAGATTGGCAGTTTGCGCGCACGGCGCCCGCTTTGGGACGCGATCCTGCGCGCGCCGTACGAAGAAGGCGCGCGGCGCGCCGTACGAAGAAGGCGCGCCCCCCCGCTTCCCTCTTCGTCCCTTCGCGCTGCTCCTCGCGCTGCTCATTTCGCTCCCGGCCGACGCCGCGACCCCGCCCCCCGCGATAAACCCCCTCGCGGCGCTCACGGGCCCCAGCCTGACTCCCTCGCTCAAGCTGCTGGCCCTCCTCACGCTCCTGTCCTTGCTGCCGGCCATCGTGATGACGATGACCTCGTTTCTCCGGACGATCATCGTCCTCTCCTTCGTGAGACAGGGGATCGGCGCGCAGCAGGTGCCCCCCAATCAAGTCCTCGCGGGCATCGCCATCTTCATGACCGTCTTCACGATGGCCCCTGTCGCACAGGCGATCTCCGTGAACGCATACGTTCCGTATTCCATCGGGATCATCAACGAAGAAGAGGCCATCGAGCGAGGCTCGGCGCCCCTCCGCTCCTTCATGCTGCGGCAGACGCGCGAGGCCGATCTGGCCCTCTTCTTCGACGCCGCGGGCGCCCCTCTGCCCAAGACAGAAGAAGAGGTGCCCATGCGCATCGCCGTCCCGGCCTTCGTGGTGAGCGAGCTGACCACAGGCTTTCAGATGGGCGTCCTCGTGCTGTTGCCCTTCCTCGTCATCGAGCTCGCCGTCTCTTCGGTGCTCATGTCCATGGGCATGATGATGGTGCCCCCCTCGAGCATCTCTCTGCCCCTCAAATTGCTCCTGTTCGTGGTCGCCGACGGCTGGAACCTCATCATCGGCTCGCTGCTCCGGAGCTTCGCATGAGCCCGGATTATGCCCTCGCGCTGCTCCAGGGGCTCCTCCAGACGACCCTCATGATCGCGGGCCCGCTGCTCGCCGCGGCGCTCGCGGCCGGCGTGTTCGTGGGGGTCATTCAAACAGCCACGCAGATCAACGAGGCGAGCCTCGGCTACGTGGTCAAGGTCGGGGCCACGATCCTCGCCCTCTTGCTCTTTGGCCCGGTGATCGCCGAGAAGCTCGTGGGCTACACCCGCCACAGCTTCGAGTCGGTCGCCACCGTCGTGCGGTGATCCGGTGCTCCTCGCGCTCCTCGCCCAGGCGACGACGATGGCCCTCGTCGCCGCGCGGATCGGCGGCTTCATCGTCACTTCGCCCTTCCCCGGAGAGCGCATCTCGGCCATCGCGCGGATCGCCCTGATCGTCGTCCTGTCCTTTCTGGCGACATCGTTCCTCCCGGCGCCCCGCGTGGCCGCGGAGATCGGCCTCCCGCTGCTCGCCTCGGCCGTCCTCGAGTTCCTCTGCGGCGCGCTCATCGGGGCCTGTTTCCGCTTCCTGCTCGCCGCGGCCGACGTCGTCGGGGGCATCTCCGGACAGACGAGCGGCATCGGCGCCGCGACCCTCTACGACCCCTCGATCGGCGCCGCCGACTCGCCATTGGTACAGCGATGAGCCTG
>Ga0268298_10006531_pt1 | contig 10560 bp, 10 predicted proteins | sample WWTPWeurt_MetaG_FD_194462 | JGI IMG/M metagenome (GOLD analysis project Ga0268298, IMG submission 194462) | Activated sludge microbial communities from WWTP in Nijmegen, Gelderland, Netherland - WWTP Weurt | ecosystem: Engineered > WWTP > Aerobic digester > Activated sludge | place... | reverse complement strand
CCCTATGTGCCGGTGCTGGGAGCGCTGCTCAGTTTGATCCTGATGCTCAGCTTGCCTGGTATTACCTGGCTCAGGTTCGGCATCTGGATGGCCATCGGCATCGTTGTCTACGCCCTCTACTCTCGTCAGCATAGCCGCTTGCGCAAGTAGAGTTCAGCCTGCGCCGTTGGCGTCCGTAGGTTTTATAGCGGGCTCGGGCTTGCTTTTTTAAACTGCGCCGGTGCCGGAGCTTTCTGATGAAAATCAGAATTCTTCCGGCACCGGTTTTGGCAGTTGTCATCCTCCCTGAGATTTCTTTTGCTCGCGATGTACTACAGCAAGTCGTCGAATTGCCAGTGGCAAAACTCCAAACTGACCTTCTGAGATTTATCCAACCGTGGTTTTGACTGCCTGTAAGCGGGCAAGCTTCTATCCTGAACTTCTCAAGATCAAGGGTCGCGCCAGGGTGCTTCGTGCCGGGTGCTTGTCTTTTGCTTTCTAAAGGGGCTCTCGACTCTTTTTACGGGCAGTAGGCGACCGGTCTAGTACTCCGCGTCAAAAAATCTAACTTATGGTCTGAGCCGGAGCGGAAGCCTAGAATGGCTCCAGCTCCGGCACCTTCTATTTAAAACTGTTGATTCGGTAGCGGTTGCAGTCGGGCCACTCTGGAGATGGTTCTTCCGGTTTCATAACCAAAGACCAGTACTCCTACTGCGGCAACCAGTGCAAACATATCGGTGGTCGGCGCGCCAGGAGCAAAGATGGTGCCCTTCGTGAAGTAGAGCACGAATTGTAACTCCCGGAGCGCGAGGGTTCCAAGACCAACTGCGGCAGCATAGATTCCCGCCGCGAGGCAATAGAGCCCGATGATTTTGAGCTTTGGAAGCGGCGTCGAGTCCTGCTTAAACAAAGAGGACGCCGCGCCAATAGTTAGTCCGGCAAAGCACGCCATCGAAAACGTTCCGGCTAGATGCAGGGCAATGATGCCACCAGCGTAAATGAGGGTATGGAGACCACCTTGCCAGGCAAGTTGGAAAAAGCTCGGTACGATGACGAGTAAGGCGGCTGCGGCATAAAAGACCACTTCGCCATTCAATTTGAGTTTCAATTTGAGTTTCATTTCGGTTTCTCCATTGGCGCTTCAGGCGCCGCTGTGATTGAGATGCAGGGCCCAATCGAAAAGCAAGACGCTGATGAAAGCGTCAGATTGCGCCGGACAACCAGGCTGCAAAATCGACAACTCTGCCTTATGGGTAGCTCAGTACTGAGGCTCGATGTACAGCAACCTCAGCGACTCGTCGCCGCTACGAAAGTGTATGGAGCGGTAGTAAGTGTCGCTGGTCATGGTGTGTCGCCAGGCTTTGCCAGTTTTGCGACAGAGTCCATTGTTCCAGCAATAGTACTCCCATTTAATGGAGCACCAGCAGTCTATGGTGCAGCTCAATTCAAAAAACAGCAGAGGGAGTAGGAGCATACTCACAAGGACCAGCGGCGGTTGATGAAACCATGATGGGTCCAGCCAGATTAGTGAGTTGCTGAAGACAAACATGGTGAACATTGCCGCTCGATAGATTTTGAATTTGCGGTAAAAACCCAGGGCTGAGCCAAAGTTCTTGTGGGCAAGGCGAGCTGCCACTGGACGATAAACGGTCTCCCGTTCGAAATCGAAGGGACAGATAGGTGCCATTTTTTGTTTCCTTTTTGTCGTGACCTCTTTTGGGATGCCTGCTTTTGCTGGTAAGTAATCCGTATTATGTTCCGCTCGTGTCTTGATTCACGACTGCCAGTCGCGGTCAGAGCCTTTGGATAGAAGTTATTGTGGATTTAGGCGGATCTGGATGTTTAAAAAAGGTTGTCAGGCGAAACGCTTTTACTGTCGCAAAAGATGGCCGCTTAAGTCAAAGAAATTTTGAAGTTTATTTGAATCGCTGCCAGTAGTTTTGCCAATGTAGCGTTAAGGTGTAATTGAGATATCGTGGTTGGCGCCGCTACGATTATGCTAATTTGCCCTTTCTTGAGTGTTTGATTTTATGTGGATTTTATACGTGACATCGCCGGTGATATCACAGTATTTCAAAAAACTTTTGCGTAGCTTTGATTCTAATTTGCCAAACGGCCATGGGTGGCGGTCTTGCGCTTGACATCGGCGCCTCAGTTCTGGCATGTTCAATTTGTCATTCGTCCACGTCTTTTATCGAGAAACAAAAATCCAACCTACCGCAAGCCGCCGCTTAAACAGAGCAAACAGAGCACAAGTTGTGCTGCGGCCTTAGCACTCGATGAAGTCCACTGGCTGCAAACAATGCAGCCAGGTGTCGTGGGCGTTTTGCCAATATCAACCTTCGAAAGGAACACATCATGGAAAACCAGGCTCAGTCGGTTTTCTTCACTTCGATGGGCGAGTCGCCTGTCGTTTTTGCACTGATCATCTCCGGCGTTCTGTTTGGCATCTGGTTGCAGTCCGGCATCGATTACATGGTCAAAAACAACAAGGAATGGCAGGCGGTCGTTTCCGTTTTCGCCTTCTTCGTTATTCTCGGCTATGTCGGCAGCGTCTTTGGGCTTGCTTCCATCATATGGATCGTGCTTGCTACTCTCGGCGGCTTTTTCTGGCGCCGTCGCATCTCCCGTCGCATGGCGGATGAGCAGCGGAAGTAAAGGCGCTATCAGGCAGAGCCGATAGCGCCTGCTCACCGCGTCCATGACAGTGGCTCCAAGCATAGCCTTGATAGAGCCTTTGAATAGGTTGAGGAGCGCTTACGAGCGCTCTTCAGTATCAAGTGGAGAAGCAGCAAAAACATGGGGTTTTTGTTGCTAACACAAAACAAAGGGAAAGATCATGTTCCTCTTAACTGCGCTCGTCGTCGTCGTCGGTCTGACCATCTTTCTGCGCAATGCGCTGGAGTCCACTGCGCGGGCAGCCATGATCGGATTGGCTCTGGCTGTTGTCGTTACCTTTATCTCCAGCGCGGCCTACGCGCCGACCGGTCAGATCAAGGTGATTACTCGCTTTGGCGAGATTCAAGAAGGCTATGTGCCGGACAATGGTTTGACCTTCATCAATCCTATTTTCGGTACGATTGGCGTCTCCATTCAGCGAGAAGAGGTCGTACACGAGGATCAGGAGATCCGCACTGGTACTGCCGACGATAACTATCTGACGGTCGATGTCTCCATGGCTTACAGTGTCAATGCGCCGACGGCCTGGAAAGTCTTGAAGAAGATTCCGAACTACAAGGCTATGATCAATCGTCAGGCTGATGCGGCGCTACGTCAGGGCATCTCCAAGCACAAGTGGACGGAGATTGTGAATAACTCCGACGGCAAAGCGGCCGCCGACATCAGCGTCGCCTGGAAGGCCATGGTCGAAAGCCAGCTTGTTGTCGCGGGTCTGACCCGAGAGGAAGCCGCAGCGGCCTTTACCTATTATCCGGTGCAGATTCGTAAGGCTCTGCCTGATCAGGTGGTGCAGGATGCTACTGCGGCTAAGTCGGCGGCTCAGCAGCAGTTTGAGACGCAGAGCATCATTACCAAAATCGCCGGAGAGATTGCCTCCCGTCGCAATCACGAAGGTGACGGTATCAATAACCTGATCCGCGGCGCACTTGGTCTCAAGGAAGGCGAAAAGCTGCCGAGCAAACTCACTGTGTCTGATGTGGCCTTGATCGTCAACGCCGTGTCCAACCTCGAGAAGGCCGGTGCCATCGTCAAGCTGTCGGAAGACCCGAAGCGCGCCCTCTCCGTCATCCTCAATGGTGGCGACGGTGCTGGGGCTAATTCTAATCCGGTGTCGGTCAATGCCGGTACGCCGGTGGGGCCGCAGCAGTAGACCAGTCGTTGAAGCGACTGATTGGTTGAAAAATGGAGAGCGCTTACGAGCGCTCTTATTCTTCATGTCAACTTCGCCCGAAACATCGCCCGGCTGGAAGTGCCTCTCTATCTTGACCAGGGAGCGGGTCAATCCGCTGCCTGGCTAGCCGCCGGCAGAGTGCAACTCCAACCCGAGTAAATCGTGAACTACTGCTACGGAGCAGTTAAAGAAGGATATAAGACATGTACACAATCTATCTCGTGCTTTTCGTCTTCGTCACTGCCGAGATCGCCATTTGCTTTTTGAGCAGCAAGCCGAAGTCGGGCTCTTCCGGCTTCAACCACGATCTGTTTTTTGTTCTGAACGTGGTCAATTTCTTCATCGTCATAGTTGGCTTGGCGTGTGGCAATGCATATTTGCATCAAGCCATTCCCACGCAGGTCGTAGCGGGGGAAGAGGCTGCGCTGGTTGCTCTCGATAGCAAAGAGGGTTTTGCCGGCACCTTTGTCTGGGGGTCTGGTGAAATCGGCAGCACCGCAGTCTTGGAAGTTTGGGTCAAGAATGATGACGGCAGCGTCTCGCCCTATCGCATCCCCAAAACCAATGAGGTGCATGTGTTCCAGGAGGCCAACCTTCAGAATACCGGCAGCTGGAGGAATTTTTATCGCGTCGAGGACAGAAATTCGGCGCTGGCCAAATGGCTGATCAACTTTCATGAGCCGATTCTGGAACGCACCGAATTGCATGTGCCGCGCGGCACCGTGAAGAACGACTTCAAGGCTAACTGACGCGCACCTTGTGGTTTCGCACCGGCTTTTGATCTGCTTGAGGGGGGCTCACGAGCCCTCCTCTCATGGCCGATAGCTCTTTGCTCACCGTGCCTTTGATGTAGGTGCTGATTTTTTTTTGCATTCAAGGAAATAGACCGGTCTGATAGCTTTGTCAAAGAATGCTGCATTTACATGTTGTACGTTCGCGAAACCGAGCGTCCTGTCAGTGTTATGTTGTCGACTGATCCGCTGGTGGGCGAAAGCGATAGCCGACTCGGCGATTACTTTGAATAAGCGACTGGGCTTCCTCCACCTCGGCATCGTCTATTTTTCTTCGCAAGCGTTTAATGGAGGATCGCACCGCCTCGTCGGAAGCATGGCGCTGTGATGACCAGACGCGGGTGAGCAGTGAATCGGTGCTGAAGTACTGCAGCGGGTGTTTCATGAATAGCTCCAGCAAGGTAAATTCAATTGGGGTGAGGTGGATTTCCATGCCGTCCTTGATCAGTATGCCGTTCGGGCAGTTCAGCTCAAGGTTGCCGCAACGCAGAGTTTCCGCCGGGCGTGCCGATTTGTCTGCTTTCTGCATTTGTCGCTGGATCCTTCTTCCCAGTTCTCTGCTTGTAAAAGGTTTGTGCAAAATGTCGTCGGCACCCCATTGCTGCCCGCTTTCATGGCTGACTGGTTCACCTTCCATAAGCATGATCACCGGCGTGGTATCACGTCCCAGTCTGAGGCGAAAGCAGATCTCTGAGCCTTTGGTACCAGGCAAGTCCAGGGCCAGAATGATCACATCGTAGCGGTTATAGGCTAGTAGATCCTGGGCTCCTGGCTCGTTTGTGGCGGTATCTACCAGATACCCTTCCTGGAAGAGATGAGCGGAGGCAAGCAATAGTAGGTCCGAATCACTGTCTACCAGTAAAATTTTGGGCATAATCGGGCTTCCTAGTGTAAGAGTGGTTGTAAACACTTCTTTGACTCCCATCGCCTTGATGCTAAGGCAGGCGTGATGTGCGGGCGTGAGTTTGCACGACTCAGACCTGGTTTGCTGGAGGCTTGATCGTGCATTGATGCGAGGATAGAAAGTTATCGTGACTTTAGGGTGGCAGGTAGAAATTGGAAATTCATTTTTTGCAGATTGAGCTTTCCCGACTGCCCTGCGTGACATTAATGTGGCGCCGCTGGAGCCGAAATCAGAGGTGTTGCGGGAACTCTAAAAGGCAGGCCAGGGAGATATGTTCATTCGGCTGGAGGATTCTCAAAAGAATGCTGTTTCTGCAGGTAGAGTTGGCGTAATTTGACGGTTGCCTGCTAATTTTTCTTCCTCGCCGGAAAAGCTATTTCTATCTTCAGTCCAAACAGATAATCGTTTCTTTCTTGCACACCATGCGGCTCCTTGCTGTTTGTGCATGACCGTGGTGCTTCGTGTGCCTGGCTTGGAAGTTTGAGAGGCAAGTGCAAAATGCAGAACGCTTGCGCCCGGTAGTTGCTGAAGGCACAAGCGAAACCGGCTTCCAATCGGGAGTCTTGATCAATTTCAAAAATAGAAATGGAGGGCAAAATGAATGCCTTTGAAAAAGCAAAACAACTCCTCGGGAGTTATGTCGGTGAATGGAGTCTATTCGGTGTGGACGGCGAGGGGCTGCCCGTCCTGGTTCATAAGTGGACTGACAATCTGGAGGTAATAACGGTTGAGGATCTCGGCGATAGGGTGGCAGTAACTGCCGTGGATCGGCTGGACTTCGGCAAATACCAGGGTATGGTTACCTTTCGAGAGGGCTACCTGAAACTGCCTGATGGTGGTTGTGGTCAGCGCTTTATGGAAGTAGGCGGCCAAATGATCATGCAGACCGAGGTTTCACCGGGAGTGATGGTTTATCCAGTCAGTTTGGCTGAAGCCGAACTAAAGTCCATGGGTCTCGATGCTTCTAAACAGAAGTGCTTGCAGCATCTGGGGGTGAGGGTAGTGGATGGCGATACCGAGTTTGTTACCCGCCTCACCTTTATTGTCGGCAGCGACCGAGCGCCTCAGTCTGAGTCGGGTTCTGCCTCCGCCTCCGCACCTGATAGAGTTACTGTTGTTCCAACTTTGCAGGGTTATCATCGCCGCATCAAATTGTCGGATTGAGCCTGGCTCGGGTCAACAATTATCCTTGCTCGGCGTCGGCCTTCCTACCAACTGGGGGCGCCGGGGCGGGAGATTCGGCGAAGTGATTCATTCACGGCCGCTTCTAATCTGGTATTGCCCTCGGCCTCTATAATTTTGCCTACATTTGCCGTCGCCGCCCCGCCGCAACCTATGGCTCCGAGAATTCCCAGACCAATTACTTCCGGCGCGCCGGCAGTAACAGCCAGAGCTGTGCAACCTACTGCTGCGGCCGTGGAAGCGAGAGCGCCTATGCTGTGGTCGGGATGCTTGCCCAGAAGCGCGGGCAGATCGGTCTGGGAGCCTGCACTATTGGAATTGCCCGGGGTTTTTAGACCGGCATCCAGAAGTTTTAGATAGTCTCTCTTGAGCTGCTCCATGGAACTGGCAGGATTGAGGTTGTAGTGGTGGTGGTCCACCTCTTTCACCTTTGCCGGACCTGTCAGTTCACTCAATTTGGGCAGGCGAGGCAGGCTGCTCAGGCTATCCCGCAGCTCTTTCGGCAGGAAGTCCGGCAAATCCAGGTCTGGTTGAATGGGCTGGGCTTTTGCGGTTGTTTGTTCGGCCGGGTGTGGATGATTTTTCATGGCTTTATCTCTCGAAAGGGGGTGGCGGGCTTGGTTCTCAGGTTAGCCTCGCGGGGCTTCCTTTTCACTGTGCAATTGAACAGTCCTGCTTGGCATCTACCTGTGATAACTGCGCTAGTTGATAGGGCCCCGATGCAGCCCGGCTGTCCTTAATTGACTGTTATTTGTGTCATGCGACGGGGTTTTTGCCTGGTTGTACCGATGCTTCACAGAGGTTTTTTGGGTTAGGCTCCACTGGTAATACTTTTCTATTTGCAAACCCCTGAAGAACTCTCCAGAAGTTGATTTTTACCTGCCGAATAACTTTTGCCGGCTCACCTTTGGTGTGTTGGTTGAGAGCGGCTGGAAATTCATGCGGCGGGAGTTCGAAATCCTCAACACAGTAAGCTCAGGTGTCCTATGGCTCAAGCTTTCAAATACTGTCCCTTATGTGCAACCAGTCTGGTCGTCAAGCTCTTCGAGGGCCACGAGAAAAACGCCTGTCCCGCCTGTGATTTCGTACAGTGGGACAACCCTTTGCCGGTTGTGGCCATTATCGTGCCCCATGTCAGTGGCGGTGTGGTTTTGATCAAACGCGGCATGCCTCCTCGTCTTGGTTTCTGGGCGCTGCCCGCCGGTTTTGTAGACCATGGCGAAGGCCCCTTTCAGGCCGCCGTGCGAGAAGCCAAAGAAGAGTGCGGTTTGGATATCAAGCCTGCCCGCCTTTACGGAGTCTACACCCCGCAAGGCAGCAATCAGATTCTCATGGTCTATCTTGCTAAACCGGTCACTCAGTTGCCTGTTCCGGGAAGTGATGCCCTGGAAGCGCAGGTTTTTCCCCTTGATCAACTGCCTGCCGACATTGCCTTCCCTCTCCATGAGGAAGCTCTGCACAAGTGGATCAAGAACTGCCGACGCAGCCAGAAGCGCGGCCGGTCCGCTGGTCGGGGTAAAGCCCGGGCTAAAAGGTAGGCTCTCGGCAAGCGCCTCTCAGTGCATCAAGAGTCCGTTTCCTTCACAATAGCCGTTGCATGAATCCGGGGGCAAGCCTGTTTTGGGGCTTGCTTCCGGCTTCAATTGCGCCTGCTTGGGGTTTGTTTTTTTTGTGGCGGGATATTAAAACATATAGTAAGCCCGAAGGGGCGGTGGGATTTATTGGATTTGTCGTGGTATGCATATCGATCAGAGGCTTTATTTACTAAAATAAGGTGTTACTTAATTCAACGAGCCCCTTCACAAGACATGAGCTACGACTTCCATATCTTTTTGCAGAATGAACCAAGGTTGCCGGAGATTATCTCCGCCCTCACTCAGTTCAAGCTGTCCGTCGAGCACAGCCCCACGGCGCTGCCCTGGCAGTTTGACTGCTATGTGGGAGAGCGGGACGGCAATGAGATCGTAGACAAGCCCTGCTTGAAGGTGGTGGGACCGATCAGTGTTTTCCCCGACGACCTGCCGACTTTCAGCACCAATGATCTGGACCGTTGTAAGTGGAAATTGGAGGTCTCCAGCCGCATGGAGCCTGACTTCCTGGAACTGGCCGGCAAGTTCGGCGCCTTCCTGGTCAAAAGCCACAAGGGTACGGTTTATGACCCCCAGGACGATCAGCTCATTTTCCCCAAGAAAGTGCTGCGCAAAGCCGACTCTCGTGAGATCAAGCTGCTTTCGATTCAGTGGCTGACCAGTGACGAAGATTTTCTCTCCAGCAAGGTCAAGACCTTACTGGCTACACTGCAGGAAATGATGCCGGAAGCGCTTCCCATGCGCTTTGGACGTTGCTTGCCCTTTACCGAGAAACTGGTCGGTGCCGGACAACCGGGTTTCATTGCCGCCTGTCGCAAAGAAGGCACGGTTTTCTGGCGCGGGCGCTATCCCACTCTCGGCGGGGCAATCTGGCGCCCGTCCGAATTCACGCGCATGAAGAGCTCCGAACTGCCCTGTGTTTCCGTCACCCTTGATTTTGATTGCTCCTGGGCCACGGCTTCTTCTGAAAATGCCGATCGGGTTGCTGCCCTTTTTGCCAATCTGGCCGAGGGTATGGGCTGCTTCTACGCCGGTGCCGCCGTGAGGCGCCGGGTCACTCTGGTAGATGGAGAAGTCTTTCTTGGTCCTGATGCGGAGAATTGGTCTTTTGGCCGAGCTGCCTGTTGGGACGGCATTCCCCTGGTCAAGACCTGGCTCACCTGGTTCGGCAGCGAACTGAAAGAAGAAGTAGCTCCGGTGCTGGACAGTCGCTATGTTTCCATGGAAGGTAGTTTCATGAGGCTTTCCGATAAGCCCATGGATGCCGATGAACTCAACTATCTCTTTCCCAAGCTGCCTGACAAAGTGCTGAATATTGAGACGGCCTCGGGACTCTTCCGCAAGTCGCTGTCCTAGACGTTAAGTCTGAGCATCTTTAACCGATAGGCTCGCAAGAAGCCCTGCCGCTGCGCTTGTCTCACTTTTCAGTGCCCGCCGTTTGCCACAATTTAGCGCTAGACTGGTTGTTGTAAAGCCTGATTGCAGGCGGTCTTCAACGGAATCTCTCTTGGCCCCATGTCTGAATCAATCGCGGAACCACTATTTATAACCGAAGAAAGCTCGCCATTTGCCTCTGCCGATGCGGGAAAGGAGGCTCAGCAGCTTCTTGAGGATGGACGGCAGTTTGCCGATGGTTCGGTGGAGCGCTGGCTAGTTCGCCTCTATGAGAGAAATGCCGGCGGCATTACTCGCGTTCTGGACTGCAGTGGTGCGGTAATCGGCACCGGTTTTGTGGTGGGCGCCGGTTTGATTGCTACTGATTTGAGCGTGGCGCGCATCCTGGGTGAAGAACCGGCCCATCTTAGATTTATCAGTGGTTGCCGGCAAAGGGCCAGGGTTCTGGCCTTTGATAGCCGAGCCGATGTAGCGCTATTACAGGCGGCTGAACTGCCTGCCGACGGTATTGTCGCACTGTCGCTCTCCAAGCCGACGACGTTGAAATCCGACAAGGTGGCTTGCATCGGTTTTCATCGCGCCAATGACTTCCAAGAGCCGGTGGTCTCTTCGGGAATTTTGAGGGGCATCAAATTTGATAAGAGAGTGGAGCTGATCAGTCGTATCTCCGGTGCTCCTGACTGCTGTGGCAGCCCAATACTCGATAGGCAGGGGCGTGTCATTGGTCTTTATAACAAGCGTAAGGTGGGCCTTGATAAGGGTGCCGGCGCCGAACACCTGCGAGCCATGGTGCGAGCGGTGCGCCTGGTGGGAGTGCCGGAAGGGAAGGTGCTTCAGGTTGTTTCGCGAGTCGGGCAGGAGCCGCACACA
>Ga0268298_10006530_pt1 | contig 10560 bp, 8 predicted proteins | sample WWTPWeurt_MetaG_FD_194462 | JGI IMG/M metagenome (GOLD analysis project Ga0268298, IMG submission 194462) | Activated sludge microbial communities from WWTP in Nijmegen, Gelderland, Netherland - WWTP Weurt | ecosystem: Engineered > WWTP > Aerobic digester > Activated sludge | place: Netherlands... | reverse complement strand
CCCGTCGCCGGGAAAAATTCAGCCAGTTCCAACTCCAGTTTGCTTGATCTGAGAGAAGTGGCGGAACAACTCATTCTAGTGAGAGACTTTGCCAGCGCCAGGCAAATGTACACACAGTTACTGAACAGTCTTAAAAAGTACAGAGACAACCGGTATCTGTATTGCCTGGAGCGTTCATCTTTCATATGCTGCGAAATGTCCGATTTCAAGCAGGCAGAGATCTATCAGGTGGAAGTAGTCGAGTTGAACAGAGACTTGCATGGGGCCTTGAGTCTAGCCTACGCCCAGGCCTTGAGTAACCTGGCTAAGACACACTATTACATGGGGCAGCTCGACAAGGCTCTGAGTGAAATTAGAAGTTACATAGACATCTGCATACAAAATCTGGGCGGCTCTCACCCCGACGTAGCCTGCGGTTGGCAGAACCTGGGCATGCTCGAGTTTCAAGCCGGAAAGCTGAAAGCAGCAGCCGGCAGCTACCACGAAGCCTGTCGTATCGCCGTGGAAAGTCTGGGCAATAACCACCCCACCACTCAAAATCTTGTCAGCAAGTACAACGAGCTACAGACCCGCTTGAAAGCAGAAGAAACGCCGAGCGATACAGCCGAAACAGACGAAGAGGAAGGCGGCGTCATGACCGGCAACTGGCGCACAATTGCCTTTGACAGTTCGCTCAACCTGGGAGACGACAGCTTCTAGCCCGAAAAAAAACCTCCCCGGCCCTTTAGACAACAGCTTTTAGCCTGGAGTTATAAACCCTTGCACCCGAGAGACGGGTCAAGCAATCACTTAATTAACTGAATGTCCTCCACTCTGGATGACCCGGAATCGTTCTAGCCTTATAGCAGTTGTACTTCCGGCGAAATGTCCGGCTTGTACGGCCGATTCAGTTCGGTGCGACTCCGGCTCGGTTGCTTTGGCCGGCAGTGGCCTCATCATCTACATGAGTATCGAAGAATAAGCCCTGGAGAGACCATGACTCTTGATAAAACCAAGCGTTCTCGCCTCCTTACTACATACAAACAATTGAACGTCCTGATCGTCACAATCGGGCTTTCACTTTATCTCGCCTTCTGTCCCTGCATCAACGAGCCTCTTTACCAGGCCTGCTCAGTACATCCATGCCGGGTGGAAATGAATCTACTGGAGCCACCTTTCATGGAAGGCTTCAAGGGTGAGCACCGCTTCTTCCCTGTAATAAATTGCCAGGGAAGAAGCCTCTCCCTGCATGGTGTCTACTTCCGTTCCAACAGTTCTGCGACTTACTCCAAACACAACGGTAAATCAAAAGGTACGGTCATATTCAGCCTCGGAAATAGCAGTTGCCTGGCCTACATGCTAGGTACCAAACCAATGGTGACCCTACTTAAACTAGGATATGACATTTTCGCCTACGACTATGAAGGTTTCGGCATCAGTCAGGGCGAAGCAAACTACAGAAAGCTGGGCAACGACGGATTATCGGCCTTTGAGTACGTGAGCACAAAGATTAACCCGGAAAACATTATCCTATATGGTCTATCCATGGGCACCGGAGTGTCCAGCTACATAGCTGAAAGAAAGCCGGTAAAGGCAGTGATTCTTGACTCTCCCTATGTGACACCTGAAAAAACCATCAAGCTCTGGTTTCCCATTCTCAGCATCTATCCCTCCTGGATGTTCCCTGAACCAAAATATGATAATGCTCGCTTTGTAAGTGCCCGGCATCCACCAGTGCTGGTAATTACAAAGGGGTGCGATGAAGTCACCCTACCGACACAGGGACTCGAGTTGAGCAAAGTCGCCAGCCAACCGGCGTCCACTCTGTATCTCAAAAACTCACACCACTGCTACGTCAGCGATGAAGAGGAGCCGCTCTATACCTCCAGACTAAAAACCTTCCTGGCTGCGCTCTAGGTCTTCTCCGCGTCCGGTCCAGGCCTTCTCTCAGTCCAATCAGTGCTCTTTCTAAGGTCGGTCCCTGCGGGTTTCGGCTCAGCCAGGCCGGGGCATATTGCCAAAAGTATAGGCTGTTTACCAGACTGGTTCGATTGAATAGGCCTCATCTTTCAAGAAGATTGTGCAGGTAGCAATGGTTGAAGGCAAGACTACAGAAGAACGGGGGGGCCAACGCGGCGACCAATCGGGACCCGAGCTTGGCAACGGAAAAGCCGTTCAGGAAGTAGCTGCGCAGAGACTGCAGGCGGAAGCAGCACAGACGGCTGGCACCGCAGGTAAAGGGTCATCCACCGAACTTACCATAATGCTCAAAGATGGGGCTACTTTGCGCAATGTCGGGAGACAAATCTATTTTGAGACTTTGAAGCGGCTGCCGGATGAGCAAGAGCTCAAGGCCTTCGTAAATGACACAGCCAGACGCAACGGCCTGAAGACCAAAGATCAACAAGGCAGTCTCGAAGTCGGACAAGTGCTGAAAATTGTGCCGCCTCCGCCGGACAGAACTACGCCAGGAACCCATGGCGGCCATAAAGGTGGACAGAACGGCGAAACCAAAAGGGATGAGAAGGGCAGCACCGGCAAAACGGGTCAGGACCCTCATGTACTTGCCGGCGGCACAAAACCTACCGATAAACGACATCCCCTCATGAAAGGCGGGGACAGTTGCGAAGGCGAGTGGGCCAACATGGTTTCACAATGGGTGACCCAGAACGAAGGCTCCAGGGACAAGCACCGTGCTTTTAATCCCAACGATATGGGTCAGGGCATTTCCGTCGGGCTTTTGCAATGGAACCAGAAGAAGGGAAAACTACCAGATCTGCTTCATGCCTGGCACGATAAGAACCCCGAAAAGTTTCAAACCATGTTCGGAGCCTATTCAACCAACCTGACCAGGGACAGTTTTGTTCGCTCTGCCGATTTTGTCGGTAACAAGACGCTTCATGACGGCATGGTCAAGGCACTTGCCGATCGAGAATTTCAGGGTGTGCAAGATACTTTGCGCAATAAGAACATGGTTCGAGCCTGCGAAGTTGCCACCGATTATGGCTTCAAATCATTGAGAGGACGAGCCGTTGTAAGCGATCTCTTCAACCAACTGGGAGAAGGCGGCGCGCGAAACGTCATAAGAAAAGTAGCCCTGGACAAGCCCGAATCGGCCCGCATCGAAGAATTAAAACGCCGCACAGGCGGTCGCATCAACGGAGAAGATCGAGTCTCCACCCTGGAGGAGAACGTAAAGAAAATCTGGCGCCAGCTCGGTAGCTAGTGTCATACTGGCGGGTCTGACAGCTGCTTCAACAAGAGCGGCGACGGGCTTAATCTGCTTTTTCTTCCCCCTCAGGACATCTCTTTCAAAACAACTGCGCCCAAGCACTAAACTCATGTAACGCCCCAAATTAAATCTGCTTGACGCCTGAAAGCCTTTTCTAGAGCGGCTTTCAAATTCGAAAAGTCCCAAGACCCTGATGTAATATTTCGCAAAATCACTATTGTTACAATCAGCCCTCATTTGCAAAAGAGATACCCAACCTCAAAAACGAGCGTACCTCATCTCGAAAACTAGAGCCGCCCAACCTCAAAAACAAGCGTACCTGAACCGCAAGAAAGAGCGCTAGCGAACTATAAAAATACGGAAGGCGAAGACCTGCTCCGCCCTCCGCATAGAGATTTCAGACTGGCACACTCCTGCTTCGAACTAGCGCTTCCACTTATCGAAGTTGGGCAGTATAGCCAACCAGAACTATTCCTTGCCTTTGCAAGATCCTTCCTTACCTTTGCAAGATCCTTCCTTGCCTTTGCAAGATCCTTCCTTGCCTTTGCAAGATCCTTCCTTGCCTTTGCAGGAGCCTTCCTTGCCTTTGCAAGATCCTTCCTTGCCTTTGCAGGAGCCTTCCTTACCTTTGCAAGATCCTTCCTTACCTTTGCAAGATCCCTCTTTGCCTTTGCAGGAGCCTTCCTTGCCTTTGCAAGATCCTTCTTTGCCTTTACAGGAACCCTCCTTGCCTTTACAGCCGGCTTCCACTCCTTTATTGCTGGAATCATCAGTCAGGGCTTGAGCAAGAGCAGCTTTGCTGTTTAAACTACGGGCTCCACCTACCTTAAATGCATCTCGGTCCAACTGACGAGCCTCCGCTGGCACGTGCATAGCCAAACCAAGACTAGCCACAATAGCCGCCGCCAAATGTACTTTGGATTTATCTTGCATTGAATATTCTCCTAATTAACCTACATATATTGGAGTTGCCGCACCGGGGAGCATCCTCCGTCTTCCATGCCTTAAACGAAGCACAAGCCAACTTTATTCCCAAAAACTTTTTTCGTTTCGGGAATAAACCCCAACCCCCATGCGTATAGGTATTCAGCACAAGGGAGCGCCAAAACCCTTACAATAGACGAGGGTCAGCAAAATGTTCTCAAATTCTCAGACAGAAATGAAGGATTCAATGACTATGCAGATAAATGCAGCCTTTGCCGCTTTGTTGATCTCAGTATTATTGGCGGGGTGCTCCTCGAGAACAGTAGGAGCGAAAGCAACCATGGAAAACAAAAATAAAGAAGCCATAGACCTGCAAAATCTGCCGGACAGTGAATGGCGCAAACGCTTAACGCCCGAGCAGTACCAAGTTGCCAGACAGAAAGGAACAGAACGGGCTTTCACCGGCAAATACTGGAACAACCATGAAAAAGGCACTTACAAGTGCGTCGGGTGCGGCGAACCACTCTTTTCATCCGATACCAAATTCGAATCTGGAACGGGCTGGCCGAGCTTCTATAAACCCGTGGACAAAGCCGGAGTAAAAGTAGAACAAGATGCAAGCCTGGGAATGGTGAGAGAAGAGGTTACCTGTGCGAAATGCGGCTCTCATCTAGGCCATGTATTTGATGATGGTCCACAACCCACCGGACAACGCTATTGCATAAACTCAGCCTCCCTCGATTTCCAGAAACATCAATTGGCAGCGAATTCCGACATTGGCACAAAAGAGGGAAGCAAAGTCGGTTCAGGCGGAAGCTTAGCGGCAAGCACGTCCGGCATTACCGATGGGGTCTCCGGTCAGTCCGAAAAAACCAAAGACCTGATAGTCTACGACCAAGCTACCGATAACAAAGAACGCCAGATGGGACTGGAAGTCGCCTATTTCGCGGGCGGCTGTTTCTGGGGCGTGGAAGACGCCTTCAAAGAAATCAAAGGTGTATTAGCCACCACTGTTGGTTACACCGGCGGCAAGAAAGACCTGCCCAGCTATGAAGACGTCTGCAGCCACGGTACAGGCCACGCAGAAGCAGTGCGAGTCGTCTACAACCCCAAACAAATTAGCTTCGCCACCCTCACCAAAGAATTCCTGGCACTGCACGATCCAACCACAATGAACAGGCAGGGGCCGGACGTGGGGGATCAATACCGTTCAGCCATATTTTATACAAACGATAGCCAGCTCAAAGAAGCCAAAACAGTGATCGGCAAAGAGCAAAACTTCATGGGCTTCAAGAAAATTGTGACCAGCCTGGAGCCCTTCAACAAATTCTACACAGCGGAGGAATATCACCAGGACTACTTTGCCAAACATCCCGGTCAGGGCTGCCACTACAGACCGCCGAAAGCAAAATAAGAGCTAAGATGTCGCAGGCAAGAAAGACAAACAACCAATGATCTTCGGCACAAAAAAATCGAATAAGGCGATCGTAGAGTCCTGGGTAAAGACTTATTCCCGGGAATTCTATCAGTACGCTTATCTGCGACTGAAGCGCCATGAGGATGCGGAAGATGTGGTGCAACTCACCTTCATCAAGGCCTTTCGAGCCTTCAACACCTTTAAAACAGGAACTAGCGAGAAAGCCTGGCTGTACGCCATCCTCAGCAACAATCTCAAAGATCACTTGCGGCGCATCAGCAACAAACCCCAGGAAGCCAACATTGATGAGGAGGAGGACCTGGAAAATCTACTGGTTGACACCAGAGATGGTCCGGAAACAGAAGCGAGCAGAAAAATGGAGCACGAGAGACTGGCCATGGGCATAGCCAATCTTCCTGAACAGTTCGCCGCCCCTCTTTTGATGAGAGAGGTGAGTGACATGTCCTACAAGGACATCGCCGAATATCTCTCAGTGCCAATCGGCACCGTCATGTCGAGACTATCGAGAGCACGCAAGGCTCTCTATGAGATTCTCACCAGCCCGGCTTCTCCAAAACCATTCAAGGCTGAGGCAGACTCAAACTCCGAATCAGTGAAAGAGACCCCAGAAGAAGATACAAGCTCAAAAGGTATTATGCCGAACAAAGAAGGGAGGTTGAGCCAATGAATTGCGACGAGACTAAAGCGCTCATCGGCCCTGCTGTTGACGATGAATTGACCAGCGCCGATACTGCCAGATTAATGAGTCACCTTGAACAATGCCGTAGCTGCAAACAGGAATGGGATAAGCTCATGGCTGTAAGAGAAGGTATAAAGAGTATTACACAGGCCGAGCCGGCGCCGGCCGATCTGGAAAAGCGCCTTCTCAATGCCATTCACCTTGAACACCAACGCAACATACGTTTGAGAGCCGGCTTCCTTTTGGTAGCGGCGGCAGCCGTGGCTGCTTTCGGCGGCGGCGCCTTTCTTTTGTTTGCCCCGGGCACAACACCGAAATTAGCAACCGGCGATGTCGAAACCGCCCCCAGAGCCATAAGCAGTATTGAAAAGTTGCTTGCGGCCGCCGGGCACCATTCTGAAAATTCGGACGATGCCGCCATAACCATCGACTTCGTCGGAAACAAAGACGCAAAAGACCTCAGCCCGCTGGCCGGTTTTGCCGTAAAACAAAGCACTCTTGCCTCAAGTCACGGCACTTTCAAACTTTCCGGCAGCGACATGCTCAAAGTAGGGAAGCAGAATATGGTCAGGCTCTGCTATACCAGCGACGATGATGCAAGGGTCCACTGCATTGACTGCTACCAGGCTCCGCAAGGAATGCTCTCCTTTGACGGCGCCAAGGCTCAGACAATCAACGGCAAAACCGTATTTTCAGGACGCATTGGTGATGACACCATATTGAAAATTTCGGAAAACGGCGTCGATGTTTTCTATGTCACACCTCTTCCCATCGAAGAATTGCAAGACCTGATCAAGGCAAATGTGTAAGCGAAACTAGTTTTGCTGCTGACGCCACTGGCGTTAAGCATCTCTGCCGCACACACTTTGCCTTTGCACCGCCGCCCACAGCGAAGGTCAGACCTGCTCTTCTTCAAAGACGAGTTGCAGGAGATTGCCATTGCGGCAGAATAATAGGACTCTGTCACCGCTTATAAAACTCCCACTGAGCGGCTGACGATCAGATCTACATGGAAGAAAAATCGGTTCAGTCAGAGGCTGCGACTCCGCAGTTCCAATCAAGACCGCACCATCTACGCAGGGAACCACAGTCATCCGGCCATCAGCAGACAGTCGCATGGGACAAGAAACACCACGAAATGTCTCCGGCAAATGTAGATAGGGACCGCCAGGCAGTTGCCAGAAGAGGGCGCTGCTAAGCGCCTTCATACCTATAGCCGGCAATGTGCCGGGTCTGACTGCCTCCACTTCAATTCTCTCAAGCAAAGCGCCGGTGGAAAGCTGCAGACAATTAACCACGCCGTCGCTCGACACCAGCAAACTATCGCGCTCCTCATCAATCCAGAAAGCTTGCACCGCATCGACAGCGGCTCTGTAAACGAGCTCTTTCAGGTCGGCAGACCAGAGTTCCGGAACAGAGCGAAGCAAGAAAATATGTCCACTCCTGAGAATGGAGGCAAAACTAACAAGGGCAGCTTCACCACCCACGGTACGAAAGGACGCTCGCTCCATAGTGCGCTTCCATAGCCGGACTGTCCGGTCTTCCGAAGCGGAAACCAGCGAATCGCCCGAACTTCCAAATTCCAGGCACGTTATGGCTTCCGAATGAATATCGCTTCGTTGCACAAACTCATTTTTTCGAAGGCTCCACCAACACAGCAAAGCAGACTTGTCGGCACCAATTGCCAATAAGTCTTCATCGGTAGAAAACGACAAAGCGGTTATCAAAATAGAATCTTCTATCTGCGAGGATGCGATGACAGTGTCCGTGCGCAGATCAAGAACATCGAATTTCGAACAGTTCTCATAGGCAACGGCCACATATGCCTGCCCAGGCGAGATACAGAGAAAGGCAATCTGTAGATCTGCACGCTGGAGCGGTAGAGAGCGAACTCCCTCTTTCAACGAATACTTACAAACCGCGGCGGACTCCCGGTCTGGCGAAGAGAACAAGAAGGATCCATCAAGAAGCGGAACAATAGAAGCTCCGCTTCGGTCATTTCTCCATTCTGCTTCCCGAGCAAGAGCTGCACAGGACAAAGTCTCCCGGGCTCCATCGCGCTTTATTCTCACAATTTCACCATTAACCAGGCGCACCAAAGCTAAGGTCTGTTCATCATTCTCCAAATTCAATGCAAATTGGGCTTCCTCAATACCGGCATCAAAACAGGTTAGAACCACCGGCACAGCACCAGGATCGCAACACCAAATTTTTCCGGCACTGGTAGCCCAGTATATTCTGTCACCGGAGGAGCACAGCTGAACGGTAGTATCCCGATGATCAATGCAGTGTGAAACAAGTGAAAAGTCGCGCAAACGCCACAAGCAAGCTTCACTGTTGGACAGACCGGCAAAAACATATTCTCCGTCCTCTGAGACAGACAGGGAAACGACTTTGCCTCGCCGCGGACTGGAGGGCAGCGACAACACTCCCAAAAGCACGCCGCCGGTAGCATCGAACACGCCCACTCGTCCACCGGGAAAAGCAGCCAGGGTCAGGGAGCCTTCCCTGGAAAAGGCTACAGAGTTAACGGTTCCGTAATCAGTCGGTAAAGCTTCCTCAAGATGCATAACTGAAAGACGCTCACCGGTTTCGCAATCGAAGACCCCGGCAGTGCCGTCATTCAGGCCAAGCAGTGCGTATCGTCCTGTCATATCGAGAGCAATACTCTCGATGAAAACGGCAAATGATTCGGACACCGCGATAGAAAGGTCGTCGCGTCCGGTAAGCGCGCTTGTCGGCTCCAGTGTACAAAGCTGCAACCCGCTTTCGCAAGACCATAATCTGGCTATGCCGTCCTCCGACTCCTGCACAGTAAGCAAGCGGGAACCATCACCGGAGAACTCTGCAAACTGGCACTCTTTGTAGGGCTCGAAGCCCGAAAGACCAAGCACACTATTGGAGGTCAGCTTAAGCTTCGAAGACATAGACTGCTGACTCATCCTTCCTACATTCGGGAACGCAGCACCTATCATATAGCAAGAAAGCGCTTCAGAACACTTAGGCACCCCCACTCCACAATTGCACTCACCATCCGAACTCCCACTCATGGGTCAGTCTAGATGGTCTTGCAACTTCTCCTTCACTAACTTCTCTACATTCGGAAAAGCTTTCAGGAAATTCCTGTCGGTCTCGTGGGTTGCATCATCGGGATTGGAGGTAAGTTTCTCGTCCTTCACGCTGACGGCGAAAGCCTGGGCAAAGGTTTCTTCCCTGCCGGTCAAGTCTTCCTTGTTTTCAGAACCAATCAGATAGTAATCAAATTCATCTCTCTGCTCCTGACTGAGAGCTGCCACATCCTTTTGGTACGCATCCTCAAACTGCTTTGTGTGGGAGATTTCCCCGAGCGCCGCGTCTACGGCGTGCCCGCTTTCATGCCTGACGCTATCGGCGAAGTCATCGGCAGAGGACACCTGTGTTGTCCCATCATGCAACTTATAGTTTTGTCTTACCCTCAGTTCCTTCGCGTCAGAATCATACTCGGCCGGTGACTGCTCGGCAGTTTCGCCATAACCGTAGCCTCGGGGAGTATCCATAGCTTGGCTGGGCTCCTCATGGCACAAATCGTGCGAAACAACCACTTTCACACCGTTATCCTTGAGCAGATCCAGAACCGGCTCCGGCATCGAGTTGAGAACCTCTTTGGTCCTGACTAATCTGTCCGAGTCAGCCCCCATGTTGGAAGTCGGCAGGGGCATACCTTTCACCAGTTTCTGCTGGTCGCCGTAGCGGCCGGGAGCAACTAAACTGCCGGGAATGACCAACTCATCTCCGGCCTCGAGCTTGGCACCGGCGGGAAGTTCGTTCTCCTTTGCGATACGAGCGGCAGCCTTCTCAATCTGAGCGGCATCAGCCCGGCCTTTAGAGTCTTCAGGGGCCAGACAACTATTGAGAGACTTTTCTGCTATTCCGTTTAAAGTATCACCGTCGTGCGCCGAATAGACCGAATCAGGGCGATCGCGGAATACGCTGGTCTTTTTCGCCTTGTTGTAGACAGAACCCAACTGGTCCTTGGTTCCGTCATCATCAGTATCAACGCCTTCAAGTAACAATTTGGAGGATGGGAAGCCAGGGATTTCCCCTCGCTCCATTTTATTCATGACCTGAAAGATTGCGCGTTTTTCTTCATTAGGAAGGTTGTTATAGGCTTCCGAAATATCCCGCCCCTGTGCCGCATCTTTGAGCAGATGACGAGCGGTGTTCTCGCTGGTTTCGGTATTGGCCATGGAACTGCCTGGTAAGTAGAAAAATTGACTGAACAGGGGATAATCCATAATATATCGATTGATGTGGCGGAGTTTGGGCGAA
>Ga0268298_10006529_pt1 | contig 10561 bp, 11 predicted proteins | sample WWTPWeurt_MetaG_FD_194462 | JGI IMG/M metagenome (GOLD analysis project Ga0268298, IMG submission 194462) | Activated sludge microbial communities from WWTP in Nijmegen, Gelderland, Netherland - WWTP Weurt | ecosystem: Engineered > WWTP > Aerobic digester > Activated sludge | place... | reverse complement strand
TGACGCCATGCTGCAGAGCGAGACCCTCGACCGGGTGCTGCTGGCCACCGGCGATGGGGACTTTGCCCGTCTGGTCCAGATTTTACAGGACCGCGGGCGGCGGGTCGAAGTGGTCGGGGTGGACAACGTCGCCGGGGTCCTGCGCAACAAAGCCGATCTGTTCTTCTCGGCCTACCTGATCCCCAACCTGGTGCCGGTCGAAGCCGATGAAGACGGCAATCCGCCCGCCTGGGGCGAGATCGGCAGCCGGGTGCGCGGCTGGTGCTACTGGATGCACGAGTCCGAAAATTACGGCTTCTTTCGCTTTCTCAAGCACATCCCGGCCAACCTGTGGGTGCGGGATTACGACAGCCCGGATTCGCCCTATGAAGAAGCCTTCTTCCATCTCAGCAAACTGCCCTCCGGGCTGAAAGGCCAGATCCAGCCCAACCAGCAGCGCATCTTTGAGTTCACCCTGCTCAAGGCCGAGAAAGGCCTCAACCCCCAGGCCGTGGACATCACCCTGGTCAGCGGGTTGAACGAAGCCGCCGGTCAGGTTCCTTCGGCGGAGCGGGTATGAACGCAAAAGTAGTTTGCATCGTGCACCAAAAAGGCGGCGTGGCCAAGACCACCACCGCATGCACCCTGGCGCATGCGCTCACGCGGGCCGGCCAAAAGGTGCTCCTGATCGACCTGGACCCGCAGGGCCAGGATGCGATCTTTTTCGGTCTGGAACCCGAATCCGGCGCGGCCAATTTCATCATGACCAGCGTCGACGATGCGCGCGGCCAACGCAACCTGGAAGCCTGGGTGCTGGAGAGCGGGCGCGAGAATCTGGCCCTGATCGCCGGCAATGAGGATACCGCCACAGCCCAGATTTACCTCTATACGCCGCGGCCCAAACCGGTCTCCTACATCCGGGGGCAGCTGCGGCCCTTCATGCGCCGCTTCGATTACATCCTGTTCGACACCTCCCCGAGCGTGGGCGGCGTGCAGGAAGGGGCGGCCTGGGCCGCCGATCTGGTCCTGATCCCGACCGCCACCGAATTTGCCGCCCAGGTGGCGCTGGCGAACACCCTGGATTTGCTGCAGGTGCTGACCCGCGAAAAAGGCTGGCAGGGCCAGTTGTTCGGGATCCTGCCCACCTTTTACGACACCACCACCCTGGCGTCGCGCAAGGCCAAGAAATCGCTCGAGGAGTCTTTCGAGCCCGGCCTGATCCTGCCGGCGATCCACCGGGCGACCATCCTGCGCGAGTGCTGGCTGACCGGCACGACGATCTTTGAAAAAGATCCCCAGGCCCGCCCGGCCAAAGAATACCAGGTTATTGCGAACATGTTGATGAGGTTAGGCCATGCAAGAGCGTGATCCTTTCGCCCGTTTGAAACAACGCCCGCTCGAGCCCGACGGGGCAGCAGGCAGCGGCCGGTCCTATGTGCCGGGCAACCCGCTGGACTATATCCCGGTGGCCAAAGTCCTGCCGCGCAGCCGCAGGTGGGAGAAGGCCCACAAGGCGCACGCCTTCCGGCGGGTTCCACCCAACGTGGTCCGGGCGGTGCGCCAGGCTGCGGTCAATGAAAATCTGACCGTGGATGGCGCCGCCCAGGCCTTTCTGGAATATGCCCTGATGTGCTACGAGCGCGGCGATATCCAGATCGACGGCCTGCTCAGTGAGCAGCGCCGCACCGTCCTGCCCGAGCAGGGCTGGGGCGGGCAGCCCAGGGCCCACTGGCTCGAAAAAAGCTGGGGGCTGACCCCGCCGCGTCCCAAAAATCCCAAACCCAAAGCCGAGAAAGCCGACCAGCCCTGGCGCAAGGTGATCGCCTACCGCCTGAGCGCCGAGGTTTTCTCCAGGATCGACCGGCTGCGCAAGGAACAGGATGCCCCGGCCGGGGAAGTCCTGGCCCGCCTGCTGATGCACGCCCTGAACGCTTACGAGAGTGGGCGGCTGGTTTTCAGCCCCGGAGATGAGATAATTTCCGGCGGCGGCGGGGGAGAAAGCAAATGAAGTCGCCTAAAAACAGGTGTTTTAAACAACCGCAAAAACAGGCCAAAAATTGCCGCTTACCTGCCGCTTGCGGGCCTGCTTACGCTCCGCTTACGGCCCGCTTACTCATGCCGTTTACCCTGTCTTGCCAGGAAGCCCGCTGCGCCGTTTTTTATCGGGCGCCTGGCTGTGGGGTCCATGCGGCGGAAAATGCCCATTTTGAGCCCCAGAACGCCCGCAGCCGGGCGCGCAATTAGGAGGAAAATGTCCACACCAACCAGCCTGCTAACGGTCCCCCACAGCCGCGAAAGCGAAGAAGCCCTGATCGGGTCGGTGCTGATCAACCCCGGGGTCTACCTCCAGACCCAGCCAGTGGTCTGCGGCCCGGATTTTTATCTGCGCCGCCACCAGTGGATCTGGGAGGTTTTTGGCGAACTGGAGGCGCGCCAGTCCGAAATCGATTTCCTGACCGTGCAGGCCGCCCTGGAACGCCGCGGCCAGCTGGAGGAGATCGGCGGGGCAGCCTACCTGATCGGCCTGATCAACGCCGTTCCCAACTCACTGCACGCGGCCGAGTACGCCGGCATCGTGGCCGAACATGCCGTGCGCCGGCGGATGCTCGATGCCGCCAACCAGATCGCCCGGCTGGCCTACCAAGAGACCCTGCCGGCCGAAACCGCCCTGGCCGAATCCGAAAAGGCGGTCTTCAACCTCAGCCGGCGGTCAGCGCTGAGCGAGGTGCGGCCGCTCGGCGCGATCGTCGCAGGGCTGTATGACAAAGTCCAGGACGCGGCCCAAACAGCCGCCCTGCCGGGGATCCAGACCGGTTTTGTCGATCTGGATCAACTCCTGGGCGGGATGCAGCCGGCCGATCTGCTGGTGGTGGCGGCCCGGCCGGGGGTGGGCAAGACCAGCTTCCTGCTCAATATCACCCGCAGAGCGGCCGGGGTGCAGGCCAAACACGTTGCCTTTTTCTCGCTCGAAATGTCCGCCGAGCAGCTGGGCTACCGCCTGCTGGCGATGGAGACCGGGATCGACGGCCAGCGCCTGCGCAGCGGCAGGCTGAGTGAGGCGGAATGGCCCAGGCTGGTGCAGGCGATCGAAAGCCTGGCCGGGCTCTGCATCTATGTGGATGACACCCCGGCCATCACGCCGGGCCAGCTGCGTTCGCGCTGCCTGCGCCTGAGCCAGGAACACGGGCTGGACCTGGTGGTGCTGGATTACCTGCAGCTGATGTCCGGCGGCGGGCGTTTTTCCAGCCGCCAGGAAGAAGTCTCGCAGATCTCACGCCAGGTCAAGGCCCTGGCCAAGGATCTCAATCTGCCGGTGCTGGCCGCCGCCCAGCTCTCGCGCTCAGTCGAACAGCGCAACGACAAACACCCCCAGCTCTCCGACCTGCGCGAATCGGGCAGCATCGAACAGGACAGCGACGCCGTGATCTTTCTCTACCGGGCCGAAAACGGCCAGCCGGGGGTGGTGGATGTCAGCCTGGCCAAGCACCGCAGCGGCCCCACCGGCAATATCCGCCTGGTCTTCCAGGCCGGGCAGACCAGCTTCCAGAATGCAGCCCTCGAAAGGCCCAGCCGATGACCCGCCAGCGTGTGATCCAGTTTGAATACCAGCAGTACCTGGTGCAGGACAGCGACCGGCCGGGCTGGAGCGAGGAAGTCCAGGTCTCGGTGCGCCTGCTCTCGGAGGCCCTGACCAGCGGCTGGTACCGCGACCTGTTTGCCAACCGCGGCAACGACTTTGTCATCCTGCTGGGGATCGTGATGCATGCCCGCCCGCTGCGGGGTGTGGATCTGGCCCTGCTGGTGCGTCTGGGGATGGCGCAGCGACAGGATGAGGGCCGCCTGTACGCCCGGGTCAGTGACGTGGCCCTGTCCTACGAACTGGGCATGAACCGCATGACGATTGCGCATGCCACCGAACGCCTGGCCCAGCAGGGCTCGATCACGATCCTGGAAGTGCCCGATGACCTGACCGCATTCCGGGATTCCTACGGCCAGTTCAACGGCAGCAAGGTCTATTTGCTGGCCGGCGACCTGCAAAACCGGATTTTCGAGAAGGAAACCCAGCCATCCAGCCGTGCTATAAAATATAGCACGGTGAATTCGAACGGTGCTATAGGATATAGCACGGATCCCTCGCACCGTGCTAATCCGTATAGCAGCCCTGCTAAAACTTTTAGCACAAATAAGGATGAGGAAGAATTGGAGGAGGTGGTTAACGTCAACGCAGCCCCCAACCTGGCGCGCCTGGCCCTGGCCTATTTTGCGCAGTCCCGAGGCATCGCCCATTTCCAGCCCTCGGTCAAAGAGCAGCACGCCGCCCTCAAACTGGCCCAGGATGGTTTCAGTCTGGAGCAGATCCAGGCCGGGATCGACCTGGCCTTTGAACGCACCCCGCCGCCCCGCCACTTTACGCACTGCGCCGCCGTCGCACGCGACCTGGCCCGCCTGGAAACAGGCCAGCCGGAAGCCCGTTCCCCTGTCACCCGCCGCCTGCCTGCAGAGGCCGGCCAACCGGAAACAGGCCAGCCGGAAACCCGTCAGGAAGAGCCAGAAATCTCGCTGCCTGCAGAACTGGGGCGCGCCGTGCAAATCTTCAGCTCGACCGGCCGTGACCTGAGCGATGATGTGCGCCTGCGCCTGCTCCTGATGGCCGAAAGCTGTGCGCTCGCCGCTCAGAAGGCCGGTTCCAGCGGCGGCGCATGGCTGGCCGATGCCCTGACTCTGGCGCTGGGGCGGGCCAGACCCGAAAACCTGCTCGGGTATGCCGACAAAGTGCTGGGCGGCTGGGTCCTGAACGGCCGCAGCGAGCACGCCCGGCGCAGGGTCGAAGAACCGGATGTCCTCCCGCCAGAACTGGCCATTTTCGAGCAGGTGACTGGCCGGCTACCGCTGCGCGACCAGCGGGCTCTCGTGACGCGGCTGATCAGCCAGAACGGGTATACGGTCGAGCAGCTCAGGCCCTTCTGGGATGCCTGGGTGGGGCGGGACCGCAAGCGCAGCGACCTGGGCTGGCTGGACTGGGCGGCGCGCGGCGGAATCCCGGCTCAGGGTGCGGCCCGCCAGACCGGCCTGGATATTTCGGCCGAAACGCTGCGCCGCATGCAAGCAAGATTTTCAAAGGAGAATGACGATGGCGACCAAGAATGAATTCACCAACATTATGACCGTCCTGGTCTCGGCTTACCCGGGTTTTGCGTTTTTTGATCCGACCTCGGAGGTCTATCTGGACCTGCTGCAGGATATACCCGGCAAGCTGCTCAACGCGGCGGCGCTCGAGCATATCAGCCGCAGCAAGTACTTCCCGACGGTGGCCGAACTGCGCCAGACGGCCTTTGACCTGCTGCAGGGCCAGCACGGCCAGCCGCCGGACGCCCACAGCGCCTGGGTTGAGGTCCAGAAAGCCTTCGATGAAATCGGGGAATGGGGCCAGCCGGTCTTCAGCGAACCGCTGATCGGCGAGGCGGTCAGGGCCCTCAACTGGCCGGCGCTCTGCCGTTCCGACAACCCCGTTTCCGACCGGGCCCATTTTGTCCAGGTCTACCAGGCCTTATTGGAACGCCGCCTGTTCCAACAGCGCCGCCTGCCTGCCGTCCAAAAAGATGTGCAGGCATTCCTGACGGGCGGCAGCGCCCAACTGACGGAGGGATGATGTCGAACAACACCGTCAATATAACCGGTTTCCTGAGCATTGGCCGGGCTGCGGCCAGCGCCTCCCGGACCCGTTCGGCGCTGGTCGAGGGCTGGATCAACACCTCGGATGACCTGATCGGCGGGCGGCATCCCTTTCGGGCCGAAGAGCGCCAGGCGCTGGTCATCCTCGAACACGCCCGCCTGGCCGGCTCGCAGGCCTGCGGGCCGGTGGGCGTCAGCGCCCATGCCCGCCTGGTCAGCCACTCCGACCGCTCGTATCTGGATATCAAGTTCATCAGTTTCTTCGACACCTCCAACCCGCTGGTCAGGCGGCGGGACGGGTTTGCCCAGTCCAGCGCCAACCTGCAGGGCTTCCTGACGATCCGCGGCGAAAACTACCTGAACCTGGAACAGAGCTACGGGCTGCTGGGCTGTCTGGCGACCGGGAATAGCGCCCAGGGCGGCCAGCACCCGGTCCTGATCAGCGGGGAAGAACTGGCGGCGCTGCGCCAGGACGCCCATTTCCAGGAGGCCTTCCGCAAGTTCAAGCGGGTGACCCTGGCGGCGACCCTGAGCGGGACGCTGTTCACCCGGCGCGAAATTATTTATGTGCTGGCCGGCTTTCTCAGCCTGGACACCCGCTCCGCCCAGGAAGATGCGCGCCCGGCTGTCCAAACGCGCTCGTCCGGCCTCTACACCCCCTGAGCCCTATGTGTGCTGATTTAGCCGACCCTCTTGTATCCTGGCCCGCTCCTGCCAAACGTGCAATACGCCGCGAGCGCATTCAGCGCATGGCGCTGGGCCTGCGCCTGATGGCCGCCAGCGGTTACAGCGGCGTCCAGGAACTCGGCGCCGGGCTCGCGCTCCAGCTGGGGCTGGCGGAGTCGTCTTTTGCCGCCCGGCGGGTCTTTCAGGTCTATCTGGCGCAGTCCGCTCTGGTGCATTATCAGGTGCTGCCGTATTTCCGGCGCGGTCTGGCCGTGGTACGCCTGTCGCTGGAGGGCGATCTGCTGTGTCAATCGGCGGGCTGGCAGGTGGTTGAATCCGAGTGGGAGCGCCTGCTGCGCCTGCACAACGCCGAACAGACGCCGGCGCACGCCGCCATGATTCTGGCCTTTTGCCGCGAGGCCCGCCGGCGGGGCTGCCAGGCGCAGGTTGTCCCCTTGCTCGAAGGGCTGGGGCCGGAATCAGCTCCGGATGTCCTGGTGGAGCAGGCCGGGCAGCGCTGGTATGTCGAGATCGAGCGCCACCGCAGGTTCAAGCCCGAGAAATGGCGCAAACAGGAAGCGCTTCAGGGCTTCGCCGCCTTTTGCACCCGTTCGCCCAAACGCCGGGAAAAGCTGGCGGCCGCGATCGGCCGGGCCGGGATTTCGGGCGTCGGGACGGACCTGGAGAGCCTGCTGCAAGGCAGCCTGCAGCCTGATCACAGCCAGTCGGCTGGGTCCGGTCCGTTGTGGGTCCAGCGGTGGTGAGAAAAGGGTTCCTGAAGGCCCTGGAGTTGGGCCTGGATTGGCTTTTTTGCCAATGCCTGGGCCCAACTCAGCCCGCACCGTCCCCGGCCGCGAGAGATGCCGGCTGCTCGGCCGGCAGGTCGAAGCCATGGGGCGGGAGGCGGGCTGGGCCGTACGACACAGCTATTCCCAGGGAAACTTGCTGGAAGGAGCGCCATGCTTGACCCGACCCTGACGTTTCTGGTGGAAAAAGCAGCTCAGAGAGCCGCCCAGCGCGCTCAGCATGCCGGCGCAACGGACTGGCTGGCGCGTCTGGTTGCGGCTGCCCGGCGGCCGGATTTGCAGGAACGCATCGCCCTGGCCCGCTCGTACCGCTGGGCCGGCGCCATCCCGAGCTGGGAGCCGGTCGATCTGAGGCATGCAGCCGCTGCCAAGCCGGTCAGCGTCACCGGGATTGACGGTTCGCAAATTTATCCGGACGATCGCAGCCCGGTGCTCTGGGCATATGTGCAGGCCGTCGCCTACCGCCTTTCCACCCAGCCGCTGTTCGAGAGCCAGTTTGTCGATATCGGCTCGGAACTTCAGTGCAGCAGCCAGCTGGCTGAAGACCTGTCCGAGAACCGTTACGAGTGGACGGCGCTGACCAACGCCTGGCGGGCGCTCCTGGAAATGCGCCTGGCCGGCCAGGCTGCCGGGCGTTTTGGCCAGGATGTGATCCTGCTCGATAACGGCCTGCTCCCCTGGCTGAGCGTTTCAGGCAAGGCGGCCCAGCGCCATCTGCAAACCTACCTGCACGATCTTCTCTGGACTGCCCCTGGCATGATCGCCGGGCTGATTTCGGGACCCCAGTCGCGCCTGATCTACCGCCTGATCCGCCTGGCGGAAGCAGAAGATGCCGCCGCCGGGATGCAGGAGGAGGCCGACAGCATCAGCGATGCACAGCTGCTGCGCAAATTGCTGGCGGTTGGCCAGCGTACAGCCCTGTTCCAGCATGGCAGCCCGCGCAACGAGGTCTTCAGCCAGCTTGGGGCGGCGGTTTTCTTTTTCTTCCTCAAGGTCAGCGCCAAAGAAATTGTGCGGGTGGAAATCCCGGAGTGGGTGGCGCGCGACCCTGAAAAGATTGAGCGGGTCCAGGCGTCCATCCTGCAGGATGCGCAGGCCACCGGGTATTCGTATGTGCTGTCCCAGGCCCACCAGCAGGTGAGTGTACCGCTCGAAATTGCCTCCATGCTGCACAACCGCGCCGATCTGGAATTCTGGCTGGCGACAGGGGAAATCGGCGTATCTTCTGCAAAAACCACCTTCAAAAAAGGATAACAAAGGAAACAATATGAACCCACCAGAATTTACCCCGGCCGAACAGGAACACCTGGATGCTTTCTGCCGGGTTGTGAGCAGTATGCTGCTGATATTGAAGGAAAGGGCTGAGCAGGGCATCTCAAAAGACACCCCCAGCGCCGCTCCAACTGCGAGCGAGGAGCAACATGAACCCAAACGATAAAGCCAGTGATGGTGGTTCGTTTTTACCCAAATCACCGCAAGATCTGGAAATGATGGTCCAGCGCAACCTGGCGCAGCTGCCAGGCACAGCGGATCATGAAAGGGCTGTGATCTACAGCCGGGTTTCCAGCATTGAAACCCGGAAACACTCCTATTCCATGGAGTACCAGCCGGACCAATCTGAAGAATATGTGAAAGGCAAGGGCTGGCGGGTCGTCGCAGCTTATTCTGATCCCGACCGGACAGGCCGGAACAGCCGGCGACCAGGGCTGCAGGCGTTGATCCGGGATATTGAAAAAGGCAAAGCCACCGTCGTCGTGGTTCACCGTCTGGACCGCCTGTACCGCAACCTGGAATCGCTGCTGCGTTTTCTGCGCTTCTTGCGCCGCTTAAATGTGCGTCTGGTTTCGGTGACAGAGCAAATCGATACCGACACCTGGTGGGGACGCCTGGTATTGTACATTCTGGGCGCTTTAGCCGAAATGTATGTCTGGCAGTCCAGCATCCGGACGCGTGAGATCAAGGTGGAGCGCGCCCGCCAGGGACTGCACAATGGCATGGCGCCTTACGGCTACTGCAAGGGGTTGTGTTCAGCCTGTGTCGATCACAATGGGCCGGGGTATTGCCCGCAGGTTGGCCAGCCCGACCGGCTTGAAAGCCAGCGCGGCCGGATCCTGGTCCCTCACCCGGTTGACCGCCATGCGGTCCTGATGATCCACACGCTCTACGACCAGGGGCACAGTTTCCTTGATATCGCCCATCTGCTGAACACGCATGAATACCAGCTGCCGGACGGGAACATGGTGCGCTTTCGCACCAAAGGCGTACTCAACCCGTCTCCCGGCCGCCCTTTCCAGCGCGACAGCATCCGAGATATCATCCTCAACGACTTCTACGTCGGGTATATTGTCCGCCGGCCGTCTGCTCCCCTCGACATGGACGACGAGCGCGCTCCCGCATCCAGGGATAGCTCTTCGGGGCGAACGCGCCAGAAAACAGGCAAATACCTGAACCGCCGGGCGGTGATCGAGCGCAATATCGGCCAGCACGAAGCGATCGTCCCAGAAGGGCTGTGGGAGCGAAATCAAAATACCCGCAAGAGCCGCCGCAATGCGCCCCACACAAAGGATTCCCCCATCCGCGACTACCTGCTGAGCAGCACCGCCTGGTGCTGGGAATGTTATCAGCATGACGGCCGCCGGGTCAGGCTGCGCGGGCTTTCGACCAATGGACACAACTATTACCGCTGCGCCACCCTGCAGCAGGAGTACTCTAGCCGCAAAAAATCCAGACCGGAATTTGGCAAAGTCCTGGATACGCTCAAGATGGAGGCCAGCCCGAATGGTATGGGAAAAGACCTGCTGGTCAAACACCGCGCCAATTTGCGCCAGGATTTAATGGAAGCGCAGATCAACCAGCTGATGGAACAGGTCGTTATTCCAGTTGAATGGTACGACATCATCCTGGCCTACCTGATTTCACCCACAGGGCTGAACGATTACCGCCTGAAACGGTTTAATTTGATCAACGAAATTGCTCAGGTCCATGAGCGGCGGGCTCTCAGGGCGATCACCCAGGCTGAATACGAGCGCACGATTGTTGAGATCACCCGGGAGTTAAACCAGCTCCAGCCGACCATGCAGCCGGAAGTCCAGGAATTTATCCCGCTGCTGAGGGATTTCAAAACTTTCTGGCGGATGATGGACATTACCCACCGCAGGCTGATCCTGGAATCCATGTTTGATGGATTATATTTTGACCATGACCACCGCTTGCGCAAAGTGGCGATGCACAGTCCGTTTGAAATGGCGCTAAAACTGGGTGCGCTCGGAGATTGTTTAGATCCGCGGCAAGTGGAGAAATAGGTAAACATCAGTCAACGACCACCCGCTAAAGCGGGTGGCTTGTCCCTGGCGCTACACAAGGAGAAACATGTGCATCCGAGACATTTGGCTGGTTGACATCAGCCCACCAGTTGGAAGACTGGTGCGAATTACAAG
>Ga0268298_10006528_pt1 | contig 10562 bp, 4 predicted proteins | sample WWTPWeurt_MetaG_FD_194462 | JGI IMG/M metagenome (GOLD analysis project Ga0268298, IMG submission 194462) | Activated sludge microbial communities from WWTP in Nijmegen, Gelderland, Netherland - WWTP Weurt | ecosystem: Engineered > WWTP > Aerobic digester > Activated sludge | place: Netherlands... | reverse complement strand
AAATGCCGTATCGGTGGTGCCGTCACCCAAATCCCAGTCGGTAGTAATCACGTTTTGCGAAGTATTGATAAACGTAATTTTATTTTCACAGGCATCATATAAATAATTGAATTCGGCTATGGCTCCGGGTAACACGGTAATTAATTTTTCCATACTGTCGGCAATGGTGCAGCTGGCCGAGTCAATAAGAATTAATTTAGCGAGGTAAATACCGGGATTTTGATAGGTATGTGCCGGATTGCGCAAAGTGTCTTTACTGCCATCGCCAAAATCCCAAACCTGAGTAATGCCTCCGTAACTTTTATTTTGAAAAGTAACGCTATGCGGTGAGCAACCTATATTGGGTTTGGGAGTGAAATCGGCTTCAATAAAATTGCTTATTTGCAAATCAATTTTAAACGAGGCATTGCTGCACCGGGGGCTCACATTGGTTTTAAAAACCGCATTAGAAGAAGTAGGAAAATCGCTTATGGGTGTACCTCCCGGTGGGCAACTGGAGCATACCGATTGGTAAATAATTCCGCGCTTATCAAAACGGCTGGTGCCACCGTCCACATGGTCGCCACTATTGTTTCCGCCAAAATAGGTAGCATACAAAAGCGAATCGGCATCGGGACTAAAAACTACAATATAAAAATCTTCATTATCGGTAGTCGACTGAATGGCATTGGATGTTATTTGCAGCAATCCGGTAGCATGGCCGGTATTGATACTTCCGCCCCAACCTGATATGTAAATGTTTTCGCAATTATCAACCAAAAAAGCCGAGGGCGAAAGGTCGGGGGAGGATTGCCCTGAACCAAAAACCGTAGAGAAAATCACGGTATTGATTTCTTTATTGGTTTTCATTAAAAACTGTCCGCTGTTGGGGTTGTTATGTACCGTAGCCGGAAAAACGGGAAAACTTCCGGTTGTTTGCCCGGTGAAATAAATATGATTCTTCCTGTCAACATCAATAAAATACACCTGATCGTATCCGGTAGTACCTACATAGGATGAGGCAATAAGTGAATCACCGGTATTGGTCATTTCAATAATTACTCCGTCAGCCCGCCCGCCCTGATAAACGGGTTGAGCAACTCCTGGAGTGGTTTTAAAATTGGCGCTGCTGCTTCCACCGGCAATAAATAATTCTTCATCCCGGTTAAGACGTACAGAATAAAATGCATCGGTTGAGTCGCCTCCGTAGTAGGTGCTCCATAACAATTGACTTAAATCGGTATTCAGTTTAAATACCACTCCATCCTGCCAGCCGCCATAGGTTTTTTGAAGTGCTTTTGCGGTGGTAGGGAAATTACCCGATTGGGTGCAGGTAGCAATATAATATTCGTTTTTGTTATCATAAATTATATCTCCCCTATAAGCATCTGCGTAATTGAAGGCTAATTGCCCTATGTTGGTAAACTCATTAAGCCAAATTGCATTTTGTCCATCAAGACCATTACCTCCTATGAAGGTTGATCCAATTAGTTGTTTTCCGTCCAAGCTGAATTTCGAAACCACGATATCGCCACTCAAATTATAAGTTGTGTCAAATGCGTTTGCTGTGACAGGAAAAAATCTTGAATATGAGGTACCAAATAAAATCAGGTTGTCATCATTATCGCAAACAATACTGTGCGGGTAATCATTCGCTGCCCCACCAAGATAAGTTGCAAACAAAAGCGAGTCTCCATTATTAGAGTATTTGCTAATGCTAATATCACAAGGGAAATTGCCACTACCTCCGCCAAAAGTCATTTGGAAAGCTCCGGGTGTGGTATGGTAAGAGCCGCCTAAGTATTCACTGGTAATTCCTCCTGCGTATAAATGCCCCTGCGAGTCGTAGGTGGCGGTGTGCCCGAAATTATCGGCAGTGGAGCCTGAGTAAGTAGAGAAAATAAGCAAGGGATCAATAATCAAATCGTAATGCTTGTTGTACGCTCCGGTAATTACAAACCCGAGTTTATTTCCATCGAGGGTAAAAACACAGGGCACCTGCACAAGTTTATTATTGATGTATTGGTAAGCATACGGGCGTTGCTCCACCACGGTATTCACGCTGGTTTTTAAATAACATTTTCCATCGGCAAGCCACAGGCTGTCGGTTCCGGTAATGGCCAGTTTTATATTAGCAGCATTGGCCCCTGGATGCAGGATGATATCATATTTTACCCCAAGGTTTACTTTGTAAAGTTTTACATCAGTGTGTGCATACATATTGCGGTACACAATGGTTTCATACGCTTTGGCACCCGTAGCCCATTGCGTGCGGTTATTTCCTAAAAAATAATTGAAATACGAACCGGTGGCTTGTTCGGCTTTAATAAAAGGAGAGGTGTTGGCACCTTCAAACTCTATACGGTAGCAATGCCCCTTTACCGTAAAATTGTTTTTTTCTTCATCATTCCGGTTGTAGTTAAGTTGATGCCATTTCGAAAAGTATGTTTTAAGCGGGGCATCATCATAAAAATTAAACAGCCAGCCGTTTTTGGTGGCAAAAATAGCCCCTGCCGGAAGCCCCGAGCGGAAAAGAATTTCGGGGCTCCATTGCCCTTTGTTCTCCACAAAAGGAATGGTTTTGATTTCGGGCGCAGCCTGACTTACCTTTTGGGAAAATCCCGAAAAGCTACTGAGCATCAGGTTTGTAATTAAAAATAGAGCTAAATTCCGCATTGCTAACTGCAAGATATATGAAATAGTTTGGTATTTAAAAGCAATGGGCCTTAAATAAGCAGAAAGAAAAAATTTTAAATAAACTTGCAACCTTATACATATGGTAAACGTCACGCAGTATAAGCACATAAAATGACAGAGCAGCTGGATGAAAAGGAACTGGTTAATGGATGTATTCGGGGGGACAAGCGGTACCAGAAAATGCTTTATGACTTATACGGAAAGAAAATGTACGGAGTTTGCCTGAGATATTGTAACGATAAAGACATTGCCAAAGATGTGATGCAGGATGCATTTGTAAAAATCCTCACCAATATCGGGCAGTTTAAATTCACCGGTCCGCTCGAGGCCTGGATAAGGCGAATAATGGTTAACACCTCCATTCAGTTTTATCGCAGCAGCATTAGTTTAAAAGAAGTAGAACTTAGTGAAGCTCACGGAGAGGTAAGGTATGACGAAACTTTTTCAAAATTATCGAAAGACGAGATTCTGAAACTAATTCAAAATCTGGCACCCGGTTACCGCACTGTATTTAATATGTACGTAATTGAAGGGTACTCGCATGCCGAAATTGCTGAAATGATGGGGATAAATGAAAACACCTCAAAATCTCAGCTTTCGCGGGCAAGAGTGATTTTACAGGAAGAAATTAAAAAATTGTATTCAAAATAACACCTTGGAAAACAAGAATAACATAGAGCAATTTGACGAGTTCTTTAAGGAGAACATGAAGGCATTAGAGCCGGAGTTGCCTGCTGATATGTGGCCGTCAATTGATAACACGTATCAGGCCGGTCAGGCTGCGGGCAGCACAGTTGCCGTATCCAAAACCATAGTTTCCATTGTTATTAAAGCGGCTGCAGTTATTGTTCCAGCAGTGGTAATTGGTTACTATCTGGTAGCCACCCCAAGCGATGACTCGACTGTAGCCAAAGAGGTTAAAAAGCAAATTCCGGTTTTGGTAACCGAACAAAGTGCTCCAAATAGCCGGCAGGAAGAATTGCCACTGGCAGTTGAGCAATCAAATACCAATGTTGCCGGGTCAAATGAAAACACTCCGGTTTTGGTTCAAAAATCAATAAGTAAAGAAGTTACTCCGGCATCGGTTGCAGGTAGGTTAAAAAATCAAAAGAGCATAAAACCATTGGACAACGAGCAAGGTTCGGTTACGCCTTTAACTGTAAAACAAGGTACGGGAATCAGGCAACCATCAGAATCGGGTAATAATTCTTCAAAAACTACTGTTCCGGTGGCAGTGAATTTCGAATCCGAACAACAGGAAATTTGTTACGGAGATATTATCCAGCTTACCAATACTACCACCGGAAATTTTGCCTCGTTTCATTGGGATTTTGATGACGGACATACACTAGATCAGGTGGCAAAAGAAAATATTACTTATAGGTTTGACCGTCCCGGAGTTTATAATATTACTCTGGTGGGTATTACCCGCGAAGGGCAAAAACTAAACGTAGCCCGAAAAATTAAAGTAGCCATCAGTCAGGCATATTTTGTCGTTGATAAATCGGCTTATCCCGAAATTAAATTCAGCAATCAATCTAAAAATGCGGCCACATTCGTTTGGGATTTTGGCGATAATTCGTCACTGAGCAACGCGAAAAATCCTATACACCGGTTTAGCGGAAACGATAAAGTAACGGTAATGCTCGTAGCTCAAAATGGTACCTGCACCGATACATTCCGAATGGATATTTCTCCAACCGCGGCCGATGCCAAGGGGCAACTATTTATTCCCAATGTAATTACTCCTGATTGGGACGGAATAAATGATGTGTGGCAGGTAAAGGCTTCAAATATTTCTTCGTACCACCTCACCATTATGGATAAAACCGGTAAAGTAATAAAAGAAAGCACCGATTATAATGAAGGATGGAGGGGCATTTGTTCAGACGGGAAGCCTTGTCCTCCAGGAGATTATTATTTTGTATTAACCATGAGCGCAGACGGAAAGCCTGAATTTACTAAAACCGGAACTATTAAATTGATTCAATAAAGTTGTTAGAATTTGAAAATGACAAATAATAATACTATGTTAGCACAGTTAATTTACCTCAAAAATGCAGTAAGAAACCGTTCAGGAGGACAGGTGTTTACTGCCGAAAAAGAAGATAACCAGAAAAAAATGAAAAGAATGCGATTAAAGTTTCTTTCGGTGATGGCCTTGTTTTTAGGCCTTTCATTAGGTTTTAAAGCCTATGCCCAGCCCAAAGTGGTAGCTGCGTTAACAGGGAATAAGGGCTGCCTTTATCAAACGGTGCCTTTTACCATTTTAAACGCTCCGGCAAGTGGTACAGCTTACACCTGGAATTTCGGTGATGGTCAAACAGCACCTTCTTTAAGTCCAACAACGCAACATTATTACGGTACTGCTGACGCTTATGTGGTAGTTGTTACAATTACCACACCTTCAGGTCCTGTGTTTGCACAAAGTGATTCCATTTACATAAATAATTTGCCTAAAGCAGATTTTGTAAGTACCAATGGTAATAAATTCTGTAACCCGGCTAGAGTATGTTTTAAGGATAATTCGCAACCGGCAACCCCACTTCCGGGTCAGCCAATTGCTCCAATTACCAAAGAAATCTTCCTTTTTGGAGATGGTGGTATTGACAATAATCTTCACGTTCCTCCGGCAAGTCGCGATTTTTGCTACACTTATCCATCGCCAGATTACAATGTATACACGCAAACCATTAGGGTAATTGACCTTAACGGATGTATGGATACCCTGAGAAGACTTAATTATATCTATGTGGTGGGTGATTTGGGAGTTAATTTCACCGTAAATGCACCAATAGGATGTGCTCAGAATCCTGTTAAGTTCTATACTAAAGCTTTTTTTACTAATACCACCCGTCCTGAAGTTGTTTATCCCGATTCAGTTAAAAGTTTCCGCTGGGATTTTGGTGATGGACAATTTGTAGATACTGACCCTGCACACTGGGATACTGTTACGCATTATTATTTTACTAATGGAAGTTTTTCTCCCCGTTTAATTGTTGAAGATATCAACGGTTGTCGCGATACCATGATTTTAACCAACGGGGTTAAAAATACGTATTTCGCTTTTGATGTAGATGCTATTGAGAATCCGATTTGTGCCAATCCGGGTAAAATCTGCTGGAAGCAGACAAATGTGCCCGGAGCCACCAAATTATGGACATTTTTTATAGCTCCGAATCCTCCTTTTGATACAGCAACCAAAACCTGGCAGTACAGTGCCGTGGGATGGAAACCACTTTCTCCTGATCCGAAAATTTTTACCGAGGACGGAACTTTTACTCCTTGCAGAACTATACCATGCGGTATGGCTCGCGCCAGTTTAAAAATTCGTGCTCCGGGATGTTTTGACACCACTTGGGTTTGGGATACTGTTGAAGTATTGGGGCCTGATGCGTTAATTGAAACACCGGGCGGGCCTGCAGTTGTAGACTCGGAACGTTATCAGTGTAAAGTAGTAAATCCTGTGCACTTCACTAACCTTTCCTGTCATTATAAAGCATGGAACGTTCAACGCCTCTGGGACTTTGGCGATCGTTATGCACGCCAATGTACTACCGATACTAAAAATGGAATTAATGTTACAGGGCATGATACATTAAGTTTGCTTGATCCTGTAACATATCCTCCCGGATCAAACAGGCCTTGTAATTGTAATTTCTCAAAAGATTCATTGCCGATACACGTATATACAGATTGGGATACTCTTGCATTGAGATCTGTTGCAGGCTCTACATTTATACAACCTAATTCGCCACCATACAGCACTAAAAACTTTTCTTGTTACACGGTTAAGTTAATGCTTTATGACTCGGTAAATCATTGTGGTGACACCGATCAGATGCAATTACCTTTAGGGCCTCCGAAAGCAGGACCTAACGGATCGGAGCTAGTACCTGGCGGACACACCCGTGTGGTATGGAATAATGTGTCGTATGACGATCCTACTACATTAAAAAATCGGGGATTGAGTGTTTTGGTGCTGCACCTAACGGAATTATTTTCGATTTAAGTAAGACAGTGCCGTCATGTACTCGTGGTTGGGTATGTATTAATTACGACTCTGCTGCCGGTATTCAGCCAAATAAGTGGGTTTGTCAACCTGCTCACTTTACCCAGTTAAATAACCAGGGACCATGGGTTCCTCCACCAGCACCACGGGCATGGCCTAATAGAATTGCGAAAAACTATTTTGATCCTCCTGGGCTTGCCGATACTAATGGATTTGTTACTGTGGGATTGATTACCGGTAATGGATGGACTGATTCAAAGGGGAATCCTCACTGGTGTTACGACACTGCATATTATCATCAGTTCCTTCGCTTTACTCCGTTTACTCCTGTTTGGGATATTGTAGATTCGGCCAATGGCTCTCCAAAGGTTCACGACTGTATTCCAATGCGCCTGAGAGGTTCTATTCGTAAGAATTATCAGGATAGTCTATTGGCAATTATCTGGAACTGGCAGGATGGTTACGTTGTTGTAGATAGTATATTACGGGTTGGCTTTGTAAAACCAAGTAAAGACACAGTTAAGAGTTTTACACGTACCCGTTATTATATAAATCCTCAGGGTACAGTTGATAGCTCGGAGAATTATTCTTTCGTGCAGGATACGATTGTAGGAGAAGATACATTAGTGCATTACTACACCAAGGCCGGAAGGTATTTCCCAAGTGTTACTATGGTAAACACTGCCGGTTGTGTGCAATTCTATTTCCGTGAAATTGTTGCAGGTTTCTATAATGAAGTGGCTATTGATGATACGGTAGTTTGCGTAGGCGATACGGTTAATTTCCGCGATAGTGCTTATTACTGGATTTATCCTGAACCAATTTTCCCTCCTAAAGAAATTTACTATGTTGGTCGTGATCCGTTCCTGGGTGGATATCGTACACAAGCCCCGGCTCCTCCGTATCAGTTTGAATCTTTAAAATGGAGAATACTTAAGCGCGATAGCACCACAGGTCAGTATACTCTTATTGATCAGCGTAACGGAGGCAAGTTTGGGTATTCGTTCAATAGCGTTGGACTTTACTCAGTCGAGTTGATTGTGACGGATAGTATGGGTTGTAAGGATACGGCCAGATCGTGGGTTACGGTTATAGGTATAAAGGCAGGTGTCTTTGTTCCAAAACCAATATTTGCATGTAATGATACAGTTCGGTTATATGACCAATCTATAGTGATTGACCCGTATTATCAGGCGTTTGGTATTCGTACCGATAGTATTATGCCTGTAAATCAAAATGGATACTATTGGGAATTTGGTGATGGCAAAACTCCGAGTCCGTTGAAAAATCCGGTGCACGATTACACAAGCAATGATAGTTTTATTGTTTACCATAGGGTAAAAGTACACAATGGGTGTTCTGAGGATACCACGGGTTTGGTGATTATTGACGGGCCTCGATCTAAGTTCAAGATTGTAGGTGATTCCATCGGATGTGTGCCTTTTGCGGTTACTTTCGATAATCAGTCAAATGAAATAGTAAATAAATCTAAATCGTTTATCTGGTATTTTGGTGACCCTAATGATCCGTTCAATACGTATTCTACCAATGGTGATACAAATGTGACCAAGGTTTATACAAATCCGGGAACTTTCTGTATTTACCTTCTTGCCAAGGATAAAGCAATCGGGGTACCTAATTTCTGCCCTGTAAGAGTTTATCCTGATACAAATGCTCCGGATGTTGATACCATTTGCGTAAAAGTGCTGCCGGTAGATACCGTTCATATTTCAGTTGATACTGCATTAGTATGTCTTGGAGATACAATTAATATCGATAACAGTAAATCGGGATCTAAATTCACCACATTTGATTGGTATTGGGGTGATGGTATTAATGAACAAACCGGTCCTGTTCCAGGCAAATCGCATATTTATGCTGATACCGGAGTATTCACGGTTCGTGTAAGAGGTAACTATACACCACCTCCGGGCGAAAGGGAGTGTAAATTGGATGATAGTTTGGTGGTCGCGATAAAGAATGTGAAGGCAATTTTTGAAGCCGACACGGTTTCATCATCAGCTACCGCTCTTAAACTACCTCTTATAAGATTTGTAAATAAATCTGAAAACGGAGTATTGTTCGATTGGTATTTTGGTCACCCTGATGTAAATAGTCTTGGCGGTTGCGACAATGCGTTGCCTGATGACCAGAAGAAATACAATAATATCGGCAAATCGTTTACCGATGAAATAAGACACTGTTATGGTAACGATACCGGCTGGTTTAAGGTATGTATGATTGCCTACTCACAGTATGGCTGCGTGGATAGCATGTGTATTATGGTTCACAATAACTTCGATACACTTTTCCGCTGGTACAATGTGTTCACCCCTGGCAATGGTGATGGTCAAAATAAAAATGACGTGTTCAACTTCCCGATTAAAGGGCATGAACTATACGAGTTAACTATTTACAACCGCTGGGGTGAAGTAGTGTTTGAAAGCGATGATCCTAATATTGACTGGAATGGTAAACTGAAAAATTCAGGTGCCGAATGTCCGGCAGGAACCTATTACTGGGTGCTCCACTACAAGTTCCGCGGACATGGAGATGGAGTAATGAAAAATACAGTTACCCTTATCAGGGAATAAACTGTTCAATAAGTTTATAATCGAAACGCTGCCCCTAAAAAGGCAGCGTTTCTTTTTTGTATTGGCGGAAGGATGATGGTGATAAAACAGAAAACAACTCTTCGCAATAGCATAATCATGGCTCGGGACTCTTTTCTGTAAGAGAAAATGAGTGTGCTAAACGCAATGAAGGTAAAGTTGAGCGGGGATGATAAACATAGCTGGCATTATATCTATGGGAAGGGCAATGTGCAACAAACGGGAGAACCAGATTATGACCTGTTCCCTTATTAAGCCCTGCCCAATAATAGGGGCTGATTGTAAGGCAAAGAGTCCTGTCCCGGACTTACGATTTTGGTATGTGAGGCCCGATAAAAGCGAACGCAGCGGTTATTTTTTAATTGGCTTCTTAGGTTGTTGCTTTTGCTGAGCCATTTCTTCCAGTCGCTGCTGGAATTTAGATTTCTGAACAGGTTTTTTCTTATTCTCCTGTATTTGCGCATGAAGCGCTTTTTCATCTACAAACTGACGAATACCCCATTGCTGCCCGAAGGTTATCATATTCGACACAAAATAGTAATAGCTTAAACCGGCAGCGTAGTTATTAAACACCCCCAGAAACACAATAGGCATCATGTAGCCAATCCATTTCATTTGTCCGGTAACACCTGTCATCTGATTGTTCATATAGGTGTAAATAAGGGTTGAAATGGTCATAAGCAGGGTAAACAAACTTACGTGGTTGCCATAGAAAGGAATATTAAAGGAGAACTCAAAAATAGAGTCGTAGGATGAAAGGTCGGTTGCCCATAAAAATTCCTGCTGGCGCAATTCAAAGGCCGCAGGGAAAAAACTAAACATGGCAATAAGCACCGGCATTTGCAATAAAACCGGAACACATCCGCCCATAGGGCTTACACCCGCCTGACGAAAAAGTTTCATATTTTCCATTTGCACCTGTTGCGGGTCGTCACCCAGCTTTGCTTTAATCTCATCCATTTCGGGTTTTAGCAGGCGCATTTTAATGGTAGAGAGAAATGATTTGTACACCAAAGGGAATAAAAACAATTTTATCACCAGGGTCATAAGTAAAATAACGAGCCCGTAGTTGCCAATAAACCCTGTAAGCAAATTGAATAAATGGATGATTACATATTTGTTCATCCAGCGGAAAATGAGCCATCCCATAGGGATAATTTTTTCCAAATCAATATTCAGCGTTTCTAATGTTTTATATTGATTGGGGCCAAAGAAAAATTGAAAGCTAAGGTTGTGCTGCGCCTCATTGGCGTAAGGAAAAG
>Ga0268298_10006527_pt1 | contig 10562 bp, 11 predicted proteins | sample WWTPWeurt_MetaG_FD_194462 | JGI IMG/M metagenome (GOLD analysis project Ga0268298, IMG submission 194462) | Activated sludge microbial communities from WWTP in Nijmegen, Gelderland, Netherland - WWTP Weurt | ecosystem: Engineered > WWTP > Aerobic digester > Activated sludge | place... | reverse complement strand
GGCCGGATCACCGGGCGCGGGGTATTGCACCCGGTACAGTTCCTCGGGGAAACCGCCGAAATCGTGGATCGTCCGCGGGCGGGGATTTCCGGTGACAAAAGTGCCCCGGGTCAGCCAATGGGCGGAGACGCACAACACCGCTCGCGGCTTGCCCAGCGCGCGCCCGAGCCGCGCCCAGGCGCGGGTGGCGGGGTTGTCTCCCACGACATTCATGGGCGACCCGTGCCCCAAAAACAAAACGGGCCAGGGAGCGTGCTCCCCGGCCCGTGGGGCGAAAGCGCCGTCAGTCGAGGTTTTCAATCACCTGGTCCTTGGGGTAACGGACCTTGGGAGCCTGGGCGTGCTTGTCGGCGGCGGCGCGATAGCCCGCCGTCGCGGCCACGACGGCGGCGTAGCCTTTCGGGGCGAGCCCCAGGATGTCGTCGAACTTCGCGGGGTCGAATCCCTCCATGGGGCAGACATCGACCCCCAGGAGCGCCGCGGCCGTCATAAAATTGCCCAGGGCGATATAAGCCTGCCGCGCCGCCCAATGGTGGACATCGGCGGTCGACCGGGACGCCAAGGAGCCTTCCATGATTTTTTGATAGCCGGCGAGGGACTCCGCCGCCACGCCCTGAACCTCGGCCGTGCGCTCAATGAAGCGGCGGACGTCGGCGGCGTTCAGGTCTTTCTTCACGGCGAACACCACGAGCCGGGACGCCTCGGTGATTTGGGATTGGTTCCAGGCCGCGGGCTGAAGCTTTTTCCGCAGTTCGGGGTTGTTGACGACGAAGAATTTCCACGGTTGAAGCCCAAAGGATGACGGCGACAACACCAACGCGTCCTCCAGGGCGCCCCAAAGATCGGCGGGGATTTGACGGGAAGGATCGAATTTCTTGACGGCGTATCGCCACTTCAATTGACGCAAAAGCGTCGGGGCGGGCACGGGATCGGACATGGTTGCTCCTCGACAGTTAGGGTATTTATTGCAACGGCGGGGGCCGCAAAAAGTTCCCGGGGTTAACCCACGCCGCGGAAAAAGATCCAAACGCCGAAGGCGATAAAAAGAAAAGACGCGAACCGCCGAAGTCCTTTCATCGGGATTTTATCGGCGAACGTTTCGCCGAGCCACACCGCCAATCCGTCGGAAAAAAGCATGCCCAGGGTGGTCCCCACCGTCACCCAAAAGAACGATCCATATTTGGCTCCCAAGGCCACCGTGGCCAGTTGCGTCTTATCGCCCATTTCGGCGAAGAAGAAGGCGACGGTGGTGGTGGCGTAGGCGCCCCACCGGCTTTCCCTGGGTAGGCCGTCGTCTTTGTCGGGGATCAAGATCCACAACCCGAACCCGACAAACGTGAGCGCCAAGACGAGGCGCAGGATCGTTTCCGGCGTGCGCTCCGACACCCAGGCCCCGCCCCAGGAGGCCAGGCCGTGGTTGAGAAGGGTGGCCGTCAATATCCCGGCCATGATCGCCCAGGGCTTTTTGAACCGCGTCGCCAGGGCGAAGGCCAACAACTGGGTTTTGTCGCCCATCTCGGAGGCGGCGACCAGGCCGAAGGAACCGGCGAGGATTTTGAGGACGGGTGTCATGGATGGAAAAAATCGGAAAGGGAGGGATTTGAACCCTCGGTACAGGAATTAACCCGTACAGCGGATTAGCAATCCGCCGCCTTAAGCCGCTCGGCCACCTTTCCAAAAATCAAGGTCGAACTTAAAAGGTGGCCAGGATGCGGCTTCCTGGGCCTGTCGGCCCGTCGCAACCGTGTGCCACCGGCACACGCGACCCGCTCGGCCACCTTTCCAAAAATCAGGATCCACCAAACGAGAAAAGGGATTATAGCACTTCGCCGGGGGGCCCTCGTTTAATGATCAAACAAAACCGCGATCCCCCAGAGAAGTCCCAAGCCCAAAACAAAAGCCGCAAAATGCAAAAGATTCGACGCGGCCGTTCGTTGTTTGTTGACTTCCGGGACCAGGTCCGAGGCCCCGATGTAAAGGAAGTTGCCCGCCGCGAAAGCAATGAGGAAGTCGGTCCTCACCCCAAAAGACAGAGCGTAGGCCAAGAGCCCCCCCAAGGGGAAAAACAAGGCCGACACAAAATTCATCAATAGCGCTTGGCGACGGGACCACCCCGCGTGAATCAGCGCGGCGAAATCCCCTAATTCCTGGGGGATTTCATGGGCGGCCGCGGCCAGCCAGGTGGCGATTCCCAACCGAATGTCCATTAAAAATGTCCCCGCCACCGCCATGCCTCCCAGAAAATTGTGCAACCCATCCCCCACCAGAAGCAAGACCCCAAGAGGTTTTCGGCAATCCGACAGGGGGCGATGGCAATGATGGTGGTGAATGAACTGCTCCAAGGCCAAAAACACCGTAAAGCCGAGGGCCGTCCATCCAAATACCGAGGAAGGCTCGAGGGAACCCGCGCTCAAAGCGGCGGGCAACATGTGAAAGAGCGCGCCGCCGATCAGACTCCCGGCCGCCAGGGCCACCAACGGAAGGATCACCCGGGCCAACATATTTTCCCGCAAAAACAAAAGGGCCACCCCGATGAGAGCGATGACGCTCATCAACAAGCCGCTGCCCAGGATCCATAAGAATTTTGTCACGCATTCTCCTTTGATCCCGGGGCGGCCTTATTCATACCGCAGGGCGTCGATCGGGTTGAGCGCCGCGGCGCGGCGAGCCGGCCAGAAGCCGAAAACCACGCCGATCCCGACAGAAAAGAAAAAGGAAAGGAACACCGACCCCCCGGACACGCCCACCGTCCATCCGGCGAACCGGGAGAGCGCGAAGGACGCGCCCACCCCCAACAGGAGTCCCGTCCCTCCCCCCGACAAGCTGATGACCAAGGCCTCGATCAGGAATTGGGCCCGAATGTCCCGGGGCCGCGCGCCGACCGCCTTGCGCAGGCCGATTTCCCGGGTGCGCTCGGTCACGCTCACGAGCATGATGTTCATGATGCCGATCCCGCCCACCAACAACGAAATCGCGGCGATCACGGCCAAAAGCATCGACAGCGTGCGGCTGGTGGACTGGACGGCCGACTGAATCTCGGCGAGGTTCAAAACGTCGAAGGAATCGTCGTTCCCCTCGGGAATGCGGCGCCGTTGGCGGATCAGCCGCCGCACCGCGGCCTCCGTGTCGGCCAACGCCTCGGCGCCGATGGCCTGGATGTCGATGCTGTCGACGTAGTCCTTGCCCAGCAGGCGGCGCATGGCCGTCGCGAGCGGTAGCACCACGACGTCGTCCTGGTTGCGCCAGCCGGAGGCGCCTTTTTCGGTCATCACCCCGATCACTTGAAAATTCACCCGGTTGATTTTGACGTATTCCCCCAGGGGGTCGGCGTCGCCGAAGAGCTCCTTGGCCGGCGTGGCCCCGAGCACGACGACCCGCGCCCGGGACACCGATTCGTCCTCGGAAAAGAACCGCCCCCGCGCGAGGGTTTGGGAACGCATGGGCGCGTAATCGGGGGTCGTGCCCAGGACGCCGCTCCGCCAGTTTTTGTTGCCGAAAACAAGTTGGGCCGAACCGTTGACCGACGGCGCCACCCGGGCGACGGTGGGGATCTCGGCCGCGATCTCGCGGGCGTCGGCCTCGGTGAACCGCGTCACCGTCCCGGACTCCTGCACCACCCCGTGCGAGCGGAAGGAACCCGGCCTCAGCACCAGCAGGTTCGCCCCCAAGGACGACAACTGCGCCTCGACGGATTGGCGCGCCCCGGCGCCCAGGGCCAGCATGGCCACCACGGCCGCCACGCCGATCAAAATGCCGAGCATGGAGAGGCCCGATCGGACTTTGTTGGCCGCCAGCGACCGCAGGGCCTCCTTGAAATGGACGCCCGCCGCGCGCCACCGTTGACCGCGGACCGGCGCGGTTTCCGTTGAAACAACCGCCGGCCGGGGGGCGGGCGGCTCGCCTTGCCGCTCGTCGGACACCACGCGGCCGTCTTTCATGCGAATCACCCGCCGGGCGTGTCGCGCCACGTCGGGCTCGTGCGTCACGAGAAGGATCGTCAGCCCCCCGCGGTTCAAGTCCCCGAGAAGGGCCATGATGTCCTCCTGGGTGCGGGAATCCAAGTTGCCGGTGGGCTCGTCGGCCAAGAGAAGGAGCGGCCGGTTGACCAAGGACCGCGCGATGGCCACGCGCTGCTGTTGGCCGCCGGAAAGCTGGTTGGACTTGTGGCGCGCGTGGGAAAGAAGGCCGACCTCCCGCAACAGCGCCGTGGCATCGCGGCCGGGCGCCCCATCGGCATAGAGGAGCGGCAAGGCGATGTTCTCCAACGCGGTGGTGCGGGGCAGGAGGTTGAACTGCTGAAAGACGAACCCCACGGACCGGCCGCGCCGAAGGGCGCGCTCATCCTCCGAGAGCCGCGAGACGTCGCGTCCCGCGAGGCGGTACGTCCCGGCGTCAGGCGCGTCCAAAAGACCCAGAATGTGCATGAGCGTGGACTTGCCCGAGCCGGAGGGGCCCATGATGGCGATGAAGTCGCCCTCGGCAATTTTTAGATCGACCCCGCGCAGGGCCTCCACGGGCACGCCGCCCGTGCGATAGGTTTTGCGCAGGCCCGCGACGTCGATCATGGCGGCCTTAGCGGCGCCGGTTGCCGCCGGGCCGGCGGGGCATGGGGGAAAGCGGGTTGGACTTGGATTCCTGGACGGCCGCCGGGGCGGCGCCGTTGGCCACCAACACCCGATCGCCCTCGGCCAGGCCTTCCAGGATCTCGATCCGCTTGCCGTCGGAAAGGCCCGCGCGCACCGACCGGTCGGCCGGGAAACCGTCGGAACCCGTCGCGCGGACCACCGCGGCGTCGCCCGCGCCCTTCACCGCCGACACGGGCAAAAGCAGCGCGTTCTCTTTTTCCGCCACGCGGAAGGTCAGGTTGGCCGTCATGCCGCTCCGCATGAACGCGGGCACGTCCTCGGGCAGGACGTCCACCTCGTAGATCGTCACGTTATTGACCGTCTTGGCTTCGAAGGCGATGTGTTCCACGCGCCCCCGCAGGGGATCGCGGGGATAGGCGTCGAGCACGATCCGCACCGGCTGGCCCAGGCGCACCTGGCCCACATCGGTTTCGTCCACCTGGGCTTTGAGGATCAGTCGGTCGGACATGATGAGCACCGCGTCGGCGGCCGTGACGGTTTGGCCCGGTTCGACGTTGCGCGCGATCACGAGCCCCCCCACAGGCGCCACGAGCGGCGTGGGTTTGTAGAGGTCCTCCCACCGGGCCAACTCCTCGGACCCTTTGGCGCGGGCGGCGTCCAAGAGGGCCGCCCGTTCGGTGGAACTCATCCAGGCGAGGATCTGGCCCTTTTTCACAAATTCGCCTTCCCGAACCAAGATGGATTCGGCCCGCCCGGCGATGGGCGGTTTGACGAGCAGGCGGTTGCGCGGGCGCACGTCGCCCGTGGTCAAGATCGATAGGCGCAGGGTGTCTCGAATCACGGCCACTTCCCGGTCCGTCGGAGGCGCGGGTTTGCGCAGCGCGCGCCAAGCCCCCCCGCCCACCGCGACCGCGGCGACGATCCCCACCGTCCATGTCCATCGACGCTTCATGGCAACGCTCCTTTTCCTTGAGCCCGGTCCCAGGCGGCGGCCGCCCGGGCCGCCGTGCGCCGGGCCAACAACGCCTGTTTTTCGTTTTCGATTAAATCGTTCTCGATCAGGTCCCAATCTTCAAAAGCCAAGAGCCCGCTGGTGTATTGGCTTCGGGCGATTTCGGCGCGAACCTGGGCGGCCTTCAGAAACTCGGCGCGCACGTCCAGGGCCTGGTGGGCGTTTTGGTGGTCCACCCACGTCGTGCGAAGCGTCTCGTGGGCGCCGTGGCGGGCGTTGACGAGCGCCGCCTCGGCGGCGCGCTCATCGGCCCGGGCGGCGCGCTCATCGGCCCGGCGGCTTCCTCCCGCAAACAGCGCCCAAGACAGGGAGACCCCCCCGCGCCAACCGGCGTCGGGGAAGCGGCCGTCTTCCCCGGCCCACTGCTGGGAAAGGCTCGCGTCCAAACTGGGGAAAAGTCCCCCGCGGGCGTTCGCCGTCGCGGCGCGGGCGGCGCGGCGGTCGGCCTCCGCGCCGCGGGCGGCCGGCGTTTCCAACACCATTTCCATCGATGGGGGCGCGGGAGACGGAACGGGCCGGACGAACGTTCCGGTGGCGACAAGCGGCGCGTCCCACGCGCGGCCGAGAACGCGTGACAACGCCCCCCGCGCCAAAAAAACGTCACGGGCCGCGCGGTCCACGTCATAGCGGGCCTGGGTGTGGGCGGCTTGAATGCGCAAGTAAGAGCCCTTGTGTTCCCGTCCGCCGTCGAAGCGGAGTCCCACTAAATCGCGGTTATCCCGGCGGCGATCGGCGATGGTCCGGGCGAGGCGTTCGTTCTCCTGGGCATACAGAAGATCGGTGTGGCCGACGCGAAGGTCTTCAAGGATTTGCGCGGTCGCGCCGGCCAGCCGCGCGTGGGCGGCGTCCCGGCGGGCGCGGGCACTGTCCACGCCGGCCAAGGTCTTCAGACCGTCAAAGAGATTTTGGCGAAGGGTCAAGGCGGCCGTGTTGTCCCAGGGGTCGGCCTCGCCGAAGGGACCGTCGTTGCCGGATTTATCGAGGGACGCCGACGCCGAGAGGTCGGGGGCGAAGTCCCCCCGGGCGGCGCTCAAGCGGGCCTCGGCCGCGGTCAAATTCTCCCGCGCCGCGATCAATTGCGGGTTCCGGGCGAGGGCCTCGCGCGCGGCCGCTTCCAACGTCAGCATGTCGGCCGCGGCCAGGGGGGCCGCGCTCAAGGTGAGAACCATCAACCAGCGCATGGGGGCTATCATAGCGTTTTCCGGTAATCTCCTTCGTTGGACGACGGGGATCCCCCCAAAGTGTCAGGCCGGCGGGGGAAACCCCCGCCGGCCTGACGGCGAAACGGAAACGTTATTTCTTCGCGGCGGGACGCGGGCGGTTGAATTCGACCTGGAGGTCGATTTTCACTTGGTCGCCGATGACCGCGGCCGGCGCGTAGGTGATGTTGAAGTCGCGGCGGTTGATGGTCAGGCCGCCTTCAATGCCCACGGCGTTCACGGGGTACATGGGGTTTTCGATGGGGCCCGTGAGCGTGAAGGGGATTTCCACGGATTTGGTGACGCCTTTGATGGTCAAATCGCCCGTGGCCACATAGCCGGCGTCGTTGCGGACGACCTTGGTGCTCTTGAAGGTGATGGTCGGATATTTTTCGACTTCGAAGAAGTCCGCGGCGCGCAGGTGCTTGTCACGATTTTCGTCGTTGGTGTTGACCGACGCGGCGTCGATGGAAACGTCCACCGAGGATTTACCGAGGCTCTTCTCGTCCAAAACCAACGTGCCGGACACCTTGGGGAAGGACCCCTTGGTATTGGAAATGCTCAAGTGCTTAACGGAAAAACCGACCGACGCGTGGGACGCGTCCAATTTGTAGGTATCGGCCGCGAAAACACCGGCGGAGACGATCACCGCCGACAACCCCAAAACCAGACTCTTAAAACGCATAATGCCTCCTCGTGATTAGATGAATGTGTCTAATCTAACGTTTTTGGGGTTCAAAAGTTCCCAAAAAGTGTCAGGTTTTTGGGGCGGCGCGGCGAACAAAAAACCACAATCCCGCCCCGGCGCCTATGAGGAGAACCCCCGCCACGGCGCCCACCAAGCCGTCAGACCTCACCCTCACCACCGACTCGTGCAGGAGGAACATTCGGGCGGTATTTCCCGATGTCACGCCGGTGACCGTGTAGGAGCCTTCGTCAAGAATCTGGAACTGGAAGAGCGGCGCGCCCCGGCCGGCGCTCGGTGGAACGTCCACCACGGGGACGCTTTGGCCCGTGAGGTCATCGCGCACGGCGACGAAGAGCCCCGCCACCGTACCGGTGGAGCGGGGGTCGCGAATTCCGGCGTAAACGCCGGGTTTTAATTTTAATTGGGCGGACCCCGGGAAAACGATCCCGTGGTTGCCCCGCGTGAGGGCCGATAGGACGGACCCGCCCGCCACGCCCATCACCATCACCCCAAGCAACCCAAGGCCCAGGGCCAGACCATAGGCCCTTTTGACCCAAGACGCGCGCCCCCCGGGGGCGGCCGGGGGCAGTCTATAAATGTCGTGTTTCGCCATGAAAGGTCCTTTCAGTAAAGATGTCGGCCGCCATCCACCCGCAGGGTTTCGCCGGTGACGAAATCAGACTCGATGAAAAACAAAACCGCTTTAGCGATTTCCTCCGGCCCGCCCCAGCGGCCGAGCGGGGTGTTAGCCACCACTTCGTTATTGGCCCGGGTCGATAGACCCGGCGGTGGCAAAATGGGCCCCGGGGCGATGGCGTTCACCAGCACGCGGGGCGCCAACTCCAACGCCAGGGCCTCGGTGAGTCCTTTGACGGCGGACTTGGCCGTGTAATAGGCGGCGTAGCCCTTGTACCGGGGACGGCCCGAGGCCGCCACCCAGTCGGAAACATTCACGATCCGACCCCCGTTCCGGGCCAGCCAGGGCGCCGCCAGGGCCGACAAACGGTGCGCGGCTTTCAAATCCACGGCCAGGGCCCGCTCCAAAAACCGGTCGCCTGACGCAACGCTCCGAACCCCGTCGGCGGGCGCCTTTTCGTAGGTGGAAGCCATGTTGATCAAAATATCCAAGCGTTTCCAACGGGCGGTCACGGCGGCCACGAGCCGTTGGGCGTCGACGGGACGACTCAGATCCGATTTAAAAAGGGAGGCCTCCCCCCCGGCGCGGGTGATGGCCCTTTGAGTTTCCGCCACGGCCCTTCGGGACGATCGATAAACCAACGCGACGCGCGCCCCCCCGGCCGCCAGCGCCCGAGCCACGTCGCGGCCGACGCGGGCTCCGCCGGTTAATAACGCCACTTTCCCGTGCAAGTCCATGGAGGCATTTAATCACATCCCGGCGCGGCGGCCAAGGAAGCGGCTCGCCTTCCGTCGGGAATTGCTAGAATGGCCCTCCATGAAGATTTCTTCGCTCTTCGCGCCGGGCCGGACTCTTTATTCTTTCGAGTTCTTCCCCCCCAAAAACGACGGGGACGTCGACCATGTGCTGGCCACCGCCCGGGAGCTGAAATCCTTGGACCCCGCCTACATTTCCGTCACCTGGGGCGCGGGCGGAAGCACCCGCCGCAAAACGCTCGATATCGTCTCCGCCATCAAAAACGACATCGGCGTCGAAAGCATGGCCCACCTGACTTGCGTGGGCGCCGGCCGCGGGGACCTTGATGAAATTTTGGCCGACATCGCGCGACGGGGCGTTAGAAATATTTTGGCCCTCCGGGGAGATCCGCCCAAGGGCGCGACGGTCTTCGAGCCCCACCCCGACGGTTTCCGCCACGCCGACGCGTTGGTGGCCCACATTCGAAAGAACCATGATTTTTGCCTGGGTGTCGCCGGTTACCCCGAAGGGCACGTGGAGTGCCCCGACAAAGAGCGCGATTTGGACAACCTCAAGCGCAAAGTCGACGCGGGGGCCGATTTCATCGTCACCCAACTGTTTTTCGACAACGCCGACTTTCTCCGCTTTCGTGACCGCGCCGCGGCCCGGGGCGTGCGCGTGCCCGTGGTGGCGGGGCTCATGCCCATCACGAACGCCGGTCAAGTTCAACGCTTCACCCAACTCTGCGGCGCCCGCCTGCCCGCCCCGCTCCTCGCCGAGCTCGACCGCCGTCGGGAGGACACCGAAGCCGTCACGCGGCTCGGCATCGACCACGCCGCGGCCCAATGCCGGGGATTGATCGCCGAAGGCGTCGCGGGCGTCCACTTTTACACGCTCAACCGGTCCCGCTCCACCGCCGAAATCCTTCGGCGCCTCAAAACCTCTTTTTAGCCCCCATCTGGAAATTCCCCCGGACGCGCCCTATACTTGGGTACGACACCGTGTTTCGACAGACCTTCGCCGAGGAGGAATGTTATGAAATGCCCGAAGTGCCCTTCCGTGTTGAGCCCGACGTCCGCGGACCGCGTGGACTTGAACTTCTGCCCGGACTGCCGCGGTTCCTGGTTCGACAAAGACGATCCCGCCTTTTTGTCGGAGTTGCGGGACGATTTCCCCAACCCGCCGGAACCGCCGCCCGCCCACGCCACCGGGTTCGTGTGCCCTCGGTGCGATTCCAAAATGGAGGAACTGGCCTTTTCCCCCCTTCAGGAACTGCGGCTCAATCGCTGTCCCGCCTGCCGAGGCGTTTGGTTGGACAAAGGGGAATGGCACAAAGTGCAAAAGATCGCCGAAGGTTTCGATGCCCCCAAATCCAAAGTCATTCGCGCCGCGCAAAAATTAAAGGCGCGCGCTGGGCCGCGCGCCCGCGAGCGCACGTAATGCGACTCCCGGCCCTCGCCGAAGTGGCGGCTTTTTACGGTCTAATCCTCGCCGCCATTTGGGGAGGGCAACGACTGGGGTTGAGCGGCCAGGTCTGGATCGGCGCCGTTCTCTTGATGGGCGCGGCGGTCTATTCCAACCGTCGTCACGGAGACGGCCGGGAACGGCTGGGGCTGGCGTCGTCGTGGCTCAAACCGGCGGCGACATCAATTCTAAAATGGGCCGGCCCGTTATTGCTCTTATTAGCGGTCTGGGCGGCCGCTTC
>Ga0268298_10006525_pt1 | contig 10564 bp, 9 predicted proteins | sample WWTPWeurt_MetaG_FD_194462 | JGI IMG/M metagenome (GOLD analysis project Ga0268298, IMG submission 194462) | Activated sludge microbial communities from WWTP in Nijmegen, Gelderland, Netherland - WWTP Weurt | ecosystem: Engineered > WWTP > Aerobic digester > Activated sludge | place: Netherlands... | reverse complement strand
GGTTGATGTTATCGGAGGTGTTATGCAGTTTTTCATCGTGAAAGGACGCGGGATCGCCGATCGTCCCGAGTTGCGCGTTTTCCTCATAGCCTTTGCGCACATAACCGGCCCGGAGCGTGGCGGCGAGGTGCTTGAAAAAGACACAGCTGCCATATGCGTTCACACCCGGCGCCAGAAATGCATCCCATTGCGTAACGCCGTCCTGGGGCGCCTGTGGGTTATCATTGGTCTGGGCGGCGGATTGCAGTTTGAGCAGGCATCCAAAATCGAAGGTTTGGGCGAACAATTGGAAGGTGGCGGCATAACATGCCAGGAATACGAGTAATTTTTTCATGGTTATAGTGTATAAATGAAAGAGTATATAATTTCCCTGCAAAACACATTCCTGGCGCCGCGCCCGGCCATTGCCGGAAGCATTATATTATACCTCCGGCGCCAGTGCAGGAAGCACTGTACGGCAGAAACCGCTGAAAAGCGGAAAAACGTCGCAACCCTGGTGTTTGGTTAACCTGACGCTTTTGTATGGCAGAGCGGTTGCCCGAAGTGCAAGCCATTTGTCGGTTACGGGCAGTTGCGTACCTTTAGAACATGTTTTTATCCGGTCCAAAAACGCGACGCATGAAAATCCATCTTTTTGTACCTGTCTTCCTCGCGTTACTGCTCCAGGCCTGCGCCGGCCCGCGTTGGCAGCGCGAAAAACTGGCGCCGGGCCTGGTTTGGCGCCACACGCATACCACACGCCTGTACAACTCCCGCCAAAGTATTCATCTGCTGAAAATCGACCCCGGCAAACGCAGCCTTTCCCTGGCGTTCGCGACCGACACCTTCCTGCCCACCAGCCGCTTCGCGCAGGACAGCCACGCGCTGGCCGCCGTGAATGCCGGCTTTTTCAAGATCAGGGAAGGCCGCGGCTCGGCCACCTACCTGCGCGTGTGCGGCCGCACCGTCGACGACCTGCCCGCGCAGGGGCACCCGCGGCTGAACGGCGCCTTCACGCTTTCCGGCGACGGTAAACAGGCGGGCATCGGATACGCCCAACCCAATGCCGTGTACAATGCCGACACCAGCGGCAATACCGTGCTTGTCACCGGCCCGGTACTGCTATTGGACGGCCAGGTGCAGCGCCTCGATTCGACTTCGGAATTCATCGCGCGGCGGCATCCGCGCACCTGCGCCTGCGTACGCAACGACCGGCGTGTGCTGCTGGTGGCCGTCGACGGGCGCCACGACGAGGCCGCGGGCATGTCGCTCTTCGAACTGACCGGTTTGATGCGCCGCCTGCACTGTCGCTCGGCCATCAACCTCGACGGCGGCGGCTCCACCACCCTGTGGATCAGCGGCAAACCCGGCAACGGCGTGGTGAATTACCCGTCCGACAACAACCGGTTCGACCATTTCGGCGAGCGCCCGGTAGGCAATGCCCTGCTGGTGCACTGATCACACATGCCGGCTGAGGATGTTCTCGAACAATTCCTGCCGGCCGCTGCGCTGTTCGGGTTCGCCGGATTGCGCGGCCAGGTCGGCCAGGTCGGTCAGCGAAAGTTTGCCCTGTTCAAAATCCAGTCCTTTGCCGGCGTCGAAGGATTGGTAGCGCTCCCGGCGCAATTTGCGGTATTCCGAATGTTCCAGGATGGCGTCGGCGGCGAGCAGCGCCCGCGCAAACGCATCCATGCCGCCGATGTGGGCGTAAAAGATATCGGCCAGGTCGGTCGAGTTGCGGCGGGTTTTGGCGTCGAAATTGATGCCGCCGCCCTGCAGGCCGCCGTTTTCAAGCAGGACCAGCATGGCTTCCGTCAGTTCGTACGCATTGTTGGGAAACTGGTCGGTATCCCAACCGTTCTGGTAGTCGCCGCGGTTGGCGTCCATGCTGCCGAGCAGGCCGGCATTGGCCGCCACCTGCAGTTCGTGCTGAAAAGAGTGTTGCGCCAGCGTGGCGTGGTTGACTTCGATATTCAGCTTGAAATCGCCAAGCAGGTCGTATTCCCGGAGAAAGCCGATACAGGTGGCTGCGTCGAAATCGTACTGGTGTTTGCTGGGCTCCATCGGTTTGGGCTCTATCAGGAAAGTACCGCGGAAGCCTTGCGCGCGGGCGTAATCGCGGGCGAGCTGCAGGAAACGGGCCAGGTGGTCGAGTTCGCGTTTCATGTCGGTGTTGAGCAGCGACAGGTAGCCTTCGCGGCCGCCCCAGAAGACGTAATTTTCACCGCCAAGTTTGATGGTGGCGTCGAGGGCGTTTTTCACCTGGGCGCCGGCCCGGGCCACTACGGCAAAATCGGGGTTGGTGGCGGCGCCGTTCATGTAGCGGGGGTGGGAGAATAAATTGGCCGTGCCCCACAGGAGCCGTACGCCGGAGGCCCGTTGTTTTTCCAGGGCGTAGTCGGTGACGGTTTCCAGCCGGCGGGCGCTTTCGGCCGGCGAGGCGCCTTCCGCCACGAGGTCGAAGTCGTGAAAACAGTAGTAGGGAATACCCATTTTAGTGATGAACTCGAAGCCGGCGTCCAGCCGGTCTTTGCCTTGCTGGATTGGATCGGCGGCCCGGAGCCAGGGGAAGTTTTTCGTGGGCGCGCCGAAGGGATCGGCGCCGGCGCCGCACAGGGTATGCCACCAGGCTACAGCGAATTTGAAATGCTCGCGCATGGTCTTTCCGCGCACGATCCGTTCCTCGTCGTACCAGCGGAAGGCAAGGGGATTATCGCTGTCTTTGCCCGCATACTGAATTCTGGAAATGCCCGGGAAGTATTCTTTGTCGCCGAGGGTCAGGGTGACCGGAGTAGTGTTGGATGTGTTCATTTTGTTGGTAAATTAATCCTCGTTGTAACTATTTACCATCCTCCAGATGTCTCGCTTCGCTCGACATGACAGGTTGCTGATAATCAATACCGTGCATCAGATTCTTCGCTACGCTCGAAATTTTCCCGGAGCGCGTGAAATTTCGAGCGTAGCGAGGCGCTATGTTTGCCGGGTAGCGAAAGCCAAAGCTCCAAGTAAATGGTTAAAGAATGGTACAAATTCAACGTTAACCAAAAACTTGGAGCAAAATGAATACACAAGTTAGACAGAATTGTTTTCGGGGGCATCAAATATATGTGGGTTTGGATGTTCACAAAAACAGTTGGCAGGTGAGTATTTTATTAAACGCCGTATCGCAAAAGACCTTCCACATGTCACCGGGCAGCCCTAAAGAACTAAAGGCCTATTTGAATCGGTATTATCCGGAAGGGGAATATCACTGTGCTTACGAATCGGGCTTTAGTGGATTTTGGATACAGGAAGAATTGACTCGTTTAGGCATCGACACGGCCGTATATCATGCCATCGATATACCGACAACAGACAAGGAAAAGCGGCAAAAGACAGATACACGGGACAGTTTAAAGATCGCCAAGGCACTTCGTAAAGGCGATTGCGAGGCGATCTTCGTGCCGGACAAGGCACAGCAAAAAGCGCGAAGTTTGGTCAGGCAGCGAGGCTGCCTGGTGCGGGACCGGCAACGGATTATGCATCGAATCAAAAGCCACTTAAGTTACTATGGAATTGAGTGCGAGGTTTTGGAATGGCGACAAGAATGGAGCGGCAAACATATTCAATGGCTGGATCAACAGGCCAGGCAACAACAGGATCAAGCCTTGAGTTGGATGCTCCAGGAATTAGCCTGGATGCGCAAATTGGAAAAGGATGTATTGAAGCAATTAAGACAACTGGCCAAAGAGGCACCGTACAAAGTAGCAGTAGATTTGTTGTTAAGTGTTCCGGGAGTGGGGTTGAAAAGCGCTCTGGTTATTTTAACAGAGATCGGATTGGATTTTAAGCGCTTTAGTAAATTTGATGGCCTATGTGCTTATTGTGGACTCATGCCCGATACGAGTAGTTCCGGAGAACAAGAACGGATCGGAGACCTTACGCATCGGGGTAACCGTCGTTTACGATGCATCCTAATCGAGTGCGCGTGGGCCGCTATCAAACGTGATCCTGAACTGGCTTTGGCCTACAGTAACTATAAAAAACGAATGGCTGGCCAAAAAGCCATTGTCAAAATAGCCCGTAAACTGCTCAATCGAATCCGGCGGGTCTTGAACAAAAAAGAAAAATATACCCTGGCCTGATGGCCAGATAAAGAAAAGTGCCTTTAATGTGGTACACCAAGTTTTTCGGGAGTGACTGTAATCGGATTTCTGCGGCGCCCGGCGCCTCATGGCACAGGAAAGACCGCTTCAGCGAGGCTACAGCACTCCCAATTTTTGAACATAAACAGCGTCTTGCAGCACCCATAAGGGAAGACTGCTTATAGGAGGATGGTTGAAAAACATTAAAGGCAGCCCCTAACAAAACCACAGTCCGGAGTGTGTCGACAGCGAAAGGTTACACTGGGAATGTCGTCAAATGATTAAAAGGGGGCTTCAACCGCCCCCTTTTAAAAAAGTCCGGAGTGTGTCTCTGCTCAGGTTGCCTAAGAATATCAACAACTTTTACCCCTGAAATCTCAACATTTGCTTGGATTGCAACATAGGAGGAATCTGATGAAAGTGTTTGATTTTATGGTAGTTGTCATGTCGAACGAAGTGAGACATCTCAAAAGTGGTAAACAGTTAATCCTCGTTTAGTTATTTTCCATATCCGCCCGCCACGTTAGGTACGCCGTCTCATATCCGTCTGCGGGGTCCCGGGGGGTATAGGTCGTCAGCACCGTGGTGTTGCGCACGGCTTCTTCCAGCGTGGCATAGAGGCCGGTTGCCACGCCGGCGGCCCTGGCGGCGCCCACCGCGCCGGTGGTGTCCACCACTTCGATGGAACAGCCGAGCAGGGTGGAAATGGTGTGTGCAAACACGCCCGACTGGAACAGGTTGTCGTTGCCGACCCGGAGGATATGCACTTCCACTCCCATGTTTTTCAGCACTTGCGCCCCATACACGAACGAAAAGGCGATGCCTTCCAGCGCGGCCCGGTAGATGTGGGCTGCATTGTGCCGGTTGAACTGCAGGTTGATGATCCGGGCCCCGGGGTTGCGGTTTTCGAGCATCCGCTCGGCGCCGTTGCCGAACGGCAGGATGCGCAGGCCGTCGGAGCCGGTCGGCACGGCGGCAGCCTGCCGCTCCATGTCGGCGTACGAAATCTGGTTGTGCCCCAGGTATTGCCGCACCCAGCTGTACTGGATGCCGGCGCCGTTGATGCACAACAGGATGCCGATCCGGGGTTGCGCCCTGGTATGATTGACGTGTGCGAAACCGTTTACGCGCGAGCGCGGGTCGTACGCCGGGTGGTCCACCACGCCGTAGACGACGCCGGAAGTGCCGCCGGTAGCCGCGATTTCTCCTGGTTGTAAAACATTGAGTGACAAAGCATTGTTAGGCTGGTCGCCGGCGCGGTACGCAACGGGCGTACCCGCGCGCAGGCCGGTAGCGCCGGCCGCTTCCGCCGTCAGACGCCCTTGCAGCGAAACGGCAGGGGTAAGCGCCGGGAGCAGCGCCGGATCGAAACCGAAATGGTCGAAGACGATATCGGCCACGCCGTCTTTCAGGAAATCCCAGAAAATGCCTTCCGAGAGCCCGCTGGGGGTGGTGAAGGCTTCGCCGCTGAGGCAAAGGGCGATGTAGTCGCCGGGAAGCATTATTTTGTGAATCCGGCGGTAGGTTTCCGGTTCTTCGTCTTTGACCCATTTCAGTTTTGAGGCCGTGAAATTGCCCGGCGAGTTGAGCAGGTGCCGCAGGCATTTTTCCGGACCGATGGCCTCAAAAGCCTTGTGGCCAATGTCCACAGCCCGGCTGTCGCACCAGATGATCGCCGGCCGAAGGGGCCGGAAATCTTCATCCACGAGTACCAGGCCGTGCATTTGGTAGGAGATGCCGATGCCCCGGATTTCGGAGGCCGGCACGCCGGTCTGGTTGAGGAGTTTGCGGGTGGCCAGGCAAACGCCGTCCCACCAGGTATCCGGGTCCTGCTCGGCCCAACCGGGCTGCACTGCAATGATCTTCATCTCCGTCTGCGGGTGCTGCACGATCGCTACCGGAGCGCCGGTATCGGCCCGAACGAGGGCCGCTTTGATGGAGGAACTGCCGATGTCGTAACCGAGAAGATACATACCTGAATGCCGCTTGTTGGCGACGAAGGTAAAGGGAGTGCCTGAAAATTTGTTCAACTTTACCGGCGACAAACAGCCGGACCCTTTTTGAAAAAAAAGTCGTCATGACCATTTGAAAGGCAAGGCATGGTCGCAACCGGCGGCCGTTTTGACGCAGATAAATGCGGCGATGCCCCCGACACCCGGACGAAGCGGTTTTTGTCCTTCATCTTTTCACAAACCGCCCGCGCGCCAACGGCAGGTTTGCCCGCAACGCCAATAAGGCGTAACAGCCGCCTGGTAGTGTCGACACATCGATGGCCGCTGTTTCCGAAACGGTTTCGAAGGCAATACACAATTGCCCCAGCGTATTGAAAATCAGTATCCTGTCGCCGTTTAGGAATGGCTTGCCCTCCGGCATGTCCAGCTTGATTTTCATACCGGCGGGGTTGGGCGTCAGGATCAGGGGCACGAGGGCGGCATGGGTTGGCGCCTCCCAAAGGCCTGTGCTGCAATCGGGCGCCGTACCCGGGTGATAAACCAGCAGGTCCGATAGACTTGCGCTGCCAAACGCCGTGTGACTGTCGACGACCGACAAACCGCTCATGTTGCCTAAGTAACCGCAATTTTCGCGTTGCCAGCCGGCGCCGCCGTTGCTGGTGTGCAGCACGAGGCCCTTGGCGCCCACCGCCCAACCGGTTTGCCCGTCGGCGAAGTCGACGCTCCGGACGCCGAGCGGTTCGTCGAAAGGATGCGGCTGCCAGCTTTGACCGCCGTCGGTGGTTTGGATCAGAAAGCCCTTGTCGCCCACGGCCCAGCCGGTCCGGGTATTCAAAAAATGGGCGTCGGTTTGCGCCGGGTAACCGGGCAGGGGGATGATTTCCCAGTTCAGCCCGGAATCGAACGATTTAAGGAAAACCGGCGTGTGTTGCGGCGGAAGCCCCTGATAACCGAAAGCATACAGCGTGTCGTTGCCCAGGTACTGGAACCAGGTAAGGTCGGTTACGCCCGGAAGATCCCGCGTAACCCAGTTGGCTCCCCCATCGCCGGAATAGATGAGGTCGCGGAATTGGCCGCAGGCGAAACCCTGTCCGTCGGGGGTGAGCAGGGCGTCGCGCAAAAAATAGCTGCCATCGGCCCGTTCCTGCCAGCTCTGGCCGCCGTCGTCGGTAACGAGGATGGCTTTCTCCCCGCCGTTTCCGCTGTAATGCCCGCAGGCGATAATACCTTTTTGGGCATCCAGCATATTCAGGGCGATCAGGATCCGGACGGTTGGCGCGGGCGCTTGTGGGAAGATTTGTTCGGTCCAGTGGAGGCCGCCGTCGGTGGTTTTCCAGATGGAGCGCGTGGACAAGGCCCAGCCCGTATCCGGATGGACGAAATCGATATCGACGACGGATTGCGCATTGGTCGGGACCTGCGACAGTTGTTTCCAGGCGGGGTCAACGCAAACCGGAACGGGCCAGCACAGCTTAGAGCCGTTTTGAAGGCAACCGGAATAAGCCGTCAGGCAAACCGTGTAGCAACCCGGATCGGAATAGGTATGCGCCGGATTTTTTTGGGTGGAGGTTTGTCCGTCGCCGAATTCCCAGAGCCAGGCGCCGGCATTCAGGGAGTTGTTCTTTACCGCGAGCGTTTTTTCATCGGCGGCGGCTTCGAACGCGGCGATCGGCGCCGCGCAGAGCAGGGAATCGCATTTCCAGTATTCCGCAGGGTATTGCCAGAGCTCGCCGCTCTCGTCGCGGGCGCAGATGAAGCGGTCGTAGCCCTCGAAATCGTAAAAGGCAGGTAAAAGGCCGTTTTCGGTATCGCCGATTCCTTCGATCCATTCCACAAACCAGGTGGGACTGGACGGAACAGCCAAATGGAGGTAGCGGCGGGACTCGCCGTTGAGCAGGAGCCTGGTTCCGGTTTCCGTCACGGTCATTGGCATCTTGTCAATCGGCGTTCGTCATTTCACAACTTCAATAAACCGGCCTTCCATCTGTACGCCGTTCAACCAGGCATTCGTACACACCTCGCTGTTGCCGCTCAATTCAAATGCACAGAACAGGGTATCCACTATCTGTTCGTTCAGTTTGATGAGGGTCGTCGAGTATTTATTTTCATAGTAATTTGAGGGAAAAACGGTCAGAATGAGGTCGTGGTTTTCGTTTTCGTACACATAATGCATGTTTGGATAGTCCAGGTTCCCGTGGTATATATATTCGTATGCCTCGCCGTTTTTGTAGTACACTTTTATGTTTTCTGCTTTAAAGTCGGCGGCGCTGTTGATCAGATTCGCCCCGGCAGGGGTTACATAATGAATTCGGATCTCCGTGTCGATGTTGGTACAGCAATCTGTTTTCGGGTCGCACCCGGAGGACAAAACAGTCAGGAGGAGCACCCCCCCAAGGCATTTTAGAGCTGCGTTTTTCATGTGCTTGCGTTTTGCCGGTCTGTATTTCCCGGTTATAGACGAGAAAAAAGGCAACTACCCGCCTGTTTCGGCCCGGCAGTTCCGCCTCCTTTTTCAGCGATTCCCGGTTTGAAAAAAGTTGCTGTGTAATTTTAATGTGCGTGTCATGCTGAACGAAGTGAAGCATCCGGCCAAGCGTTAAAATGGAACTTTCGTCCGGCCGGATGCTTCCTCCTGCGTCGTCAGAATGACCATCGCAATGGGTTCGATATTACAAGTTTTCACAAACCGAAAATTGCTGCTCATTTTTTATCTGCCTGAAGTATTTTTTTAATCAGCGCAATTTGTCCGAGATGGTAATGCATATGTTCAATGATTCCGTGCAGATTCCGGTAGTAATTGCCATATTTTTTATCCGTAAAATCTTCCCAAAGTTTGTGCTCCGGGCATTGTTCGATCAGGCGGGCAAATGTTTCGGCGTCCGCCCAGATGTTCTCCAGCAATTTTTCCCAATCCTCCTGCGATTGAATCGGCGGAAGCTCAAAGCTATATTTATCCTTGGCATCGAGCGGACCGCCCTGCATGACTTTCAGCGCAGCGCCGATGTAATAATTCATGTGGAAAACGAGGACCGCGATGGTGTTAAAGCCATAAACCGGCGTTGTGGCCTGCTGCCAGCTGACGTCCGCCAGATTATCTTTCAGGTTCGACGACGTCCAGTTTCCGCCAAAATGAATTTCGCGCAAGTGTTTTGCGATTTGGGACGGTAGATCCATATTTCTTGTGTTAAAAGCCGGAGCCAAGATAAAGAAAATCCCCAACATGCCCGTAAAATCATGACCCCGTTTTCACCGCAACGCAGCACCTTTGCAGTGTAAACATGCAATCATGGGAACCCAAACGTCAGCCGTAAAAAAACAATTCCCGGTGCTCGATATGAGCTGCGCAGCCTGCGCGGTCAGCGTGGAGTCGATGCTGGGGCAGGTGCCGGGCGTGCACTCGGCCGCGGTGAACTTTGCTGCACAAACGGTCCTGGTCGAATACAACCCCGCCGTGGCGACGCCGCAGGCCATGAAACAAGCCCTGCAAAGCGTTGGTTACGACCTGGTGGTAGACGACAGCGAAGCCGCCGGCGAAACGGTCGAAAACCTGCACCGCGCGCGCTACGAATCCCTGCGCCGCCGCACCATAGCCGCCATCGCGCTGGCCGTTCCCCTGGGCGTGCTGGGCATGTTCTTCATGGATCAGCCGCATGTTGAATTTGCGCTCTGGGCCCTGGCCACGCCCTTAGTGGGCTGGTTCGGGCGTTCGTTTTTCATCAACGCCTGGAAACAGGCCCGCCACGGTTCGGCCAACATGGACACCCTGGTGGCGCTGAGCACCGGTATCGCATACGCCTTCAGCGTGTTCAACACGCTTTTCCCGGAATTTTGGCACCGCCGTGGCCTGCATGCGCACGTGTATTTTGAAGCGGCCGGCATCGTGATCGCCTTCATTTTGCTGGGCAAACTCCTCGAAGAACGCGCCAAAGCCAGCACCTCCTCGGCCATCAAAAAGCTCATGGGCTTACAACCGAATACCGTCGCCCTGGTCGGCGAGGACGGCCTTACCCGGGAGGTTCCCCGCGCACAGGTGCGCGCGGGCGACCTGCTGCTCGTCCGGCCCGGCGAAAAAATACCGGTGGACGGCATCGTGCACACGGGCAGTTCATACGTAGACGAGAGCATGCTCAGCGGCGAGCCCCTGCCCGTGGTCAAAACGGCCGGCAACCGCGTGTTGGCCGGCACCATCAACCAAAAAGGCAGCTTTCAGTTCCGGGCCGAGAAAGTCGGCGGCGACACCCTGCTGGCCCAAATCATCCGCATGGTGCAGGAAGCCCAGGGCTCCAAGGCGCCGGTGCAAAAATTAGTCGACCGCATCGCCGGCATCTTCGTGCCCGTGGTCCTGGGCATCGCCCTTTCGGCCTTCGGCGCCTGGTGGCTGCTCGGCGGTGAAAACGGCCTCACCCACGGGCTCCTGGCCCTGGTCACGGTGCTGGTCATCGCTTGCCCCTGCGCCCTCGGCCTGGCTACGCCCACCGCCATCATGGTGGGGGTGGGGAAAGGCGCGGG
>Ga0268298_10006524_pt1 | contig 10566 bp, 19 predicted proteins | sample WWTPWeurt_MetaG_FD_194462 | JGI IMG/M metagenome (GOLD analysis project Ga0268298, IMG submission 194462) | Activated sludge microbial communities from WWTP in Nijmegen, Gelderland, Netherland - WWTP Weurt | ecosystem: Engineered > WWTP > Aerobic digester > Activated sludge | place... | reverse complement strand
TGTTATTAGTCAATGTGTAGGAAAAGTGTAAATTATTTTTTGTTGTAGTGTGTTATTTGTTTGTTGCTTAATAAATAAGCGCGTTTGATCGAATGTTGTGCATGGTGTGTTGCGTCTAGAAATTTTGGCGTAATTAGTTATTAGTTTAGTGTACCAAGTAAAAAGGCTCGGATCCAAGTAACTATCCAAGTAACTATTTTTACTTGGATCACTATTCGGTAGTAATATCATGTAGTTATGGAGACTGATCCAAGTAACCAAGTAAAAAGGCTCTAAACTTTTTATATATATATTTTTTAAAAAATAAAACTAATATGTAAATTCTAGAGCTTTTACTCTAATTTTTGTTATTTTTTACACTTTTTGGCTTTTTTTCAATAGTAAACTTTATCTACTCTTTTACTTGGTTACTTGGATCAGAAATAATAAGTATATGAAAATAAAGCAGAATTTGTTTCGAGTAAAACTTTTTTACTTGGTACTTTACTTGGATCCAAGTAGGTTACTTGGTACACTTTTACGCGCCGCGAGCGCAAAAAACGTCACTTTGAAGGAAAATTTAAGAAAATGTCACTTTTTTCGCTAAAAAATAATGAAATTTACGTAACGTATCGCATAAATTCAAATAAAAGCTCATTTAATCAGAGCCCAGAGCCTATAATTCAAGCAATATATTTTTTCCTGTACTCCTCAAACATGACAACAATTAAGGCAGAATCAAAAACAGTGCCAACTCCTAATACCCATCCAACTCCATCGAAGACGCGGGCCATGTCATCAAAAGCCCATTTTCCAGCCAGTTCCTCTTCCTCCCACTCCTCATCAAGTGAAATTTCCGCGCCGAATCATTTCACTGATACAGGTCCGCGGCTCAAATATTCCGGCTCCTGGGTCGATTACAACCTATTGCCAGACTTTTTAAGGGACTACTGTTTAGCGAAAGCCTATGAAATGATCGAAGACGCGGGCCATTAAATAAGACAAATTAATCTTCATTCTAAAATATCGTTGCATATATCCAAAAGATATATGTATTTTGATTGAACCCACAATAAAGAGAGGTTCTTTATGTTAACAGCGAGTCAGATAGAGGCTAGAATCGCGCTCCGTGAGCAGCGTTTACTAGATATACGCAAGAGTTTACAGGGGCAATCAGAGTATATCTTAGAGTTACTGCAAGTATATACAGGAGCGGCAGAGCTCAACAGCGAGCAGCTCGAAAACGGCGTGTCCTCACTGGCATTAAATGGAATAACGGCTGGGTATTCGGTTTATAGTTTGGCATATGCGGAGTGGTTGCGTCTTTTTGTGGAGGCCGAGGGCCTCGGGCGCGAGATCGACCAGTTAGAGAGTTTACTACCGTGATAAATCGTGTGAGTGTTGTAATATTTTTCGTGCTAGTGGTAATAGTGATAAGAGCCGTGTGGCTGAGTTATCGGCATTTGTATATTGCGTACAAGTGGCGGTTAGAGATCAGACGATGGCACAAGGAGGCAAGCGCGCTCCGTGGGCCGTGGAAATAGTGATAAGAGCCGTGTGGTTGAGTTACAAATAGTGATGTGGCTGAGTTACAAATAGTGATGTGGCTGAGTTACAAATAGTGATGTGGCTGAGTTACAAACAAACAGTGATATAAGAAGGAGTTTCCATGCGTAAGATAGAGCCAGAGTTAGTTAGTTACATTGACAAAAGAATATCGTGGGATGGGTTAGCTCAGCACCACTTACAAACGAAGAATGCTCGTGGGTTAATGGTAGAGGCAGCAAAGGCTTGCGTGGGCATTAAGGAGCGTACAGGGCGCAACGACGGTAGGCTTGTGGAGTTGATCCAGAAGACTGTAGATGGAGTTGCTGATATGGCTCCGTGGTGCATGAGCTACACACAAAGCATGATTGCCTACGCGGAAGCTAAAACAGGTGTGAGGTCACCACTTATGGCAACAGAGCATTGCTTAACGCTGTGGAATGGTACGCCGATTGAGCAAAAAGTTAAGATCAGTCCACTAGCTGGAGCGATTGCGATTTGGAGACATGGAACAACGACGAATGGTCATACAGGTATCGTTTTAGATTGTGATGAGAGCGTGTTTTTTGCTGTGGAAGGCAATGGCAGTGGTTCGTTTACTCCGTTATTAGACTCAGGCGCGCAGGCAGTTATAGAGAGAGAAGGCAACGCGGTTGTATATACGAAGAGATCTAGAACAACGAATGGCGAGATGAAGCTGCTCGGATTTATCAAACCATTTTAAGAAGAGAGGGAGAAATGAGACACATTGGTAATTTAGAAATAACGAAAGAAAATCAAGAGCAATTTAAAGACATAACCGAGGTGACTGGTTATGTTCGCGTCTATGGCGAAGCAAAGATTGAAGCATTACAAACAGTAGGCGGTTATGTTTCCGTCGGTGGCAAAGCAAAGCTTGAAGCTCCGCAATTACAAACAGTAGGCGGTGATGTTTACGTCTATGGCGAAGCAAAGCTTGAAGCATTACAAACAGTAGGTGGTTATGTTTCCGTCTATGGCAATGCAGAGCTTGAAGCTCCGCAACTACAAACAGTAGGCGGTGATGTTTCCGTCAATGGCGAAGCAAAGCTTGAAGCATTACAAACAGTCGGTGGTAATGTTTCCGTCGATAGCGAAGCAAAGATTGAAGCTCCGCAACTACAAACAGTAGGCAGTCATGTTTACGTCTATGGCGAAGCAAAGCTTGAAGCATTACAAACAGTAGGCGGTGATGTTTACGTCTATAGCAAAGCAAAGCTTGAAGCTCCGCAATTACAAACAGTAGGCAGTCATGTTGACGTCTATGGCGAAGCAAAGCTTGAAGCACTACAAACAGTAGGCGGTGATGTTTCCGTCTATGGCGAAGCAAAGCTTGAAGCTCCGCAATTACAAACAGTAGGTGGTAATGTTTCCGTCGATGGCGAAGCAAAGCTTGAAGCTCCGTTATTACAAACTGAAAAACAGTCACAAGAAATACTTAATAAATTAAAAACAGATCCAAAGAAATTAGTTCAGCAGCACTTCGAGAGACAAGGTTATTTATTTGCAGACGGTATTTTACAAACAATAGTTAGTAAAAAAACAGCTGGGCCACTAATAATCTATAAAACTAAAAAGATTGCAAGAGATGAAATAAACTTCGTTGTATATGATGGCGAGTATTACTCTCACGGTGAAACATTAGAACAAGCTAAAAATGATTTGATATTTAAACGCACGAGCCAAGATACATCTAAATTTCAAGAGTGGAAGTTAACAGATAAAAAACCGTTATCTGAATTGATTGAAGCGTACAGGTCAATAACAGGAGCCTGTTCTAGTGGAACAAAAGATTTTTGCTCTAATCGTGATTTAAAAGAATATTATACAATTGAAGAAGCAATCAAAATAACAGCAGGTGCGTATAACAGCGATAAGTTTGCTTCATTTTTTAATGAGAGGGCGTGATATGAAATCAAACGAGTTAACAAAAAAAGATAAGATGCAGCTTATGGCTTTAATAGCATTACTTGCAGTGATGATATGTTTTATGGATGGGCCTTGGTAATGGAAAATAAATTTTTGATAGATGATGTAGTGGAATGGTGTGGTGTTAGGGGCGTAGTTATAACAAGTGAATACTGTAGTAACTACCCTATTGGGTGTAATTTTAAAGGAAGTGTATGCCCTCTTGCATTTACAAGCGACGGTAGATATTACGACTGGCAAGAGCCTTCGCTAAAGCTTATCGAAAGACCTAAGAAGAAGGTTAAGATGTATAGAGTATTGTTTAAAATGTTAGAGTATAAAAACCAATTTCAAGTTTCTGGAGACCATTATGCTGACAGAGAAGATTTTGAATCTCGAACTTCTGGTAATCAATTCATCCAATTAATCAAAGAATCAGAAATTGAAGTGGAGGAGTAATGATTCCATACAAGATTTTCATTCAAATGATACTAGCTCTTCACTTATCAAACGATGCAAAAGTAAATGAGCATTTATGCCCAGCGATCCGAGATGCTTCAAACTATCCTGAATTAATCAAGATGTGCGATGACCTGCAAGATTTTAATTGCAGTGAACTTTATGAAATAAAGTGTGAGGTAATATGAATATCAATGAATTAGCAAAGAAAATAGCAATTAACGAAGGCCTTAAAAAGCAAGTATCAATTGCACAGATAAAAGAAATAATTAAATACGTTGCGATAGTGATAAGTGATGACGAGGTGACGCGCGATAAGTTTTTAGCTTATGGCAAGAAAGCGTCTAAGGCGTTAGGAAAAAAGAAATGATCAACATCAAATACGAGTGCCAGCACTGCATGAAGGAAACTGTAACTCAGCTTGGTATAACAGGTGACAGTGCTTATCAGTACGAAATGCTTGAGAGTGTAGTTTGTTCACATTGCAAAAATAAAAACACAGTTGAGGTCATCATTACTATTGATGTTGAAGTTGTAACTAAAGAAGAGGATGAGAGATGAAATATTTAATATTTTACAATCAAAAGCATAATTCAATGTGGTTATGCGTGAAAGAGCATGGCAATAAATCATTTGAAAATATGTGGTGTTTTTACAGAATTAAAAATGGCCGTGTAGATATTAATTTTTACAATCCTGATTTTTTGTCTAAATTTGGTCTTATTGAAATAGGCGAGTTATGAGTGAACTTTTAGAACGAATTGAAAAAGAAAATAAAGATAGAATCTTAAGGCTTGGCAAATCTATCGATGAGTGGGAAGTTATTTGCCCTTATTGTGCAGAAGAGAAGAGTGACGCTTGGGAGTTAGATATTCAACCGAATGATGAAGATCACGAAGCTCAATGCGACAAATGTCATAGACACTTTATGGTTTCTGCTAGATTGGTTTATTCGACCAGGAGATTGAAATGAAATATTTTATATTTATTATATGTTTACCTATAACATTACCAATAATTGTCTTAGGTGTTTTATATCGTATTGCTTACGCAGCCTTCTTGTATGGTTACGCTTTGGCTGATTTATCTCTTAGTAATATGTATGGGGGTTCGAAATGAATAAAGAAAATAAAAGCGGTAAGTGGCGCGAGTATTGGCTAGACCCACTTTTGTCTCCACGTAATTCAATTTATACCGAACCTTCTGAGACGTGCATTCATGTTATCGAATACGCAGCTTTTGAACACGCGGCCACTAAATGCGAAGAAGCTCAAAGCGAGTTACTTATTCAAAGAAAAGCACTAGACGTAGTAATTAAAATTGGCGTCGAAGGGCAAACACAAATTAATCGCAAACTGTCTGCTGAGAACGAAAAGCTAAAAGCTGAAAATGAAAAACTAAAAAGCATAATCGATAAAGAGCTAGGTGAAAAGTTAAGAATTGCCGTCGATGCTTTGAAGGAAATTCGTGATTACGATAGTGGTCCGTCATACGCTTATTGTGTTGGGTTTTTACAAGAGGAAGCGCGTGGTGTTCTAAAAAAGATTGAGGGTGAGAAATGACACTGCCAGAGCTATTAAAAGACAAAGCGTTGCCGATTAAGGTTAGGAAAGTAAAGTGGTGTGAAGATTGTTTTGATGCTGGCTTAACAAAAGACATGAACGATCATTTCGACAATTTTATGAAACAAGAAATGGCGTTACTTACCGAAACAACAAGTAACGAATTAAGCTGATTTTGTTATTAATTTATGAAGTAGCGGCGTGGGAAAGCTGTGAATATAGGTGTGCCCATTGAGGCGCAACGGACCACTGAAGACACGTAAGTCGATAATTGCCGTCGATTGTAAGCTAAGCAATGCAGAACAGGCATGAGCGCATTGTGATAGGCGTATAGTATCTACAAGGCGCTTACACGGGTCACGCGACGCATACTTCTTTTTTTAGGAGATAAAACATGAAATCAAAAGATATTAAAATTCAAGCTAAGATAAATTTTTGTTCAGAGTTATTTAAAGAGATATGTGAAAAATATAATTATAAATTTTCAGGATATACAGAAGAGCAGAAATGCCGCGACTTTTTCTTTCTTGGATATAACATACATGATAAAATGCTTAGGGATGCTGCGCCCATAACGAAAGAACAAGAACTGAGCGCAGCATTGGATGAGACAAAAAGAAATTAATTGACCAATATCATTCATGTCAAGTTGAATAAGTACTTTTCTTGAGGGGATTGGATGATACAGATACTTGGGCTAAGAGAGTACTTAGACGAAAAAACTAATACAATAAAAACAGCAGAGAGATTTTTTTCTAATAATTGGAGGGCCGAGAGCCTTTCAGATATATTGAAAGATCCAGACATCATTTTATCACAAGTTCCACTTGATGAGAGATATAATCTTTATTTTACAGTTGGCCATTGCTTAGAGCAGAGAGGGCGCAAGCTAGATTATCAGGGTATATTACCTTTTGACATAGACAACATTGACCGCGACCTAGGGCCTGCGACATTGGATGCTGCATGTGAGGCGTTAGGGATATCCTCAAGAAACGTGGGCGCTGTTTTCACAGGGAACGGCATACAGTTTTTTATTAGAAGCAGTAAGATATACAAGAGCAAGTCAGACTTCGAGCATGATAGGATATACTATAGGTACGTGTGTGAGAAGATTGATAAATGCTTGAAAGCAAAGGGTTTACCCGGGAACGCGGATACATCCGTTTTTAGTCCTGCTAGGCTTATGCGATATCCGAATACAATCAATGATAAAACTCGTCGTGGTAAGGGTATAACAAACAGCTATGTTATGAACTCTCATATGTCTGAGGACATATATCATATAGCAAAGCTTGCAGACATGCCAATTTTAGACGTGAAGGATAGGGTAGATAAGTTACCTATAGATTATAGAGTTGATACAGAGGCTGTGTTAGGTGGTTGTAAGTTCTTGCAGAGATGTAAGGCAGAGCCGCAGGCAGTGACCGAAGAGCAATGGTTCGCGATGCTTTCGGTGCTTATATGGATGCCGAATGGGCTAGAGCTTTGCCAAGAGTACAGCTCTGGATATGAGAAATACTCTGCAGCTGAGACAGAAGAGAAGGCGTTGCGTGGTAAAGAGCAAACAGGCCCTAGAACATGTAGAAATATATCATCTATGTGGGGAGGGTGCGGTGAGTGTAAGCACAACGGTGAGGTAACTAGTCCGGTGCATATACAAAACCCTATAACGGCTAGTTCTGAGAGTAACGGGTTTTGGCTTACAAAGATTGATAAGTTCGGGATGCATCATATAGATAAACCTGATGTGCACGGAATGGTTAAGTATATATTAGACACGTTTAACCATATATCTCTTCGTGACTCTAGATTTATGTACATATTTAACGGCAAGCACTGGGATGATTTTTACGAAGATGATATCATAACTTTTATGATGGGAAAATTTAATCCAGCCGTGACAAGTGCTACTATTGAAGAGGTATTGTATCAAGTTAAGAGAAAAAACGTAGTTCCTCCTGAGTTTTTCACAAGTGCAGCAAGCCATATGTTTAACATGCAAAACGGTGTCTATAATATGGATGACAACTGTGTGCATCCTCACTCTAGAGAGTCAAGATTTCAGTCCGTGTTACCCTTCAGCTATGATAGCGGTGCTACGTGCCCAGTATTCGATAAGTTCCTACATGATATAATGAAGGGTGACGCTGAGTGCATCCAGTTATTGCTAGAGTATATGGGGTATTGTTTAAGTGGCGATGCGCCTATATATCAAAAGGCAATATTATTCATAGGGAACGGCTCTAACGGTAAATCAACTTTCTTGAATATACTAACAGCGTTAATTGGTTCAAATAACGTCTCGAGTGTAAAACTTGATAAGATAGGAGATGAAACATCTAATATATCACTTATGGGAAAGTTAGTTAATATCGCGGATGAGGCTGGCACAAGATCTCTTCGCGATACAGAGTCATTTAAAAATGCCGTGTCGGGTGGGGTAATAGTTGGTAGAAAATTATATAAAGATAAGGTGTCATTTATACCTAGGGCCAAGTTTCTAATAAGCTGCAATACAATGCCAACTACCTACGATTCATCGCATGGTTTTTTTAGGCGTATGCTGATTGTTCCATTTAATCTACTGATAGATGAGAGAAACAAGGACCTGCATATAGAGGCTAAAATGAGGGAAGAGCTATCCGGTATTTTTAATAGGTGCGTGGTAGCCTATAGAAATTTAATAGCTCGTGGAAGATTTAACGAACCACGGGCGGCTGTGGCTGAGAAAAATAGGTATATGAATGAATCTAACTTAGCGCTGACATGGTTTAATGAAAATTACGAAGTATCCTTAGATGCCAACGAGAAGATGTGGCAGACTAAGGTATCTATATATCAGGAATATACTAGCGCTTGCGCGCATGAGTTAGGGATAAACAGGCCATCGGTTGTGCATTTTTGGCGTCATATCCGCGAGGGTATAAAGGATATAGATCAGCTAACTATTAGAACCAGGACCAAGGGTAGATGTGTAAAAGTAATAAAAAAGATAGACAAGGATTTTACAAATGACAGTAAGTTCTAAACCACTGTGGAAACATCAAATTGACACTATAAATATGGCATTAGATGGCAGGAATGAGTTAGCTATATTTCACGAAGCTGGCACGGGCAAGACACGTACAATAATAGAGATACTTCGTGGGTTGACTGCGCGACACGGAAGATTAAAAACATTGATAATATGTCCACAGATAGTTCAAAATCAGTGGCGAAAGCAGTTACTAGAATATAATAATTCACTAACAGATCGAGATATCTTAGTTTTGACTAAGTCAGAGAAGAATAGATGTTTAGATTTTACGAAGTTTGTCTCAACAGCGAACGGTCTTGAGTTACCAAAGATTATCATATTAAACCCGAACGGTCTTGAGATGAAAAAGCTTATATCACTCATAGAGAGCTGGGGGCCAGAGGTTCTAGTAGTGGATGAGTCTCATGAGTTCAAGGGCCACGGCTCTGTGCGCGCTAAAGTTTTAATGAAGATTGCCGATAAGGCAGCGTATAGATATATAGCAAGCGGTACTCCGATATTGAACACGGAGTCAGATATATTTATGCAGTATAGGATATTGGACAGAGGTGTAACCTTTGGAACTAATTACTATGCATTTAGAAGAGTTTATTATTATGACGAGAATAGCGCATGGGCGCATAGGCAGAATCATTTTCCTAAGTATGTGTGCTCGGATGAGTCAAAAGAGAAGATTCGTGGTTTAATGTATTCAAAGGCAATAAGGGCCTTGAAGAAGGACTGCTTAGATTTGCCTCCATTTGTAAGAAAGACTGTAGATGTTGATATGAGTGCTGAGCAGTTGCGTGCGTACAATGAAATGAAGAATGATTTTATCACGTGGCTAAGTGTGAACAGCGGAGACGATAAGCCAAAAGCTGTCGTTGCGCAGCTTGCGCTAACAAAAGCCATGAAGCTTCAGCAGATAGTCTCTGGTTTTGCCATAACTGATACGGGAGAGACTGTTAGATTTACTAGTGTGCCACGGATAAAAGTATTGGGAGAGTTACTAAGCACACTTACGCTATCAAATAAGGTGATAGTATGGGCAAATTTTGTAGAAAACTATAAGATGATATCCGAGTTATGTATTGAGTTAGGTATAAAATATGCAGAAGTGCATGGTGGGCAGACGGCTAAGGAGAAATTTTCTGCGATAGAAGAGTTTAACTCATCGAAAGAGTGCAGAGTAATGATAGCGAATCAAGGAGCAGGTGGCGTAGGTGTGGATATGATATCAGCAAGCTATGCCATATACTACAGCAAAGACTATAGTTTAAATAAGGATATACAGTCAGAGGCAAGAAACTATCGTGGTGGCAGCCATATACATGAGAGCATTACAAGAATTGATTTAGTAACACAAGAAACCATAGATGAGACTATAACAAAGGCATTAGAGCAAAAAATGGACCTAGCCTCATTTATCTTAGACAAGGATATATTATGAGATATACTATAAATATACGCGATGAGTACAATAAACCAACTGGACATACTAAGAATATATCTGTTATAGGTTTCGTATCAGTAGCTCACTCAGTTCTAGCAATATATGTTAGCGACGGTGGGCTAAGAACAATAAACATAGAAGAGATAAGTGTGGAGGTAGATAGTGGAGTGGGAGATAAAGCAAGAGCCGTTGGACATGCAGGCGATGGACAACCTAGTGATAGCGTACAGAAAAGCACGTCAAGAGTACGAAGATAAGAAGGAAATTGCTACAGAGGCATATCATGAATACGAAAAAGCAGAGAAGTTAGTTCGAGATGCACTTATATCAAGTGGTAAAACAAAGTACTTTGTTGATGGGGTAGGACAAGTTTCCACGGTTGAGAAGTTTAGCTTTAAGACACCAAAGGATATACAAAGTAAGAAGTTGCTTTTTGCGTATATAAAAGATACATACGGTGAGGAAGTTTTAGATAGTTACGTTTCTATTAATAGCATGAGCTTAAACAGCTGGGCTAAAAAAGAAATGGAAAAGGACCCTAGTTTAAAGATACCAGGACTAGAGTCACCTAACTCAGACATAGAAATAAGATTTAAAGGAGATAAATAATGGCAAATATAGAA
>Ga0268298_10006523_pt1 | contig 10567 bp, 6 predicted proteins | sample WWTPWeurt_MetaG_FD_194462 | JGI IMG/M metagenome (GOLD analysis project Ga0268298, IMG submission 194462) | Activated sludge microbial communities from WWTP in Nijmegen, Gelderland, Netherland - WWTP Weurt | ecosystem: Engineered > WWTP > Aerobic digester > Activated sludge | place: Netherlands... | reverse complement strand
TCGGTTGATCCTCCCGCTGCGCGACGGCGCCGAGATCGCCTTTCATGACGTGATCGACGTCCGCGTGCGCACCGCGCGCCCGGCGGGTCTGTACGCGGTGTACCTCGACGCCAAAAACGGCGAGCCCGTCGCCCGCAAGCAGCTCTTGATGTTCACCAGCGGCCACGTGGCCTTCAACGTGCCCGTGCGTTGGCCCGGCGCGACCCGCGTCGATCGCGGCGTCTTCGGCCTCTCGGTCGCGGTCGATGGGACGAGCCCCGTCACCGGTCAGGACGGCCTGCTGAGCTGGACCTCTCCGGACGCCCAGGCGATCCAAGTCGGAGTCACCGGTCCCTTGGTCACCATCGCCAACCAATCCGGCGCCTCCTCCAGCACCACCACCATGCTGAGCCCCGGCGGGAGCTTCGTGTGGAACGCCAGCCGAAACGAGATCGTCGATGCGCAGCTCACCGCCTTCGTGGCGAGCCAAGACGTGAAGGCCTACCTCCGCTCGCTGGTGCCCACCATGCCCTGGCTCAACCAGCAGCTCACGGTGAACACCAACATCGATGACGTCTGCAACGCCTTCAGCGACGGCGAGACCACCAACTTCTTCAAGTCGGGCATGGGTTGCGAGAACACCGCTCGCCTCCCCGACGTCGTTGTCCACGAGTCGGGCCACACCATCCACGCCAACGCGGTCATCGAGGGCGTCGGCAACTTCGACACCTCGCTGAGCGAGGGCGTCAGCGACTATCTGGCGGCGACCATGACCGAGGACCCCCAGATGGGCCGCGGCTTCTTCTTCTCCAATAGCCCGCTGCGCGACATCGACCCGGCCGGGGTGGAGAAGCAGTGGCCCGCCGACATCAACCGCGATCCCCACGAGACCGGGCTCATCATCGCCGGCGCCCTGTGGGATCTGCGCAAGGCCTTTATCGAGGAACTGGGCCACGACGCCGGCGTTCGGGTGACGGACTCGACCTGGTTCGCGATCCTGCAGCGGGCCTCGGACATCCCGACCACCTATGCTGAGGCGATCGCGCTCGATGATGACGACGGCGATCTCAGCAACGGCACCCCGCACCTCTGCTTGATCAACGGGGCCTTCAGCCGCCACGGCTTGGTCGACAAGGTCAACGCCGGCCCCGGCATCGGCGTGCCGTCCTACGAGGCCGCCAGCCGCAAGGTCTCCTTCCCCTTCCAGCCGCACGACATGTGCCCGGGCAGCGGCGTGAGCAGCGCGAAGATCAGCTGGGCCGAGCGCGGTGACGCTCCCGCGACAGGCATCGTCGACATGGCCTTGGTCCCCGGTGGAGGCTCCTTCGCCGGTGAGCTGCCGCGGCCCACCTCGCCCAAGGTGCTGGTCTACCGGGTGGAGATCACCTTCGACGACGGATCGACCATCGCCTTCCCGGACAACCCGGCAGATCCGGCCTACCAAGTGTTCGTCGGCGAGGTCATCCCGCTGTACTGCACCGACTTCGAGAACGACCCGCTGAACGATGGCTGGTCGCATATGCTCGTGGCCGGCATGCCCACTGGCATGTCGATGCCCGTCGACGACTGGCAGTGGGGCCCGCCGCAAGCGCTCCCCGGCAGCAGTGACCCGGGCACAGCCCCTTCGGGCAACAACGTGATCGGCAACGACCTCGGCCAGCCCGGTGCGGGCCGCGTCGACGGCCGCTACGCCGGTAACCAGACCACCGCGCTGCTCAGCCCGATGGTCGACACTATGGGCCACACGCAGGTCCACGTGCAGTTTCGCCGCTGGCTCACCGTGGAGGACGGCCTCAACGATCAGGCCTCGATCTACGGCAACAGCACCTCGCTGTGGACCAACTTCGCCAGCCCCCGAGCCACGGATCCGCTGCTCCAGGGCCTGATCCCGCACCTCGACAAAGAGTGGCGCTTCCAGGATGTCGATCTGTCGGGCTCGGTCGTGGACGGCAAGGTGCAGGTCAAGTTCGAGCTGGTGGCCAACCGCCGCCGCAGCTACGGCGGCTGGACCCTCGATGACTTCTGCGTCGTCGCCGTGCCGGTCTGCGGCAATGGCGCGGTCGAGCCGGGCGAGCAATGCGACGACATGAACCAGGTCGAGGACGACGGCTGCACCTCGGCCTGCCAGATGGGCGCGATCGCCCCGCGCTGCGGCAACAACAAGGTCGAGGAGGGCGAGCAGTGCGATGACGGCGTCAACGACGGCACGAACTGCACCTCGACCTGCATGACCCCGGTGCGCGCGCCGGTCTGCGGCAACGGGATGGTCGAGATGGGCGAGCAGTGCGATGACGGCGCCAACAACGGAGGCGCAGGCTGCAGCGCGACCTGCACCACCCCGCTCGAGACGGCCAAGAAGTCGGGCTGCGGCTGTGAGACCTCGGGCGAGCCGGTGAGCGGGACTCCTGCGCTGGCGCTCGCGCTGCTGGCGCTGGGCCTCACGCGTAGAGCGGCCCAGACCCGGCGGCGGCGCTCACGCTGAGAGCGCGCCCGGGCCGAGGACGGAGAGGTAGGTGTCGTTCTGGAAGTTGTTCGAGAGGTTGTGAAAGATCCGGAGCAGGGTGGGGAAGCTGCCCATCGCCTGATCGAGCATCCCCGGACAATCGAAGCGCTTCCCAGCCTCCAGCCCGTCCGCCGCCGCGCGGAGCTTCGGCGCGAGCTCGGCCTGTTTTTCACCTTGGGTCCTGCCGTACTCGTGGGACCACACCTGCAGATACGGGAAGAGCGCTGAACCCGCGCCCGCCTCGAGCTGGGCCGCCGCCTGCCGCAGCATCTCGGGCAGCTTCCCGCCCAGCTCAGGGTGCGTCTCGAGCACGGGCTCCTGGATCAAGGTCCTGAGCTCGGTCTTCCCTTGAAGGACATCCCCCAGCCGCCGGGCGTAGTCGTCGACGGCCGCCCCGAGCGTGGTGTCGCCCCACGTGTCGCTGCGGATGATCCCGATGGTGCTCTCGATCTGTGCCGCGAGCGCCGGGTGCCCCCGATCGGCGAGATCGTGGGCCGCGATCTGCAGCGATCGCAGGTCCTCCCACAGCGCGTGCCGCTCCTGATCGCTGGTGGACAGCGGCAGCCCGTCGTTCGCCACGGAGTTCAGGATGCCGCCGATCGCGTTCTTGGCTCCGCTCAGTCGATAGTTGAGGTCGTAGGCGGCCGAGGCCTTGCGCTCGGCGGCGTCGATCGCCTCGAGCTTGGCGGCGAGCTCCTTGAAGTCGACTCCGGCCGCCTTCATCGTCGCCGTCACCTCGCTGAGCGCGCCCACCAGCGAGCGCTGAGACTTTCGCGCCAGGTCCTCCGCGCTCATCCCCTTGGCGGCCATGACCGCCGCGCCGAGCGGGGCCAGGTCAGCGCTCAGCCGGTTGAGCTCTTGGAGGTTGGCCGCTTTGACCGCCGCATTGCTGGTGATCAGCGCCTCCACCTGCTGGCTGAGCTGCGTAATCGCCTGCCGGGTGACGTCGTTCTTGATGCTCATGGGGTCGTTCCTTTGGGAGACAAGCGGGGCATGAAGCGGTTCGCGCTGCCTTCGAGCGCGCTCTTCGCGTCGCAGGACTCAGATCCTTCTGGCAGCCAAGGACGAAGGACCGCGAGCTCAGGAGGCCCGCCGGGGCCCGCCCCGAGATCTTCGAGGAGCTCGCCGGCCCGGGCTTGGCCGAGCGCGCTTCGGCAGACGAGCTCGAGCATGACCAGCTCGGGGTCTGGCGGGCGGAGGCGGCGCTCGAGGCGAAGGGCGTCGATGGCGGCCGAGAACTCTCGTCGCTCGAAGAGCTCGAGCGCCAGCTCCTTCAAGGGGTGCGGGGAGGGGTTCACGAGCTGGCTGTGTTCACACGCCGTGCCGAGCCGTTGGGCCCGGCAATGGCTCAAGTGAACGCTGAAGGCGCGCTACACTTGGCGCCTGAGGCCAACAGGGTGTCTGAGCTGGCTTACTGATCGTACGTTTCGGAGCTGCTTGGGATCCTGGCCCTGCCCTTGCACAGGTTTTCGCCATGGTGCGCTTCCGCCCGAAGGCCCCAAGCAAGGCAGAGCTGCACCTCGGCCCGGGGGAGCACGGCCAGATCTGGAGTGATCCCGCCCTTTCTCCCGGCAACAAGGTCATCGGACTGGTCCGGGACCACGGTCAAACCGTCCTGGCCAACCCGGGGCTAACGGACCAGCTCAAGCTCACTCGAGCGGGCAAGCTGAGCGCTGAGGCCAAAGGCTCGCTGGACGCGATGTTCGGGTTCAAGGAGAGCCCCGAGGGTACGGCCGCCGAGGCCCAGGGCGTCGCGACCCACTACTCCGACAAGCGCCGCGGCAAGCAGGGCGGCGTCCGCGGCGATGGCCGCGCCGTGCTGCGCGGCGAGCTGCTCCTCCGCGGAGACGAGCACACCGTACCTCGTCTGGTGGAGGTCGGCGTCAAAGGCGGGGTCGTCACCGGGCTCCAGCCGATCGGGGCTCAGGGCGCAGACCACAACGGCGGAGTCGCTCCCCTCGACTTCGTGATCAAAGACGCGATCGTCACCACGCTCCTCGAGGCCAATGGCCTGCGGGCGGAGCGCTTCGTCGCGGCGCAGACCCTGAGCGCAACCACTGGCCGCACCGTCCGAGCCGGCGACTTTGAGCGGCTAGCCCACCTCAATGAGCTGCGCGATCGCCCCGTAGAGCTGCGGGCCTTCCTGGACCGCGTCGGTCAAAAGCTCGCGCTCGAGCTGGGACGGCCGAGCCGGCTATCGATGGACGGCGTCTACCGGGTCTTGATGACCAGGAAGGCCTCAGATCTGGCCGATCTCTTCTGGATGGGCATCGCCCATGGAGCGACCACCTACGACAACATCGGGCTGCTCGGGCACCTCGATGTGTCCAATATGGCGGCCTACGATCGCCTGCACACCAGCTCCTTGCACGAGCTGGCCCCCGGTCTGGTGGTCGAGCCGGGCCGGGTGATGGACCTCTACTCCTCGGAGCTCTTCCGCTTCACCTACGAGGTGAGCAGCCCGGCCGAACGCCAGGTGCTCTCCAAGATCGACTACGAGACCTTCGCGACCCAGGAATTGAAGCGTCAAATGGCCGGACGTCTCCTGGACCACCTCGGCCTCGACGAGGACGACGCGACCACCCAGATGAAGCACCATCGCGGTGCAGTGATGCAGGCCTTGGACACGCTCTTTCGGCTGGGCTCCGTCCCTGAGCCGGGCGGACAAGTCCCGCTCCCGGGGACCCTCGGGGTGCCGATCAAAGATCCGGCCCGCTACGCGCTCTTCGCGGCGCTGCCGGCGTTGGCTGAGCAGGCGGGCAAGGCCCCCGGTACCGAAGATCTGGGCGCGATCGTGAGCGCCCTGGCGCCGCTCAGCCACGACGAGCCGCGCGATCTGGCAGTGGCCAAGGAGATGCTGGAGGCCGTTCGCCCCTTGATCGACTCGGCGCTGGCGGGCGTCTCGGGCGAGGTGCGCCGGGTCAAGCACGAGCTCATCACCGAGCAGGCGCAGCGGATCAACGCCAGCGTCACCGAGCTGAGCTGGAACCCGCTCGTGGCGCGCACCCAAGAGATCATCCAGGCGGTGCAAGCGGATCAGCCCGATCGAGCGAGCGCCCTCTTGCAGCAGACAGTCCGCCGCAACACCCGGCGCGGGCCGGGCACGCCCATGAACGTGGCGATGGCCCTGCGCCATCGAGCGCTCAAGCCGGACGCGGAGGGTTGGCTGAGCCTGAACAAGGTCGCGGAGAACGGGGTCACGATCGAAGAGGGTTCGCGCGGCGATCAAGATCGCGTGCGCGTTACGCTCGACGGGAACCCGCTCGGCCTGGCGGACCCCACCGACACCCGCCTGCGCATCTCCTTTGGCGATGGGGTCTGGCAGACGCTCGCCCCAAGCCCAGGCAGCGGTGCTTCGTTGTCCTTCGAGGTGCCGGTCGCCCCGGGCGCCGTCACGGACACGCTCCTCCTCAGCTTCGCCAGCTCGGCCGGCGATCGCCAATTCGACAACGCGGGCCTCCTCTTCGGCTCCGGCTATGCGCCGGTGCTGGGGAGCAAGCTGGTGAGCGCCGAGCTGGCCCACTTTGGAGCCCTGCGCGGCCGAACGCGGAGCGGGGCGGAGCTCCTCAAGAAGGCGGTCGCGGGCGCGCCACGGGGCCCGGACCCCGAGCGGGTGCTCCACCGATCGCTGCGCGGGCTAGACGAGGCAGATTCGATTCGCGGCGTGCAGCTCCCCGAGCCGCGGCAAGAGCGGCGAGCGCAACGCCCCACCAAGGAGTGAACCCTTGGGGGGTGGTGGCTTGTTCTTTGGGCTCCCTTCAGCGTACGGTAGTCCTCGCGTCGATGTCTTCCCTCCTTCGCCACGCCCAGCTCGTGTGCGCCGACCTCGGCAGCGCGCGTGCTTGTTGTCTTTGTAGCTAGCCGGCGGTCCGAGCCTCGACGGTGATCCGTCGTCCGCCCGCCGGCGCCCCCAGCCCCAAACCATCTCTCGTCCCCAGATACGGAGGCTCTCTCATGTCCAAGTGGTTCAACGACAACGCTCTCTCCATCGGCAACACCCCCCTGGTTCGGCTGAATCGGGTCATCGACGGCGCCCGCGCGACCGTGCTGGCCAAGATCGAGGGCCGAAACCCGGGCTACTCAGTGAAGTGCCGCCTCGGCGCGGCGATGGTCTGGGACGCCGAGAAGCGCGGCGCGATCGGCCCGGGCAAGGAGCTGGTGGAGCCGACCAGCGGCAACACCGGCATCGCCTTGGCCTTCGTCGCGGCAGCGCGCGGCTATCCGCTGACGCTGACCATGCCCGAGACCATGAGCCTCGAGCGCCGCAAGCTCCTCATCGCCTACGGGGCCAAGCTCGTCTTGACCGAAGGCCCCAAGGGCATGAGCGGGGCGATCGCCAAGGCCGAGGAGATCGTAGCCTCCGACCCGGGACGCTACGTCCTCCTCCAGCAGTTCAAAAACCCCGCCAACCCGGCGATTCACGAGACGACCACCGGCCCCGAGATCTGGGACGCCACCGACGGCAAGGTCGACATCTTGGTCTCGGGCGTCGGGACCGGGGGGACCATCACTGGAATCTCGCGCTATTTCGAGAAGGTGAAGCAGCGGCCGCTGTTCTCCATCGCGGTCGAGCCCGCTCACAGCCCGGTGATCACGCAGAAGCTCAAGGGCGAGCCGATCAAGCCAGGGCCCCACAAGATCCAGGGCATCGGCGCAGGCTTCATCCCCGACGTGCTCGATCTGTCCCTCGTCGACGCGGTGGAGCAAGTGACCAATGATGAGGCGGTCGCGTACGCGCGCCGCTTGGCCAAGGAGGAAGGGATCCTCGCGGGCATCTCCTGCGGGGCCGCGGTGGCCGTCGCCGCGAAGGTCGCCCAGCGCGCCGAGAACGAAGGCAAGACGATCGTCGTCGTCCTCCCCGACTCGGGCGAGCGCTACTTGAGCAGCATCCTCTTCGAGGGGATCTTCGACGCGCAAGGGGCCGCGCTGTGAGCTCCGGGGGCGAAGGCGGGGCGCTGGGCCCAATCGTCGACGCGATCTGCCAGATCAACGGGGAGCTGCTCAGCGGTAGGCGGCGCAAGCTCGGGCGCCACGTGCTCCCTTCGCGAGAGGCCCTGACGACGATCATGGAGGAGCTCGGCTCGGCCTTTTTTCCGGCCCACTTTGGCGCGCTGGATCTGTCCGACGAGGGACTGCATTACTTCGTCGGGCACACGCTGGGCGCGGCCTTGGTGGCGCTGGAGGCCCAGATCCGCCGCGGGCTGGCCTTCGCCTGCACGCACTCGGAGGGAGCCTGCGGTATCTGCGATCGGCGCGCGCACGCGGTGATCCAGGAGCTGGCCGCGCAGATCCCGGCGATCCGCGTGCTCCTGGCCGGCGACGTCCAGGCGGCCTTCGACGGCGATCCGGCGGCCTCCAGCATCGATGAGGCGCTCTTCAGCTATCCCGGGGTCACGGCGATCATCTATCACCGGGTGGCGCACGCCTTGGTGAAGCTCGAGGTCCCGCTCATCCCGCGGATGATCGCCGAGCTGGCGCACCGAGTGACCGGCATCGACATCCACCCGGGGGCCCAGATCGGCGGCAGCTTCTTCATCGATCACGGGACCGGCGTGGTGATCGGAGAGACGGCGGTGATCGGAGAGCGCGTGCGGCTCTACCAAGGCGTGACCTTGGGGGCCAAGCGCTTCGAGCTCGACGAGCAAGGGCATCCGAAGAAGGGCGTGCCGCGGCACCCGATCGTCGAGGACGACGTGGTGATCTATGCCGGCGCGACGATCCTCGGGCGGATCACGATCGGGCGGGGCTCGAGCATCGGCGGCAACGTGTGGCTCACCAAGAGCGTGCCGCCCGAGAGCCGGATTACGCAGGCCCTGGTGCGGCAGGAAGATTTTCAGAGCGGCGGGGGGATCTGAGCTAGGCGCCCGCCCTACCGCTCCGCCAGCATCTTCTCCAGCGAAACAAGGGCTTTGCTGAAGCCGTCGATCCCTTCGGCCAGCTTGTCATTGGCCATGCGATCGGCGGCGTGCATCTGACGGAACATCGCCTCGTTCATGGGGATGCGCGCGATGTCCATGGTCTGGGCGCGCTTGGCGTCGAGCTTCTGCTGGACCTCGGCGGCGGGCTTGGCCTCGAGCTCCGCCAATAGCGCCGGAGCGATGGTGAGCAGGTCGCAGCCCGCCAGCTCCAGGATCTCGCCGATGTTGCGGAAGCTGGCGCCCATGACCTCCGTCTGGTGCCCGTGGCGCTTGTAGTACTGGTAGATCTTGGTCACCGAGAGCACGCCAGGATCTTCCGCCGAGGGGTAGCTCTCCCGCCCCGTGTCCTTCTTGTACCAATCGAGGATGCGGCCCACGAAGGGGGAGATCAGCGTGACCCCCGCCTCGGCGCAGGCGATCGCTTGGTGGAGGCCAAAGAGGAGCGTGAGGTTGCAGTGGATGCCCTCCTTCTCCAGGACCTCGGCGGCGCGGATGCCCTCCCAAGTGGCGGCGATCTTGATGAGGATGCGGTCCTTGCCCACGCCAGCCGCCGCGTACTGCGCGATCAGCCAGCGGGCCTTCTCCAGCGTCTTGGGGGTATCGAAGGAGAGCCGCGCGTCGACCTCCGTGGAGACTCGACCCGGCACGATCTTCAGGATTTCTAGGCCAAAGACCACCGCCAGCCGATCGATGGCCAACGAGACCAGGCCAGCCTTGTCCGCGGTGGGCCGCTCGGCCTTGGCCCACGCCAGCGCGTTGTCCACCAGGCCTTGGTATTGCGGCATCTGCGCGGCCGCGGTGATCAGCGAAGGGTTGGTGGTCGCGTCGCGCGGCTTGAACTTCTGAATCGAGTTGATGTCACCGGTGTCCGCCACCACCACCGTCATCGTCTTGAGCCGCTCGAGCGCGTTTTGATCTGCCATGGAGGACGGATCTCATGTCTGTGCACTGCGCTCAAGGCAGGCGCAGGATCCCAGACGGTTCGGCGCTCTAGCGCGGCGGATGTCCGGGCCTACTTCTGGACGCTCGCCTCTTCGACGATCACCGCATAGGAGTAGCCAGCGCCGAAGTCCTTGTTGATGTAGACGACGCCTTCGATGGTGACCACGTCACCGACCGCCGCCAGGCCTTGGCTGGTCACCGTGAGATCGTTGTCCTTGGCCTCGTCAGTCCCGCTCCCATCGCGGAGATGGAGCCAGTTCTTGCCCATGACGCCGGTGGAGACCTTCACGACCTTCCCCTGCACGCTGACCTTTTGGCCCGCGAGCTTGGTGCGATCGGCCCAGACCTCGGCGACGATCTTGCCGTTGGCCGCCTTGGCCTTCTCGACCTTCACATCCGCGACCACGGCCTGGGGGGCCGCGCTCATCGGCGGATGCCCGGGCGGGAGCTGTGCTTGGCCCGGGGGCGCCGCGGCCTCGCCGCCGGCCTCGCCGCCGGCCTCGCCGCCGAGCGAGCCGAAGAGGATGGTGGGGAACTTCCGGTTCAGCGTCTTCGACTCGAAGTCCTGCATCGTCGTCGCGTCGACGATCACGACCTCGGCGCCGACCTGCACGGTCGCCTGCGTGACCGCGGCCCACTGTTCCCCCGACGCCGTCTGGAGCCGGAGATAGGTGTACCCGGCCGCGTCGATCGTCTCGAGCACCTTGCCCCTCACTCCGGCCGCGGTGGGCGCCGGCGCGCTGGCGGGTCGTCCGGGCTGCGGAGCTGGGGCCTGCGCGGGCGGGGGCTTCGGCGGGTCCGGCAACTTCTGGTTCTCGCAGCTCGCGAGCACCACCGCGAGCCCCAACGTCGTCATCACAATACGCATCGCAAACCTCCGCGCCGAAGCGCCGCGCGCAGCCTAGCGCAACTCGGTGATGACGCAAACGGCGAAGCTCCCCGCGTGGCGTGATCCCCGTAGTTCCTGGATAGTCCCAGGGGCGTTCGAACCCTCACGACGACCTTGGCCCAGGCGATCCGCGCGGCGCTGTAGTCAGAAGGTCCAGCGGGCGAACATGCTGTCGCCGACGTAGATCCTCCCGTCGATGAGGAAGCCGGTGACGAGCAGCCCTGCGCCCACCACGAAGGTCGGAATTCCCGCATAGACCAGGCCGGAGTTGTCGATGCCGATGCCCACCGAGGTCAGGGCCGTACCCGCCGCCATCCCCAGGCCCCGGAGGTCCCA
>Ga0268298_10006522_pt1 | contig 10568 bp, 8 predicted proteins | sample WWTPWeurt_MetaG_FD_194462 | JGI IMG/M metagenome (GOLD analysis project Ga0268298, IMG submission 194462) | Activated sludge microbial communities from WWTP in Nijmegen, Gelderland, Netherland - WWTP Weurt | ecosystem: Engineered > WWTP > Aerobic digester > Activated sludge | place: Netherlands... | reverse complement strand
TGCTGTGGGTTGAGTTTGTTGATGAAATCTAAATTCATGGTGGGGACATTATACCTGTGCGTTAAATGCTCTGGCGGGGGCTTAGCCCCCGCCAGAGCGGTGTTTATGATGAAGTTGCTCTTACGCTTTCAGTTCAGAGGTGCAGTTCGGGCAGCGCGTGGCTTTGATGGAAATGGTGCTGATGCAGTGCGGGCATTCCTTGGTGGTGGGGTCTGCTGGGGCAGGAGCTTTCTTCATATTATTAGCCGCTTTGACAATCAGGAAGATGACGAAGGCGATGATGAGGAAATCCACTACGGTTTGAAGGAAGAGTCCCCACATGATGGTGGCGCTGCCAACTGTGACGGACAATTCGCTGAAATTGACTCCGCCCATGAGCAAGCCGACCAAGGGCATGAGGACGTCATTGACGAGTGAGCCAACGATCTTTCCAAATGCGCCGCCAATGATGACGCCTACTGCCATGTCGAGTACATTGCCACGCATGACAAATTCTTTAAATTCCTTTAACATTGCATTCTCCTTTTGTGAAATCCATTACTGTTTGGATTCTATGAGATGCATGAATGATTGTCAACAAAATTAGAGGAATCAATTGGCAGATTTATATAAGGTTTGAGGTGTGAAGCAGGTCACAGTTTGGGGTGATGCGTAAATGACGTCACTTATCTGTCATCAAATCTATGGGAGTTTTGTCCAAAACCTTCTTTAAAGCAGTTCTCCAGTAGGGTTTTTGGCAATTCTGTGGTGGGTTATTTCATGGATGACCTATCCAGACAATTCATTTATTAGCCGCTCCTGTTGACGTGACTAAAGAATTAGGTATAATTTGATTTGCTTCTAGCTATGAAAAGCGTTGTCTATTTCTCTGTAAAAAGGAGGTGGTCCACCAGAAAATACATTTAACGCGTTTGTGTCCCTTATAGTCTGTAAATCAATCCCCTAATTTTTCTTCTTGGAGGAGAAAACCAATGTTACGAAACCGATTGTTTGCTATGCTGGGCCTGCTGGTCGTTGCCAGCATGGTGCTTGCGGCCTGCGGTGGGACTCCCACTGAGGCTCCTTCCACAGAAGCTACGGAAGCCCCTGCCACCGAGGCGGTGACCGAAGCTGCTACTGAGGAACCCACCCCCACTCCCGAACCTGTAACCCGCAAGGGCGCCTGGGTCGATGAGATCGTGTTCTCCGAACAGTCTGACAATGCCCTTTGTATCGCTCAGCTTCAGGCTGGTGATCTTGATGTTTGTGCGGATGGCAACACCAACCCCGATGACTTCAAGACCGTTCAGGCTGATCCCAATCTCAAGTATGCAACCTCCTATGGTTTGAACTTCGAGTTGCTTCTCAACCCGATCCCCACTTTTGCTGATGGCCGCGTGAACCCCTTTGGTAGCCCCAAGATCCGCGAAGCGATGAACATGCTTGTTGATCGCGATTATGTCATTCAGGAAATCTTCGGCGGCCTCGGCGCTGCCAAGTACACCACCCTCGTGGGTGTGTTCCCCGATTACGCCCGCTACATCGATGTTGCCCGCGCAGTGGAAGCCAAATATGCATACAACGTTGATAAGGCTAATGAAGTCATCAGCGCTGAAATGGAAGCGCTCGGCGCAGCCAAGAATGCGGATGGTAAATGGGCGATCAATGATGAACCCGTCACTTTGATCTTCATCATTCGTACAGAAGATGAACGCACCGCCATTGGTGATTATGTCTCCAATCAGTTGGAGAGCATTGGCTTTACTGTTGACCGCCAATACAAGGCCCGCTCTGAAGCTTCCCCGATCTGGGCGCGCAGCGATCCAAATGAAGGTCAGTGGAACCTCTACACCGGCGGTTGGATCAACACTGCGATCTCCCGCGACGATGGATCCAACTTCGGCTTCTACTATACTGACTTTGGTGGCTGCTGTGGCCTCTCCTCGAACTTCCAAACTGCTGATGTGATCGGCCAGGAATTCTATGATGCTTCGCAGAAGCTCTGGAACAATGAATTTACCAACATGGACGAACGCGGTGAATTGTTCAAGACCGCACTCGACCTGTCCATGCAGAATTCCTACCATGTTTGGGTGATCGATACCCAGGCATTCTTCCCGATGCGTAATGAATTGACCGTTGCGGCCGACCTTGCGGGTGGTGTTTCCGGCTCCCGCCTGTACCCCTTGACCATTCGCTTGGGCGATACCGAAGGCGGCACAGCCCGCATCGCGATGCAGGATACCTTCATCGATCCGTGGAATCCGTTCGCCGGCTCCAACTGGATCTCTGATACCATGGTTCAACGCGCTACTGGTGACTCTGCCAGCATGCCCGATCCCTACACTGGTCTTGCCTGGCCCCAACGCGCTGAGAAGCTCGAAATCACTGCCCAGGAAGGCCTCCCCATCACAAAGACCCTCGATTGGGTAAGCCTCAACTTCCAGGCTGATGAAAATGCTGTTCCTGCAGATGCTTGGGCTGACTGGGATGCAGCTGCCCAGAAATTCATCACCGTTGGTGAGAAATACCCGGATGGCGCCACCTCCCTCGTGAAGGTGACCTGGACCTACCCGGCTGACCTGTACGATACCGTTTCCTGGCACGATGGCAGCCCCATCTCTGCCGCGGACTTCGTCATGGGCATGATCATGACCTTCGATCCTGCCAAGCCCGAAAGCGCCATTTACGATGAAACCGTTGTTCCTGGTGTCGAAGCCTTCCAGGCTTCCTTCGTGGCCGTCCAGATCGAATCCACCGACCCGCTTGTCATCAGCACCTACACCAATGGCTACTCGCTTGATGCCGAAACCTTCGGTTTCAGCTGGTTCCCCGCTGGCTTTAATGTGCCGTGGACACAGGGCCCCGCTGCCTGGCACAATGTGACTCCTGCCATCATGGCTGAAGCCAATGGCGAGATCGCATTCACCGTGGACAAGGCCACTGCTATTGAGAAGGAATGGACCAACTTCATTGATGGCCCAACCCTCGATATCCAGAAGACCTACCTCGATCAGGCTGCTGCTGAAGGCTACATCCCCTTCGCCCCCACCATGAGCGAATTCGTCACAGCTGATGAAGCTGCCGCCCGCTATGCCAACCTGACCGCTTGGTACGATGCGCACAAGCACTTCATTATCGGTACTGGTCCGTTCTACCTCGATCAGGTCTTCACCACCGAAGGTAATGCTGTCCTCAAGCGCAACGAGAACTTCCCCGACCTTGCTGACAAATGGTCTCGCTTCAGCGAAGCCAAGGTTGCTGTGGTTGACCTCAGCGGCGATGGACAGGTGACTGCCGGACAGGAAGCCACCTTCGATGTGTTCGTGACCTACAACGATGAACCCTATGCAGGCGCGGACATTGACAGTGTCAAGTATCTGGTCTTCAACTCCAACAATGAACTCGTCGCCACCGGCGATGCGGAATTTGTTGCCGACGGCCAGTACTCTGTCACCCTCGGCGCGGATATCACCGGCGGCTTCGAAGCTGGTGCAAACCGCATCGAAGTTGCAGTGGTCAGCAAGTTGGTGAGCATTCCTTCGTTCGCCAGCTTCGAGTTCGTGACCGTCAAGTAAGATAAATAGTTCGTTTGGCCCGGTAGGGGTCTCCTACCGGGCCAATTTTTTCGGGATTTATGTTTCCCTGAACGGAATGAAATTCAAAAGGTTCCTTACGTTCAGGTTGATATAAATTCAATAAACCAAATAAGGAAGGAAGGTAAGTAGAAATGGCAGAGTCTACTTTGCAATCCCCCGTCCCTGTTGCCGCAAAAAAGAAAGCGTCAGACAGTGCCATACTTCGTGTAACGAAGTATATGGCAGTTCGTTTGTTAACCATGGCGTTCACCGTCGTGGTTGGCTTGTATCTGACCATTCTGATTGCCAATATGGGCGGATATGTCGATGAAATTAGGCGTGGACAAATTCGAGAAGATATCCAACAAGGGGTCATGAACGATCAAGCCCTGCGCAACTTGACCGGGGATCAAAAAGTAAAATTGATCGAAGAACGTGTGGCAAATGAAGAGGAACGCCTTGGCCTCAATCGGCCATTTGCCATCCGCAGTGTTGCGTTTCTCAAAGATGCGATCACCCTAAACCTGGGATTCGCTGAATTCATGAATGCAGATAACGGTTCCCGTTCCGTACGTGTCATTGTATTGGAACGCCTCCCATCTACCCTGGTCCTGTTTGGCACAACGAATATCCTTCTCTTCTTTGTGACCTTGTTTTGGGCATTGTCGCTATCGCGGCATTATGGGTCATGGCTTGACCGATTTATCGTGGCAACGTCACCCATGTCAGCTGCGCCTGGATGGTTTTATGGCATCTTTTTAATTGTGTTCTTCGCCGCTTATTTGAAAGTTCTCCCCTTTGGCGGTATGGTGGATGTTCCTCCGCCGGATAACAAGATCGAATATGCGCTTAGTCTGATGAAACACATGATCTTGCCAACATTGGCAATTACTTTAAACCAATTGACCTTTGCCATCTATAACAATCGCACCTTCTTCCTCATCTATTCCAGTGAAGATTATGTTGAAATGGCAAAAGCCAAGGGCCTCACGGCTCGGGATGTGGAACGCAAATATATTTTGCGGCCCACCCTCCCTACCAACATTACAAACTTTGCATTTCTGCTGATCGGCGTCTGGGGCGGCGCACCGATCTTTGAAGGCGTCTTTAACTGGCCTGGTCTGGGCCGAACCACCCTCATTGCGGCTGGTCTTTTTGATACGCCTGTCATCGTGGGAACCACTGTGATCTTTGCCTATCTACTGGCCATGACCGTATTCCTGCTTGATTTTGTTTATGCTCTGGTGGATCCGCGCGTAAAAATCGGAAACGAGAGTTCAAGCTAATGAAAACGATCCGAAATTTTTTCTCCGAACTTTCTCATTACCCCTCCGCGTTTGCCGGTTTGGTCATGATCATTATCCTGTTTGTGTTTTCGATCTATACCATTTTTGCATTGCCGTATGATCAGGCAATTTCCTTATGGCGTGGTGACGAGAACGTCTGGTACAACACACCCAAAAATGCCCAACCAACGTGGATGAACTGGTTTCTAAAAGACGACCTGCCCGAGACGTTTTCCTTCAATTCTGCCAACGGCGAAGGAACGAAAACTGAAGAATTTTCGAATGATACCAACAAAATATTCATTTCATTCCCATTCGAATATAATTCCAAGGATTTTCCACAGGAAGTCTCCATTTTCTTCACCTCCAAGTTTGAACAGAAGGAACCTTTTGTTTCCGTTAAGGTGATCACTCCAGATGGACGTGAAATCAAGGTCGGAAGTTTTACAGTGGGAAAAACCCATAGTTATCGCTTCTCTCAGGATCAGAAGTTACAGCGCCGCTTGCAAGGTAACAGCCCTGAACAGGGTATCTTTATGGACCTGACTTCTGAGACCGAGCAATTGACCGCTTTGCCGGGGAAGTATGAAGTGCAAATCGAGGCGGTAGGCTTTGAAGAAGGTTCAACGGTGGATGCAGAGTTGATCGTATATGGAAAAGTTTATGGTTGGGCGGGTACCGATCATCGCAGAAGAGATATTGGGATTGCGTTGATGTGGGGCGCGCCTATTGCCTTGACCTTCGGTTTGTTGACTGCCCTTGGTACTACCATAACCACCATGATCATTGCTGCCTTTGGAACCTGGTATGGCGGTTGGATTGATGAGGTGATTCAGCGCATTACAGAGATCAATCTTGTATTGCCATTCCTCTCGATCCTCATCATGATCGGTACATTCTATTCAAAGAGCCTGTGGGTGATGCTCGTCTGCGTGATTGCCTTGAGTATTTTTGGCGGTGCCATCAAAGGCTTCCGCGCGGTATTCATGCAGATCAAGGAAGCGCCCTATGTTGAGGCGGCTCGTGCGTATGGTGCAAGCAATATGCGTATCATCATGCAGTATCTTGTTCCCCGCATCGTCCCATTGCTTATCCCGCAACTGGTCATTCTTATTCCATCCAATGTATTTTTGGAGGCTTCTCTAACATTGGTCGGTTTGGGCGACCCAATTCTTCCTACTTGGGGAAAACTTATTTACGATGGTGTTCGTAATGGGGCACTTGTTCAAGGCCAATACTACTGGGTGCTTGAACCTGCCTTCATTCTTCTGATTACTGGCCTTTCCTTTGCCATGGTTGGCTTTTCCATGGATCGTATCTTCAATCCGCGCCTGCGAGGTGTTTAGCACATGCCCACTGAAAATTTGTTGAGTATTCAGGATCTGGTACTACATTTCAATACACAGAAAGGTCCCGTGCAGGCAGTGGACGGTGTCTTCTTTGACCTTGGTTACAAGGAAGCCGTTGTGGTTTTGGGAGAATCAGGTTGCGGCAAGAGTTCGCTTGCCAAGGCGATGCTACGCTTGCTGCCTCGTAACGTGAGCAAATATGGCGGGAAGGTCTTCCTCGAAGGCAATGAGATTATGGGCATGGATGAGGAACAATTCCGCCAGAACATTCGCTGGGTACGAATGTCCCTCGTCCCACAAGCTGCGATGAACTCTTTAAACCCGGTCTTGAAAGTGGGTGATCAGGTCGCTGAACCTATGATCGTGCATCATGGCGTGAAAAAAGAGGAAGCCCTTGTTCAGGCAGCCAAAATGTTCCAACATGTGGGCGTGCCGGTGGACTTTTTAGACCGATATGCATTTGAACTAAGCGGCGGCATGCGTCAGCGTGTTGCAATTGCCATGGCACTGGTCACCGCACCAGCCCTGGTGATCTTGGATGAGCCAACCTCTGCCCTGGATGTACTTACCCAGGCTAATATTTTCAATGTACTTAAGCGTCTAAAGAAAGAGCTTGAAGTCAGTTTTGTGTTGATTACCCATGATATTGCCACCTCCAGCGAACTTGCCGACCGTGTGGCTGTCATGTACGCCGGTCAGATCGTTGAAGTGAGTGATGCGCATCGTTTTTTCAATGAACCGCTTCACCCTTACTCGCGCATGTTAATGGCTAGTGTGCCGCGTTTGCGCGCCAACCAGGAACCTGAATTCATCACAGGCCAGCCGCCCAGCCTGCTTAATCCGCCTACAGGCTGCCGGTTCGCTGCACGCTGCCCCAAACGCTTTGCCAAATGCACCGAGGAGCCGCCTGTTTACAATGTGAGTGATATTCAGGTCAAATGCTGGTTGTACGCATCCTGACAGGCATACGAAAAAATCGACACGAGGTCAATGAGATGACAGACGAAAAAAGAGATGTGCTCCTCTCGATCCAGGATTTGCATGTTTGGTTCGAATTAAGACGCTTTGGGTTTGGTCATGCTGGTTATGTGAAGGCAGTGGATGGCGTAACCTTCGACCTGCATTATGGTGAGACTATCGCCATAGTGGGGGAGAGTGGCTGCGGCAAGACAAGTTTGATGAAGACCATTTTGGGAATCAACAAACCCACCAAAGGCAAGGTGGTGTTCGATAGCAAGGATATCAGCGCCTTTCATGCTGAAGACCTGCGCCAGTACCGCGCCAAGATCGGGTATGTCCAACAGGACCCCTTTGGCGCCCTTGCCCCCTTTATGAACATTCACCGTATTCTTGAAGAGCCATTGATCATCAATGGCATCAAGGATCCTGCTGAACGTGAACGCCGTGTGCGTAAGGTGATGGAAGAGGTAAAACTCAGCCCGGTGGATGACTTTTTGCACAAATATCCGCATATGTTGAGCGGTGGCCAGCAACAACGTGTGGTAATTGCCCGCGCCATCATTCTGGAACCGCAGTTGGTGGTTGCAGATGAACCGGTTTCCATGCTGGACGCTTCTGTGCGTGTGGAAATTCTCAAGTTGCTGCGTGGTTTGCAGGAGAAATACAAACTTGCCGTGATCTATATCACACACGACCTGTCCACCGTCCGGTACTTTTCAGAACGTGTATTCGTTATGTATGCCGGGAATGTGGTTGAGAAGGCGCCGGTCAATGATATTGTGCATTCTCCCAAACATCCATATACAGAAGCGTTAATGGATGCTACTTCTGATCCGGATGCTGACAATGCCTTGAAATATCGCGAACTCCCCGCGGGGGAGCCGCCCAGTTTGGTGAATCCGCCCAGCGGTTGTCGTTTCCATCCACGTTGCCCAAAGCGGATCGAAAACTTGTGCGATGTGGAAGAACCCCACGATTTGAAGGCCGATCGGCACCTTGTTGCCTGCTGGTTGTATAAATAATGTTTATCTTCGAACATCCTGAGCGTGTACTGGTTGCATCTATAGCCATGATGTTATTTGGCTGTGTCATGCCGTTTTTGATGGCGATCCATGTTGTTGAGTCTACTTTTTTTCTCAACTTCCTTTCGTTTGGCATGTCGACCCTGGGATTATTCCTAGGCGTTGCAGCGGTGGCATTTTTGCGAGTTAAGCAGCGCAAGAATAAGGATGATGAGGATAGATACCGCTGATAAAGCTTGATGGTCAGGCCTGCAAATACATACATCGTGTGTTTGCAGGCTTTTTTCTAGGGGGAGAAAATGCCTTGGTGGTTGTATCAACCCAAGTTACCGGGTGAGGCGGCTTTTGTTTCATCCATTAATTCGACAGGATTTCCGTCGATTTTTTGCTATAATCCATCCATCTTATTTTCGGAGTCTCATTCATGACTGCTCAAAAGCCTCTGTTGGAAGTCAAGAAACTCAAGACCCATTTTTTTACGGAAGACGGCGTTGTCCATGCGGTGGATGGCGTTAGTTTCGAAGTAAATCCCGGGGAAGTGCTCGGCATTGTAGGGGAATCGGGCTGCGGTAAAAGTGTAACATCTCTTTCCATCATGCGTTTGATCAGTCCGCCTGGAAAAATCGTGGAAGGCGAGATTTTGTTTGAAGGCAAAGACCTGGTGAAAGCTAATGACGATGAAATGCGGCAGGTACGTGGTAACCGTATTTCGATGATCTTTCAACAACCGCAATCTGCCTTGAATCCTGTATTTCGTGCTGGCGACCAGATTTCAGAAGTGTTGAATATCCATCAGGACTTTAATGCCGAAACAGGTCGAAAGCGCGCCGCGGAGTTGTTGAAATTGGTGGGGATCCCGGACCCGAATCGACGCGCTGAATCATTCCCGCATGAATTATCCGGCGGTATGGCCCAACGCGTTATGATTGCTATGGCACTTGCCTGTGTACCTGACCTTTTGATTGCAGATGAACCGACCACGGCATTGGACGTGACAATTCAGGCACAGATTCTTGACCTGATGCGTGATATGCGCGAGAAACTTGGTTCAGCCATGATTCTGATCACGCACGATCTGGGAGTGATCGCAGAAATGGCCAGCCGTGTGTTGGTGATGTACGCTGGAGAGATCGTGGAACAGTCTCCAGTTTCTTCATTGTTTGATCTACCGCTTCATCCTTACACCAAGGGCCTGATCGGCTCTATTCCGGTTTTGGGTGAACACCGTGACCGGTTGGATGTAATTCCAGGCACGGTTCCCAATTTGGTAGACCCGCCTGCTGGTTGTCGTTTTGCTCCGCGTTGCCGGGCACGGGTGGAGCATAACCTGGAAATCTGTACTCAGAAACACCCCGAGCTGACCGATATTGCCGAAGGGCACAAGGTACGCTGCTGGCTATACCAAAGCGCAGATGGGCATAATGCCCCGGTTAAGATAGATGCCAAACCCCAGATGAAATGAGACCACTAAGAATATGACGAACTCAAATATGCAGGAACAAAAGGACCTGTTGGAGGTCCGAAACCTCAAAAAATATTTCCCTGTTCGGTCAGGCTTATTGCAGCGTACCACAGCGTGGGTGCAGGCAGTCGATAATGTCAGTTTTTCGGTGAAGCGTGGCGAGACACTGGGGATGGTGGGCGAATCCGGTTGTGGAAAAACAACGGTCGGACGCACGATCCTGCGGCTTGTTGAGCCAACCTCCGGCGAGGTCTCTTTTGAAGGTCATGATGTGATCAAAATGGGACAGAGCGAACTCAAACCCCTCCGTCGTGATATGCAGATCATTTTTCAGGACCCTTATGCTTCGCTTAATCCGCGTATGCCGATTGGCGAATCGGTCATGGAGGGATTGCAAATTCACAATATCGGTCATCCCAAGGAACGGTGGGAAACCGCCGTCAAAATGCTCAAGAAGGTTGGGTTGGAGGAGTACCATGCCCGCCGTTATCCCCACGAATTTTCAGGCGGACAACGACAGCGTATTGGCATCGCGCGCGCCCTTGCCTTGAACCCCAAATTCATCGTTTGCGATGAACCGGTTTCTGCGCTTGATGTTTCCATTCAATCGCAGGTCTTGAACATCCTCAATGACCTACAGGATGAGTTCGGCCTGACCTTCCTTTTCATTGCACATAACTTAAGCGTAGTAGAACATATCTCTGACCGGGTGGCTGTGATGTATCTCGGTAAAATGGTAGAACTGGCCGATCGTGATACCCTATATCGCGAACCGCTTCACCCTTATACCAAAGCTTTACTTTCAGCCATTCCTGTTCCCCACCCAAATGTTAAGCGTGACCGCACCATCTTAAAAGGGGATGTCCCAAGCCCTCTCAACCCTCCAAAAGGTTGCCGTTTCCATACCCGTTGTCCGATTGCCGTCGATATAT
>Ga0268298_10006521_pt1 | contig 10570 bp, 7 predicted proteins | sample WWTPWeurt_MetaG_FD_194462 | JGI IMG/M metagenome (GOLD analysis project Ga0268298, IMG submission 194462) | Activated sludge microbial communities from WWTP in Nijmegen, Gelderland, Netherland - WWTP Weurt | ecosystem: Engineered > WWTP > Aerobic digester > Activated sludge | place: Netherlands... | reverse complement strand
GGTCGGCATCCCGGGCGATTGACGCTCCGGGCTCCTGCGCTAAAGTGCTGGCTGGAAGCCATCCCCCGAGACACCGTGAAGCTGAACGATCCCTCCCTCTGGAAGACCAGGGCCTACCTCGACGGCCGCTGGGTCGAGGCCGACGACGGCGCGAGCTTCGCCGTCGACAATCCGGCCGACGGCCTTGAAATCGCCCGCGTCGCTGACCTGGGCGTGCGGGAGACGGAGGCCGCCATCGCCGCCGCCGCCGCGGCCCTGCCGGCCTGGGCGCGGCGCACGGCCAAGGACAGGGCGGCGGTGCTGCGCCGCTGGCACGATCTGATCCTCGCCCACACGGAGGATCTGGCCGCCCTGATGACCCTGGAGCAGGGCAAGCCCCTGGCCGAGGCCCGGGGCGAGGTGGCCTACGGCGCTTCCTTCGTCGAATGGTTCGCCGAGGAGGGCAAGCGCGTCTATGGCGACCTGATTCCCTCGCCGGCGACGGAGCGGCGTCTCCTGGTGCTGAAGCAGCCGGTGGGGGTGACGGCGGCCATCACGCCGTGGAATTTTCCCCTCGCCATGATGACCCGCAAGGTGGCGCCGGCCCTGGCCGCGGGCTGCACCTCGGTGGTCAAGCCGGCCGAGGCGACGCCGCTGAGCGCCCTGGCCCTGGCCGAACTGGCGGCCCGGGCGGGGATTCCCCCCGGTGTCCTCAACGTGGTGACCACGGCGCGCCCGGCCGCGGTGGGCGAGACGCTGACCGCCAGCCCTGTGGTGCGCAAGCTGTCCTTCACCGGTTCCACCGCGGTGGGCAAGCGCCTCATGGCCCAGTGTGCCGGGACGGTCAAGCGCCTTTCCCTGGAACTGGGGGGCAACGCGCCCTTCATCGTCTTCGACGACGCCGACCTCGACGCCGCCGTGCGGGGGGCCTTGCTGTCCAAATACCGCAACGCCGGCCAGACCTGCGTCTGCGCCAACCGCATCCTGGTGCAGGAGGGCATTCACGATGCCTTTGCCGCCCGTCTGGCACAAGCGGTCGCGGCGCTGTCGGTCGGCGACGGTTTTGCGCCGCAAACCCAGGTGGGGCCGCTCATCAACGCCGCCGCGGTGGATAAGGTGGAACGTCTGGTGGCCGATGCCCTGGCCCGGGGCGCGCAGGCCCTGGTGGGCGGGAGCCGTCATGCCCGGGGGGGCCACTTTTTCGCCCCCACCGTGCTCACCGGCGTCACGCCGGCCATGGCTCTGGCCAACGAGGAAATCTTCGGGCCGGTGGCGCCGCTCTTCCGCTTCGGGAGCGAGGACGAGGCGGTGGAACTGGCCAACGCCACCCGTTACGGGCTGGCCGCCTACTTCTACGCCCGTGACCTGGGCCGCGTCTGGCGGGTGGCGGAGCGCCTGGAATACGGCATGGTGGGGGTCAACGAGGGCATCCTGTCCAACGAGGTGGCGCCCTTCGGCGGGGTGAAGGAATCCGGCATCGGCCGCGAGGGTTCCCGCTACGGCATCGACGAATACCTGGAGATGAAGTACGTCTGCCTGGGGGGGCTGGGTTTCTGACCCGCTCGGCCGCGTCCCCGGCCCCATCGGCCGGGGAGCGGTAATAGGCGCTCAGTCGGCCCGGTGCAGGTGCAGCTCGCCGGTGTTGCTGCGGGTGGCGTTGATGATCACCTGGCTGATCTGGACCTGGGGGGCCACGTCGGTGTAGTTGGGGATGTCGGCCATGATGGGGCCTTCGTGGGGGCCGAAGGCAGCCTGGAAGGCCTCCACGGTGTCGAAGAACAGATGGCATACGGCGGCGAAGGGCGCTCCGCCGCCTTCACCCGCAACGCCGGCATCGACGGCGATGCCCTTGCAGGCCGCCCCCAGCTTGTCGCGCACCATGGGCATGTGGCTGTTGCAGTAATACTCCAGGTCGAAGTGGCTGCCCGGGGCGTTGGGGTAGAGCACGGATACCTTGATCATGGCGATGCTTCCTTGTGGGTTGGGCTACGAAAACGGATCGCGCTGCCGCAGGCGGAGGGCGCACAAGCCCCGGGCCAGGGGCGCGACCGCTATTCCTTCTTCTTCCAGAGTCGTTTGATGCCGAAATCGAGCGGCGGTGCCTCGACCTCGGGTTCCTTGGACACTTCGGGGGGCGCGTCCCGGTTGGCCATGCGCATGATGTCGGCGTTGAGGGCGTTGGTGTCGACGCCGTAGCAGCCCTGCAGGTCGATTTCCTCGATTTCGGCGCCGGCCTTGGCCATCCATTCCGGCACTTCCGGCGCGAAAGGCGCGCGCGCGGGGTGCGCCGGCGAGGGGGGGGCGGAAAGGGGCGCCGGGGCGGCAGGGGGCTGGGCGGGGTCGGCGGCGGCAGGCCGCGGCGCCCCCTCGGAAGGCGGTGCAGCGGAAGCGGCGCGGGCGGCCTCACGGCCAGCCCGGTTAGCGATGCCCTGGGCCGCGAGTTTTTCGGCCAGAGTGAGGCCGATGTCCAGGCCGGCGGGAATTTCGGTCCCCAGTTCCACCAGCAGGCGGACGGCATCCTTCTTGCCGCCGCGGCGGGCGACGGCCAGCAGGCTTTCGGCCCGGTTGTCGCTGCGTGGCAGGTTGACCTCGGCACCGCGGGAAACCAGGCTGCGGATGATGTCCAGGTGGCCGTTGTAGGCGGCGATACGCAGGGGCAGGCCGGGGATGCCGATATTGTCGGCCAGGTTGGGGTCGGCCCCGGCTTCGAGGGCGGCATTGACGGCGGCGGGGTCGCCGGCCCGCAGGGCGGCGATGAGCTGATCGGTGGGGCGCATGGTTGGGACGGGGGCGGCGTGGGGCGGAACGAGCATGGGAATTATGAGCTTCGGCCGGGGAAACGTTAACCGGGATATGGAGTGGCGCGGCCCGCGGGAGTCGCTCGCCTATTCGAGATATTCCACCGTGAGCTGGGGAGTCTGCACCCCCATGTACTCATTGACCGCCAGGCGGAAGGCGATGCGGGCGCGGGGGCCCGGCTGGGCGGCGAAATTGAACTGGATGGCGTCGATGCGGGAGCTTCCCTTGCGCAGACGCAGCTTCAAATGCTTTTCCTTGAGAATCTTTTGCTGCTCGACTTCGAACTCGTCCAGGAAGAGGGGCGCCGGGAAGCCCTGGCCCCAGACTTCCCGCTCCAGGAGCCGGGCGATTTCCAGGGAGATGTAGGCCGGTTCCAGGCCGCCGTCGGTTTCCAGGGTGCGGGTGAGGTCGGCGGGGTCGAGGAGTTCGGCGGCGATACGGGCGAAGAGTTGGGCGAAGCGGGGGAAATCCTCCTCCCGCAGGGTCGCCCCGGCGGCCATGGCGTGACCGCCGAAGCGCAGCAGCAGGCCGGGGGCGCGCTTGGCCACCAGGTCCAGGGCGTCGCGCAGGTGCAGGCCGGGGATGGAGCGGCCGGAACCCTTGAGGAGGCCCCTCTCGCCCCGGGCGAAGGCGAACACCGGCCGATGCAGGCGGTCCTTGAGCCGGGCGGCGAGGATGCCGACCACGCCTTCGTGCCAGTCGGGGTCGAAGAGGGCCATGCCCGGCGCGTCGCCGGCGTCGCCCAGGCGGTCGAGGAGTTCCAGGGCCTGGGCCTGCATGTCGGCCTCGATTTCGCGCCGCTCGCGGTTGAGGCCGTCGAGTTTCTGGGCGATGGCCAGGGCTCGCGCCGGGTCGTCGGTAATGAGGCACTCGATGCCCAGGCCCATGTCGGCCAGGCGGCCGGCGGCGTTGAGACGGGGGCCCAGGACGAAGCCCAGGTCGAAGGCGGTGGCGGCCCGGGGGTCGCGGCCGCAGGCGGCGAAGAGGGCGGCGAGCCCGGCCTTGACCTGGCCCTGGCGCATGCGGGCGAGGCCCTGGCTGACCAGGATGCGGTTGTTGCGATCCAGGCGCACCACGTCGGCGACGGTGCCCAGGGCGACCAGGTCGAGGAGGCCGCCCAGGTTGGGTTCCGGCTGGTCGTCGAAGGCGCCGCGGCGGCGCATCTCGGCCCGCAGGGCGAGCATGACGTAGAACATGACGCCGCAACCGGCCAGGGATTTGGACGCGAAGCCGCAGCCCGGCTGGTTGGGATTGACGATGCAGTCCGCCGCGGGCAGGGTCTCGCCGGGCAGGTGATGGTCGGTGACCAGCACGGCGATGCCCAGTTCCTGTGCCCGGGCGACGCCTTCCAGGCTGGCGATGCCGTTATCGACGGTGACGATGAGGTCGGGCTGGCGTTGGGAGGCGAGATCGACGATTTCCGGCGAGAGGCCATAGCCCAGCTTGAAGCGATCCGGCACCAGGTATTCCACACGGGCGCCGAAGGCCTTGAGGGCGCGCAGGCCGATGGCGCAGGCCGTGGCGCCGTCGCAGTCGTAGTCGGCGACGATGAGGATGCGGGCGTCGGCCTCGATGGCGTCGGCCAGGAGGATGGCGGCTTCGTCGGCCCGGGTGAGGGTCTGGGGAGGAAGCAGGTGCTTGAGGTCGTAGTCGAGTTCGCTGCGGTCGGCGACGCCCCGGGCGGCGTAGAGGCGGGCCAGCAGGGGATGCAGGCCCTGCTGTTCGAGCTGCCAGGCGGAGCGGGGTGGGACGGTACGGGATACGAGGCGGGTCATGCGGCAAGGCTCCGGGCCAGAGCGGCGAGGTCGGCGGGGCGGCGCCAGAAGCGCCAGCGGGCGCCCGGTTCCAGGCGCCAGGCGAGGGCGCCGTAGACGGTGGGCGCCAGGAGGGTGAGGGATTCAAGGCGTCCCAGAGCCCGGGCCGCGGGGGCGAACCAGGCGGCGTCGAGGTCGGCGAGGGCGTTGCGCCAGCGGGCGGCATCCTCGTAGAGCACGGCGGGCAGGGGGGAGTCCAGGACGGCCAGGACCCGGTCCCCCGGGCCGCCTGCGAGCAGGGCGTCCAGCCCGGCGGGCAGAGGCCGGTCCTGGGCGGTGGTGCTGCGGGCCAGGCCCCGCGCCAGCGGGTCGTCGGTGTGGAGGCTGGCGAAAGGGGGGGGCGGGGCGCTTCCCAGGGCGCCAGGCCCCCAGAACCAGAGGCCGTTCACCGCCGGCAGCCCGCGGGCGGCGCGGGCTTCATTGACCGGATGGCCGTGCAGGACCATCTGGATTTCGTTCAGGGTCGATTGCAGGGGAGAAGCCGCCTGGCCCCGGTCCAGACGGCGGCCGGCCACGGCGGACAGCGGCGGGGCGGTGAAGGCGACGGGCCGGGCCAGGCGGAGGAACCAGCGGCGGGGCGTGAGGGCATGGAAGCTGCCCAGGTCCGCGAATTCGCGATTGAGGGCGGCGACGAGTTCCTCCGCTTCCTGCGCGGCAAGCTCGAAGGCTCCGGCGTCGGCCAGGACGACGCGCTCGTGGTGAAAGCGCAGATGCACCGGGTCGGCGCACAGCCAGCAGGCGTCTGCGGGGGTCAGGGCGCCAGGGGCCTCCTCCCCCAGGAGGCGCAGGGCGGCCAGGGGCGCGTCGGCGGTGCGGCCCCAGGCCGCCGCCAGGGCGTGTTCGTAGGGCAGGGCGGGCTTGCGTTCGCAGGAGGCGCGGCCCAGAAGCCAGGCCAGGCCGGGCAGGGCGAGGCCTTCCCAGGCGGCCTGGTCGGCGGGTTCCGGCCAGAGCAGTTCGGGGACGAGAAGGGTCAGATGCATCGGGGGAAGCGGGGCGGAGAAGCGAGGCGGAGAAGCGGGGGAAAGCGGTACGGAATGCCCTACCAATGGGCGATACGGGGGGAGGCGGGATCAGTGTACCATGGCGCCTTTGCCGTCCCCCGTATGCCGCTACGCCCGCTCGCAGCGGGCTTCGCACTTCTGCCCCGTTTCCCGGAATCCTGGCGTTTTATGGCTTTGCCCTACGAACTGCTCATCGGTTTGCGCTACACCCGCGCCAAGCGACGCAATCACTTCATTTCCTTCATTTCGCTCATTTCCATGGCCGGCATCGGCCTGGGCGTGGCGGCGCTCATCGTCGTGCTGTCGGTGATGAACGGCTTCCAGACTGAATTGCGCACCCGCATCCTCGGCGTGGCCTCCCATATCCAGATCACCGGCGTTTCCGGGGAACTCGCCCATTGGGCCGAAGTGGCGAGCCAGGCGGCGCGCCACCCGGAGGTGCGGGCCAGCGCGCCCTTCGTCCAGTCCCAGGCCATGTTCGCCGTGGATAACGGAGTGCGCGGTTCAGTGGTGCGGGGCATCGTGCCGCAACTGGAGGAGGGCGTGGCGGACTTTGCCGGTGCCATGAAGAGCGGCCGCCTGGAGGATCTGCGCCCGGGCGAATTCGGCGTCATCCTGGGCGCGGACCTGGCGCGGGGCATCGGCGTATTCACCGGCGACAAGGTGACCTTGATCGCGCCCCAGGGTAGCGTCACCCCGGCCGGGATCGTGCCCCGCCTCAAGACCTTCACCGTGGTGGGCATTTTCGAGGTGGGCATGTACGAATACGACAACGGCCTCGCCCTCATCCACCTGGAAGACGCCCAGAAACTCTATCGCCTGGAGGACCGCGTGACCGGCGTGCGCCTCAGGATCGACGACCTGTTCGCCGCCCCGCGGGTGACGCGGGAAATCGCCCCCATGATTTCCGCCGACGCCTATCTCTACGACTGGACCAAGAGCCACGCCAATTTCTTCCGGGCGGTGCAAATCGAGAAAACGATGATGTTTATCATCCTTTCCCTGATTGTGGCCGTCGCGGCTTTCAACCTAGTATCCACTTTGGTTATGGCGGTGACAGACAAGGAAGCGGATATCGCCATTCTGCGCACCCTGGGGGCGCGGCCCGGATCGATCCTGGCCATATTTGTCGTCCAGGGGGCGCTGGTAGGCGTGGTGGGGCTGGGCCTGGGCGTTGCCGGCGGGGTGGCGCTGGCCCTCAATATCGACGTGGTGGTGCCGGCGCTGGAGCGCCTTTTGGGGATTCACTTCCTGTCCAAGGATGTCTATTACATCTCGCAATTGCCTTCGGAACTGCAGTGGAAGGACGTGGGGGGCGTCACGGCCATCGCCTTCGTCCTCGCGCTCGGGGCCACGCTCTACCCGAGCTGGCGGGCCTCGCGGGTCAATCCGGCGGAGGCGCTGCGCTATGAGTGAGGTCGTGCTCTCCGCCCGGGGACTGGAAAAGACATTCAAGAGCGGCTCCCTGGAAGTGCCCGTCCTGCGGGGCATCGACCTGGACATCCGGGCCGGTGAGACCCTGGCCGTGGTGGGCGCTTCCGGATCGGGCAAGAGCACCTTGCTCCACCTCCTGGGGGGGCTGGACGCGCCCAGCGCCGGAGCGGTGAGCCTCCTGGGACGGGATTTTTCCTCCCTGGGGGAATCGGAGCGGGGCGACTGGCGCAACCGCCACCTGGGCTTCGTCTATCAGTTCCACCACCTGCTGCCGGAATTCAGCGCCGTGGAAAACGTCGCCATGCCGCTTCTCATCCGGCGCACCCCGCGGGACGAAGCCCGGCAGCGGGCCGCCGAACTGCTCGAGGCGGTGGGCCTGGGCCACCGCCTGGCGCACCGCCCGGGGGAGCTTTCCGGCGGCGAGCGGCAGCGGGCGGCCATCGCCCGCGCCCTGGTCACCCGGCCCGCCTGCCTGCTGGCCGACGAACCGACGGGGAACCTGGATCGGGGCACCGCGGGGGCGGTTTTCGATCTGCTGGTCGCCGAAGTCGCCCAGCGCGGGGCGGCCCTGGTGCTGGTAACCCACGATCCGCTGCTGGCGGCGCGGGCCGCTCGAAGCTTGAGCTTGAATGATGGATGTATTGCAGGTTAGATTTCGGCGCGGGGCATGGAACCCGTGAATAAAAAGCAACAATAACGGAGGAGACATTCATGCAAGCGCTTTTCAGGCCTTCGGTGGCGGTGCTCAACCGGCTGCGCTACCCGGCCAAGTTTCTGCTCATTGGATCGATCGTCGTCGTCATCCTGGCGGTCTTCCTCTACACCCTCGAAACCCAGCTCAGACGGGACATTGCGACGGCAAAGAGCGAGATTGCCGGCCTGGGCATGCTGAAGCCCATGAACCGCCTGACGCAGTCCATGCAGCAGCATCGGGGTCTGTCGTCCGGCGTGCTGAACGGCAACGAGGCCATGAAGGACAAGCGCGCGGCCAAGGAAAAGGAGGTCGTCGACTTCCTCGCCGCCACCGAAGCCGCCCTGTCGCCGGAATTGCGCGCCCACGCCGACTGGAAGGCGGTACGGGATGAGTGGGAGGCCATCCGCACCCAGGGCCTGAGCTGGCCGGCCGGCGACAACGTCAAGCGCCATTCGGCCCTCATCGACCGGGTACTGCTCTTCATGGTCACCGTGGCCGACGCCACCGAACTGACCCTGGACCCGGTCATGGATACCTATTACATGATGGATACGGTGGTGCAGAAGATGCCGGCCCTGCTGGAACCCCTGGGGGTCACCCGGGCCCGGGGCACCGGCGTGTTGAGCAAGAAGGAACTCGCCCCGGAACTCAAGGTGGCCATGGCGGCGACCCTGGGCCAACTCAACCAGACCCTGCGCGCCCAGAACATCAACCTGGGCAAGGTGATGGACAAGGTGCCCGCCACCCGTCCGGTCCTGGAGCCGGCGGCCAAGCAATTGACGGCGGAAGTCGATGCCCTGCTCGCCCTGGTGCGGGAGGATGTCCTGTCCGAACGCTTTCAGACCGCCCCCGACGACTATTTCAAGCAGGCCACCACGGTCATCGACCACGGCTATCAGGTGATGTTCGAGACCCTGATTCCGCAATTCGAAAAGATGCTGGCCGAGCGGCAGGGTGACGCCGAGCGCCAGCGGGCGGCCTACGTGCTGGGTGCCCTGATCGGCCTGGCGCTGGCCGCCTTTTTCGCGGCGGGCATGTATTACTCGGTGCTCAACAGTGTGGAGGTCTTTTCCCGCGGGGCCAAACGGCTTGCCGAGGGGGATCTGACCGCCCGATTCGACCTGGACGGCCATGACGAACTGCACGCCGCGGCGGATCACTTCAACGACATGGCCGGGGCCTTCCGCAAGCTCCTGGGCAATATCCAGAGCGGCGTGCAGCAATTGCGCATCGCCACCGAGCAACTCGCCACCTCGAGCCGGCAGATCGCCGACAGTGCCGGCCACCAGAGCGATGCCGCCTCCAGCATGGCGGCCTCGGTGGAGGAAATGACCGTGGGCGTGGACCACATCGCCCGCAATGCGGAAGACGCCCAGAACCACTCCCGCGAATCGGACCGGGTGGCGGCCCGGGGTGGCGAGATGGTGTGCGGCATCGTGAGCGAAATCCAGCGCATCGCGGCGACGGTCAACGAGAGCGCCGCCGCGGTGGAGGCCCTGGGGCAGAAGTCCAACCAGATTTCCGCCATCGTCGGCGCCATCAAGGACATTGCCGATCAGACCAATCTGCTGGCGCTGAACGCCGCCATCGAAGCGGCCCGGGCCGGGGAGTCCGGCCGGGGCTTTGCCGTGGTGGCCGATGAAGTGAGGAAACTGGCCGAGCGCACGGCCAAATCCACCCAGGAAATCACCGACATGATCGTCTCGATCCAGACCGGGACCGAGACCGCCGTGACCACCATGAAGCAGGGTGTCGCCTCGGTGGCGGTGGGCGTCGAGCAGGCCAGTCGCGCCGGCAGCACCATCGAGGAAGCCCAGGCCTGTTCACGGCAGGTGGTCGGTGCCGTGGGCGAAATTACCGGCGCCCTGCGCGAGCAGGCCGCCGCCAGCACGGAAATCGCCCAGAACGTCGAGAAGATCGCCCAGATGGCGGAGGAGAACAATGCCGCCGCCGCCGCCAATTCCGGCACCGCCCAGGAATTGCGTCGTCTGGCCGAGAATCTGAGCCAGGAAGTCACCCGCTTCAAGACTTGATCCCGTGGAGGGCGTGACCCGCCCCGCCGCCCCGCCCAGGGCGGTTTTTCCCCTGGGCTGCGCGGCCCTCGGCTTCGCCCTGGGGGTCATCACCCTCCAGTTTCAGCCCCAAGTTCCCGCCTGGGGGTCGGTGGGCCTGCTGGCCGGTCTCCTGTTTTGCCTGCCCCTGCGCGGGGCCTGGCGCCTGACGGCAGTGTTTGCCGCCGCCCTGATTCTGGGGTTCGGCTGGGCCGCCTGGCGGGCCGAAGGCCGTCTGGCCGACGCCCTGCCCGAGGCCTGGGAGGGGCGCGACGTGGCGGTGATCGGCGTGGTGGCCGCGCTGCCCCAGGGCTTTTCCCGCGGTGAGCGATTCGCTTTCGATGTGGAAAGGGTGGAGACGGCGGGGGCGGTCGTTCCCCGCCGGGTGATGCTGTCCTGGTATCGCGGTGCCGACCCGGAGGCTTCCGCGGCGCTGCCTTCCCTCCGGGCCGGGGAGCGCTGGCACCTGGTCCTGCGCCTGCGCCGGCCCCATGGCAACGCCAATGCGGGAGGTTTTGATTACGAGGCCTGGCTGCTGGAAAACGGCGTGCGGGCCACGGGTTATGTGCGCCCGCGGGAGGCCAACTTTCTCCTGGAGGCCTTCGTCCCCGGCTTCGGCTACGGTGTCGAGCGCCTGCGCCAAGGGGTGCGGGACCGTTTTCTCGCCGTGCTTCCCCCCGAGACCCACCCCTACGGCGGCATTCTGGCGGCCCTGGCGGTGGGCGACCAGCGGGCCATCCAGGGGGACTTGTGGAATGTCTTCAACCGCACGGGAACCACTCACCTGATGTCCATCTC
>Ga0268298_10006520_pt1 | contig 10571 bp, 6 predicted proteins | sample WWTPWeurt_MetaG_FD_194462 | JGI IMG/M metagenome (GOLD analysis project Ga0268298, IMG submission 194462) | Activated sludge microbial communities from WWTP in Nijmegen, Gelderland, Netherland - WWTP Weurt | ecosystem: Engineered > WWTP > Aerobic digester > Activated sludge | place: Netherlands... | reverse complement strand
CCCACGAACAGGCCGACACGCAGCCCCTTGAACGCCGGCGTCTCGGCAATGACCTGGGCAAAACGCCGCGCCTGGTCAGCCGCCAGCGCGTTCATCGGATAGATCACCAGTGCCTTGATACCCGGCTTGTTACCGTCGCCATTGGCACGAGCGCAGTGGTCAAGCACCGGGTACAAAAAGCATTCCGTCTTGCCGCTGCCCGTGCCGGTAGCGACCAGCGTACTGGCCGCCATACGACTACCTGAGAGACGTTGCCACGCCACTTCCTGATGAACGTGGCCAGGGTATTCTGTCTCGAACGCACCAAAAAACGTCTTGCCATTTGTCCCGGTGCGGAATGGCAGGCCCACCTGGATATACGGCCCCTTCATCCAACGCGCCTCGTCCTCGGTGAAGCGCTGCATGACACCCGCAAACAACGGGTCGGATGGCTCAAAGACCGTGCGCAGGAAATGCTTCAGGCCGTTTTGAATCTCGCGGGCGAGCAGTGAAGGCAACATGGGAGCGGCTATCTCCGGCTGGCTGAAAGTGCGTTCTCAAGATGGCCGATCAGCGCGTCCAGCAGTTCTGATTTAGCGGCGCTCTTGCATCGGTTGTAGTGATAAGACATCTCACCAATGACTTCGGACACCACATGCGGCTTGAAGCGGATCCATTTCTTCCGGCCGTTCTTGATATCCGCCTGTGTCGTTTCATCCGTCAACCAAAAACCGGCCAGTTCCAGGATGAGCTTTTTCTCGTTGCTGTGTAAATCCACCTCAATAAACTCGACTACGCTATTCATCTGCGTCACTCTGCCAGTTCAAGAAACCCAGGTCAGCAAACGTCCACGACAAGCGCCGTCCCGCCAGCGCCGACTCATGCTGTTGAGCGCTCATTACTGCTCCGCTCCTGGCGGCGACTGGTTCGCGCCGCATTCATCGTCGATGTCGTGCTCCAGATCGCTGGGGCCGGGAATGGCCAGGCTATTGGATTTCTCTAACCAATGATTGGAGTTATGGCCCCTCGCCGCTGACATTATTGATTTTCTCCCGGTTTTTGATTTTCGAAAAATGCCCACGCAATACGGTAGTCGGCTTCGCGGCTGGCGAGGGCAAAGGGGGCAGTGTAGGTACGAGTACGGGTTTGCGGGCCGCCGGGTTGGGTGTTGTCGATGACGGTGGTGGTGACGGTGCTCCCGGCGGGCAAGGTGCCGACGTCCAGCATCTGGCGGATGTCGTCCCAGCCGAACTTGCCGGTTTTGCTGCGGCCGTCGGGAGTGGTGTAGGTGACGTCGGCGGTGGTGCGACTACCTTTGCGCGGTAGACCGACGCCGACTAAGCCCTTGCTGATGGTGAAGATGATGCGGCCGGCCATGTCGTACCAGGTATCGCGCTCGTAACCCTGCATTACCGGGAACTGGACGCGGTAGATTAGCAGCAGTTCGTCGAGGGTAAGGCCCAAGGCTTGGGCGACCAGGACGTCGATTTCAACCAGTGCCATATGACGGGCATAGTCGGTGCGCAGCGCACAGTGGCGGTGCCATTCGGACGCGAGTTTGGTGAAAAAATCCTGCGGCAGGCGCGGGTTGTTGGTCTGGCTCCAGCTCTGCTGTGTGAAGGCAGTGTCGAAGACTTCGGTCCAGAGCGGGGCATAGTGGACGGTGAGGCAGTTTAGAGCCAACAGCCTGGCCACTGCCGATTTCGTCGTTACCAAGGGAACGTAGGCCATCGAACCACTAGTGAAATCACTCTGCCCAGTGGATTTAACAAAAAAATCAAACGTGATGGCAGTCATGGCCGTACACGCGTCCAGCATGAGCCGCATTGACTTAAAACTACTCGAAATACAAGTGTGGACGTGTGCCGTAGATGGGGGAGCAAGCGCAGGAATCAGCGTTCTCTCGCGCCCCTGACTTAAGCGACGGCGATGAATCAAGCGAAAATATTCAGTTGTCCGCCGCTGCCGCCAGCGTTTCACAGCCACCCGCAGCCCTTTCTGGCTGGCGTGTTCAGTTTGCTCTTCTACGGTGAGTTGATCCCACGGCACGGTAAGGATTTCCGCTTCGGTCCAGCTTACCCGTGGCGTGCGGCGGGCGTATTCGGCACGGTCATCCATCGGCCGGTAGTTGCTACGTGGCAGATAGTCGTCAGGCACGGTCTCCAGATTGAGTCCGTCGTAGGCTCTGTGGGTAGAGCAAATAGCTTTGGGAGTTTGGTAGAGCGGATTGGCCACCGAGAAATGTGGACCTGAAAGCACCCAGTCTTCCGGCGTGGCGGCAAACGGTGCGCTACGGTCCGTTTTACGGATGAGAGTTCCATCATGTGCTGCATAGGTTTCGTCAAACATCACAGTTGAAAAATATTCGCCGCCAAAATTGGCCAGTCGACGTGGGTAGGCGGCAAGTTTGGCCAACACGCTGGAGAGCTGTCCGGCGTGCAACACCGGCAAGCGGGCGCGGCGCGGCGGGGTGCCGGGTTCATCATAGAGCTGGGCGAAAACGGTCAACTGCGCGTCGCCAATCCTCACGATGCGGTCACGGTGGCCAGAGGTATCCCATTTATTCTCCTCGGTCTTCATGCCACCGGTTAGCCCGTCACCATCATGCGCATAACATGCATCAATGGTGCTAGGAGCGAATAAGTTGGACAATTGATCAAAACCGGGTTCTGTCAATGGCGGACCGTAGAGGTTGATGCCAAATTTGTTACGATTGCCAATACCGTCGAATAGCGGCAACTCATTCTGAAACTGGAAATGAGCCCGCAACCGCGCATAGACCGCCTCACGCAGCGCTCCACCTTTTGGGTCGTCATATGGCCCTTCCGGATGCAGATAACCAACCACGCCATGCGACCCAGCCAGTATCCAGCCGAGCGGCATGAAGCACTTGTAGAGATTGGTCTGCACCCCCTTGAGTAGTGGGTAGTTTTGCTGGGCGTTGAGATAATTCTGGGTGGCCTCGGCCTCTTCCAGTTCAGTCGTCCAATCGCTTTGCAGGTCGGGGAATTGCGCGAATGCCGCGCTGCGCTGTTGTGCCAGTTCGGTGGCATTCAACTTGCGAATGGCGACTAATGGGTTGGCTTCACCCAATATGCCAGCTTCGTTCCATTCCACCTTGAGCCAGGGTGGATTGCCCAACACCAGATCAAATCCGCCCCGTCGGGCGAAAACGTCGGCAAAACTCAGCTCCCAGTGCATGAAGCGGCGTTGCCGAGCTATGGCTTCGACAGTGACTATCCGCAGGAAATGCTGACGCAATTTGCTGATGCGTAGCTGGCCAAACTTGTCGTGCAGATTGGGTTGCGACGGGTTGGTGGCCAACATCGGCTGCACGGAACCAAACAGCGTGTCCTGAACCTCCGGCAGCAATTGCTGTGCTACCGGCGCGGGTGTGAAGTCGATTTGAGTCTGCGGCGCCAGATCGACGATATTGCCCTCAAGGATTGCCCCGATCTCCAGCCACCATTGCTCACGGCTGGGCAGGTCGGCGCTTTGGGTGATCGGCCAGAACCACAGTGCACACCAGTAATCCATGACCAGCTTGAGTCGGCGATAAGGTGTGGCGTAGTCGTCGTCCTGATTGAGCAGGCCCTTGGTGCGGACGGCTTCCTTTTGGGCGCGAGTGCTTGTGACTTCGGATGTTGAACTGGCAGGCCAAAGCGCCAGCGGGTCTTCTGTACGAACACGATCTGCCGCCACTTGCTTGGCGTGTTCTGTCCACAATTGATCAATAGCGTCGGATAGTTGCTGCAGACGCAGGATTTCGTGCGCTTCCAGCGGCTTGTTCATTGCGGTGCGCCAGAGCCTGAGGCGTTCAAAGTCCGTTTTGTAAAGCTGCTTCGCCACCTTGTCGGTGTAGTTGGCCATGCCGGTGTCGGGCAGCAGGAAGTGGTACACCTCATCTGCTTTGCGCGTGGGCGCTTGCGGATCGAGCCGGCGTGGGGCTTCGTCGTACCAGGCAGGTTTGCTGCCTTTTCGTAACAGGCTGGCGGCAAACACTTCGCGTCGCGTACCGATGAGGCTGTTGCCGGCAAACAGTTGATAGCCAAACCACGGCACGCGGGCGGCCTTGGGCGGATGGCCGGGCTCGGTGGGTTCGCCATAAATGGCATTGAGCCAGAGACTGACTTCGGCCAGCTCGGTGGCGATGGGGTTCAAGTCGACGCCATAGACATTGCGGTCGGCAATGTACATGCGCGTTTTTTGCAGCTCGACGGTGTATTGCTCATGCGGGATGCGGCGCTTGAGCTCGGTCTGTTTTCGTTCCAGATACGCCTCAGCCAACTGATTGACGGCTTCGTTCAAGAACGCGGCGCTGCCCATTGCCGGCTCGACCACGGTGAGGGTGAGGATGTCGTCGGCCGTTTTGCCTTTCAGCAGTTCCTTGAGCGCGTATTTGACCAGGCAACGGGTGAGCACCTGCGGGGTGTAGTAGCTGGCGCTTTTCTGCCGGTCGCGCCCGGCCAGACGGTAGATGAAGGTGTCGCGCGGGTACACGCGCAGCCTTTTGTGGCCTTGCTCGTCGATGTCATGTACGCGTTCGGCGGGCTTGTATTGGTCGATGCGGCTAGCGGGGACGAACCAGGCGCTGTCCATGAGGTCGGTGGTGCCGCCGCCGCCGTCTTGCTCGCCGTCGTCGTCCTCGTCGTCATCGCTGGTGACTTTGGCAGCTTTCTTGGGTTCCGGCTGGACTTCGTAGAGATCTTCCGGCGCAAAGAATCCGCGATAGGAAAGCAGCGCTTCATAGACGGCGCCAAGCTGGTTGATCGAGAGCAATTGATAGCTGACACGGCCTTTGTGCTTGCCGCCGGAAAGTGACATGAGGCGGATCACGCGCTGCCAGACATGGTTGGGAAAGCGCACCTGATTGAGCATGGGCGTGGCGGCGGGGTCAAACAGCTTGCTGTCGAGCGGTGCCAGCGCAAAGGCTTCTTTCACACTGCCGGCGAGAACGCTCTGCTGTGCCGCTGCGCCACAACCCTGGCCGATCAACGAAAACAGGCGGCGCAATGTGGCGTCGAAAAACATGCCCTCACGGGCGGTGGGCGTGTTGAGCTGGGTCAGTTCCAGATCGCGCAGGGATTCGAGGCTATAGCCTTTGGCGTAGACCTCGCTTTTCTGAATCGGCACGTAGCCTAGCTCCGGCCGGGCTTCGATGTAGAACATAAATAGCAGGCGGTACACCAGCCGGAGACATTCAAGACTCAGGTCGCCGGCATCGACGGCATCCTTGCCCGTGTAAAAGCCTTGCTTGCTGGCCTGGGCTTTTTGCCGGAGCTGTTGCACGGCTTCGTTACCGAGTAGCTCGATGGCTTCGCGCAGCGCATATTTGAGGTCTTCACTTACACCGAACGCATGCTTGTGGGCGTTTTCATCGAGCCCATCGAGCAGGCTGGCGCCTTGATCGGGAGCAAGGCTGTCATGGTGCAGCAAGGCCGCTGCGGCTTGCAGGGTGTAGCTTTCCTTGCGGTCGAGGATTTCGGTCCAGTCAAAACGCAGCAGACGGTTGTTGGGCCACTTGTAGCGGTCGAGCAACAGCCATTCCTTGAAGCCAACCAGAATGACATAGCGCGGCGGCTGGTCGGTGCCAAACAAGGCTTCGGAAATAATTTCCAGCCAGGATAGCTTTTTGAGGGCGTTGGGGATCTCCTGCCCGCCGTAGTGGGCAGCGACCAGTTGGTGATCGAGCGGGTCCTCGTCTTCGCGGCCAGGCTGGTAGGCTGGCACGATGAGCAATTGCGGCGCCTGGTGGGCTTCGCCAAATGCTGCCCATACCGGTACGGGCATGCCGCCCTGCAACTCGATTTGCTGCGGCTTAAGCGTATAGCCGAGTGCTGCCATCAGCGGGGTGTGCAGTTGCAAGTGGCTTTGAAGCCTATTTGGCAAACTCGCAGCGTCTTCGCGCAAGCGCCCATGAGCAGCGAGGCCGGCAAACCACTTGCCGCCAAGACCGCTGAGACGTTTGTATGGCGAACGTGATTCAGTGCGGGATTCCTCGGTAGCCGTACCCGCTGCAATCGCCTCAGCGGCCGCATCTTCATTCGTTTGCCAGCGTTCAATCAGGGTGCGGATGTCGCCCTTGAACACTTCGGCCAGATAGTGGTGACCGTAAAACTCGTTTTCATTGGCGATGCCGGCAAAGCTCTGGACGGTTTGGGCGACGGACATGATCGGTTCTCTATACCTGTTCGTTGCTCGGGTTCAGCGCACGGCAGCGGCCAGCACCTGGATAAAGGGCTGGGGCTCGGTGGTCATCGTGTCCTGTACCCACTGACGGTATTCGTCGAACACCTTGCGGATATGTTGCGTGCGTTGCTCGCGGCGCGTTTTCTTGAACTGTTCAGCCTGCTGATTGGCGGCCAGACGCAATTCAAGCTGCTCTATTTGCTTGCCTTGCAAACGCTCCAAATCTGCCAGGGTTCCCGACAGTCGTGCTGTCATGTCGGCAGAAAAGCTTTCCTGCAAGGCGATCATGTGTTGCCGCATGGCGGTGACCGCGCCGGGAAGATTGGTTTGCAGGCTGGTGGTATCGATGCCCTGATTGCGGTTGGCCAGGGAATTGGCTTTTAGCTTGGTGCGGGCGACAAAGTCAGGGAAGCCTTGCAGGTTCCAGGCTTCGCCCGTGCACACGGCTACTTGCCACTCGATCATGAGCGGCTGGCCTTTGCGGTTGGGTATCAGACCCATCAGCATGAAGGCTTGTTCGCCATCGATGAGCTGCGGGCACTGGATCACAGGCGCACGGTGGCGCCCAAAGGCGGTGAGCACGCGGTCAGACAACCAATCCATGATGGGATGCTGCGGCCAAAGATAATGCAGCAATGGCCAGCTTTCATCTTCCGCCTTGGCCTGACGGGCCAGTTCAATGGCTTGGGCGATCCGGGCTTTGTGAGCGCACAGGGCGTAGCGGTGATTGCCGTCGCGTACCTCCAGCGGCAGGGTGAGGCGCAGGCGCTCTTGCAAGTCACGCGGGGCGGTCAGCGTGATGGTCTGGCTTGCATCGTCGGGAGTGAATGAGGCAATAGGGGTTGGTAGCGAAAGTTGCTGCAATGCGGTTTTGGCAAAGGCATAGTCGCCGCTGAGTTCCGCGCTGCCGAATAGCGAGAGACCTTCGCGGATGAAATCGGTGCTGGGTTTGGGTGCTGTGTCGGTGTTGCCTTCAGGGGGCGCTTGTGCGAACAGCTTGAGTAGCCAATCGCCATCGTCATCGCCGGCGCTATTGGATTGCTCGGAAGACGCCTGGGCGGCATCGATCTCGGCTTCAAACTGCTGGGGGCTGGTGCCGGTCGCCATGATGTCGGCGACCTTGGCGGCTTCCTTTTCAGGGTCGAATACGTGCAGGAAGGAGGCGGGGTCGCCGAGATTCATGTTGGCTTGCTCGTCCTTGGTTTGCAGTATTTCGAGAATCCGTAGGTCGCCCTTGATCCGTTCGACGCCGGTTTCCGTGAATAGGTAAATGATGCGCGGCTGGTGGATCTGGCCATAGCGATCCACGCGGCCATTGCGCTGCTGGAATACCATGAGCGACCAAGGCAGATCGAAGTGGACCAGCCGGTGGCAGAAGTAATGAAGGTTGAGACCTTCGGAGGCGACATCCGAACACAGCAGGACACGCACCGGATCGTCTTTGCGGCCAAAGCGATCAACCAGATCCTGCTGCTCGGTATCGGTCATGCCGCCGTGCAGGATTTCGACCTGAGCCGCTTTGAGTCCGGCTGCCTTGGGCAAGGCTTCCTGCAGCCAGCGCAGGGTTTCGATGCGTTCAGAGAAAATGACAAGCCGGTCGGATGCCTCCGATGGCTGCCAGTTGAATTGCGGGCTCTTGAGGTGCTGGACCAGTCGCTGAAACTTGCTGAAGCTGCTGGCATCGATGTCGCGCAAGGTGGTCGCGAAATCCTGGAGGGCAACGACTTCGGCCTGCTCGTCTGCACTTATGGCCTGTTTGGTTTGTAGCAGAGCTCTGCGGCGTTCCGTGGAATCAAGCGCGGCAAACGGGCTTGAGAACATGGCCTTTTGCATGCCCACCCGTTGCAACTCCTGCTGCTTGCCGGAACGATGCTCGCCCTTTTGGGTGAAGGGAATGGCCAGCAAGGCTTGATAGGCTGCTTCCTCCTGTGGGCTGGCAGCTTGCTTGAGCTGCTCGGTGATGCGTTCCTGAAAATCGGCACTGACCTGGTCGCGGATGTCCTTTTTGAAACGCCGCACGACCAAGCCCTTGTCGCGAAAATCCTGCGGGGTGTAGTCGTCGGGGTCGCTGATGGCTGTGGGGTCAAGCAGGCTCATGAGCGACGCAAAGCTGCGCGCCGATCCGTCGTGCGGTGTGGCGGACAGCAACATCATCGTGTCCGAGCGACCGGAGAGCATGCGTGCCAGCCGGGCGCGACGTGACATTCCATCCTCGTTACCCCGCGCTGCCACGTTGTGGCACTCGTCAATGATGATGATGTCCCACCAGGCATTTTCCAGATAGTTCCGATACTCAAGATTGTTCTTGAGCGTGTCGATCGAGATGATGGTGCGGTCGTAGAAGTTGAAAGGGTTGTGATTGCTGGGAATGCTGTTGCGCACGCGCTGCAAACCCACCGAATCAAGCCGCACCAAGGGAATTGAGAAACGACTCCAGAATTCCTTCTGGAACTGGGTCAACATGCTCTTGAGCGTGATTACCAGGATGCGCTGCCCGCGCCCGCGCTGGATCAGTTCGGAAGTAAGAATGCCAGCTTCGAGCGTCTTGCCCAAACCCACGGCGTCGGCAATCAGGATGCGCTGGCGCGGCTGCTTGAGCGCCTGCAGGGCGGGATCAAGCTGGTACGGCACCAGATTCATAACCGCACGATGGCCCAGATGGATCTGGTCGTCGTTAGGTGTGCTGCGCCGGAGCTGCGCTTCGAGGTAGAGGAACGTGCTGTTGAAGTGGGAGCTTGTATCGGCGACAAGCTCGGTTTTGGCGGGGTCGAGGACTATGATTTCATCTTCCAGCGCTGTCAGGAACTGGGCGGCCCGGCCGCGCACCAATTCAGATACCCCATCACAACTGAGCAGGTGCCCTCCATCACTCGATGGATCAACACGGCGAACAAGCCATTCTTCATCGCGAATTACAACTCGTGCGCCTGGGGCGTAGGGAAGCATGAGGTCACTTTTCCAATGCTGAAGTGGGCAAATAGGCAAACGGTTGTCGGAGTTTCATCGGCAGTGACTTCTTCTCTTGTTCTTCTTACGTCCAGGCAAGTCTGGCATTGTCCGTCAGCGTGCGTGTATGTGCAATTCGGCTATGCATTTCGCGATTTGTAGATTTCAGGAAGTCACAGTTCATTGAACACCACCTGACGAAGAATAATCTGGCATCGTCACGAGTTGATTATCTACGGGTGATGGCGCACCAGATGAGCCTGTCAATCGACTTGGATTGGACAAGAGCCGACCGATAACATACTCGACCGAAATGTCAAAGTCTCAGATGTCTATTTAGATTGGGATCGGCCGCTTAACCAAATGGTATGATAAATCCATTCATCGTGGAACGTAGGCAACCCCAGTCGATCAGGTGCTATCGCATTCAACTGGGCTCGCCCCCCAATAGTTCCTGAGTCATTGGGAATTCAGCACGCCATGACTTATCGAGCACTGAACTTTTCCGCGAGTTTGACGAGCTTTTCCTGTCGTTGCTGTTCCTGCTGCAGAGCCAGCAGCTGTGCCTTGTGTTTCTCGGCACCCTTCCTGAAGCGCTCGCGCAGGGTGTCCATCGCTTGCTCCTTCTGCTCCGGGGTCACGGCACCAGCGGCGTTGCCATCGAGGTCGAACCGGGTTTCGCCATTCGTGAGCGCCTTCAAGTAGCGCGCCGATGAGGTATGCATCCTCATTGCCAAACGAAGTTGCTGCGGATTGATGCCGGGAATCCGTTCCAATACGACCTTGTGAATGCCGATCGCCAGGGGACGGCACTCCTGAAACACTGGAAACGTCGATCTCAGTGAAATCAGAACGGCATGATGTGGGTCACGCTGTTTGGAATCAGATCCGGACATTGCGCATCGAGGTAATTGTGAGGATCGAAGAATAGCGCAAGCACAAGTTCATATGGCGGACTGTTGGCTTCGGGTACCGTGAATTTACATGGACAGCAAGTCGTTGGAAGGGCAGCTCGCAGTTGCCGAATTTTGAAACGGTGCACTTCTGTTTGCTTTTGGCACCGGTTTCCCGCATCTGAATTCATAGTATCCATGCCATGCACAAGTTTGCGTGGCTCCCATTCCTTTCTCTTATCGCATCACTCCCAACACAGGGTCATGCCGCCTGCTTTGAGGAGGCTGCCTCGCGTTATCAGATCCCACCGGCCTTGCTCAAGGCAATTTCCAGGGTGGAGTCCGGAGGCAATCCCAACGCCCTGAATCGGAACAGGGATGGCAGTTTCGACGTTGGGCACATGCAGATCAATAGCCGTTGGCTGCCAAAACTGTCGCATTTCGGAATTTCGCGGGAGCGCCTGTGGGAACCCTGCACCAACACCTTCGTCGGGGCGTGGATCCTGGCGCAGAACGTCCATCGCATTGGTTACTCCTGGAACGCCATCGGCGCCTACAACGCGA
>Ga0268298_10006519_pt1 | contig 10571 bp, 6 predicted proteins | sample WWTPWeurt_MetaG_FD_194462 | JGI IMG/M metagenome (GOLD analysis project Ga0268298, IMG submission 194462) | Activated sludge microbial communities from WWTP in Nijmegen, Gelderland, Netherland - WWTP Weurt | ecosystem: Engineered > WWTP > Aerobic digester > Activated sludge | place: Netherlands... | reverse complement strand
GCAGGGCCAGGGCTGTGGCCCGGGCGCCGGTGGTGATGGGCAGGGCGGGGTAGAGCAGGTGGCGGACGCGGTGCATGAGGGAGCCTCCGTTGGCGGCCAGGGCCAGGTGGGTGGGGGATGGGGCCGGGGGCACGCGCAGGGCCTCCAGATCGGTGAGGGCGCGGGCCAGGAGCAGGGGATCGCCGCAGAGCTCGGCGGCCACGTCGTCGCAGCAGAGCTCGCGCTCGGCGCGGATGCGGGCGGACAGCCACCAGACGGCGGGGTGGTAGAAGAGCAGCACTTCCACCAGGGACTGAAGCAGGTTCACCAGGAAGTCGCCCCGGCGGATGTGGGCCAGCTCGTGGGCGAGGATGGCCTCCAGCTGAATGGGCGACAGGCCGGCCAGGGCGCAGGCGGGCAGCAGGATCACCGGGCGCAGCCAGCCCAGGGCCGTGGGCACCTCCACCGCCGCCGACTGCAGCAGGCGCACGGTGCGGGAGAGCTTCAGCTCCCGGCAGAGCCTGGAGAGCACCAGGTGCCACTCCGAGGGCACCGGGCTGGCGCTGCGGCGGCGCAGGCGCTGGACGCGGACCCAGCTGCCGAGGAAGCGCGTGGAGAGCAGCAGCACGCCCGCGGCCCAGCCGGCCAGCAGCCAGGGCAGGGCCGGATCCAGCGCGGCCTTCACCCGCTGGGCGAGGGGGGCGACCGCAGGAGCGGTGGGCGCGGCGGTTTCCACCACCACGCTCAAGGGGGCGAGCACCTGGGCCGTGGTCTGGTGCTGGAGCACCAGGGCCGTGGTCGCGGGGGCGGCCACCATGAGCAGCAGGCAGGCGCAGGCCAGGCCGTAGCGGGCCCTGGCGCTGGCGCCGCGCAGCAGCACGAGGCCCAGCCAGGCCGCCAGGCCCAGGGCCGCGCCCTGCCACAGGAAGTGGATCAGGGTCCAGCCCAGGCTCTGGGCCCAGGGCTGGTCCACGAACGACAGAAGCGTGGTCATCGCTTCCCTCCTTCCGCCAGGTCGAGCAGCTTGCGGATCTCGGCGAGCTCCTCGTGGCTGGCCTTCCGCGTGGCCAGGGCCTGCATGACCAGGCTGGTGGAGGAGCCGCCGAAGGCTTTGTCCAGCAGGTCGTCCAGCAGGGTCTGCTGGGTCTGCGTCTGGCTCTGGGTGGTCGAGAAGGTGTGCACCCGGTCCGTGATGTCCCGCTGCACCAGGCCCTTCTCGTTCATGATCTGGAGCATCTTCAGGACCGTGGTGTAGCCCAGGTCCTTCTCCGCCGAGAGCACCTCGAAGACCTGCCGCACCGTGCTGGGGCCGCGCTCCCAGAGCACCCGCAGGATGGCGAGCTCGGCGTCGGTGGGACGGGTGGCAGGCTGCATGGGATGGGTCTCCAACAGGGGAATGCCGAAAAGATACGACAAGTTTCGTAGTCGTCAACGAAATTCTTCGTAATAGGTTTAGCCCCCCGGGAGGAAATCCTTCCGGGGGGCGGTTCCGGGCCGGGGGGCCTGGTTTCCTGGGCTATTCCGCGGGGGTGGCCTGGGCTTCGAGCCGGGCCTTGACCTGCCGCTTGCCGATGCCCCTCAGGGCGGCGATGGCGGCCAGCTGCGTGGCGCGAGGCCGGGACTTCTCGGCCTCCCAGTTGTAGACCGTCTGGGCCGAGACGCCCAGGAGCAGGCCCATGTCCGCGGCGGACAGCCCCAGCTTTTCCCGCTGCCGGGCCAGGCGCTTCGCGCTGAACCGGATCGGGGACGCGGCCCCGGAAGGCTCCGCCTGCTCTGAGGCGGCGGCGCGCTTCTTCTCACCACGGGCCAGCTGCTTCTCCAGCGCCGCCACCTGTCGCTTCAGGCCGGCGATGTCGGAGCGGTAGGCCGCGCTGGCCTTCTTGAGGCCTTCGGTGGCGGTGCGCACTTCCTTGCGGGCCAGGCGCAGGATCTCGTCCTTCAGCACGGATGCAATGTTCGGCATGGGTTCTCCTGGCGTCGGGGCCCCGGAGCGGGCGGCCCTTTCTTGATAATAGGGGAGTTGCCCGGGCCGGGGTCCAATTACCGTTTCAAAACCGGCTTTATAACTTTGACAACCGGTTCTCTGGTCGCTCCAGTTCGGTCCAGGCCGAGGGGGTGGGGGTGGCTTAATGTGTGGAGAGCTTGTCTTAACCGTAATTAATATTTTAAATATAAAAAGAATGGGAAGGGGGCGGGGCAAGGCGCTTCGGACATTCGTGATCTGCGGCCGGGGGTGGTGCTGCAACAGTTATCCAGCAGAAGAACCTTCGGAAGGCGTTCGACGATTTTCGGGGAAGGATCCACGCATGCGCAGCGGCACCCGGTCAGCCTTGGTCAGACGCCTCCTGGCCCTTCTCCTGATGCTGCTTCCCTGTGGGCTGATCGCGGGGCCGCGGCTGGTGCGGGTGGCGGTGTTCCCGCACAAGCCGGCCACCTTCCAGGAGGCGGGGGGCCAGGTCCGGGGCTTCTACATCGACATGATCGAAGAGGTGGGCCGGGCCCAGGGCTGGGAGATCCACTATGTCCCCGGCTCCTTCGCCGAAAGCCTCGAGCGGGCTCGCCGCGGCGAAGTGGACCTGGCCACGAGCGTGGCCTTCACGGAGGAGCGGGCCCAGTACCTCGACTACGGCAAGGAGGTCACCCTCACCGTCTGGAGCATCCTCTACGCGAATCCCAAGGTGCCGATCCAGAGCGTCTTCGATGTGCGCGGGCGCCGGGTGGCGGTCATGAAATCCGACGTGAACGGCCAGCACTTCATCGACCTCTGCCGGAAGTTCGAGATCCAGGTGGATTTCGTGGTGGTTCCCTCCTTCGAGGACGTGATGCTCACGGTGGCGGCGGGCGCGGCCGACGCCGGCGTGACCACGAGCATCTTCGGGTACTCGCGCGAGGGTGATTTCCAGGTGGTGCGCACGCCGGTGGTCTTCAATCCCTTCCCCGTCTATTTCGCCACCACCCGGGGCCGCAACGCCGACCTGCTCCGAGCCCTCGACACCTACCTCGCCGAGGGCCGGGGCAAGGCGGACTCGGGGTACACGAAGGCCATCGACCGGTGGATGCAGTCCGGCGGCATGGTGCGGGGGCTCCCCCTCTGGCTCCCGCGGGCCGCCCTGGCCCTGGTGCTGCTGCTGACCCTCACCTTCAGCCTCATGCTCCTGTTCCGCTACCGGGTGCGCCGGGCCACGGCGGAGGTGCGCGCGCTGAACGCGGAGCTGGAGAAGGAGCTGGTGGAGCGCCGCCGGCGGGAGGACGTGATCCTGAACGTGGCCAGCGGAGTCTCCGCCGTGACCGGGGACACCTTCTTCCAGGAGCTCACGCGCTACCTGGCCCAGGCGGCCCACGCCGACGCGGCGCTGATCGGCGAAGGCTTCCTGAAGGATGGCGCGGAGTGGGTCCGCACCCTGGCCGTGTCCCTCGATGGACAGGCGATCCCCGGCTTCGAGTACCCCCTGGCCGGGACCCCCTGCACCAAGGTCTACAAGGGCGAGCCCTGCACGTATCGCGAAGGGGTCCAGCAGCTGTTCCCGGGCTTCGACCTGCTCCGGCAGCTGGGCGCGTCGGCCTACGTGGGCTGCCCCCTCCTGGACGCCTCGGGCCGCACCCGGGGCATGCTGGCCGTCCTGAAGCGCCAGCCGGAGGACCACCCGGAGGAGACCGCCTCCCTGCTGCGCATCTTCTCGAGCCGCGCCACGGCGGAGCTGGAGCGCCGCGCGGCGGAGCGGGAGCGGCAGCTCATGGAACAGCAGATGCAGCACGTGCAGAAGCTGGAGAGCCTGGGCCTGCTGGCGGGGGGCATCGCCCACGACTTCAACAACCTGCTGACGGCCATGCTGGGCCACCTGAACCTCGCCCAGTCGCGCCTCAGCCCCGAATCGCCGGCCCATCCCTCGCTGGGCAACCTGGAGCGGATCATCCACCGCACCGCGGAACTGACCCGGCAGATGCTCGCCTACTCGGGGAAGGGGCGCTTCCTGGTGCAGAACCGCGACCTGAACCAGGTCATCCGGGAGATGGTCCACCTCCTGGAGGTCTCCATCTCCAAGAAGGTCGCCCTCCGGCTCGGCCTGGCCGGGGCCCCGGTACCCATCCAGGCCGATGCGGCGCAGATCCAGCAGGTGCTCATGAACCTGGTGACCAATGCGGCGGACGCCATCGGCGACCAGGAGGGCACCATCCGGATCACCACGGCGGTGACGGCCCTGGACCGGGCCTACCTCGACCAGGTATTCCAGGGCCAGGAACTGAGGCCTGGCACCTACGCCGTCATGGAGGTGCAGGACTCGGGCTGCGGCATGAGCCCCGAGGTGCTGTCCCGCATCTTCGATCCCTTCTTCACCACCAAGGCCACGGGCCACGGACTTGGGCTTTCGGCCACCCTCGGCATCCTCCGCGGCCACCATGCGGGCCTGCGGATCTACAGCGAGCCGGGCCGGGGCAGCACGTTCAAGGTGCTCTTCCCGGTCGCCGACGGGGTCGCCGACGAGGAGGGCCCCGAAGCAGCGGCCCCGGTCACCCTCGCCGGGCTTCGCGTGCTCCTGGTGGACGATGAGGTGATGCTGCGGGAATCCACCTCCGAGGCCCTGCAGTCCCTGGGCGTGGCAGTCGTCCTGGCGGCGGATGGGCAGGAGGCCGTGGACCTGGTCATCCAGCAGGGGCCATCCCTGGATCTGGTCTTCATGGACCTGACCATGCCCCGCATGGATGGGCGGGAGGCCTTCCAGCAGATCCGCCGGCTCTGCCCCGGGGTGCCCGTGGTGCTCACCAGCGGCTACAACGAGCAGGAGTCCATCCAGGACTTCATCGGCCGCGGCCTCGCCGGATTCCTCCAGAAGCCCTACACCCTCAAGGCCCTGGGCGAGACCCTCCAGCGCTGCGCCCGGCGCAGGCCGGCGGATTCGCCAGGTGGCCCACTGGCCCCCTGATCAATCCGGGCATGGCGTTGTCACCTGCCCTTGACAGCGGAGTCCCCCGCTTTCTGGAAGGATGGAGCAGGAGGCGCGCCATGCAGCACCAGAAGGTCATCGCCCTGGTCGCCCACGATCACCGGAAGAAGGACCTCATCGAGTGGGTCTCCTGGAACCACGCGCTCCTGGCGGAGCATCGCCTCGTCTGCACAGGCACCACCGGCCGGCTGGTGGAGGAGGCCCTGGCGCGGAAGGCGGCCGAGGCGGAGGGCACCTTCCCCGTACCCCCCATCCAGAAGCTCAAGTCGGGCCCCCTGGGCGGGGACCAGCAGCTGGGCGCCCTCATCGCCGAGGGGAAGGTCGACGTGGTCATCTTCTTCTGGGACCCCATGCAGCCGCAGGCCCACGATGTGGACGTGAAGGCCCTCCTGCGGCTGGCGGTGGTCTACAACATCCCCATGGCCTGCTCCCGCAGCACCGCCGACTTCCTCATCTCCTCGCCCCTCATGACCCGCCCCTACGCGCCCGCCGCGACGGACTACTCGGCCTACATCGGCCGGCAGGTGGACTGACCACCTGCGCCCGGCGGCTTCCGTGACCAGGACGGGTGTCCGTCCGTCGGGATGGATTTTTTGGCGGGACACCCCCAGCCATTTCAGGCCGTGTCCTTGGCCCTGCCGGTTTGCCCGAGCCTCCCGGCAAGCTGGGATTTGGCGACTTCAGCTTCCCAGATTTCGGGTGAACAACCTGATTGGCACTTACACCTAGTCATCCGTCCGCAGCCGATAACCCACCCCCGGCTCGGTCTGGAGGTATCTGGGACGCGAGGGCTCCGCTTCCAGCTTGTGCCGCAGTTGGGTCATGTAGACCCGCAGGTAGAGCGGCTGGGCGCCGGCGGCCCCGCCCCAGACCTCCTTCAGCAGCTGGCGGTGGGTGACCACCTTCCCGGCGTGGCGGATGAGGGTGGTGAAGAGGCTGTATTCCAGGGGCGTGAGGTGGACTTCCTTCCCGTCCATCAGCACCTGGCGCTTGGCCAGATCCACGCGCCAGCGGTCCAGGACGAACACCGGCTCCTGCTGGGCTTCCGGGCCCGCGTGGCGCAGGGCCACGCGGACGCGGGCCAGCAGCTCGCGGGTGCCGAAGGGCTTGGTGAGGTAGTCGTCGGCGCCGGCGTCCAGGGCGCCCACCTTGTCCGTTTCCTGCCCCCGGGCCGAGATCACGATCACGGGCGTGCGACTCCATTCCCTCAGCCGGACCACCAGGTCGAGGCCATCCATGTCCGGCAGGCCCAGGTCCAGCAGGATCGCCTCGGGCCGGTGCTGGACGGCCAGGGCCAAGCCCTCCTGGCCGGTACCCGCCTCCAGGTAGCGGTAGCCGCTGCCCTCCAGCGCCACCCGGAGGAAGCGGCGCATCTGCGGCTCGTCCTCCACCAGCAGGATGAGGGCTCCGGCTCCGGTCATGGGGCTTCCTCCGGCATCACGGGCGGCGTCCCCAGGGGCAGGGTCACCAGGAACTGGGCGCCGCCCTGGGGGTGGTTCACGGCCTGGATGCGCCCGTGGTGGGCCGTCACGATGCCCTTGCAGATGGCGAGGCCCAGCCCGGCCCCGGGCCGGTTCGAGGCGGCCTGCCCGCGGGCCAGCTTCTCGAAGATGCGCTCCTCCTCCCCGGCGGGGATGCCTGGGCCCTGGTCGGCGATGGAGAGGGTGAGCGACTTCCCGGCGGCCCAGGCCTTGATGTCCACGGGCGTGTCCGGCGGCGAGTATTTCAGGGCGTTGTCGAGGAGGTTCAGCAGCAGCTGCTCCATGAGCACGCCATCCATGGCCGCGAGCGGCAGGTCCTCGGGCAGGGCCACGCGCACCCGGTGGGCCTCGGACGCCAGCTCCCGGCGGTTGAGGGCGGCGCCCACCACCTCCTCCAGGGGCATCCACTCGGTGTGCAGGTCCAGGGCCCCGGATTCCAGGCGGGTGATGTCCAGCAGGTTGCTGACCAGGCGGTGGAGCCGCTGGGCCTCGTCCTGGGCGGACTGGAGCAGCTCCCGCCGGGCGGGTTCGGGAAGGTCCGGCGTCTCCAGGGCCGTGCTGACGGCCCCGGTGATGACGCCCAATGGCGTGCGCAGGTCATGGGAGACGGAGCTGAGCAGCGCGTTGCGGAGCCGCTCCTCGTCCGCCCGCCGCTTGTCCACGGCGCCCTGCTCGGCCAGGAGGGCCCGCTCCAGGGCCAGGGCCGTCTGCGTGGCGAAGGCCTCGAGCAGCTGGCGCTGGTCCGGCTCGGCCCAGCGGGGGGCGCCCTCGGGGAGCAGGCCCAGGACGCCGATGGCACCGGCGGCTCCCTTGAGGGGCAGGTAGGTGGCGCGGGCGCCGGGCAGGGTGAGGGTGCCGAGACCCGCGGGTTCCGCATGGTCAAAGACCCACTGGGCCACGCCCAGTTCCTGGTCGTTGAGGGGGAAGGCCAGGGGGTGGGCGGGCGCCTGCAATCGCCCATGCTCGTCGGGCCGCAGCAGTACGCCCTGGCTCTGGAACTGGGTGGCCACGTTCTGGAGGGCGGAAGCCACCAGGGCCGCGGACCCCGAACTGCGGGCCAGCTCCTGGCCCAGGCGGTAGAGGGCGTGGGTGCGCTGCTCCCGACCGCGCGCCAGGCGGGCCTGGGCGCGGATGCGCTCCGTGAGGTTGCCGATGACCACGCCGATCAGCAGCATCACGGCGAAGGTGCCCACGTGGCGGAAATCGGTGACGGCGAAGGTGTAGTAGGGGGGCACGAAGAGGAAGTTCAGGGCCGCCACGCTGAGCACGGAGGCCAGCAGGGAGGGGCCTCGGCCGAAGCGCGTGGCCACGATCAGGATGCCCAGGAGGTAGACCATGACGATGTCCGCCAGCTCGGTCTTGCGGAAGATGAGGCTCGCGAGGGTGCTGGCCAGGACCACGGTCAGGGCGCTCAGCAGGTAGTTGCGCAGGGGGCTCGTGATGGTGCGCCGGATGAGGGGGGTGGCCGGTTCGCGGCCCGGTTCGCCGCTGATGACGTAGACATCAATGGTGCCGCTGTCGCGGATGAGCTCGTCCACCGTGGAGCCCATCACCAGCTCCACCCAGCGGGACCGGGAGGGCTTCCCCACCACGAGCTTGGTGATGTTCCGGTCCCGGGCGAAGGTCAGGATGTCCTCCACCAGGGCGCCGGCCCCTTCGATGACGGCCGTCTCGCCGCCCAGCTTCTCGGCCAGGCGCAGGTTGGCCTCCAGGCGCACGCGGTCCTCGTCCGTGAAGCGGAGGTGCTGGCGGGATTCCACGTAGAGGGCCAGCCAGGGCGCCCCAAGGGCCCCGGCCATGCGGCGGGTGCCGCGGATGAGGCGCTCCGACAGCTCACCCGGGCCCACGCACACGAGCAGGCGGTCACCGGCGGCCCAGGTCTTGCGGATGCCCTCGGAGGCCATGTAGCGGCGCATCTGCGCGTCCACGCTCTCGGCCGTGTGGCGCAGGGCGAGCTCGCGCAGGGCCAGGAGGTTGCCCTTGCGGAAGAAGTGGTCCTGGGCGTGGCGGGCCTGGTCCGGCAGGTAGACCTTGCCCTCCTTCAGGCGGAGCAGCAGGTCGTCGGGCGGCAGGTCCACGAGCTCCACCTCGTCGGCCCGCTCCAGCACGGTGTCGGGCACGTTCTCCCGGACGATCACGCCCGTGATCTGGGCCACCACATCCTTCAGGCTCTCCAGGTGCTGCACGTTCAGGGTGGTGTAGACGTCGATGCCCGCATCCAGCAGCTCCAGCACGTCCTGCCAGCGCTTGGCGTGCCGGGACCCCAGCACGTTCGAGTGGGCCAGCTCGTCCATGAGGATCAGCCCGGGCCGCCGCTGCAGGGCCGCGTCGAGGTCGAACTCCGGCAGAAACTGGCCCGCGTAGGCCAGCTCCCGGCGGGGCAGCACCTCCAGCCCTTCGATGAGGGCGGCCGTCTCGCTGCGGCCGTGGGTCTCCACCACGCCGATGACCACGTCGAGGCCCTCGGTGCGGCGCTCCTGGGCCTCGGACAGCATGGCGTAGGTCTTGCCGACGCCGGGCGCCGCACCGAAGAAGACCTTGAGCTTGGCACGCCGGGCGCGGGCCTCCTCCTCCTGCACCCGACGGAGCAATGGGTCAGGGTCCGGCCTTCGCGGTTCGCGCACCCGCCAAGCCTAGCGCAGGCCGGACCGATCAGCGGCCGCCTTGAGCGTTTCCTGAATTCCTAACGCCTTCTTAACACCCATCCGGGCCATGCTCCTGGATCGCCGATCGTGGGGACGTCGCCACCGTACGAGCCTGTCCCGCCCAGGCGGTCATCCACCTCAGGAACTTGCAGCCATGCCCAACTTCAGAGCCCTTCTCCTGGGGCGCCGACTCTCCACTGAGGAGAGCCACGAGACCAGGATCAGCAATCCCATCGCTCTGGCGGTGTTCAGCTCGGATGCGCTGTCCTCCGTGGCCTACGGCACCCAGGAGATCATGGTCCCCCTCACCGCGGCCATCTCCATCTACGGGGCGGGGGTGCTGGGCTGGTCCTGGTGGGTGGCCCTTGGCATCGTGGCCCTGCTCCTGATCCTGACCGTGAGCTACCGCCAGACCATCCACGCCTACCCCAGCGGCGGCGGCGCTTACCTGGTGGCCAAGGACAACCTGGGAGAGCTGGCGGCCCAGACGGCGGGCGCCTCGCTGCTGACGGACTACATCCTCACCGTGGCCGTCTCCGTGTCGGCCGGTGTCTCGGCCATCATCTCCGCCTTCCCCGGGCTGGAGGCGCACCGCATCCTCCTCGCCGAAGGCATCATCGCCTTCATCGCCATGATGAATTTGCGAGGCGTGAAGGAAAGCGGGTTCATCTTCTCCCTGCCGACCTACGGGTTCGTGCTCTGCATCCTGGGCCTGCTGGCCAAGGGGTTCTGGAACGCGGCCACGGGGCAGGAGGTGGCCGTGGCCCCGGCGGCCGCCGTGCAGCTCGAAGGCACCTCCCGGCTGGCGGCCGTCTGGCTGCTGGCCCGGGCCTACAGCGCCGGCTGCACGGCCCTGACGGGGGTGGAGGCCATCAGCAACGGCGTCACGGTCTTCAAGGAGCCCGTCTCCCACAACGCTTCCAAGACCATGACCTGGATGGTGGTGGTCCTGGGGACCATGTTCCTGGGCATCACCTACCTGGCCAACCACCATGGCCTGACCTACCACCCGGACTCGCCCGAGACCCTGCTGTCCCAGCTGACCCGCACCATCCTGGGTGGCGCGGAGCGCGGCCTGCCGAGGCTGGCCTATCTCACCACCATGGGGTTCACCATGGCCATCCTGGCTCTGGCGGCCAACACCGCCTACGCGGACTTCCCGCGGCTGGCGGCGCTCCAGGCCCGGGATGGCTACCTGCCCCGCCAGTTCTCCAGTCAGGGGGACCGGCTGGTCTTCTCCAACGGGATCTTCATCCTCTCCCTGGCGGCCGGCTTCCTGGTCCTGCTCTTCGGAGGAAAGGAGGACCATCTCCTGCCCCTCTACGCCGTGGGGGTGTTCCTGGGTTTCACCATCAGCCAGACCGGGATGGTGCTGCGCTGGCGCCGCCTCAAGGGCAAGGCCTGGCAGCTGAAGTCCCTGATCAACGGGCTCGGCGCCGTGACCACGCTCGTCGTGATGCTGGTGATCGCCGTGACCCGGTTCACACACGGTGCCTGGGTCGTCCTCGTCCTCATCCCCCTCA
>Ga0268298_10006518_pt1 | contig 10574 bp, 6 predicted proteins | sample WWTPWeurt_MetaG_FD_194462 | JGI IMG/M metagenome (GOLD analysis project Ga0268298, IMG submission 194462) | Activated sludge microbial communities from WWTP in Nijmegen, Gelderland, Netherland - WWTP Weurt | ecosystem: Engineered > WWTP > Aerobic digester > Activated sludge | place: Netherlands... | reverse complement strand
GGCGAATCGATGCGAAAGAAGGCCACGGCATGAGGCCGCGCGTGCTGTACGGCTTACCCACAGCCGGCCGCCCGCCAGCGTGTGAGGCGCGCTGGCGGCCGCCTGTGGATAAGCCTATGCCATGCCCCGAAATGACCGTGATCGTGACCGACGCGGTTAAACTCTGAACACCACGCTGGCGCGCACAGAGCACCGGTCACGTTCGTCGGTATGAGCGGTCACGATCGTCGGATTGCGCACAGATAGTCCGGGCTCGGCCGCCAGCAGCCGAAACATCTCCGTCGTCAACATGCGCGCCGATTCCGTTTCCACCGCCCAGTGCGTGACCAGCAACGCCCTGGCGCCGGCGTAGAAGAACGCTCGACCCAGCCCGGAAATGGACTCGCCCGACTGTCGCCCGGCTGCCGCGGTGTTGCAGGCCAAGAGCACCACCCAGTCGGCGTCGAGCCTGAGGCCGAGCACCTCCTCCATCGTCAGCATGCCATCCTCGCCATCGCCCGCGAGCGCTGGGTTGGACAGGGCCAGGGCCGGCTGGAAGAGACCCGGCATCTGCCCCCTCATCAGGCCATGCGTGGCGAACATGACCACCCGATAGCGGGTGAGATCCGTCCGTTTCACCGTCCCCTCGCTCGCACGCTGCCCGAGGAAGACATCCCGCGTCGGGTCAGCGGCCAGCACGCCGGCAATCTCCTCGATCTCCGCTCCCGTGTCGGGCAGTTGCGGCAGCAGGCGGAAGTCGATCGCCGGCGCGAACGCCGGCGTCTCACCAGGACGCAGCGAATGACTTGGCGGGGTAGCGAGGAGATGTCGCCGCTGCGACCCCGCGCCCGCTGGGAGGCCTTCGCGCCCGGCGGCCGCCGAGAACACCGGATCGCCGAAACCGATGAACGCGCGCGCTGCGGCGGGCCCGTGGCGACGACTGCGCAGTCCCTGCAGCGCCATCACCGCCGGCAGGCGGGAAATCGCCACCTCCTTGATCAGCCACGGCGCCATGGCCATCCAGTCTCCATTGCCCGCAGCGCGTGCGGCGTGGAACGGGGCGGTGGTCAACACGGCAAGCGGCAGCTGATCGAGGGCGCCGTGAGGAACGACGATCAGCTCACGGGCGCCCTTCCAAGCGCGCTCGACCGGCGCCAGGAGGCCGGCGTAGAGCTGGTGGCCGACATCGAACGGGAAGTCGGGCGGGCCGCCCGCCGCTTCCACATCGGGATCCAGCGACGCCCTGAGCGCCTGCACGCTGCGCGCTAGTTGCCCTGCCGCAAGTGGCACCACGGCGAAAGCAGGCGCCCCCTGCGCCGGCAGGGCCCAGACGATGCTGCGGTCGGCGCCAACATGGACCGAGATCAAGGCTTCGCCGGGCCGCAGCAGCGCCTGGATGGCGGCCATGCCGACGGGGCTCGGGTCCAGCAGCGCAGCATAGTCGGGAAAGCGTTCCTCAAGCGCGGCCAGCGCAAGCGCATGCTCGGCGCGCAGTCTTGCCAGATCGGCACGCATGTCCGCGATGCTGGCTTCCTGTTCGGGAATGGGTCCGGCTGCCAGCAGGGTGTCGAGTGACTGAGACAGGGCCCCGATCTCGCGCTGCAGGTCCTGCTCGCTGCGCGCGAGGTCGGCGAGCGCAGGATCGCCAGGGTGCAGGCGCGACGTCGCCGCCGCGAGCGCGCGCTGCACGGAACTACCCCGCGCGAGATCGGCCATGCGAAAGGCTTCGTCCATGTCCTCGGCAGCCGCGACCGACCACGTTCCGGGCGCCGCCCCCCGCAAGGCATCCGACAACACCGCGATGTAGCCTTCCAGCAGCCAGTTCAGCCTTGCGCTGCGCGACACCCCGGCCTCGTTCGAGCTCCGGTCGCCCTTCATGATGTCGAGCAAGCGCGGCATCGCGATCTTCAGCTCCGCCAGCGCTTCGTCACGGCGCCCGTTGTCGGCCAGCGCCAATCCGCGAAATGCCCGGCTTTCCCACAGGAATAGCGAGCTCTCGTCGAACAGCTTGCGTTGCGCGGCGACGATCCGGTCGAGCAGGTTCAGCGCCTCGTCCTTCCGCCCCAGTCGCAGCAGGGTGTATGCGTAGTCCACGGACAGGATCCCCCTGTTGCCGCGCGCCTCGCCAGCCCGCCGCAGCGCCTCCTCGCGGACCCTGTGCCACACCAAGGCTTGGTCCCAGCGGCCCAGCAGCATCTCGACCTCGGCAAGCTGCGCACGCAAGCCAGCCGCGCGCAGCGAGGTATCCCCCGCGCCAGCGGCCTGCATCGACTCCAGCGCCTGCAGTAGGATGCGGCGCGCGTCGTCGGTGCGGCCCTGCTCGAGCGCGAGACGCCCGAACGCGCCCGCGATGCGCGCATTGATCGCAGGGCGCTGGGCACGCTCCGCAAAGCGCGTGATGGCCGCGGGCTCCTCGTCCGCGACGGCGCCTGCGGCCGCGAGCTGCCCAGTGGCAATGTGGACGTTCATCAGGCCGGCCGTGCAGTCGATCAGGTAAAAGAGCCCGCCGTCGTCATCCGTGGTGTCCTGCAGGACCGCGCGCGCGGAGCTCAGACAGCGCGTCCACTCCTGCTCCGCTTGCGCCAGGTGTCCGCGGGAGGCGTGCAGGTAGGCCCGCGCCCACGCCGAACGCGCTTCGACGAGCATGGCGACCTGCTGCCACTTCGCCGATGATCGCAATTTCCGCTCGAGGCGCCCGAGGCGCTCGAGCTCGGAATCGGCCATGACCTTCTGGCGCAAGCTCGCGCGCAGCGAAACCAACCGCGCTAACACGGCATGTTCCTGAAGTGGAGCGCGCGCGAGCTTCAGGGCTCGCTCGGACAGTTCGGCAGCACGCGCAAGATTACCGAGATCGGCATGATGCTGGCCGAGCATCTGATACAGCGTGTAGCTCGCCGGATCTTCCGGCCCGACCACTTCCAGCCCCCGTTCCAGAATTTCCCGCTCCTGCAAGCTCTTGCCCGCCCCGCGTGCGCTCAGTGCCTGCTCCATGATGTTGCGGACGGCGTCCGCCGACCCCGCCTGCGCCGCCGAAAGCAACGAAAGGGACGCGGCTACGCACAGCAGAAACACGCCCCCACGCAGACCCACGCGCACCATGTCGCCTCCTGGCACAAGCCGGAGAAGTCACATCATTCAGTCTAGTTCGGAGATTGCCGATCTGTGAGAGGCTTACCTGATAACTCGTATTATCAGGTAAGGATTTTTCGCCTAAGATCCAGGAAAAGGCCGTTCTTGGGGGATCCATGGCGCAGAACACGACCGTCGCGCGGGTACTGCCGCGCTACACGCGCGCGGACTTTGCGGCGCTGCGCGCGTGGTTGAACAAGCTGCCGCTCGCGCGCATCGCCGCGCTCTACTACACCGAGGACGACCTCGAGCTGCTTGGCTGCGCCACGCCGGGCGCGCTCGAGGCGCGGCTCGAGCTGATGCGCGATCACCTCATCGCGCGCGCCAGTCTCGCGAATCCGCGGCTCGCGGAGGGGCTACGCGAGGCGCGGCGCTCGGCGCGCTGGAGCGCGGTGGCGATGGGCTATCTGTTTCAGGCGGCCGAGTTCGCGTCGCGCGAGCCGCAACCCACCGATGCGCTCACCGCGTGGTTGAAGCCGCGCATCAGTCGGCATCTGGCGCACGAGGGCGTGCGCGCGGTGATCGATCTCAAGCACCTGATCGAAGTGCGCGGCCCCGGCTGGTGGCGGCCAATCCGGCGCCTCGGTGCGGGCAAGGCGGCCGCGCTCGAGCGCTGGCTGCGCCAGCATGAAACGAGCCTCGGCGCGCTGGCAATGCCCGTGGCGCCCCCGCGCACGCAGGCGCCCATCGTGCTGCGCCCGGGGCAGCCGATCCTCGTGCCGCTCGAGCGCATGGCGCTCGCGCACGAATTCGACGGTCGCCACGGGGTAAATCGGGCCGCCGCCCTGAGTCTCATCGCAGCGGGCAATGACCTGGAGGCGGTCCAGGCGTTCCTGGTGAAATACCGCGGGCAGGCAAAAACGCAGCGCGCCTACCAGAAAGAGCTCGAGCGCTTTTTGCTGTGGTGCCTCTACGCCCGGCGTAAGCCACTCTCGAGCGTGCTGGTGGACGATTGCGAAGCCTACAAGGCCTTTCTTGCCGCGCCCGATCCCGCCTGGTGCGGCAAGAAGGCCGGCCGCCACACCGTATACTGGCGGCCCTTCAGCGGGGCGCTGTCGGCGGGCTCACAGCGCTATGCGATCACCGTGCTGAAGACGTTTTTCAGCTGGCTCGTCGATGTACGTTACCTCGGGGGCAATCCGTGGGTGGCGGTCGGCGCGCCGATCGTGGAGGAGCGGCCGGTGGCGCTGCAGCTGGACAAGGCGCTGCCCGAGGCGCTGTGGTCGCGCTGCGCGCGCGAGGGCGGGCTGCTCGATCAGGCCTGCGAGCTCGCCCCCGACGAGGATGCGCGGCGCCAGGCACGGCTCGTGCGCGCGGCACTGCTCCTCATCGGCCACGCCGGGATCCGGCGCGAGGAAGCGGCGCGCGCGCGCCGCGGCCACCTGAAGCCCCTGCCGGGTCACGCCGCTGCGCTGTGGGAGCTCGAGGTGCTGGGTAAGCGCAAGAAATGGCGCACCGTCTTCCTGCCCGCGCGGGCCGTTGCCGCGATCGCGGCGCACTGGGCCGATCGGGACGAGGATTTTACCGTCACCGATCACGAAGGCGCGTTGCTCTCGCCGCTCATCATCCCCTCGACCCCGGCGGCCCGGGACAAGCACCTCGACGCGCTCGATGCGCCCGGCGCCGGGTTCTCGGTCGATGGCCTGTATCGCTGCCTGAAGACGGGTCTGGCGCGGATCGCTGCTGATCAGCGGCTCGCGCTCGAGGACACGGAGCGCGCGCTTCTGAAGCGCGCCGGCCTGCACGCCTTTCGCCACACCTTCGGCACCATCGCCGCCGCTCACGCCTTACCGCTCGATGTGCTGCAACGCGTCATGGGGCATGCGAGCCTGCAGACCACCTCGATCTATGTCCAGGCCGAGCGCCGGCGCAGCATTGAGGAGATGGGTAAGTTTTTCGGCGGCTGATCGAACCCCGCTGGGGCGCCGGTGCGCCTGGTCCACACCCGCGGTTGCGTCAGCCCGCGCGGGCTGCCCTGCTGTCCCTGCGGGCACCCCTCAGTTTCCGGCTTCGTCGACCGGGGGTTTTCCCAGCGCAGCCCCCACCGACGCCCCACCGCGTGGAAAGAATGCCCGAAGATCGGCCACCCCCTCGCGCAACAGGGCCACATACGCCACCTTCAGGAACTCGAGATTGAGATACGGCACCGGCACCGGCACCCCGGGAATCAGCTCGCAGAGCAAGGCATCCACATCGAGGTTGAACTGAATGCGGCACGCGAACGGCCGGTGCGCATAGATGCTGCACTGACCGTTGCTGAGAAAAACGCACGGCTGATGGTAGCCGTAGTCAGCGTCCACCTTGCCCGCCACCAGCGGCGGGGAGGCCATCGGCCGGCCGGTCCGCTCGGCAATGAGGCGGGCCTCCGCGGGGGCGATCGCCACCGGCGTGTGGCAGCAATGTGCGCAACCTCGCCGGCAGGCGGCAAACCGCGCAGCGCGTACGCCCACTTCGTCGGCGATCGTCCACAGGGCCAGAAGGCCTGCGCGCCGCTTCATCTTGCCCGCGAGGATCCGCTGCACCGTGGTCTCGATACGCTCCCGGAGCGCTTTGCCCAGCGTCGCGTTGAATGCCTCGACCTGGCGCTGTGCGGTCGCGCCGGCCACTTCCAGCCGCAATCGGACGACGTGGGGTAGCCGCGCCAGTCCGTCGGCGGCGCACAGCACGGGGTTCGGCGTCTCAAGCGGCGGCGTCATGACCGACAGCCTAGCGCACGATCGCGCGCCAAAGGCGCCGACGGTTTCCGCACGGTCCGCCCGATCGGAGTCCAGCCATTCGAGAGCACCCTGAAACTGCGCCCGCATGCCGGGCTCGACGATCACCCGACCCGATCGCACAGGCAGCGGGGCCGGCTCGCCATGGAACGAAGCGCGCCGAGCGGCCGCCGCAAACGTCTTCGCCCTTGACGCGCACCCGACGCCCCGAACGCTGGCGCCTCGCCGCACTCATGCTGCACCCACCCGCATCGGAACGAGCCGTCCGTCGTCGATGGCGTTCAGAAACGCGACATCGATCGGCCGGAAGCCGCGGCGGTCCGGTCCGATCTGCTCAACTAAGCCGTTCGGCCGCACGAAGACCTGGATCCGGTTGTCCCGGGTGCGGAACGCACGACCCTCGAGTTCAACGGCCTTGCGGGCGACGCGCGCCCTATCGGCGTCAGCCTGGTGCGCCTGCGCCTCATGCTGAACGACGGCCCGGTAGTCCTTGTCCTGCAAGACGAGTTTTCGGAGGTAGGCGAAGAGCCCCCGATCGGTGAGTCCTTCGAGGTACTTGCGCGAGGCTTGCACGACGTCGGAGAGGCGTTGCTTGCGACTACTGGCAAGCTTCATCAGCGAAAGCACTCCAGTGGGTTTGAGGTCGTTGCTGACGACCAGCCAGGCAAGCTCGGCGGGTAGCGCGCAGCCTTCGATCTTGACGAAAGGCGCCGGCCTCGCCGGTTGATTTTCTTTAGATTGTTCTCGGTGGGTTGATTTAGAGGCGTCAGCCCGGACGGGTGGTTCTGCCGGGGGCCTGTGGATAACCAGGTTGGAGTCCGTCGCTTGCGCCAGGGTGGGTTGGCCAGTGAGGGTGAGAGCCTCGAGCAGACGCTCGGTCGGCGTGATGGGCGACGAGGAGCCTTTCAGGCCTTTGCGGGCGATTTGCTCGCGCTCGATCAATCCGCGCGCTTCCAGCCATTTCACGACGCGGCCAACGGTTTCGACCGATTTGCCCGATTCCCGGGCCAAGGTGGCGCGCGAGGCGTAAATGGGGGATTTCAGGCACGCGAGGCGGATTTTCTTGACCAGGCGCACGAGCACGCGCAGGTAACCGTCCGGAAGGTCCTGGAAGACGGCTGCTTCATCGATCGCGGCGCAGGCGCGCGCGATCGCCGAGGGGTAGGCAATGGCGGACATTCAAAACCTCAAGGCAAACAGAATCCTTGACGTTTCAGGCCGGTTTGGTAGCATTGCCTCGTTGATGGAGGTTTTTACCGGTTGGCGCCGGTTGCTACCAGATCGATCCGAAACACCAGTTTCAGATAAACCCCGTTGAGTTGGCGCTCAGCGGGGTTTTTCTTTGGCAGGAAGGGTTTGGGGCTGGATCAGATCATCGTGGCCTCCTTGGCTGGATCCCATGGCGCAAAATCGGACGCCCAGATGTGCGAAACCCCGCGCGAGGCGGGGTTTCTAGGGGGTTGGTCGGTTGCTCGGAGGCGGTGCTTGTTTATACGTATAAACAGCCGCAACAGATTCTGGCTTCGGGGTCTGAGGCTACTCGAGGATGGGGTGTGGGGCCGTGGCTGTTCAGCAACGAACTTAGACTGTTTATACGTATAAACAGCCTTGCAGGCGCGGGTGGCCTTGGATGTGTTTATACGTATAAACAGTTGGCAATGGGGTCGCATTCCCACGCAGTCAGGGCCGATGGGTGAAACAGACGGTTGTGCGCTCGATCGCGCGAAGTGCTTGATGTTCATCTGAATAGACGGCTACTTGGTCTCACTCGTGGGTCTTGTTGTCGTCGGGTGCTGTACTGGTTTCGGGTGAGTCGTCTTCGTTGACCTCCTCGGCGACAGTTGCGAGAAGTTGTTCGAGTGCCGTAGCGAACTTGGCTCGCTTTGCTGGCTCCACACTGATATTGACTTCAAAGAAGTCGCCGCGCTGCTTGTAGTATCCGTTCTTGTAGCGAACTTGCTTTGACGCAGTCGGTTGCTTGTGCGTCCTTGGTTCGAGCAGTCCTTGTGCTTGATTCACCAGCCAGGCGTAAGTGTGGTTCTCTTCTAAGAACTTCACTGCGAGACGGACGGCGTGACGAAGGCCTACTTTTTCGCTGACCTTGCATAGCTGGTAGGCAGCGTTCGCTCCGAAGCGCGTCGGAGCTCCCCTTACGATCTCAATAACGTCGGGCGGCAACTTCGCGAATGCACGGTAGAAAGTCATCTGGGAGCGCGAGACGCCGGCTTTTCGGGCCACATCAGCGGCTAGCTCGCCAGCCGTGATTAGCTTGTCGTAGAACATCGCGCGATCAAGATCACAGTGTTGTTCGCGTTCCTCGTTCTGCTGATAGCCGAACCAAGCCGACTGTTCCAGTGTGAGGTCGTCATGAATTTCAGCGAGGAGTTGGTCGAGAACTTTATGTTCGAGGCAGGCCTGAACGCGTGTCCAGCCGTCCGCGATGATGTATCGGCCAGCGCTATCGGGATTAGGGATGACATGAATCGGATCATGTTGCCCTTGTGTGCGCAGTGCCTCCGCGCGATCTCGGATCATTTCGGGCGTATACACCTCTCGTGGCGCGAGGGGGTTCGGATCGATCAATTGTGCATCGATCATGAACAGCTTTCTGCCGGTTCCATTTAGTTGGACAGGAAGTGCTCGCGGCGGCCCGGAGTATTCGATCTTGTCGGGAAGCGTGACTTGATTGACCGGCTCCTCGGGGAGGATCGGATCATGCGAGATGACGGAAAAGTCCTCGGGCTCAGCGTGCGGTGATGTTGATGGCACCACCGCGCCTGACTTGATGAGTCCGGAGATCTTGTACGGTGCGCGCTTGGCCATCGTCATCGTTCCCCACCAACTTTCGGCAACCCGGGTTGAGTGATACCGAAACTGAGGATGAGGCTCTTCGCGACATCGATGATAGCGGTTGCTCCCGTTGAACCCGGGTCGGACTCCACAAGCGGGATTGCTTCACGTGTTTGCGGATTCATCTGGCGGGAGAAGCCGCTGAATGTCGGAACAATCGAATCGTTCAACATCGTTCCGTACTTGCTGTATAGGAAGCCCATCGATTCGCGTACATGCTTGAGTTGAGGGTGATACTTGTTGATCACGACCTCAAGTCCTATCTTTGCGCCCGTCATTGCCTCGATCTCGGCCAGGTTCGAGGACAGCGAGTCAAGCGCACGAAGGCAACTGCCTTCAGGCTCAACGACCGTGAGGACTTTCCCCGACTCCTTCGCTGCGTAGGAAAAGGCAAGGCCGATTGGGGTCGTCCCGGGCGCCGTGTCAACGATGACAACATCATAGTTAACAGAGAGGAAAGCGCTGTTGCGCTTCAGGAATAGAAGCGCTCGCTCATGGCTTGCCATGGCCGTTACGAGTGATGCGTCAGCCTCAGCAAGCGTGATGTCGGAAGGAATGACGTCGAGGAAACCGCCCTCGTAAACGTGAACGATTGCCTCCGGGAGGTCGGCATCTGGCTCCGCAGACTTCTTTACCAGGAAGTGCCCGATATGCTTGATTGAGGTGTCAAATGCGGATTCAACACCAAGCAGGTTTGATGCCGTCGCTTGCGGATCCGCATCGATGACGAGAACCCGGTAACCCATCAGCGCCAGTGCCACGGCGACATTGACGGAAACGGACGTCTTGCCGACCCCTCCCTTTGTCATTCGAGTCATGATGACGGGGGGAGTGGTGGAAGTTCCTGCTTTGCTCTTCGGTTTCGGCACGTTAGCCGGATCGATGCCGGCGAAGCGATAGCGCGCAGCACGGAGGTCGGCCGGTGTGTACCGCATGTGATGTTGTCCGGGAGGTTTCTCGCGGCCGACTAAGTCTTGCAGACGCTTTGCGGAGACATCGAGCCCTGAGAGCATCGTTGCGACGGACGTCTTGAAATCGACCTTGCGCGCCATGGAATACCGGATCAGAGCTTGAGAATGGTTGCAAGATTACGCTCAGGATGAATAGTTGGCAAGTTTTTATGGGTCTGGACGAAAAAAAGTCACTTCGTAAGCTGCCTTACTTTCTCAAGTAGGTTGTGTCGCTTGTGGAGCTGTCCTTAGGCACCCCTCATGCGCTCACCGCCGGAGCCGTTCGAACCTGGCCGGATTGGTCGCTGTGTAGGGCGGCTGTGCTGGATGTAGCGGTCGGTGCCCCAGGTAGTCTTAGATAAGGCGGGGTCGGCATCCTAGTCGGCGAGCGCATAACCCGCAGGCGTGTCGCAGCATTTGGGAGTGCGCCTCCCCTGAAAGCTTGGCGAGTTCCCCAAAACGCTGGATTGCGGCCTAAGCCGTCGGCGGTTAAGCGGCGAACGCCGCTCCAATACAAAGAAAGTACCGCCCGCCGGCGCGGGGTGCGCTCGCTCGGTGATGCTTGCGCTGCGCTGGCGTGTCCGAATTGAACACGTCAGCCAGCAGCTGCTTACATCTACCTTGTTTGTCAGTCGTTGGCGACTACTGTGAACAGACTAGGGCTCACGGCATGATTCATGCCGGACACAAGCGTCAGGCGCAAGCGGAGGAGATAGGCATGGATCGCTATCGGCACGGTCGGCGGCCAGACGGCCCGCGTCGCGCCCGATGCGATGCCCTACTCGACCCGGGACGCCAACTACGTCATGAACGTGCTCGCCAGCTGGGCGTCGGCCGGCGAGGACGAAGGCTGCATCGCCAGGGCGCGCCACTTTTTTCGCCAAGTCACAGCCGTTCGCCAGCGGCGGCGCGTACATCAACTTCCTCACCCAAGAAGAAACCGACCGTATCG
>Ga0268298_10006517_pt1 | contig 10579 bp, 7 predicted proteins | sample WWTPWeurt_MetaG_FD_194462 | JGI IMG/M metagenome (GOLD analysis project Ga0268298, IMG submission 194462) | Activated sludge microbial communities from WWTP in Nijmegen, Gelderland, Netherland - WWTP Weurt | ecosystem: Engineered > WWTP > Aerobic digester > Activated sludge | place: Netherlands... | reverse complement strand
AGGAACAGGACGCCACCCAGCCAGCGGATCGCCCAGAACGGGTAGGAACCCTTGACCGATTCGACGAAGCTGTAGGCCAACGTACCGTCGGCATTCACCGCGCGCCACATCAGACCCTGCATGACGCCAGCGATCCACATCGAAGCAATGTAGAGCACGGTACCGATGGTGGCAACCCAGAAGTGGGTCGTAACCAGCTTGGTGCTGTACATCTCGGTCTTGCCAAACAGACGCGGCAGCAACCAGTAAACGGAACCAATGGAAACCATCGCCACCCAGCCCAAGGCGCCGGAGTGCACATGGCCGACGGTCCAGTCGGTGTAGTGCGACAGGGCATTGACGGTCTTGATCGACATCATCGGACCTTCGAAGGTCGACATGCCGTAGAACGACAGCGACGTGATCAGGAACTTCAGGATGGGATCGTCGCGCAACTTGTGCCAGGCTCCCGACAGGGTCATGATGCCGTTGATCATGCCGCCCCACGACGGCGCCAGCAGGATCAGCGAGAAGACCATGCCGACGGACTGGGTCCAGTCAGGCAGCGCGGTATAGTGCAGATGGTGTGGACCAGCCCACATATAGGTAAAGATCAGCGCCCAGAAGTGCACCACCGACAGGCGGTACGAATAAACCGGACGCCCGGCTGCCTTCGGCACGAAGTAGTACATCATGCCCAGGAAGCCGGCGGTCAGGAAGAAGCCGACCGCATTGTGACCGTACCACCACTGGACCATCGCATCCTGCACGCCGGCGTAGGCAGAGTAGGACTTGGTCAGCGAGACCGGCACCGCCATGCTATTTACGATGTGCAGCAGGGCAACGGCGATGATGAAGGAACCGAAGAACCAGTTGGCCACGTAGATGTGCGAGACCTTGCGGACAGCGATCGTGCCGAAGAAGACGACGGCGTAGGCAACCCAGACCAGCGTGATCAGGATGTCGATCGGCCACTCGAGTTCGGCGTATTCCTTGCCGGAAGTGATACCCAGCGGCAAAGTAATGGCAGCCAACAGGATAATGAGTTGCCAGCCCCAGAAGGTGAAGGGAATCAGCGGACCGCCCCACAGGCGCACATGGCTGGTGCGCTGAACGCACCAGTAGGATGTCGCGAACAAGGCGCAACCGCCGAAGGCGAAGATGACCGCGTTGGTATGCAGCGGACGCAGTCGGCCAAAATGCAGGAAGCCTATATTCAGCTCCGGCCAGACCAGTTGCGCGGCGATAATGACACCGACAAGCATGCCGACGATGCCCCAGATGACGGTCATGACGGCAAACTGCCGGACGACCTTGTCGTTGTATGTGGTTTGCGTTCCAGACATGAACCCACCTCTCTTTGAAAAAAACCGAATGTCCACCCCCCTGAACCCAAGGTGGCGCATAGATACGGATGGTATTCTAGAACAACAGTGGACATTTGACCTAGATCAACCTCCCGGCTATCCAGAACAAATTAGTCCGAAGGGTGTAGCAATCCGACAAATGCGGTTTTCGGAGACAAAAAAAGGGTGCGTCGCAACGCACCCCAACCCCAACAGAGAATCACCATGAAGCGCCCGCTTCACATGGCTAAATTATTCATACGCCGCCCATGCCAGGCGTTGACGCAGGTCAACCTTTCTCCGGTTTGTCGCCCTTTTCCGGACCCGTTTGCGGAATGTTCGGCCCATCGTCGTCCATCAGGATCCTGAAGCCGGGGCCTTCGAGGTCGTCGAACTGACCGCTGCGGACCGACCACCAGAAGACCACCGCGATCACGAAGACAAGGATCACCGAGATCGGGATCAGCAGATAGATGCTTTCCATCAGTCCGTTTCCATGCGCTGAATGCGCAGCGAGTTGAGCACGACCAGCAGCGAACTGGCCGACATGCCGATCCCCGCCAGCCAGGGTGTGACATACCCGGCGATGGCCAGGGGCAAGGCGATGAAATTGTACGCGAATGACCACCAGAGGTTCTGCCGGATGACCTGCAGTGTCCTGATGGTCCGCCGCAGACCGTGGCGCAGATGATTCAGGTTTTCGGAAAGCAGCACGAAGTCGGACTGTGTACGTGCCAGTTGCGCACCGCCGCCCATCGCGACCGAGACCTGCGCCTGGGCTAGGACCGGCGCATCGTTGACCCCGTCACCGATCATCGCCACCACCGCCCCGCCTGCCTGCAGCGCCGTGACGCAATCGTGCTTGCCTTGCGGTGTCACGCCGGCGCGAACATCGGTGATGCCCAGTTGGCCCGCAACCCGCCGCGCCACCGCCGGCGCATCTCCAGTCAGCAGCACCACCTTCTTTCCGGCAGCCAGGAGCTCCCCAACCAGCGCGGCCGACTCGGGACGGACCTCGTCGCCGATCCGGAACAGCGCCAGGCAGCTGGTGGCGTCCGCAAGCGCGACCACGGTGTCGCCGCTGTCAAGCCAGGCAGCGGCCGCCTCCGGGAGGGGGCCACTGCCGAGCGCCAAGGCATAGGCCGGACGCCCAATGCGGTAGTTCCGCCCGGCGATCGTCGCCGCGATCCCCTGCCCCGGCTCGGCAACGACATCCGTCGCCGGCGGCAGCGCTACGCCGGCCGCCCGGCCCAGCGCCGTCGCCAGCGGATGTTCGGAACTCTGCTCAAGGGCAGCGGCAACGGCAAGACACTCGTCGCGTTCGAGCCCGCCTAACACGGCCACATCGACAAGGTGCATGCGCCCCGTGGTCAGCGTCCCGGTCTTGTCGAAGACGAAATGCGTTGCCCTGGCCAGCGTCTCGATGGCGTGCCCGCGGGTCACCAGCAGGCCGTCCTTGGCCAGTGCGCCGGCCGCCACCGTCAGGGCGACCGGCGTCGCCAGCGAAAGGGCGCAGGGGCAGGTCACGACTAGGACCGACACGGTGATCCACAAGGCCCTAGAAGGGTCAGCGAAATACCAGCCGACCGCGACCGCGGCGGCGACGAAAAGCAGCGTCGCGACAAAATAGCTGGCGATGCGGTCTGCCAGTTCGACGATGCGCGGCTTTTCGGCGGCCGCCCGTTCCATCAAGCTGATGATGGCTGAAAGGCGCGTACCCGCGCCGACCTGCTCGACCCACACGACCAGCGGGCTCTCGGCGTTGATCGTGCCGCCGGTCACCGGTTCGCCCGGCGATTTCGGTACCGGCCTGCTCTCGCCGGTGAGCAGCGCCTCGTCGGCGCAACTCACGCCTTCGACGACCCGGCCGTCGGCCGGCACGATGTCGCCGGCACGCACCAGCACATGGTCGCCGGGGCGCAAGTCGGCAACCAGGCGCTGCTCAGTGCTGCGGTCGACCGGGAAATTCGGCATCTTTTGCGCAAAGGCCGGCAGCAGCCGGGCCAGCGCTTCGGTCACGCTGACCGCCTTCTGGCGCGCCGTCATCTCCAGATAGCGGCCGCCGAACAGGAAGAAGACGAACATGCTGACCGAATCGAAATAGACCTCACCCGCCTGCCAGAACGTCGCCCAGCAACTGGCCACAAACGCCGCGCCGACGCCAAGGGCCACCGGAACGTCCATGCCGACTCGGCGCAACCGGAGATCGCGCCAGGCATTGCGGAAGAACGGCGCGGCGGAATAGAAGACTACCGGCAGGGTCAACAGCAGGCTGGCCCAGCGCATCATGCTCTCGACATCGGCGGTCATGTCACCGTCGGCGATGTACATCGGATAGGCGTACATCATCACCTGCATCATGCCGAAGCCGGCCACCCACAGGCGCCACAACGCGTCGCGCCGCTCCTTGCGCGAGATCTCCTCGTTCTTCGCGGCGTCGTAGGGATAGGCGCGGTAGCCGATGGCGGCGATCGCGCCCAGGATATCGGAGAGCCTGATCCGCGACTCGTCCCAGCGCACCCGCGCCCGGCGTGTCGCATAGTTGATGTCCACTGCGGTAACTCCCGGCAACTTGCCGACATGCCGTTCGTTGAGCCAGATGCAGGCGGCACAGGTTATTCCCTCGAGGAGCAGTGACGCTTCGCGCTCGCTTTCCCCCAGCGTCTTGACGAAGCTTTTCTGGAAATCGGCGTGATCGTACAGCGCCAGTTGCTCGAGGATGGCCGGCATCGCCTCGCGCGGCGCTTCCGGCAACGAATCGCGGCTGCGGTAGTAGTCCTCGAGCCCGTTGGCGACTATCGATTGCGCTACCGCCTGACACCCGTGGCAGCACATCGGGCGCTCTTCTCCGCCCACCGCGACCGACAGTTCGACATCATCCGGAACCGGCTGGCCGCAGTGATAACAGGGGGCTTCAGACATGCAGATGAGAAAAGGCGCCGCAGCGCCTTTCCGGTCCAGGAGACGGAGGTGCAGTATAGATTATTTGGTTCCCATGCGAATGGCGCCGTCCAGGCGAATGACCTCGCCGTTCAGATAGGAATTTTCGACGATGTGCCTGACCAACGCGGCGAATTCGGCCGGCCTGCCCATGCGTGACGGGAACGGCACCATCTTGCCGAGCGAGTCCTGAACCTCCTGCGGCATGCCCATCAGCATCGGCGTTTCCATGATGCCGGGCGCAATGGTCACGCAGCGAATGCCACTTCTCGCCAGTTCGCGGGCCACCGGCAGGGTCAGGGCGACGATTCCACCCTTCGATGCGGCATAGGCCGCCTGCCCCAGTTGGCCTTCGAAGGCGGCCACGCTCGCCGTATTGACGATCACGCCGCGCTCGCCGCCGGCATCGGGATCGCCTTTCTGCATCGCTTCGGCGGCCAGCCGGATCATGTTGAAGGTGCCCACCAGATTGATGTTGATCGTCCGCGCGAAACTCTCCAGCCTGTGCGGGCCGTCACGACCAACCACCTTCTCGGCCGGCGCCACGCCGGCGCAGTTGACCAGCCCGTGCAACCCGCCGAAAACGGAATTTGCCATATTTACGGCGTTGACCGCGCTCGCCTCGTCCGCCACGTCAGTCACGACGAAACAGGCGTTGGTGCTGAGTTCGGCCGCCAGACTATCGCCGGCCTCGCGGTTCACGTCGGCCAGAACCACCCTCGCGCCGGCCACGGCCAACGCCCGCGCCGTCGCCGCCCCGAGACCGGAACCCGCGCCCGTCACCAGAAACACCTTGCCCGCGATCTCCATCATTGCTCTCCCAATGTTCGGTTTGAATACGCCGCAACGCCAAGTTAGCCCCATGCGGCACGCGCCCGAATTCTAACCCGGAGCCCCGGGTTCGGAAACGCGAAGCGCGACACCGGGAACCCGAATTTTTAGTACCTACTAGATTCCGCAAACAAAACGTAGTATAAATGTACCATCTTTTCAAAACCAAGGTACTTTGAGCATTCTATTATGACTAATTATCAAACTAGGTCGATCCGCGTCATGCTGGTCAGCGATCTGCCCATCTCACTGTGGGGACTGGAAAAGCTTGTGCAGGGCGCGGGCCCGGAAATCGAACTGGCAGGTACGGCAGTCGATTGCGGCGAAGCCACGCGGATCATCTACGAGACGCCGATCAATGTCATCGTGGTCGACCTCGACGGGGACATCGGAATCGACGCGATCGCCGAACTGTGTTCCATATCGCCGGCGCGCGTCCTCGCGCTGACCGTTTCCCGCGACGTCTCGGTGCATGACGGTGCGATCCTGGCGGGCGCGCGTGGGGTCGTGACCAGAAGCGAGCCGGTCGCATCACTGCTCAAGGCCATCGAAAAGATCGATGAAGGCGAATTCTGGATCGACGGTGCCGCAACCGGCAGGATCTTTTTCCATCTGGCCCAGCGCCGGAAGTCCGAGTACGAGACGCCGGATCAACTCCGGATTGCCAGTTTGACCAGGCGTGAACGGCAAACGATTGCCGAGATCACCAAGGATGCCTCGGCCGGCGGCAAGCTGATCGCGGAACGCCTCAACATCAGTGAAAACACGCTGCGCAACCACCTGAACTCGATCTACAGCAAGCTCGGGCTCTCCAGCCGCCTCGAACTGTTCGCCTTCGCCAAGCTGCACGCGATCACCAGCAACACCTGACGACGTCAGCGGATACCGCACTCCCGCGATGCCGGCCGACGAGGACTCCCGGCTCAAAATCAGGATTGACTAATTCTTCATTCCCCAGAGATACTTGGCGAAGGTGACTTCAACTCTTGATCCAAGTCTGCAAGGGGGTGGCATGGACGAATCTGTAAATCTGGCAGCCCGGGTCGTCTGGGGTGGCTTCGGTCTGGCGCTGGTTCTCGGCTTCGTGGCCGCGAGGACCAATTTCTGCACCATGGGTGCGATCTCCGACGTAGTCAATATGGAGCACTGGGGCCGCGTGCGCATGTGGCTGCTCGCCATTGCCGTGGCCATGGCCGGCACCAACCTGCTCTACTACTTTGACCTGATCGACCTGACCAAGTCGGTCTACCAGCGGCCGGTGCTCCCGTGGCTGTCGATGCTGCTTGGCGGCACCCTGTTCGGCATCGGCATGACCATCGCCGGCGGTTGCGCCAACAAGAATCTGCTGCGCCTCGGCGGCGGCAGCGTGCGCTCGCTGGTCGTCCTCGTCTTTCTTGCCATCTCGGCCTACATGACACTGAAGGGCCTGTTCGGCCAGTGGCGCTCAAGCTATCTCGACCCCGTCGCCATCGACCTCTCCGGCCTCGGCATGCAAGGGCAGAGCCTCGCCGATGTGCTGGCCAGGCTGACCGGCATGCCGGCAAAGTCCGCATTGCTTGCAGCGACGGGCGTCGTGGCCATCGCGCTGCTGATCTTCGTGTTCAAGGACAAGCGTTTCCGTGCCAGTGGCGAACAGATCGTAGGCGGCGCGATTCTCGGATTGCTGGTCACGGCCGGCTGGTACCTTTCGGGTCACATCGGTTTTGCAGAAAATCCCGATACGCTGGAGATGACTTATTTCGGAACCAACTCCCGGACCATGGAGTCCCTTAGCTTTGTCGCACCCACCGCCTACAGCCTAGAACTGCTGATGTTATGGACCGACAAGTCGCTGCACGTGACCTTCGGCATCGCCACGATCGTCGGCGTCGTCCTCGGCTCGCTCATCCATGCCGTCACGTCGCGCCAGTTCCATTGGGAGGGGTTTGCCTCTTTAGAGGATCTGCGCAACCATCTCATGGGCGGCATCCTGATGGGCTTCGGCGGCGTGCTGGCCATGGGCTGTACCATCGGCCAGGGCCTGACCGGCGTCTCGACGCTCGCCCTCGGTTCATTCATCAGTGTCGCCGGCATCGTCGCCGGTGCGGTGGCGACGATGAAATGGCAGCAACGCTAGGCACTGCCGCCGCTTATTCCCGTCCGCAAGCGCGAGCGACCGTCACAGGTTGCCGCCGGTCAGGAATACGCGCGTCTTCGGCAATCCCTTAGCGAGGAAGAACCGCTCGACAGTCCTGGTCGCCGCTTCCGGCCCGGCGATGTACAGGTCGCCGTCAGCAATCTCCGGGTGCTCGTTGACGATTCCCGCGAGCAGAGCCAGCAAGGCATCCTCGCGCAGCGTGGTCAGATGCGACAGGTCATGTCCTGCCACCAGTCGTGTGTAGCGGAAGTTGTCCAGTGCGTCCGCCCAGGCGCGGGGAATATTGGGCAGGTAGATGCTCGATTCGCCCGACCCGATCCAGTACAGGTTGATCGCCTCATCGGGTTCAAGTGACATGGCGTGCTCGATCAGGCTCTTGATCGGCGCGAAACCATTGTCAAAGGCAAAGAAGTAGAGCGGTCGGGTAATCTTCTGCAAGACAAATTCGCCCTCGGGCCCTTCGAGATAGACCACCTCATTGGCCTTGAGCCGCTCGAAGACATAATCGCAAAACAGGTTTCCCGGCTTGCGGCGCACGTGGAACAGGATGTTCCGGTCATCACACGGGCAACTGGCGATCGGCAACGCTGCCACGAATGCATCGCCCACCCTGAGCGTCACATTTTGTCCGGCAAGGAAGCGCAGCCGGCTTGAGCGCGGCGTCTGCAGGTGCAGCAACGCCATGTCCTGATTGAGCACGGTGACCGACTTCACCTTGGCGGCAATCTCCTGGAACGGAATATCCTGCACACCATCCGCCACCGGTGCCTCGATTTCGACATCGGTCACTGCGGTGTTCGAGCACAACAGGACGTAGCCCCGTGCCTTGTCCGCCTCGCTCAGGACGTAATCATGGTGACGCGTCTTCTTGACCTGACCGGCAATTACCCTGGCCTTGCACAGGCCACAATTACCGCCGCTGCAGCCGTAATTGAGCGGAACGCCGGAACGCAACGCGCCTTCAAGCAGGGTATCCGGGCCGTCGATGAAGAAATCGTGGCCGCTTGGCAGCACCGTGACATGCGCCGCCATGACCCGCAGCAGGTTGTCCCTAACCGCCAGCGGATTGGGATAGTCGGGCTCCAGAGCCGCCCTTTCTTCGTCGCCGAGCCAGCCGATCAGGCCATTCAGCGCATCCTTCGCATCGCCGTCCGCTTGCATGCTGAGTCCCTCCAGTCTGCCACGCAACCGATCAAGCAGAAACTTGAACTGCTTGACCTGAATCCGGTTGATTGCTAGTTCCCTGCTCAACTCGGTCACCCGCGTCGCCAGGGTATCCACATCCGGCATCGCGCGCTCGAACACCCGTTTGCCGAAGGCCTTTTCCTTGATCTGCGACACGCGCCTGTATTCGACGTCGTCCTCGAGCTGGGCCTTGGGGTAGGCGCGCAGCAGGTCATCAATGTTGACCATGCCATCAAAGGCGTGGAGATCGCCCTGCTGAACCTTTTTCTGAAGTTCGCTGCGAATCACGCCGATCAGGCGCGCGGCGCGCGAGAGCGTGATCAACTGGCCTTCAGACACCGGGATGTCCCCGCGACACGGACTTCAGCCCTCCACACCAAGCCTGCCGCGGAGATTGCTCATGGGTCGGCGATCTGCCGCAACGCATTGCTGATTTCCCCGACACTTCCTGGCCGGACCAGCCGCGCCACTTCCTGGCCATGAGCCATGAAGATCAACGTCGGCCACAGCTTGATGCGAAACGAACGGCCCAATGGACGTCCCGGCCCGTCCGCGACCTTCAGATGGTGCAGCGCCGGATAATCCTTCAAGGCGCTTTCGATCAGCGGCTGCGCCGCGATGCAGTAACCGCACCACGCCGCCCCGAATTCGATGACCAACGGCACGGCGAGCGCATCGATGTCGCTGCGGGCGGGCTGGTTTTCTTCGTAAGTCTTGCTCATTTCCCGATCCTGTCCGCGTTCACGAAACCTTACCCGCATATCGCCCGGTGCACAACCACAACGCTGCATTTTGCGGACGAAAAAAATCCCGGAACGTCAAGAATGACTGTATTCCGGGACTTCAACAAGAGTCAGGAGAAATTCGGGTGGTGCTGCAGAGAGGAATCGAACCTCCGACCTACTGATTACGAATCAGTTGCTCTACCAACTGAGCTACTGCAGCAGCACGGCGTACAATTATATCTTTCGCACGCGCTTTCAGGCAACGCCGGCAATCCATGAATCTTCTCCGCGCCTTGGCGACGGTCAGCAGCATGACGCTGCTCTCGCGAATTCTCGGTTTCGTTCGCGATTTCGTCATCGCCCGCACCTTCGGCGCCGGCCTGGCGACGGATGCCTTCTTCGTCGCATTCAAGCTGCCGAACCTGCTGCGCCGGATGTTCGCCGAAGGCGCTTTTTCGCAAGCCTTCGTGCCCATTCTCGGCGAATACAAGAACAAGCGCGGCGACCAGGAAACACTGCTGTTGATCGACCACGTGACCAGCATCTTCGCCCTGGTTCTGTTCGCCGTCACCGCTATCGGCGTCGCCATGGCGCCGCTGCTGGTCTGGATCTCGGCACCGGGCTTCGCCGCCGACGCCGGCAAGTTCGAACTGACCATACAGCTCACCCGCATCACCTTTCCCTACATCTTCTTCATGTCGCTGGTCGCGCTTGCCGGCGGCATCCTCAACACCATGAGCCGTTTTGCGCTGCCCGCCTTCACGCCGGTGCTGCTCAACGTCAGCTTCATCGCCATGGCGCTGTTCGCCGTGCCGTACTTCGACCCGCCGGTTCTCGCGCTGGGCTGGGCGGTGTTCCTCGGCGGCGTACTGCAACTGGCGATCCAGATCCCGGCGCTGCGCCGCATCGCCATGCTGCCGCGTCCGTCGCTGAACTGGCGCGCTGCCTGGCAGGACCCCGGCGTGCGCCGCATCCTGACGCTGATGGGACCAGCGTTGGTCGGCGTTTCGGTGTCGCAGATCAGCCTGCTGATCAACACCATCTTCGCCTCCTTCCTCAAGAGTGGCAGCGTCTCGTGGCTTTATTACGCCGACCGCCTGATGGAATTTCCCTCGGGCATGCTCGGTGTCGCGCTCGGCACCATCCTGCTGCCGTCGCTCTCGAAATATCACGCCAGCGCCAATCATCTCGAGTACTCCAAGCTGCTCGACTGGGGCCTGCGCCTGACCCTGCTGCTCGCGGCGCCGGCGGCGCTCGCCCTCGCCCTGCTCGCCGTGCCGCTGATCGCAACGCTGTTCCACCACGGTGCGTTCACCGGCGACGACGTGTTCCAGACCCGCCAGGCTCTGGTCGCCTACAGCATCGGCCTGGTCGGGCTGATCCTCGTCAAGGTGCTGGCGCCCGGCTTCTATGCACGCCAGAACATTCGCACGCCG
>Ga0268298_10006516_pt1 | contig 10580 bp, 6 predicted proteins | sample WWTPWeurt_MetaG_FD_194462 | JGI IMG/M metagenome (GOLD analysis project Ga0268298, IMG submission 194462) | Activated sludge microbial communities from WWTP in Nijmegen, Gelderland, Netherland - WWTP Weurt | ecosystem: Engineered > WWTP > Aerobic digester > Activated sludge | place: Netherlands... | reverse complement strand
GCGCTTCAAGCACATAGCAAGTGAGCGAAACATCGGATTTATCTTCTTTCCACCAGCCCCAGGCACCGTCTGAATGTTGATAGTCTTTCAATCGACCAAGTGCAAGCTTTTTCACAACTTCGAATTTTTTGAGGTCGGCTGCTTCCAGTGGAACCCCAAGTTTTTGATGCATATGATATGCCACTATAGATGGCATCAGCTTACTTGTTGTTTGTTCGGTACAACCATACGGATAATCTATGAGCGAGGAGAATCCACCCTTTATTTGTCCGATGCTCGATGCAGCCAGACTAACTGTTATGTTGGGGTCGCTTGCACCTTGCGGAATCTCGAATGGCAAAGTGACATTTGGTTTTTCATCGGTCAAGATGCCGGTCAAGGTTTTGAACATATTGATTGCAAATGCATTAATTGGCAAGGTCTTTTCTAGTGCGTCACCGCCTGTAGAACAGACCGCTTTCAATTGCAGAACCGCATTACCCGAATTCTTTGCCGTGCAATTCCAGATATAGCGAGCAACACCGTCTTTAGGCACGTTTATAGTCTGGGTCAAGGGCTTGTCGAAATCAAATTGTCCATTAGACACAAGTGTCAACTTGACGCTTTGATCTTTGCCAGAATAGTTGTGCACTATGCCTGTGATCTCGCCCTGGTCGCCCGTGGTGAAGAATCGAGGCAGCGCAAGCCTTGCAATAATGTCTTGAGTGACAAGTATCTTTTGCGTAGCTGAACCGATATCGGTTCCCGAACTTATACCTCGCACTGTAGCGCGCCAGGTCGTCAAATTGTCTGGCAGTGACACTTTGGTTGTGACCACACCATTTTTATCGGTTATAAGATTGGGCAACCATGCGGCTGTATCTTTGAAATTCTTGCGCATACGCGGCTCAATCTTATCTGGTCCGCCCGAGTATTGCTCAGGGAAACTGGAGAAGGATTGAACGTTATTTGCACGCTTGTAATAGAAGAATTTACGAATATCCTGAGTTGCATCCCCGCGGATTGCATAGATGCTCTCATCTACCACACCAAGAGAAACCTCGATGTTTTGAGCCGGAGCACCGTCGTTCTTGGTCGCTTTTATAGTGTAGGTCGCAACCTCGCCCGGCTTGTATTTTTCTTTGTCGGTCGAGACTTTGAGGTCTATAAAATGATTGTCGGGAGAAACCATGAGCATGATTTCTTTCTCGAACATCTGTTTCTTGGCAGTGACAATATTGCAGCCAAAGAAAATGTTGGGTGCATGCTCGTCTTTTATAGGTATTTCGACCATTGCCGCATTGCCCGAGCAAGAGACAATTTTGTAGTCGAATATGCGCATGCCTTCGACAGTTACAAGAGCATCGCACTTGTCTTTGGCGTTGAATGGACCAGAAATCATAATCTTGGCAGTTTCGCCAACTTTATAGACTTTCTTGTCGGCAACAACTTTAAACAAGTCTTGCTCAGACTGAGTGTAAGGCTCGCTCGAATTTGCAATCCAGAATGAATTGCCATAAACAATCGAATGACCCTTTTTGTCTTTTGCTTCGGCTAAGACGTAGAAAGTATCAGTTGGCCATGCACCTTCGACTTTGAATGAAACATTGGCTTTGCCGTTAGCATCGGTGGTTACTGTTTGCTTAGCAAAGGTTTGCTCAGGCATGGTCTGGTGCTTGGCGTGGTCATAGGGCCAGCGCGACAAGCGGACATTTATAGTCTGGTTGGCGACCGGTTTGCCATCATAGTCGAGCGCAAGAATCTCGGACTCCATAGCTTCGTTTGGCGTAACCACATATTTCTTAGGATTGACAAAGAGTGTGAAATCACCTGCGGTGGCAAGCACATTCTTGTCGGACGAAACTGTCATGCGGCTTATGTCAGTGACATCGGCATGGATTTTCAAGTTGCGCTCGTTATAATCCCACAGACTATAAGGGCTTGTGGCATTGACTTCGTGCGCTGGTGCTGCAAATTCGATCTCAGCTTCGCCGTCTTTATTCGTGACCGCTTTTCCTTCGGCAACAAACAACCCGCCGTAGTCATAATCGTCTTCGCGATAGTTTTCTTCCCAATCATCGAAATATTGATAATAATCGGGACGTGGCTCTATCGAATAACGAATGGAGCTGTCTGGATTGGAATAAATACTGTATTTGATTTGTGCATTGGATACTGGCGCGCCGAAATAATAGGTCGCACGCACTTTGGCTTTAACCTTTTCTCCCTGGCTAACGCGTGGCGTAGTGGGGATTATTTCAACTTGATACTCGGGCTTTCTATATTGAACGACTTCAAAAGCTTGATAGCTAGTCGAATCGTCGTTATAGGTGAGTTTGATTTGATAAGCCCCAGTCTTGCCTTCTTCTGGAATTTTGTAACTTCCGTTATAAGTCCCGTGAGCTGTCGTGGTCAATTCACCTTCATAGAGTGGCTCGTTATTTGGGTCTTCAATTGAGATTGAAACAACCTGACCTTTTCCTGGATTAACGAATCCATGAGTTGAATTTTGTCTTGCCAGTCCTTTGAAATTGACTGTCTGACCAAGTCTGTACACAGGTCTATCTGTGTAGAAATAGGTCGACATGTCACGCGAGCCGCCTGACCAATAGCCATTTCCAGCAAGAGCTTTCTGATTTGCCGAACTGCCAAGCACAAGCAAATTGCCTTCGCCCACAGAACCTTCTTTGACATTGATCATCACAACGCCATTGGCGCCTGTTTTGCCTTTGACGATACTTGTTAGCACGCCCTCTGAGTTAGACATCACTTCAACATTGACATCAGAAACTGGAGCCATTGTGGTCAAATTGACCGCGCGCACAAGTGTTTGCTCTGGAGCTTGTTTGACCACCAACCCAAGATCAGTAACAGAGAACCAGGAAACAGACGCACAATGTTTGGTGCCAGTAAAATCTGTTGCTTCGGCGACTACAAAATAGTCTCCATATTCAAGCGGCTTGTCCATTTTGAAATGCGACGATGCCTGGTCTGTATAGTTTGCAACAAGCTCGTGCTTTGCTGTATAGACCGGGTTTTCATCGCCCCAGGGATTGTGGAACTTGCTGTTGTAAGTTACATACAACGAGCAATCCGCCCCAACTTGAACTTCTTCCTTTTGCAAAGCTTTCGATTTCACTATCTCCATGAAATCTTTTTTGTACACTTTGACTCGCGCTTCTGATGCGCCGGTTGCATTTATCCAAAAATGTGGTGCTTCTTTAGAAGTGAACACGCGCATATTGCTTGCAATCGAAATTGACGGCTGCAAAACGCGCATCTTAATGGGATCGGCCAGTTTTGCTACTTTGGCTTCGTTAACAAAAACACTTTCTATATATTCGGTTTCAAAACCAGGCGCACGAATACGCACTGAATATTCGCCTACGGGAAGCTGGTCTAACTGAAATGTCCCGTCCTGATTCACCCATACACCACGAGTAATAGTGGCAGCTGGTTGAGTATTTTCTCCCTGCGAATTGCCTGTGAATCGAGGACCAGTGGCAGTAGCGTAGACTTTGCTTGCACGTATATTGTATGACGACAAACCAAAATTCTGCTGCTCAAGTGCAATGCGTCCACCAATCGAGCCTCGAGGCGGGTCAAGCAAGACACCTACTGCCGCTATGGCAGCTATCAAAAACACAAGAACAAGACCGGCTAAAAATCCGGCGCGTGTGTCGAATGGAGATTTACTTGAATACATCCGCTTCCAGCCTATAGAGTTGGTAATTTGAACTATTTGAACTATTTGAATTGACTGAATTTTTGCCTTTGTTCGAAACGCCGGCTTTCATTTTGCACATAACTAATTGATGGTGACTGTCGTAAGCTTCTCCGGGCAAGACTACGCCTGAGCGTCCGCCTTGTCTCAACATCAATCCGTCCTTGAGTGGATTAATTTCTGCCACCGAATTTATGGCTTGCATCTTGCGAATAACGGTGACTTGCGGCTTGAGAAAATTAACTTCAGACGCTCTTATTTGAGGATGGCGATAATCTTTTTTCAAGGCGTCCATGGTAGTAAATACGGTATCACGCACTAAATTCTGGCTGCTTCCCTGCAGATTGCCCCAGCACGCTCTAGTTTTTCCTTTTTTGGAAAGTGTCACAAAAACTCCCTTGATGCGGGCATTGTCCGAAGTTGTGGCTGGAGCCGAAGCGCTCATTTGTTTTGTCAGGTCCTCAAGAGAATCGACCTTCAAACCGCCCATATTAGGAGGGTCCAAAAGACCAAAATGATACCTGACAGTATACATTGCGACATCGGGCAAAGAATAATGGATTGCGCCCTTTTGAGACTTCGAAGATTCGTCTGAGCATTTTTTCATGCTGCCGTTTGCAAGGGCTGGCAAAGAGGCGAAAAGGCTTGCTGCAAAGCACGCTAAAAGCGCCCTCAGCGCCAACAGCTCCAAACCGGAGCAAAGAATCCGAAACATTCGCTTATTCGATTCGCTCATAGACCTATTATGATATTTTGGGGCTAACGCTCTTTGTGCGTGGCGTTCATAATTGGTGAAAACAGGGTGAAAATTCTGTTAGATTAGGCGACACAGAAGAAGATAATGGAAGACAAGGATTCGCCAGCTCAAATAGAAAATACTGGCAGGCGCCGTTTTTTAAAATCGCTCCTGGGTCTTGGCGGCGGCACGGCGTCGGCTGAAGCGCAAGTGCAGGCGAAAACTGTAAAAGAAGACCGGTCCCACACTGGCGGAGTCTTATTCTGGACCAATTTAAAAACGGGCAATGTCGGGTTTCCAGGCGGACTGCAAATCCCTCACGAACGCCCTGGCTCTATTATGAAAATAATCACTGCTGCAGCACTTTTAGATGAAGGATTAATCAGTCATCAAGAACTCTTTGATTGCACCGGTTCAGTCAAAGTAGCAAAACCAGGCGAACCCAAACAAACTACCTCTTGCCCCGGTCCTCACGGACAGGTGAATCTGGAAACTGCGATTGGACTTTCGTGCAATTGCTATTTTGCACACAACAGTTTGAGATTATCTTCTGCCACCATAATTGGTTACGCCAGCAAATTTGGTCTGGACAAAGCGGCAGCCGGAATTACACCAATAATTTTTCCTAAATCAGCCAAATCTTCTCTGGTAGATTACGCTATTGGATTGGCTCCAGACCTGCAACCTAACGCGCTACAGCTTATGCGTGTATCTGCACTAGTAGCTAAAAACGGTGAGATAACACCATTCAAAAATATGATGGGCGAGCCAGATCCTGCTTTCAAACTCGAATTGAAGGACCAGACTTTTCATCACATTCAAAAAGGTATGCAAATGGTCTGTGAAAAGGGCACCGGAAAAAATCTGGACCCTGAGCACAGATTGCACATAGCAGCCAAAACTGGGACTATTCCACATGGTCAAAAATTCAAATCGTGGATTACAGGATATTTTCCCTTCAACTATCCTGACCACGCTTTTTGTTTGTACGCGCCGTCGGGAAGATCGGTTGAGAGTGCCATTCCGCAAGCACGCACACAATTGCAGAAATTTTTGAATTTGAATTAGAAAATTGAAAAGTCTTTTTTGCCTGCTGACATTTTTAGTTTTGACTGTCGATGCAGCTCACGCTCTGCCGCGAACAGTTAGTGTCATTTTGAAAGACAAAAATGACCATTGCAACAAAATTGGCTTGGTATCGCCTTTCCGCATAAAAGACCAAACTTTTAGCAAAGGCAAATATGTCTTGCAAGTTACAGACAACAACGAAGTAGAGATTTTCGAAATACTCGAGCGCAAAACACTGGTAAAAAACAGAACACTCGAAATCACTCCAGTCGTTCATGGAATCAGCCTTGGCGAGCGCAAATACGCAGGCACTCTAAAAGTTCGAGCCAATAAGTTTCTTGAAATTACAAATATAGTCCCAGCAAGAGACTATGTCGAAAGTGTTGTGGGAAGCGAGCTTCCTCCACACTTCGAAAACGAAGCATATAAAGCACTCGCTGTTTTGACCCTGACAAGACTCGAACTACTTGGAGCTTCTTCCACTCGCCCTGCGACATCTATTGTAGATTCGACTCAATATGAAAACTACACAGGCTTGCAGGCAGTGTCACCCAGGATTAAATCTTGCGTTCAAGCAGTCATGACCAAAAGACTTTTTTATAACGCGCACCAGGCGCCTAAAGTTTTTTACCACTCAGCTTGCGCAGGTGGCACGTCAAGCGCTGAATCTGTTTTTGGCGAGGGGGGGCGCGGCTTGAAATATTTAAAGGGGGTCAAATGTGATTTTTGCCAGAGCTCACCTTTCTGGAGAGAGAAAGAACACAATGTTCCGCGTCAGACCTTCCTAATTTTATTTGCAGGCAAGTTTCCAACAATCGAAGAGCGCGACCCTCAAGGACGCCCAACCAGCCTACTGGTCAATAATAAGAAGGTTTCTGGCTATAAAGTGTGGCTCGGCCTTGGTCGTACATTTGGTTGGGGTGCGGTGCCCGGAAACAAGTATAATTTTAGCGAAAGCCAGGACCCCAGGTTTGTCGTTTTGCGCTCGCGCGGGGCAGGACATGGTGTTGGGCTTTGTCAGTGGGGAGCCAACGAACAAGCAAAGCAAGGCAAGACTTATCGCGAAATCCTCAAATTTTATTTTCCAGACTGCCAGATCAGGTAAAAAATCAATGCAAACAGAACTAGAGAAAAAACAACTCGCTCGCTTCGCTTCTCAAAAAGCGGCTCAATTCAAAGAGTCTGTTATTCGCGAAATGTCGAGGCTGGCAGCTCAATATGGCGCTATCAATCTGGCGCAGGGACTGCCTGATTATCCAGCGCCTGTCGAATTGAAGCAAGCTGCTCACGATGCCCTTTTTGGCGACGTCAACCAGTATGCAATCACATGGGGCGACAAACTATTGCGCGAAGCAATCGCTGAAAAAGCACTTACTTACAACAAAATCAAATGCGATCCAGAAACAGAAATCACAGTCACTTGCGGCGCGACAGAAGCGATGATTGCTACAATGCTCGCTCTTGTCGACCCTCATGAAGAAGTAATTGTTTTCGAGCCGTTCTACGAAAACTACAATCCAGACACAATCTTGTCTGGAGCCACTCCTCGTTATGTCAAAATGCGCGCACCAAACTGGTCGTTTGATGAAAAAGAACTTGAAGCCGCATTCAATGACAAAACTCGTGCGATCGTCATAAACACTCCACATAACCCTACTGGCAAAATTTTCAACAAAGAAGAATTGCAAGCGATTGCTCGTCTTTGCCAGAAATGGGGAGTGCTTTGTATCACAGACGAAATCTACGAACACATTTTGTACGACAATCAGGTTCACGTCTCGCCCGCATCCTTGCCAGGAATGGAAGATCTGACCGTTTCCATAAATAGTCTGTCCAAAACATACAGCGTCACCGGATGGCGCGTAGGCTGGGCGATTGCCAATAAAAATCTCACTCAGCACATTCGCAAAGTGCACGATTTCCTCACTGTAGGCTCACCGGCACCACTGCAACGAGCAGCTGTAACCGCGCTCAAACTACCACATAGTTTTTACGACGAGCTCAGTGTCGAGTACAACCAGCGTCGCCAATCGATGTTGAATACTTTAGACGAAGCCGGAATTCCTTACTTCAAGCCCCAAGGCGCTTATTATGCTTTCTGCGATATAAGCTCTTTTGGCTACGGTAGCGACATTGAAATGATGAACTATCTGGTTAAAGATGTAAAAGTAGCTGTTGTGCCAGGCTCGAGCTTCTTCCACGATCCGATTGAAGGCAAAAAATATGTACGCATGTGCTTTAGCCGCAAAATGGAAACAATGGAACTAGCCCACAAATATTTGCTCAATGTGAAAAAGAAAGGCGCTTAGATTCGAGCCAGATTTAGAGAATACAAAAATCTCACGCAGTTTGTAGGGTCTCTTTTTGCTCCTGATTCTGCCACTAGTAAAGTTGGATCACTTTTCTTACGGCCGCATTTTGAAAGCCTTGCTGGGCGCTACTTTCCAGCGACTGAAAAACCGGTCATTCTAGGCAAGTAAAAGGCAGTATTCACGACTAGCTGCGTCTAGCCCATTTCTTTGAATAAAATCACAGCCAGAAAAGCCATTGCTGGAACAAGAATAATCATCATCACCAGGTTAGGCATGACCTTCTTGGTTTTAGCAAAACGCACAGAAAACATGGTGTCGAGCAGAAACATCAACACCAGTCCTGCAATAATTCCTATTTTGGCAGTGCCTGGAGAAGAGGCAAGATAAGCCATCGCGCCAAGCAGCGCGCCTGACACAAGCCCCATAATGAGCGAGACTTTGCTTTGAGCCTTGACAAAGCCCATAACGCCGCCGAGCGCAACAAAAACAGCAACGGCAGCAATGACAAAATGAGCGTATGGCTGAAGCATTATAATTTCCTTTCTATACTTGAATTACAAAGCCCAGTCTAAAGCTCACACTTATTAGATACAATTGCTTGACTTTTAGACCGGCACAATTCAAAGTAAATTTACTCTATGGAATCCCCCGATAGGCGGTTTTGACATGCAAAACAAACGGCTCATTTCTGTGTTCAATTCGCTGCTTTTAGCGGCGACACTATATATAGTATCGCCAGTTTTTGCAGCAGAATCTACGCCTCAACCGTTGATTGGCATTGCCATGGACTATGAGGAAGACAAATACAATCCAGGTCAAATCAAAACTTACGAAGTCTACAAAACATATACAGACGCAGTCAGCAAGGCAGGCGGCATTCCAGTTCTGCTTCCGCCTGTAGACAACGAAAAGTTGAAACAAGTCTTCGACCGACTCGATGGCGTGGTACTAGTGGGCGGCGCTGATTATCCTTCCACTTTTTACAATCAGCCAAAGCACGAAACCGCGGACGAAATGCACCCTGTTCGTGCCGACTTCGATCTGCGTCTGGCTAAAATGGCTTTAGAAGACAAATCAAAACCTGTCTTAGGCATTTGCGCAGGCTGTCAAATACTCAATATCGCAGGCGGCGGCTCGTTGATTCAAGACATACCTTCTCATGTCAAAGCACATGTCAAAGAAAGAAAAACTTTGCACAGACGCCCTGCCGACCATCCCAAGAATATTCCATTTAAACATAAAGTCAAAATCGATAAAGACAGTCGCCTTGGTACCATTTACGGCATTGAAGAGTTGCCTGTTCCAACAGCTCACCATCAATGCGTAGACAAAGTTGCAAAAGATTTTAGCGTAGTTGCTCACGCCGAAGACGGCATGGTTGAAGCGATTGAGTCCAACGACAAAAATCGATTCTTATTTGGCGTCCAATGGCATCCCGAGCGAGATTTTGAAAGCAATAAAAATTTGTGGCAGACTTTTATCAAGAAATGTGCGACTTACAAAAATCAGTCCGTCTCAACCTTGAACTGATCGAGCACTTTACCGTCGTCTGATATCTGGCTTACTAACAATGTTTTGCCATTGATGTTGCAATAGGTAAAAGAATGCATGCCATGGATAAACTTGTGGCAAGCTTCTGATTCTTTGGGCAAATATGGAGCTCTGCGATACAAGCTGGCACCACCGCCGCCGCTCACGATATATAGCACGCCTTTCATTTTGGGATGAGTCGAGCCGTTAAACTTGGTATCCAGAATAAAGTCACCATTTACGGTACCATTGGCATTCATTACCGGAACGCCATTTTTATTGCTTTTTGCTTTGAATTTAAGCGGGAAATAACGCTGATAGTTATGGGCATGTCCGCACCATACAACTTGCACACCAGTGCGCTCAAAGATGTCGCACAATAGACGCATACGATGCTCGGAATGGTGATAAATATCAAGACTAAAAGGCGGCTGATGGAAAGAAACGAATTTCCATTTGGCTTTCGATTCGCTCAAATCATCTTCTACAAAATCGCGTAATTTTGCATCGCTCCAGTTCATATATTCGTTGCCGTCAAGAATGAGCCAGTGCGAATTGCCGTAATCGAACGAATAATTGCCTATCTGCGGAAAGCGCTTGCCAGCTGCTCTTAGAAAGTTATTTATATTTTGCTGGTCACCAACAAGTGGCAAAACGTTGCGTGTGTTTTGTCCGATTTTGTAATCGAATTTTGGACCATTAAAAGGAAGCGACCAGAACATGTAATATCCAAGCGCATCTGGAAAACGATTCAAATCGGTCCCGCTCCAGCTTGTAGTCATTGCAATATCGTGATTTCCAAGCGCCGTCATAACAAGAGCCGAACTCAAAAGCGGGCCACCTTTTTCTGGCGAAGCCTCTTGCGAATTGACTATCGGAAAAAATCTTTCTAGATACTGCGAAACGCGTCCCTGATCGTATGTGATATCACCGGGCATGACCACAAAGTCTGGCTTGCGCTGCGTAACTTGATAAATGATCTTTTTCTCGCCCGCAGAACCAGCACCCACATCTCCAAAAACAGCAAAGCTATACGGTTGGTTGAAAGATTTGCGAGCAGCTGCACAACCAGTGAATGCAACACTTGAGTTGCGCAAGACTTTGTAATAGAACTTTTCGCCAGGTACCAGTCCTTCGATATTTGCTGTGTATCTATAAAAAGGAATGTTTTCAAATTTGCCAACAGAAAAAATCTGCAACGTTTTTGAGGGGTTCCATTTAGTCGCTGACT
>Ga0268298_10006515_pt1 | contig 10585 bp, 18 predicted proteins | sample WWTPWeurt_MetaG_FD_194462 | JGI IMG/M metagenome (GOLD analysis project Ga0268298, IMG submission 194462) | Activated sludge microbial communities from WWTP in Nijmegen, Gelderland, Netherland - WWTP Weurt | ecosystem: Engineered > WWTP > Aerobic digester > Activated sludge | place... | reverse complement strand
GATCTGTCTTTGGGTGTTCTTGCTTTCACATTTTGGACAGATCTGAGCCTGATTGGCTTCAGAAAAACGAACCATCAGTTCGAAGACCTCGCCGCATTCCTTGCATTGGTAATCATATAAAGGCATAAGTTAAGTTCCTTCGTTTAATTTTTTGAACTGTTTGGTCAGCGCCCGCCAGATGGGACAGCGGTCGTAAACGGCGCTGAACATGAATACGCCACCGAGAATAAACCAAAGCCAGTTCACCTGGATTGTCCAGCTGATCATGATGATTGCGATACCTATCCCCATTCGGATAAAGCGATCCATGCCCGAAAGACCTGCCGGCGCTGGCTCGCCGCCGCTGGCCAAGGTTTCGAAAAGCATTTGCAGTGCGCTGGCGGGTTTGGCTCCCACCTGGCGCATGGTTTCTTTTCCATCTCGGTAGACGATCAAAGTGGGAATGCCGTAGACCTTGAGTTCACGCAGCAAATCCTGATTATCGTCTGCGTTGATCTGCCACAGATCTACACGTCCGCTATATTCAATCGCCAATTTTTCAAGAATCGGTTTCACCATTTTACAAGGCCCACACCATGGTGCCCAAAGATCAACCACCACGGGGTTTTTGTTTTGTTTGAGTTTTTCAAAGAATTCTTGAGAGTTCATCCATTAATTAGGGCATGCATTCCCATGCTCCTACTCCTGATTACTTACTTCTTGAGGGTGCTAAGCTTAAACAGCGCATACAATGGGCAGAAGCCTATCGCACCGGTGAGCAAAAGGATTACCCCGAGCACACCTGCAACAATAGCCGTTGTTCCGTTGAGTGTACCGCCAACGCCAAGGAAAAGTAACACAATACCCGCAACGACACGTACCAAGCGATCAGTATTTGATTCATTTAATTTCATTTGAGCCTCCTGCAGCCTGAATTAATAAGGATATTATCAGTGTATTCGATGCAGATATCCTGAAAAAGTTACATTTCTGATGGGCAAAACTATTTTATTTTATTTATAATTTCGTATGTAACTTTTTTTAGGGAAATACATCCAATGAATATCAAATTAATTTTTAGGAGTAAAAATAAACATGGAAATGATCATTGACTTCCCCGGCGGGTCTCGCGTTGATGCACACTTTGGCCCCCATACTGTCGCAACCGACCAGCCTCCAGTTGCGAGCGCCCCAACCCCTTTTGCAGTATTCCTTGCCTCGATTGGCACTTGCGCGGGCATTTATGTCCTCGGATTTTGCAGACAGCGTAACATTCCTACAGAAGGAATCCGTATCGTTCAGAATATCCATAGTAATCCGGGAAGCGGTATGGTTGACAAGATAGACCTGGATATTCAACTGCCCGCTGGGTTCCCTGAGAAATACCGTGGGTCATTGATCCATACGGCAGAATTGTGCGCGGTGAAGAAGCATCTGGAAAATCCGCCTAAATTTGAAGTTACAACCACGATCGCAGAATCTGTCGCGTAAAGAATATGAACCATCGTGTATACTAAACCAACACAACTTATGGATATAGTTAACGATGGTAGAGAATTTAATTCAAAATATTTCAATTGATATGCTGCGTAGTGGGGATCGCGCAGAATTCGCCCGCCTGGTGGATGCTTATTCTGCGCCGATCTACCGCTTGGGGTTGCGCATGCTGGGTACAGAACAGGATGCTGAAGATGTATTACAAAATACCTTTCTCAGCGCGCTGACTCATCTATCCAGTTTTGAAGGACGTTCAAGTGTATTGACCTGGTTATACCGGATCGCTGTCAACGAAGCGTTGATGATCCTGCGGCGTGGGCGGCCGGAGGTAAGTATTGATGATACAGATGCAAAAGATGAAAACGACATCATTCATCCAACCCAATTTGTAGATTGGGTGGCGCTGCCTGAAGATGAATTGCTGTCGGATGAAGGCAGGCAGGCGCTTGACAAGGCCATTCAGAAACTACCGGAAAATTTGCGTACGGTTTTCCTTTTGCGTGATATTCAGGAGCTGTCAATCAAGGATACAGCTGAAACGCTTGGTATCAGTGAATCCAACGTCAAGGTGCGACTGCTAAGAGCACGATTGTCGTTGCGGGAACAATTATCTTACTATTATGGTGAACGAATGAATAAGGAGAAATCAAATGGCTGAATCTACGCACAATACCTGTGAAGGTTTACTTGGCTCACTCTCCGATTATATAGACGGCGAACTGGGCGCTGAATTATGCCGTCAGATCGAAAAACATATTTCAGAATGTGATGACTGTCGCATTGTTGTGGACACAACCCGTAAGACGATCGATCTTGTTCACGCTTCAAATACCCCTCAAACTGGTCTGCCGGACGATGTACGGGATCGGCTCTTCAAGAGACTCAATCTCGATGATTACTTAAAACCATCTGCTGCATAAAACTTCAAAAGGGGGATAATCGCTTGTAACTTTTCCTAAATATACGCATCCAATCTCCATAAACAATCATTCGCTGTCTGTATCAAAGGCAACGAAATACATTAGGAGTATATATATGGAAAAGCTTCTCAACGAACAGGTCATAAGCCAGATCAGTCAGTTATTTGAACAAATGAAAGAGCCCGTGGAAATCCTGTTTTTTGGATCCCGGGATCAATGCGAGTATTGCGCAGACACACGCCAACTTCTTGAAGAAGTTACTGCGGTTGATAAAAAACTAAGTTTGAGCATCTACGATCTGCAGGATAATGCGGATATGGCACGCAAGTTCAATATTGATAAAGCTCCTGCTTTTGTAGTTGCAGGCAAAGACGGCGATCTAGTCATTGATTTTGGAATTCAATACTCTGGGATTCCTGCCGGCCACGAATTTGGTACCCTGGTGAATGACGTTGTGCTTGTCTCAGGCCGTGACTCAGGGCTTAGCGCTGAAGCGCGTGACTACCTGAAGAACCTCACCGAGCCATTGCACCTGCAGGTATTTGTAACACCCACTTGTCCACACTGTCCGCGTGCCGTGTTACTTGCGCACCAGATGGCTATGGAAAATCCAGCCATGGTCCGCGCAGAAGGTGTCGAAGCGACGGAATTCCCCGAGTTGGCGAACCAGTTCAACGTTAGGGGTGTTCCGCAGACGGTTATCAATGCTGGAAAGGGCTCACTCGTCGGGGCGATGCCGGAGAAAAATCTTCTGGCAGAGATCATGCGAGCGATTAACTAATTTGCCTTAAGGATCTTGCAGGTTTTACATGCCAAAGAAAAATAATCGTTACAGAAAGAATAAGACTAATAATGGCCTGATGTTTATCCTGGGTATTGGATTGGTGTTGATCGGTCTTGCATCTTTACTTATCTTGCAAGGTGCAAAAACTGGTCAGGCATCTCAATCCATTTCCAATTCGGTCATCCCAGTGGCAGTGAACTATCCTGCCCCTGAACTTTCCCTCCAAAATGTGGACGGTAAGAGCGAGGCACTTATCGATTATCGTGATCAGGTTGTCCTGGTTAATAATTGGGCTACCTGGTGTCCGCCCTGCAAAGCGGAAATACCCACACTTCAAGCTTATTACGAAACTCATACGATGGATGGATTTGTGATCATTGGAATAGATGCTGGAGAACCACAAAGTGAGGTTCTAAAATTTGTTCAGGAACACAATATGACCTATCCAGTTTGGTTCGATCTTGAGAATACAGCGATGAATGCGTTCAAGAACCAAAGCCTGCCAAGTTCTTTTGTAATTGATCGAAAGGGTATAGTGCGTCTTGCCTGGGTTGGCGAGATCAGCGGGGAAGTGCTTGAAAAATATGTAACCCCTTTGATCACGGAAAACTAAATATTATTTATAAAATGTAATGCAGGCGCTGTTTAAAAGCAACCCGACCTGATACAAGATACAAAAATCTGGCAGATCAATGCCTGCCAGATTTTTTTTATTTAAGTGAAACCCTGCGAAAATCTCGATTGTTTTCGATATCACCGAATACTGTTTCAGGTTCTGGCGAGCGTTTCTTGCGCAAAGCAATTTTGAATATCACTTAAGATGGAATGCTCGTTCGAACTTTTGTGGCAATCTGGCGGTCGGTCATCTTGTCCACAGTTTCAATGGTCAGGATATGTGCCTTGAGGCCTTGCTGTTCAAACCGTTTTACGAGTTCGTCCTTGGCTTCGCCGGGACCAAAGATTTGGATCGTATCTGCGTCGCCAACCACGGCCATAACCTGCTCGTAATAGTTGTTGATCTGGTCTGCAATTTGACGATTACGTACATCTTCTAAAAAATCATCTGATGATGCCGTTTCTTCTGTAAAACGTTCATGTCTTTCCATATCGGAAGATATTTCTTTTATTTCCTCCCCCGTAACACTGATCATAACAATTACAGCTTTGGAATGGTCAATCCAAAGCCCTGCTTGCTTGTCCAAAGCACTTCTCCTGGCAGATGCTTGCCAATCAACGTTTATATTCATCAACCCGGATGGATCTCAATGGGGCAGGATAATTCTTTCATTCTGAGAGACCGCTCCCCGAACCACCGCGCTGATCTTCTGTTCATCGTTTGCCGGAACAATAAAAATTAATTCATGACGATTAGGCTGGGAGGTCAATTCATCTGCCAGACGCCCTGTGCCACTCAAGACGATGACCCCGCGGGCATTCTGCAAACTCAATTCGACATCCTTGCGGGATACATCCCCCCCGTTGATCAAAATCGTTACAGATTTTTGTCCATTGGATATGATCGTCGCCGCGTTCGCGATCCATGGAGACTCGTCTCCGAATTGATGACCGGGCACAAGCATAAAATGGGAATAATACGGCGCCAATTGCCAGCGCTTTATTCCCCACCATAAGAATTTGGCGCTGCGCGGACCTTGTGGCCAGGTAACCAATTCCTCAAGAGTTATCCCCAGTAAAGGAAATGCCCAATGATTTTGCCAGCGCATTTTCCCGATCTCAGCCATCACGCCCATGTCTGTTCCCCCGCAGATGACCAGGGCATCCATATCTTCTGCGGCTCTGGCAATAGACTGGATTGCAAGACGTGTAACCACGGCTTGTTCATCATCAATGTGCCCGCCGATCAGCACAATAACAGGTCTGCTTTTATCCAATCTCAACTCAGAAATAGCCCTGACCAGGTCAGGTGGGCTTTCAGGGAAAACGCAGAGTGCCTGTTGATTTGGAAATCTAATTATTTGAGTACGCATAATGTCTCGCTTTCACACATTTTCATCTTCAATCTTGCCTGTCAACCTTATGGAGATGGGTATCTAGTTAGGGTAGTTTAAGAGCAATATTTTCCTTTGATCTTGAAATCTGACGCATCTTGCTGTATACAAATAAAAATGGGTAGGCAAAAAAGGTAAGTAAGTCCATAATCAAAAAAAACAGGTTCAATTTCATTGTTAATCTCCTCATTAATTCTAAAAACTAGCCGACCGTCTCATCGAGTAATTTTTTGATCTGTTTAATTCTTTGATGATTGGCTTCATGTTCGGCCACGCGTTTATTGAATTCCTCTTCATCAATTATCAAAATCTCTGGCTGCAACTGAACAGGCTGGGATGTGGCCGCACCTTCCTTGAGTTTATTATCTTCAAAGACCTTCAAGAAAGCGCCCACTCCATCGTGTACGCGCGTATGTTCTTTAACCACTGCGGGGTCTGTAGCCGGGGTCGTCGCAGGCGTTGGCGTTTTATCGTATACAACCCTTACTATAACTTTGCCTTTATCAATGAACGGAAAATCTATATGTGTTGGCAAGACACCAAGTTGTCCGCGATCCAGAATGAAGGCATAGCGAAGACCGTCACTGTTACAGGAAACAACCTGTACTTGTAGTTTATTCGCGAGATCATGTAATAACCGCGGATCGAAGTAATTGCTAAAAGGTATCGAAGAGTGAGAGGCGATATAGTTATTATTGAGTATTCCGAATAAAACGATCATCCCGGTCTCAGGGTCTTGAGTTAATCGCCAGCGTTTGAAGCGCGGCAATAACCCCCATTTTGACAGGACCGTTGAAACCTGGGCCCTGATCCGCCGTGATCTCTGAACAAACTGTTGAGAATCAATTGTCGGGGTTGTCATTTTCATCCTTCTTGTCATGGTCCAGCTTATCACTTTCTAGCAATTGAGTCTTGACTTCATCAAGCCATTGATGGACTTGGTCATCCGGGGTCACGACCTGATAACGGTTGTCAAGAATATCTGTTTCGAGATAGGGTAATGAATCATCATGCTCGTGTTTAACATCCATTACCGGGGAAAACTTGTTAACAGGATTTTCGAGCGCGTGTTGCTTGGCTGACTGAAGTTTCTGCCAGCGCCAGATCGCCCAAAGGATAAGAACAGCTAATAATAAGATAAAGATCGGAAAGCACCACATCCATAAAAAAGCAACAGGACCCTGTCTTTGTTCCTCACGCTGGCGGTCCTGGTCAGCGTACCATTGGGATGTCGCAGCGGCGGCTTGAGTTTGTGTGGCGATATTATCGGAAATGGCTGTTTGCGTGCTTGCAGCGAGTTGGTCGATGTTTTGTTGATTTAACAAGGATTGCGCGCTCGTTGTTGCCATATCTGCCATTTGAGTCTGGCGGATCGAATCCTGGGTCAGCGCCGCGCTTTGAGTTGCTCCAGCTGAAAATAAAGTTGCCTGTGCATTAGCGCGGGCAACTTCAACAGTGGCAGCAATCTGAGCAACAATGATGTTGGTGTTATTCTGCTCCTGAGTCTGGGCCGCGCTTAATGTCGCGTTGGCAGAATTTAAGGTTGCCTGTGCGTTGGCGCGCGCCATTTCGGCTGTCGCGGCTGCCAGATACTCAGCGTTGAACTTTTCCTGGGTCAATGCCGCTGCGTAGGTTGCTTGATTGCAGGCCTCACAAGGCAGGATCATTTGTGTGGATGCAGGCACCTGTAGTCCATTTATCTGAATGGATGGTGTTACCGTCATTCCAGTACATGCAGATAGGATCGGTAAAATCGATATCAAGATCAAAACAACGGTAATACGCAGATTATGACGCATTGATCTTCTCTAAGCTGCACTGGCTAGTGAAATTCCCTTGACCATTGCAGCGGTTTTTCTGGGTCGGTTTATACGTGTTGCCACATCAGCCTGAGTAATTATGCCCAGGATCTTGTTATCACTATTTACTATGGGAATACGGCGAAGTTGGTGTTCAGCCATGGCATCCAGAGCATTCTGCAGATCATCCTCGGCAAGGCAGGAGACGATATGATGTGTCATGACTGCTTCCACTATAGTGGATCTGGTATTTAGCCCTTCGGCTAAGATTCTTAATGTGAGGTCGCGGTCAGTTACTATGCCGATCAATTTTTTTGTGCGTTTGTTCTCAATAACTGGGATCGAACCAATGTTCTCACTCTTCATCAATTCTGCTGCTTTTTGCGCTGTGTCGGTTGGCAGACAACAGATCAGCTTTTTTGTCATTATTTTTTTGCACTTTTTCATAAGATTTCTCCTTCAAAACGATAAAAATATTGTTATAAGATTTATCGCAAATATCCAATCAAGAACAGTACTATCAGAACTATAATCACGGTGTATAACATTGGGAATCTCCTTTCTTGTTTTACGAAGGGACAGCTGAATGGCTGCCCCTTCTTTTTACTAAGCGCAGACTTATCCGATCCCTAAAAGCCTCAAAATGATCAAGATGACGACGATGACAAGCAAGACATGAACAATATTACCGCTGCGTGGGATGCCAGAGTACACACTCGGACCAAAATATCCGAGCAGCCAGAGAACGAGCAGAATTACAATGATCCAGGTAAGCATGAGATTTCTCCTTTTTATTTCGATTGGTGCTACAGTTCATAATACGATAAACACTCCCCAGCCGCATCCATCGGCTGGGGAGTGTTTATCTAGTCCACTTGGGGGATGAGATTAAAGCTATTTACACAAGATCCTACGGGATCAATAATATTTCTGGCGTAGTAAAAGAAGATGGCACACAGGTGAAGCCCAATCCAACTGAATAGGAGTCTTTTACACCGTCCTGCCTCGGGTTGTAAGCGCCCGACGCATCGAGCAGATCCAAGTCGGGAGAGATCGCAATCATAAGCAAAGGATTGCCCTCAAGTTCTTGCAGGGTAATTGTTCCATCGTGGTTTGTGTCAAAGACTTGTGAGAGAATCTTTGTGGTCGTCAAATCGGCTTGTATTATTTGGTTGAGCCCATCTACAATAGCCGGCAGCAGCTTGCTCTGAAAATCATCGACCGTTAGACCGCCGCCCAGTTTGCCGTTGACGCAGCCTTTCTCGCTGACGTCAGCTTCCAACATCCCCCCGATCAGATCCACATTAACTACCTGACCCAGTAGGGATATTTCGATGCTAGCTTTCCCAGAAGCGCCAGAGAAATGGCCGCTGATAAGCGAGCCGATGATTGAAGAATCACGGGAAACATCAAAGGCAGGTTGGAAAATGTCCGTGCCGTCGAAGCGGGGTGCGGACGCAGTAGCCTGTCCCTGGAATATGGACCAGGAAACACTCGAGTCGTTCAGGAGATCATTTGCCTGCACTGCATGCAGTGAAACCAGTTGCCCACCCTTCACTGCTTGATCAAGGGTCAATTGCAAGTTAAGGCTTGGAGATGCTGACATAAGCAGCGTAAACAACTCTCCAAACTTGTTATCGAGCTTCTGCTGCGGGTCCCCGTCTATGTTCAGTGCGAAGGTTTGAGTCTCTTCCCGTGTTGCAGGTAACAATAAACTATTGGTGACAAACTGGTATTGAATGCCTGTGGAGGGTATGACCACAGCGGTGGGTGTGGGTATGGGCGCTGTAGCGCCGCACGCCGCAAGTAAAATAAAAACCAGACCGGTATTTACAACAACAAATATATTCTTCCTATTCATAAGTTTGCTCCTCTTGGTTACTTTTGATTTCAATTATTGGCAGCCATTGGTGATCATGCTGGTACTTGCCTGCCAGTCTTTGTTGAACGCTTCAACAGAATAATTCACGGTCTTCCCGTTAGCGAGAAAAACGATATCCACATAAGAGGTGGAGTTTGGGATCAAGGTCGCGATCAAGTGCTCGTCGCGATAGACTCTATAACTTTCCTCGCCAGTGGAACGATCGGTCCAGTTAAGATTCATCGTCATGTTGCCGCCGCCAATAGCAGGTACACAGGTATAGTTGTAAATTGACCAGACTGGAATATTTGGCGGGATAAGCGTGGGACTTAAAGTTGCGCTCATTGTCGGCGTTATAAATGTAAGCAAAATCATTATCGAATGTGGCGGCGTGGGAGTACTTTGTACAAGTGCCGGCGAGGCTGTGTTAAATGGAACTTCTCCGTTATTTAACGAAGGAAGATTGCAGGATGAAAGCATAACCATGAGCGAAAATGTCACCGACAGAATTTTTAATGTTTTCAAGTTCACCTTTACGATTTGCGCTGAAGATTTGATTCAGAGTGCCTGAATCTTGTTATATCTAATCATAAGCAAAACACTCCCCAGCCGCATCCATCGCCTGGGGAGTGTTTGCCTAGTCCGCTTGGGGGAGGCCATCAATGCTAAGTGGAAGTTACCTGATGTATTTCGCCTGTCTTTTTATTGTTTTGTTGCTTGAGTTGAAAAAAAGCAACGCTTAAATAAGCGCCAAACAGAAAGATGATTCCGCTCACGTAGGCCCATGTAAGAATGGCGATAATGGCTGCCACCGAACCATACACGAGATTGGAAGCGGAGATGTATGAAGAAACAAAAAAAAGGAAGGCTTTCTTGGCAAATTCCCAAAGCAAGCCGGCTCCAATCGCGCCGGGCAAAACTTCGCGCCATGTGGATGATCCATGTGGGAACATGATATAGAGCCCCATGAACATGGCAATATTAAGCAGGATGGCTGACAACAAGCTGGTCACCCCTACAATCGGAACCATTTGGACCGGCAGCCACGCGAGCAGAATGGACAGAATGCTGCTGGCAAAGGAAGCGAGGAAAAGGATCGGTCCAACGAATGCAAGAATAAACAGGATCGCCAACCCGCGCCCTTTCCAAACAGGGCGGCGTCTTTTGACACCCCAAACTTCATTCAAGGCATGCGTGAACGTGTTAAATACCGTGGAAGCAGACCAGAGCAGACCGAGCAGCGCAGCGCCGGTAACGGGTCCGCGTGCGGTAATGATCTCATCAATATTCTTTCCCAATAATTGACCCAGCGCCGGTGCTATAAACTCAAGCCGTCGGATGATAAGTTGTTGATCCATTGACGGTCCCAAGCTGTAGCTGGCAATCGCGATGCTCAAAAGTGTCAGTGGGAAAAGTGAAAGGATCGCAAAGTAGGCTATCGCAGCAGCCGTGATCGTTGAGTTTGGTTTTAAGGCTCGATCAATGGCGCTTGTTATCAATCCCAACCAGCCATTTGTCCGTTCATCAAACTGATGCACACCGCTGATGATTTTCTTCCACAGCTGTACCGTACTATCTGCAAGGTTGGATGAAGTCAAATTTTGTTTCTTCATGAGTTGGATGAATCGGATCTAGCCGCAACGATCACTGGCGGGTGGAACGGATCGGGCGGTTCGGTCGGTACCTGTAAAATTGGTTCGGCTTTCTCGATCAGTTGACTCAGCCGGCCCATACTG
>Ga0268298_10006514_pt1 | contig 10586 bp, 8 predicted proteins | sample WWTPWeurt_MetaG_FD_194462 | JGI IMG/M metagenome (GOLD analysis project Ga0268298, IMG submission 194462) | Activated sludge microbial communities from WWTP in Nijmegen, Gelderland, Netherland - WWTP Weurt | ecosystem: Engineered > WWTP > Aerobic digester > Activated sludge | place: Netherlands... | reverse complement strand
ACAACCCCGGGAGCAAGCCGATCACCCGCGCGCCCACCGAGGAGGAGATCTGGAGCTTCACCTCGGCGCTGCAGGATCGGGGCGTGATGATCACCCGCCGCGTGACCCGCGGGCGCAGCGTGATGGCGGCCTGCGGCCAGCTCGGGAACGTGGAGCTCAGAAGGCGAGCGAAGACAGCCCCGGATACTCAGGAGCCGACGCCCTGAGCTCCTCTTTGACCGCGGCCGCTTGATCGGTCACGCCGTCCTGCCACAGCGCCAAGGCCAGGTTGAACAGCGCGTCCGCGGAGGCCCGGCGCTCGGCGCGCAGCCGCTGGTACTCGGCGATCGCGCCCTTTTTGTCCCCCGCCTTTTGGAGCAGCACCGCGAGGTTGTAACGGGCCTTGGTCAGCGAAGGATCCTGCTCGAGGGCCCGGCCGTAGTAGGCCTTGGCCCTGGCCGGATCGCCGCGGACGTCGCTCAGGTAGCCGAGCGCGTAATTGCCATCGGCGTCGAGCGCCTTGTCCCGCTCGAGGACGGCGTAGAGGGACTGGGCGTCGTCGAAGCGCCCCAGGTTGAACAGCGCGTAGGCCAAGCCAAGCCGCGCCGCGGTATGGCCGGGGGCGATCTCCAGGGTGCGGCGAAAGGCGGTCTCGGCCCCGGCCCAGCGCTCGGCCTTGCGCTCGACCAAGCCGCGCCACAGGCGGGTGTAGACGTTGTTTGGCGCCAGACCCTCGGCGATGGAGATCGTGCGCTCGGCCTCTTGCTGGCGGTTGTCGCCCAGGGCGAAGGCCGCCAGGTTGATGAAGCAGAAGGCGTAGCGCGGCCACACCTCGGCGCAGCGATCCAGCTCGCGCTTGGCGGTGGCCCGATCGCCCACCCCCATCAGCGCCAGGCCGTAGTTGAGGTGGGCGCGGCCGTTTTCGGGGGACTGATCCACCACGTCCTTCCACAGCGAGACCTCGGACTGCCACACCCGGTTTCGGAAGTGCGTGCGCACGCCCAGGCCGAGGATCAGGCTCCCGAGCAGCACCGGCAGCGCGAATCGGCGCGCGATGTCCGAGAGCGTGTACAGCGGCGGGACGAAGGCCAGGACCGCGAAGATCAGCCCAGGAAACGCAATGTAAACGCGGTGCTCACTGGCCGGCTCCGACAGCGGCATGATCGAGTTGGTGGGGGCCAAGGCCAGGTAGAACCAAACGAGGCCGAAGAAGAAGAGCGGCCGCTCCCGGCGCATCCGGAAGGCCACCAGCACGAGGCCCAGGTTCAGGAGGATGGCCCGCGCCACCGGCCCCTCCCAGATCGCCTCCGACCAGCGCATGGTGAGGTCCGCGTTCAGATCTTGAGGCCACAGGGCCAGCCCCATGAAGCGCAAGTAAACCTGCGTTTGGGTGTAGAAGTAGCTGAAGGGCGGGATGGTGCTGCGGGCAGCCCGCGAGGCCTGACCCACGATCCACTCGTGGAAGATCGTGAAACCGATCGCCAGCACGAGGAGCGGGAGCAGGCGCCGGCCGTACTGCTTGAGGCCGGGCAAGACCGAGAGATCGCGGGCGGGCCCGAGCCATAGCTCCCAGCCGAGCAGCAAGGCCGGCACGGTCATGGCGATGATCTTGGTGCCCATACCGAGAAGCAGGAGCAGGGCCGACCAGCCAAACCACCACGGGCGCTCGTCCTGCCGCGCCTTCACGTAGGCCAGCACCGCGGCGAAGGAGAACACCGCGGCCTGCAGCGACGAGCGCGAGGAGATGTAGTTGACCGGCTCAGAGAGGAGCGGATGGACCGCGAACAGCGCGCCCGCGAAATAGCCCCAGACGATGGCCGAGCGCTCCTCGTGACCGGCCGAGACCAAGAGGCGTACGGTCAGCCGCCCCACGACGTAGGCCCCGAGCGCGTGGAGGAGCAGCGTGATCAGGTGGTAGCCCCACATGGCCCCGCCGCCGATGGCGTGGGAGAAGGCCAGCCCGATCAGCAAAATGGGGCGATAGGCGCGGTTCTCGGCCAGCGGGGAGAAGACCCGGACGTCGGTGAAGTAGGCCCCGAGGTGCTCGAAGCTCTTCAGCCAGATGTTGTCCTGGATGCTGTGGAAGTCGTCGAAGTGCAGCGGGCTGGCGAGGGAGTTGGCGTAAGCCGCCGCCACCAGGAGCGCGCAGATCAGGGCGAAGACGAGTCGGCGCATCGGGATTTCAAGCTCATCCCTCCGCCGCGGCCCGCGATCAAGCGGGAATCCACGCTACTTTTTGCTCTTGCGGGGGGGGACGTTGTCCTTGAGGAGGCGCCGGGTGGTCTCGTCGTCATTGCCACCGGCGGCATCGCAGATCTTGTCCGACTCTTTGGCCTCGACGTAGGACTCGAGGAAGCGGCGGCAGCCGTTCTTGTCGACCTTCATGAGCGACTTGACGCCCACCAGGATCGCCTCGATCCGGGCCTTGTCCTTGTCGGTGCCCTCGAGCTGGCAGGCCGTACGGAAGACTTGGTCCTCGGGCCCCTTGGTGCGGTTCTGGGTCAGGTAGCTGCGGGCCGCCTGGGCCCAAGCCAGGGCGCAGTCGTCAACGGTGCGCGCGTCGGCGGGAGCCGCGGCGAAGAGCCCCACGGAGAGCGCCAGGACGGCCAAGGTTTGGGGGATCGCGTGGTTCCGGTTCTGCATTCCATTCCTCCGAGATCCGTTGGCCCTCACCCCATCACTCCTCGTGGCCGAGGACCGAGCGGATCGTCTCGATGAGGCCGTATTGTGGTTCGAAACCGAGCACACGTCGAGCAAGTGACCCGTCGACGACGCAGTTGTACTGGATGTGCCGGATTTCTGGGGCCGGGAAGTTGGTCATCCGCAGGCGAAACGCCCGCTCCAGGGTGCCTCGAACCAGGGGGGCGGGCAGCGGGATCGGGCGCCGCCCCAGGGTCGACAGGATCCGGGAGAGGGGGGCCTCCCCGGGTCCCACCACGTTGAACACCCCCCGGACGCCGGGCCGGAGGGCCTGGAGCAGGGCGTGGACGGCGTCCTCTTCGTGGATGAGCTGGAGCATGGGGTCGAAGCCCATGACGGTCCAAGGTCGCTCCAGGCGGAGGTAGTTGGCGGGGGCGTTCTTCACCCGCGGCCCCACGATGTGCACCGGGCGGAGCATCACCGTCTCCACGTCGGGCTGCCGGTAAAAGAAGCTCTGCACGATGCGGTCGGCGGCCACGAGATCCCGGATGTTGGGGAAGTTCTCGGCGCCGAGCAGGGGGGCGTCCTCGGTCAAGAACAGCGAGTTGTCCGGGTGCGGGCCGTAGATGTTGGCGCTCGAGAGCATGACCAACTTGGGCACCCGGTGCTTGGCCGCCAGATCGAGGAGGTGCTGGGTGCCGAGCACGTTGAAGCGGTATTGGTCATCCTCGGCCCGCGGGTTGTGGATGAGGCCGAGGTGGAGGATCGCCTCGACGTTGTAGCGGCGGAAGATATCTTCGATGGCCCGCCAGCGCAGGTCGGTCCGGACGTGGGTGACGTCTTTGGGGAGGCCGTGGATCGGGCGGCGATCGACGGCGACCACCTCGCGCTCGCGGTGGAGGGTCTGGACCACCAGGCGGCCTAGACGCCCGGCGCCGCCGCTGACCAGCACCACGTCCCGGCGCGGACGGCTCGGGAAGGAAGGCCGCGGCGGGTCGCTCGGCTTGTCTTGTTCGGTCACCACGCGATCCGTCCTATGAGAAGATCGACTTGCGCTCGGCCAGCCCGCGCTCGAGGAGGTGCTGTACGGCGCTGCGGACCTCTTCCACCTGCGCCTCGACGACCTCGTCTTCTTCGTCGCCGCGGCCGGGAAAGCGCAGCGGCTCGCCAAAGTAGATGCGGTAGCGGGTCGGCAGCGGCCACAGACCCATGGGGCCCAGCAAGGGGAAGGTCGGCGTCACCGGGAAGGCGGGCACCCCGAGGAGCTTGGCCAAAGAGCGGAGATTGTAGAGCGAGGGGGCCTGCTCTTCGGCGCCGACCACCGCGACCGGGACGATCGGAGTGCCGGTCTCCAGCGCGAGCCGGAGAAAGCCGGTGCCGAAGCGCTCGAGCTGGTAGCGCTTGTCGAAGGTCTTGGAGATCCCGCGCGCCCCTTCCGGGAAGACCAAAATGGCCTCTTCGCGGCCGAGCAGGCGGCGGCAGTTGTCGGGGGTCCCGACGATCTGCCCCACGCGGGCCATCAACACCGAGACGAAGGGCAAGCGCGGGACCCACTTTTCGACCATGGAGCGGACCACGCGTGGAGGGTCCTTATCTACGATCAGCGCGGCGCCGATCATCATGCCGTCGAAGGGCAGCTGCCCAGAGTGGTTGGCGATGAGCAGGACGCGGCCATGCTCGGGGACGTTCTCGAGCCCGAAGGTCTGGACCCGAAAATAGTGGGTGTAGAGCCACTCGAGGGGGACGGCCGCGAACTTGGTGGTCTCCGGATCGAAGCCGAAGGGGTCCACCCCAAGATCGCCGAGCTCGGCCGAGATGCGGGTCATCTTGTCCCGGAGCTCCGGCGACACGAAGCGCTCCGCGAGCCGCCGCAGGGGCGAAGGCCGGCGCCGGACGAGGCTCGTCGACATCCGCGCGAAGCTACAAGATGGGGCCCGGTCGCGCCAGTTCTTCGGGGGCGGCACGTGGCGTGCGGAAAGAAAAAGCGCCCGGCGCTGACGGAAGCACGGCGCGCCCTCCAACCCTGGGACGTATGCGCGTGCTCCTCCTCGCCCTCTGGGCGACGCTCTCCCTCGTTGCCTGCGATGGTCGAACGACCTCCGCCCTACCCCACGGCCGCAGCGACAGCGGGGACACGGTGGACGGGGGGCCGAACGCCGACGGCGGGCCGGCGAGGGAAGACGGGAGCGCGGGCCCGGATCGGGCGCTGGACGCGGGCGCGGGCCGGGACACCGGGGGGCCGCCAGAGGACGCGGGGGCGGGGGCGGAGGTGGACGCGGGGGCGGAGGTGGACGCGGGGACGGAGGGGGACGCGGCAGCAGAGGACATGGGGGCCGAGGATGCGGGAGAGGCCGACGACGCGGGAGAGGGCGCGGATTCCGGCCTCGTCACGGACGCCGGCGTACCGGGCGGCGACGACGGGAGCCTCAGCGTGGACACGGGCGTCCCGAGCGATGCCGGGCTCAACGGCGACGCGGGATACCTCGACACCGGACTCCTCGACGTCGGCGGCGCGGAGGATGGGTCCACGCCCGATGGTGGGACCGCGATGGACGGCGGCCTCCGCGACGCCAGCGGAGGCAGCGACGGAAGCTCGGCCGACGCCGCGGCGCCCTATGACGGCGGACGTCCCTTCGACGCGGGCTGCGCGGGGCCCCCTGGCGCAGCCGACGGTGGTCCGCTGCCTGTGACCCGGATCAGCTTCGTCTCAGGCTCGATCGACGCGGTGGTGGATCTGGCCGGCCTCGGGCAAACGGACATCTTGAGCGTGGTGTTCGACGTCGAGTTCGACAACCAGACCGGCGGGAGCGAACGGATCTGTGTTTCTGGGGCATCGCTGACGAGCCTCCTGATCGGCGGCGCACTGCCCTTCGACACCGACCCCTGGGCCTTCGACCTGCGTCAGGGGCGCTCGACCTACCGGGTAGCGAACGTCCAGGGCTCGACGCCGATCGCCGACGTCGCGGCGCTGGCCGGGGTGTGCGGCTTCCCGAGCCAGCTGGTCGTCGACTTCAGCACGGGTCAGCAGATCTCGGCGGTGATCTTGCCGGAGTGCCTCAGGTGAAGGAGCGACGACGACGCCCAAACAGGGGCCGATCCGGGCGGGCTCTCAGCGTCGGCGCCGAGCCCAAGAACCGCTGGACCCGGGCGATCTGAACCGCGAAAGCCAGCCCATCGAGGCCCACCGCCACCGCGACCAAGGGCAGCAGCGCGAGCCGGATCCCCAGGCTGTGATCGAGCTGTAGCCACAGCGCCAAGGAGATCGTCAGCCCCAGCGGCGCCAGCACCCGGAGCCCCGCCTGGACGAGGAGCTCAACGGGGCGCGCCGCCAGCGCCAGCGCAGTGCGGACATAGATCCGCAGCAGGTAGCGGCGATCATCGAGCACGATGAGCCCGCGGACGCTCGCGCCCAGCGCTCCGATCAGCGCGAAAGCGAGGAGCAAGAGGAGACCAGCGGGCAGCTGGACCCAGAAGATCCGCGTGTAGAGCGCGGCGCCTTGGGCGGCCAGGTGGTCCGTGAGGCCTGCCGTCGCCCAGCGCACGGTCACCGCTGCCAAGGCCGCCAGGAGCAGATCGAGGAACGCGACGCCGGTCATCCGCAGCACGCGCCCTACGCTCACCGCCGCCAACTCCGGGAGCAGGCTGGTCTTCTCGTGCCGCGCCAGCACGCCGAAGGCCCCGGCGCTCAAGATCTCTCTGCAGACAAAGGCCAAGAGCAGCGCCAAGAGCGCGACGGGAGAGAGGGCGTAGGCCTTCACCTCGCGCAAGCGGAAGATCTCCGCCGTGCTCAAGATGCCGGCCGGTTCATGGGCAAAATAGGAGGACAGGGCCGGGCCGGCGGCCAACGGTGGCGCGGCGGCCAGGGCGGCGACGAGCAACGGCAACAGGAGAAGCAGGGCGCGCGCCAGGCTGAGCCGCCAGAGCAGACGACCGCTCATAGCACCGAGCCCCAGGAGTAGATCACCGCGCTGAGCAGCCCAGCGAAGGTGGCCCAGTCGAAGACGAAGCGGTGGTTCGACTCGGACCTGCGCCCCTTGTCGTGCCGGCGCGGATCGACCAGCAGACGATCGGCGGGATCGACCCGCAGCTCGACGACCGGGGCCCTGGACACGACCCGGTACGATCGCCAGGCCGCTCGCCCATCCCAGCGCTCCTTCACGACGGCGCCCCCCGCCAGGCGCAGCTCGATCTCGATCGGCAGCTCATCCCAGCCAGGGCCGGAGACCAGGGCCTCGCTGACGTAGCAGTCTTTGCCGGCGGAGCTGGGGAGCGCGGGCAGCTCGGCGAGCGGAAAAACGCGACCAGGCACGACGGTCGAGGGGCGGGCGTAGCCGGGATCGTGGACCCACACCGCGAGGGGCGCATCTTCGCAGGGCGCGGCAGCGACGGTGCTGCTCAGCCCGCGCGGCGGAGCCCACGAAGTCACCTCCAGCGACTCGGCGCGGAGGCTCGGGACCTCGGGCCGCGAGAAGCCTTCGCGAAGGAAGTCGGCCAGCGCGGGGCTCCCGGTCTCCTCAGCGATCGCCAGAAAGTCGGCCAGCCCCGGGTGCCGGAAGGCCCAGCGGGCGTAGTAGGCAGCGAAGACGCGATCGAGGAGCGGCGTTCCAAAGAGCCGCGCGGCCGTCGCGAGCAGCGCGGCGGGCCGATCGTAGACCTGGGCCCCGTAGAGGCCTTGGAAGTAATCGCTGGAAGGGCTCTTCTTGATCGGCTCGCGGATCTGATCGCGCCCCCGCTCCAGGCCATCGGCGCGGAAGTAGTTGGTGTCGATGGGGTGGCCGAGCGGCGCGCCCATCCCGGCGGGCTGCCCGTACTTTTCCTCGAAGATCGCCATCTCCCAGTAGGTGTTGAAGCCCTCGTCGAGGAAGGCTTCCTCTTGCTCGTTGGTGGCCAGGAGGCCGTAAAACCACTGATGACCGAGCTCATGGAGCGCAACCTCTTCGAGGACGCGGACGTCGCGGACGCCGGGCAGCGACCACACGGGATCGCCGGGGAGGCCGGTGATCAGCATGGGGTACTCCATCCCCGCGCTTTGTCGCCCATGATCAGGCGGTAGAACCACGGTCAGAGCCGGATAGGGATAGGCGCCCACGCGCCGCTCGAAGGCCTCAAAGCCGAGAAGGACGCCCTCGTGCGCGCGCGCGACGTCGTCCTCGCGGCCGAGCGGCGCCAGATACCGCACCGCGAGCGGCGGCTGTGCGCTGCGAGGCACGGTCCGGATCTCATCGAGGAGGGCGGTCCCTGCCACCCAGGCGAAGTCGATGACCCGCTCGGCTCGGTATCTCAGCGCGCCATCTGGGCCTCGCTCCCCCACGCCGGTGGCGCCCAGCACCCAGCCCGGCGGCGCCCTCAGCGTCACCTCGTAGTCTGCGAACTCCCCATAAAACTCGGTGTCTCCGTGGAACTGATGAAGGACGAAGCCTTCGTCGCTACGGCCGCGCATGCCCTTGGTCTCGAACACGGGGAGCTTCGGGAACCACTGGCCGACCAGGAAGTAGTCGCGCTCCCCGCCCGTGCGATCCCCGGGCACCGGCAGCTTGGCGCGAAAGTGCAGGTGGAGCTCGAGGGTCTGGCCAGGCAAGAGCGGCGGATCGAGCAGGACCTCCGCCAGCGATTGATCGCGCGGGTTGTGATCGTCGACGGGGGTGAAGGCCAGCGCGAGTGCCCGGCCGTCGCGCTCCACGCGATCGATAAGGATGTTGCCCCAGGGATCGGCGTGGCGCTCGAGGAGTTCGTCGAGGTCGGTACCGGCTTCGCGAGCGTAAGTGGTGTCCTCGTGGGCGAAGCCGTTCAAGTAGAGGTGCAAGGGCAAGCGATCGATCGGCCCATCGGCGGGAGAGGTGAAGCGGATCGTCTGATCGGCTTCCACGGTCCGCGTCGCTGGGTCGAGCCGCGCGTCGATCACGTACGTCGTCGTGACGGGGGGCAGCGCCGGGACCGCGACGAGGAGCCAAGCGAGCGCGAGCATCGTGAGACAATATCGCACCAAATTTCGCGGGGAAGGATCATCTGGGCGCCGCGTATCAGCCTGCGATGAACCGGACTCTCGTCCTCGCCCTCCTCGTCTTGGCGACCGCCGCTTGCGCGCCCCGCGTCTCCAAGAAGGCCCCCCAAAGCGCGGTAGTTGCTCAGCATCCGGCCCCGTCCCCGGCCAAGGCCGCGCCCAAGCGGACCGAGCCCCCGAAGACCTTCGCCGCTCAGCCGCCGCCGAGTGAGCCCAAGATCGTTCAGGCCAGCTACGTGGTGGCCAAGCCAGCCCCGGCGCCCTCGCCCTCCCCGGAGCCCGCCGCCGAGCCGCCGCCGCCGCCCGCCCCCAAGAAGAAGACCTATTACAGCTACTCCGACCAGGAGATCGCGACGCTCCGCAAGCAGTCCAAGGAGTTCAAGAAGCTCGATGACGAGCTGAAGAGCTGCACCAAGAAGACGGAAGCCGCGATCGAACGCCGCGAGCAGATCCCCACCGACATCGCAAAGATCCGGATGTCGGCCGGGGGCCTCAACGCCGCCAAAGAAGCGAAGATCGCCAAGCTCAAGGCCGAACAAGAGCGCCTCAAGAGCAGCGCGGACCGCTCCGCGTGCAACGACACCGAGCAGAAGCTCAACGCCCTCCTAGACAAGACGAGCGGCGCCGGCTCCAGCCCAAGCAAAGCCGCCCCCGCCGCCGAAGAAGAGATCTACTAGGACCTCAGCCCCCGCCAAGTCCAAGTCCAAGTCCAAGTCCAAGTCCTCGCCTCCCAGCCAACAACCTCGACTCGAAGCTCCCCCGCGCGTCTCCGCGCGAGGTGGCTGTCGCGCGAAGCGCGACTGGTGCCACCCGGACAGACTGCCCACGCCGCCAACAAGTACAGAGACCCAGATGCCCTAAAAGCCGAAGTGAACAGCACCGGCCCACGCGGCTGTCGCGCGAAGCGCGACTGGTGCCACCCGGACAGAACGCCCACGCGGCCAACAAGTACAGAGCCCCAAATGCCCTAAAGGCCGAAGAGCAAAGCCGCCACCAACCTCGACTCGAAGCTCCCCCCCGCGCGTCTCCGCGCGAGGTGGCTGTCGCGCGAAGCGCGACTGGTGCCACCCGGACAGAACGCCCACGCGGCCAACAAGTACAGAGCCCCAGATGCCCTAAAAGCCGAAAAGGACGGCACCAAACCTCAGCGGCAGCCGACCCCGCGCCCAGCCGTCGAGATCGACGTGCTAGGCGTAAAGGTGCCGTTCATCCCGTCCCAGTGGACCGTCCCGACCAGCCACAGATCATCGCAGCCGATCGAGTGGGTATAGGATCCGGCCATCACGCCCGCGATGAACACATCGACCGTGGCCCGTGAGTCCCCGAGCCCGTTGTCGCGCCAATAGTGGATGAAGACCTGATAGTCCCCGGCCGCCGCCTCCGAAAGGTTGATGTTCTCGGGTCCGAGGCCGTCGGTATCGTCCTGATCGAGGAAGGGGTTGTCGGTGGGGTCTCCGCGGCGCCCCCAGTCTGGCGCAGCCTCACCAAAGTAGCAGTCGCCGCCGCCGAGGGCGAAGGGCGTCGAACCCGGGCCCACCAGATGCAAGTCGACGTCGGTCAGCCGCGTATTCCAGCGCAGCACGAGGGAGATCGCGGTCGCGGTGACCGGCGGCGGCGTGACCTCACCCGTGACCGGTACGTGGATCGTACCCACGCCCATCGCGCCGTTGAAGTCGACGCTGAGCGAGCTGCTGGCGGGACCGGGGAGGCCCTCGGGGCGGAACTCCACCACGATGTCCACGCCCTGCCCCACCATCAGATCGGTCGTCCCGACGGTGGTCGGCAGGGCGAACATCATCTCGCCGCGGGGGAAGCTCGCGCCGATCACTCGCACCGCGCCGCCGCGCGCTTCGCAGTGGACGGTCTTTTGCGTCGGCATGCCGCGCTGGACCTGGCCGAAGTCCAGGCTGGCGGGCATGCAGACCAGGCCGCCGCGGGCCGGGAGCCCGGCGCCGTTGAGGTCGAG
>Ga0268298_10006513_pt1 | contig 10586 bp, 8 predicted proteins | sample WWTPWeurt_MetaG_FD_194462 | JGI IMG/M metagenome (GOLD analysis project Ga0268298, IMG submission 194462) | Activated sludge microbial communities from WWTP in Nijmegen, Gelderland, Netherland - WWTP Weurt | ecosystem: Engineered > WWTP > Aerobic digester > Activated sludge | place: Netherlands... | reverse complement strand
AAGATGGATCATCTGTTCATTCAGGGTTGGGTTAAGGACGGCCAAGCTTAGTGGTTTTTACCTGAGCACGTGAACTGACTGGAATCCATCAAGAGCCTAGCGTGTTTCGACCGTCGTTTTTCCGTTCTGATAGCTTTCACGAATCGCCCGCCCGATGGCCTTGAGGCCGGGCCAAGCGGCGGGATCAGGTAGGGTTCGGAGGTCGGCCACCAGCTCGTAGCGTCGTTGTTCGATCCGTCCGTGGTCGCTATCCAGTTCCTGGTGGCGCTGTACCGGTACCTGAGCCAAGCCCGCCCGATCGGCGGTTTCAAAGTAGTCCACGATGGCTTCATGGAGACTGGGTTGATTGTCTTTCACGGCGAGCACCTACCCGCCCCCCTGTCCTGAATCCTCTGGGCGATGTCGCGTTGGCCTCCCATCGCATCCAAAGTCACGATACAGCCCCGGAGTTCCAACAGTTCCAGGAGTTGGGGGATGGCCGTGATCTCATTCGACTTGGCGTCCGTCTTGACTTGGCCAAGACACACCCCGTTGGCCTTGGCCCAGGCGCTTACCAGGTGAATCGGTCCTCGGTTGTCGCCCCGGTCATAGGAACGTCGCACGGTCTGGCCGTCGATCGCTATGATCTCCCCAGGGAGCGCGCCGGCCACGGAGCTGATCCAGTTGGCGAAACAGCTTTGAAGTCCCTTGGGCGAGAGCGAGATCATGACGACTCGGATTCGGTCATGGGAAGGCACCCCATTGATAAAGGGTAAGAACCGCCGCAACCACTCGATCTTGGCTTTTCCAAACTCCTCAATCGCCTCCCAACCTTCAGCGCCGAGAAGGGCGTGAAAAAATCCACCGGCATGGCTCTTGCCTCCGCGAAAAAGGAGAACGATGCCAGGTATCCCATTGATGTAAAGCCTCGGATTGCGCGTTTGCTCTGCTCCACACTATGAGGCAACAACTCTCAACAAAATGCTCTACAATCCATGTTCTCTTAAATAGAGAAGGCCACTATAACAATAAATCTTGTAATGGGCAGAGAAATCCAGTAATATTGGCGTTCTGATGCGGGATGGAGCAGTCTGGTAGCTCGTCGGGCTCATAACCCGAAGGTCGTAGGTTCAAATCCTACTCCCGCTACTATCTTGTTTGTCTTGACGCTTGAGCCAAGTCTTCTTGGGGATCGATTTCTCGGTGCTTTGCGCGCAAAAAAGTGCGCTTGAGACCAATAAGACAATACAATAGGGCCTGCAAGGCCCTTTTTATTTTGTCTTCCATGGGATGGTGGTATGGCATTCCCAATATGTAAAGCAGTGCCGCATATGTGGTATAGCTGTAAATTGGTTAATACCTGACAAGTGAAATATTTTTGCTCCATCAATATTTTTTGATTAGCGAGATGACTCAACTAGGTACGGTGGATTTGATCGCTCTTGCGCTGAATCGTGGGAGCGATCAATGCTAGTATGGCGGATTGACTGAGATTCCTCGCTAATCAGTATGTTTTTCGTTGAAATGCATGTTATATATTTATTGGATATTACCATATCGCAGTAATGGTTCCTGTGTTAGATTGCTTAAAAAACTAGATGGGTTAATGTTTGTTTTATGTTGAGTGCGTCGCGGCGAATATGTTTTGGCCATTAATAGATAGCAGCTGCCGTTGTCGCTTTCCCAGATAGCTTAGCACGTTTGTGCCAGTATTGTGAGTGGGATAAGGATAAATGAATAAAGAGATTTTGCAGGTTGTCGACGCGGTATCCAACGAAAAAGGTGTCGCGAAAGACGTTATATTTGAAGCACTTGAGGCGGCTTTGGCGTCTGCGACAAAGAAGAGATATGTCGGTGAAGATATTGATGTTCGTGTTGTTGTTGATCGGAAAACAGGCGAATATTATGCATTTCGCCGCTGGCTTGTTGTTGATGATGATGTATCAGATCTCATTAGAGATCGGCAACTAACTGGTATGCAAATGTGTCTTTCTGATGCCAGAAAAATCTGTTCAGACGTGGCGCTTGAGCAGTATGTTGAACAACCCATCGAATCCGTGGCGTTCGGACGTATTGCTGCCCAAACTGCCAAACAAGTTATTGTGCAAAAAGTGCGTGAAGCCGAAAGGGCAAAGGTAGTAGAAGCTTATGAAGGTCTAAAAGGTGATTTGATCACTGGGGTTGTAAAGCGTATTGAATGGGGCAATGTGATACTTGATCTTGGCAATAATGCTGAGGCGTATATCAGTAAGAATGACCTTATACCAAGAGAGTCGGTTCGTGTCGGAGATAGGTTGAGGGGTATTCTTTATGATATTCGCTCCGAGCAGAAAGGGCCTCAGCTTTTTGTAAGCAGAATGGCGCCGGAGTTGCTAATAGAATTATTTAAGCTTGAAGTCCCTGAGGTGGGCGAAGGCCTTATTGAAATCAAGGGAGCAGCTCGGGACGCAGGCTCTCGTGCGAAAATAGCTGTGAGATCAAAAGATACTCGCATTGATCCGGTCGGGGCGTGTGTAGGTATGCGTGGTTCGCGGGTTCAAGCTGTGTCAAATGAGCTGGCTGGGGAAAGAGTAGATATTATACTATGGGATATTAATCCGGCACAATATGTAATCAATGCGATGGCGCCGGCTGATGTGGTGTCTATCGTCGTGGACGAAGAATCGCATAGTATGGATGTGGCGGTTAAGGAAGAGAACCTATCTCAGGCAATTGGGCGCGGTGGCCAAAATGTTCGTCTAGCAACTCAGCTGACAGGTTGGGAACTGAACGTTATGAATGAGTTCCAGGCTGCTGAAAAAACCGAGGCTGAAACTAAATCACTTATTCGTGAATTCCAAGCCCAGCTTGATGTTGATGAGGAAGTTGCTACGATTTTAGTGCAGGAGGGTTTTTCGTCTATTGATGAAATCGCCTACGTTCCGCTTAACGAGATGCTTGCTATAGATGAGTTCGATGAAGACATTGTTAATGAGCTCCGAAATCGTGCTAAAGATGTTCTTTTAACAAAAGCCATTGCGAATGAAGAGGCTATTTTTGTTAAGGATGATAAAATTGCTGGTAACCCGGCAAAGGATCTATTAGATATAGAAGGAATGGATAATGGTTTGGCTTATGAGCTAGCCCGGCGTGGTGTGTTAACATCAGGTGATCTTGCTGAATTATCAGTTGATGATTTAATGGAAATCCAGGGTATGGAGAAAAACAGGGCAGCAGAGCTTATTATGACAGCACGGCAACCATGGTTTAGGGACGATGAAGCAGGTTTAAATACCTGAGGAGGCCTAGGCAATGACTAAAACTACAGTAAAACAATTAGCTGAGGTCGTGGGGATTCCTGTTGAACGGCTACTAAGTCAGTTGGATGCAGCTGGACTCAGTGTTCCAACTCCAGAGACCGTTATTTCTGACACCGAAAAGGGGCGTCTTCTTAGCTACCTTCGTAGAAGTCATGGAAAAGAGGAAGAATTAACGGATGGTGGACCTCGCAAGATAACTCTGAAAAGAAAAGTAGTTAGTGAACTTAGCCAACCTGCAGTACAGCCACGTCAAAGTGGTGGCTTGCTTGGTGTGCGATCTTTAGGGCGTTCCGTTAACCAGACACGAACAACGAAAACAATAAGTGTTGAGGTACGACGGAAAAAAACTTATGTGAAGAGAAGCACCATTGCCGAAGAACAACTAAGACAGGATGTTGCCGAGGCCGCTCGGAAAGCTTTAGCCGAACAAGAAGAGCAGCAACGTCGAGTTGAAGCCGAAGCAGAAGCCCGTCGTGCAATCGATGAAGCTAGACGTCGTTCCGAGGAAGAACTGGCTAAGTTGAGAGATGAAGAGGAGGCAAAGCGACGTAAGCAAGAAGAAGAGATTCTCAGGCTTGTTGAAGAGGAGTCTCGTAAACGAGACTTTGAAGCGAAGCAGCAAGCTGAAGCTGAAGAAGAGGCGCGAAGAATCAAGGTTCTTGAGGAGGAGCAGGCTCTCCAAGAGGAGCAACGTAAATTGGCCATAGAAGAAACAAAGGCCAATTTACCAGAATATGGTACGGCAAGCCTCATTGAAAAGGAGAAGGAGAAAGAAAAAGCAATAAAAAAAGCACCGCGTCGTAAAGAGCGGAATCGAAGTGGCACTTTTGATATTTCGAAGGATGACGAAGACATCACTCTTTTCAGCCGGGAAGAGCTTCATGTAGCTGAAGATAAACGTGGTCGGCGTAGCAATAAGCAGCGCCAAGTTAGTAAACGGCCCGGTCAACTGTTGCTTGAGTCAGGGCATGGGTTTGTACGTCCGACGGCTCCTGTTGTTCGGGAAGTTCCAATACCAGATACTATTTCTGTAGGAGATTTGGCATTACGGATGTCGGTTAAAGCGAATGAAGTGATTAAAACGCTCATGAAGCTTGGTAACATGGCATCAATTAATCAGAATCTTGATCGAGACACGGCTATTCTGGTAGTAGAGGAGCTCGGCCACAGAGCTATTGTCCAGAAGCCGGAAAATCTTGAAGAAGAATTGCTTCACAACTTGATAAAGGGAAAAAAACTTAAACCCAGAGCGCCTGTGGTGACAATCATGGGGCATGTGGACCATGGTAAAACCTCGCTGCTCGATCTTATCCGTTCTAGTCGAGTCGCAGCAGGAGAGGCGGGAGGTATTACTCAGCACATTGGTGCTTATCATGTTGAGACAGATCGTGGTGTGATTACTTTTCTTGATACACCTGGTCATGCCGCTTTCAGTGCTATGCGAGCCAGAGGCGCCAAGGTCACGGACATCGTTATCTTAGTGGTTGCCGCTGATGATGGTGTTATGCCGCAGACTGTCGAGGCAATTCAACATGCGCGTGCAGCCGGCGTACCCCTAGTGGTGGCTATTAACAAAATTGATAAGGCTGAGGCTAATCCTGAGCGGGTTATGCAAGAACTATCTCGTCATTCGGTTCTGTCTGAAGCATGGGGTGGTGATACGATGTTCGTACAAGTATCAGCCAAGAAAGGCCTTGGGATAGATGAATTGCTTGAAACAGTACTCCTTCAAGCGGAAATACTCGAACTCAAGGCACCCGTTGATGGGGCTGCCCAGGGCACCATTATAGAATCCAGCCTGGACAAAGGCCGTGGTCCTATCGCCACTGTTTTGATGCAATCCGGGACCCTTAGGCGTGGCGACATGCTCCTTTCCAGTCAGGAGTTCGGGCGTGTGCGTGCTATGTTTGATGAGAAAGGACGGCAAGTTAAGGAGGCAGGCCCATCAATTCCGGTTGTTGTGGTTGGACTATCCGGCACACCAGATGCCGGTGAGGATGTGGTGGTAATGCCCGATGAGAAAAGTGCTCGAGATGTGGCAGAGCTGAGAAGAGCTCGCTTGCGCGATAACAAACTAGCTGGACAGAAAATCGCTAAACTTGACGATCTGTTCTTTCAGATGTCAGAGGGTGAGGCGCGTCATGTCAATCTCATCATTAAGGCTGATGTGCAGGGTAGCGTCGAGGCTCTGCGGGAAGCTCTGTTGCAAACCTCTACCGATGAAGTCAAGGTTAGAGTGATAGGTGCTGGTGTTGGCGGTATTAACGAATCGGACGCTAATCTAGCCTTTACCTCGAATGCCATCATTATAGGTTTTAATGTTCGTGCTGATACAACAGCACGGCGGTTGATTGAAGATAAAGGTCTCGACCTTCGTTACTACAGTATCATCTATGAAATTATTGACGACGTCAAAAAAGCAATTAGCGGCCTCCTTTCTCCCGAAGTTCGAGAGGAAATCATTGGTCTTGCGGCAGTACGAGAGGTGTTTCGTTCTGCGAAGATCGGGGCTGTTGCTGGATGTATGGTCATTGAGGGGATAGTAAAGCGGAATCATCCTATTCGTGTCTTGAGAGACAATGTGGTGATCTATGAGGGTACATTAGAATCCTTGCGTCGCTTCAAGGAAGATGTTTCCGAGGTAAAATCAGGTATGGAATGTGGTATTGGAGTGAAGAACTATAATGATGTCCGTATTGGCGACCACATTGAGGTCTTTGCCCGTACTGAAACGGTACGTTCCATTTAAGTAAGGTTTGTTTACATGCGAGAATTCTCGAGAAGCGATCGACTCTCGTCCCAGTTTCAACGTGAGTTGGCTGTCTTGATCCGTGATGAAATCAGGGATTCTCGCTTGGGGATGGTAACCGTGCAAGCCGTGTGCCTCAGTAAAGACCTGTCCTATGCCAAGGTGTTTTTTACTTTTATGGGGGGGCGTCTTAATGTACGAGAGACATCTAAGGTACTCAACCAAACAGCAGGATTTCTTCGCCGTCTTTTAGGCCAAAGGATTGTGATGCGAACCATCCCAGAATTGTATTTTGAATACGATGAATCGATTGAGCGTGGAAGGCAGCTTTCTGCATTGATAGATCGTGCTCGGCAGGAAGACGATGCAGCTTTTTCGGTAATCTCCAATCCTGCTGGGATTTCTAATGAGTGAGCAGAGCTCAGTGAAGCGCCGGAATATCTCTGGTCTCCTGCTGCTTGATAAGCCTATCGGTCTGACTTCCAATGATGCATTACAACGCGTCAAACGCATCTATATGGCGCAGAAGGCAGGGCATACTGGTAGCTTGGATCCGCTTGCCACCGGATTATTGCCCATTTGCTTCGGGCAAGCAACTAAACTTTCTGGGTTGTTGCTTGACATCGATAAGCGTTATCGTGTGCGGTTGCGTTTGGGTATCACTACTGCTACAGGCGATAGGGAGGGAGAAGTTATCGATGAACGGGCAACAGATAATGTGACCGAGGCTGAGGTTTTGGATGTGCTTCCTCGGTTTCAGGGCTTTATTCAGCAAATACCCCCGATGTTCTCTGCTATTAAACAGAAAGGGAAACGCTTATACATCTTGGCTCGTCAAGGCATTGAAGTTGAGAGAGCTGCACGGGAAGTATACATCTATGCTCTTGATCTGGTCGAATGTAAATTGCCTGAAATTGAACTCGATATCCATTGTAGTAAGGGTACATATGTGCGAGCCTTGGTTGAGGATCTGGGGCGGGTTTTGGGCTGTGGGGCGCATGTACTCGAGCTCCGACGAACGGCAGTAGGTCCATATCTCGAAAAGGATATTATTGATATGCCAAGATTAGAGCAACTTGCTACAGAAAATGATCCTGCCATGTTAGATGCGTTACTTTACCCAATTGATAGTGCTTTGAGAGGATGGCCGGAATTACAGCTATCGGGCGATACCTTGTTTTATTTCACTACTGGACAAGCGGTATTAGTTCCTAAGGCGCCATCCGCCGGTTGGGTGCGAATTTATTCGGGCGATAAGCGTTTTATAGGTACCGGGCAGATCCAGGAAGATGGCCGGGTTGCCCCACGTCGTTTGATGGTGGGTAATTGATATGGTAATCATTACATTATGCCGGTGCATGAAAATGGGATCCTCTGCCCTTGATCAATAGTACTCCCAGGGCAAACGCATAATGAATTCTAATTATGGCTCTTAATCAGTAAGTTGTGACTCATGTCTAATCCAGATCATGAGCTATAATCCATTGATTTATATGGTCAGGCGGTTGCCTGGAGTACTCCCTGCTTGCAAGCAAAGATCCTGATATAATCGCATTCTTCGATTACCAGGAGAATTCGGGTAGCCTGAACTCATTGTTGGGTTACCTGTTGGCCGTTATTACCACAATGGTCGAAAAGGTTGTTCGTTTAGCTTCAAATAGAGGAGAAGCATTATCATGACAATGAGCGTAGCGGAGAAAAAGGCCATCGTCGATGATTACAAGCGTAGTCAAGCCGATACAGGCTCTCCAGAGGTGCAGGTTGCTCTCATGACTGTACGAATCAAGCAACTCACCGAGCATTTTCAGATTCATAAACATGATCACCATTCTCGCCAAGGATTGGTGCGGTTAGTGAATGCTCGCCGCAAGCTTCTGGATTACTTAAAGTTGAAAGATAGCGAACGTTACCGCAGCCTCATTTCACGCCTTGGATTGCGTCGCTAGGCCTAGAGTTTGATTCCTGCGGAGGGAAGAATAAAGTGGGTTTTATCAGGAAAAGTTTTCAATACGGTACTCAAACCGTCATTTTTGAGACAGGCGAGATCGCCCGCCAAGCCGATGGCGCGGTCATGGTCAACATGGGCGATACCGTAGTTCTAGTCACCGTCATGGTGGATAAGAACCCCGGCAAAGATCGGGACTTCTTCCCTTTGACGGTAGATTATCAGGAAAAGACTTATGCGGCTGGGCGTATACCAGGGGGATTTTTTCGGCGCGAAGGACGCCCGAGTGAAAAAGAGATCCTTACCGCACGTCTCATTGATCGTCCCTTGCGACCTCTATTCCCAAAGGGATTTACTAATGAGGTCCAAATTATTGCTACTGTAAAGTCTCTTAATCCAGCGGTTGATCCAGAAATCCCTTCTTTGCTTGGGGCGTCCGCCGCTTTGGCGATTTCAGGAGCGCCTTTCAAGGGGCCTGTGGGTGCAGCCCGGGTTGGTTATAAAGATGGTCATTATCTTTTGAATCCGCCCTTTACCGGGTTGAGCTCCGCAACAGATCTGGATCTTGTCGTGGCGGGGACGGAACAAGCTGTGCTGATGGTGGAATCCGAGGCCAACGAACTGTCTGAAGACGTTATGTTGGGAGCTGTTCTGTTTGGGCATCAGGAAATGCAGACCGCAGTACAGGCCATTCGGGAGTTTGCAGCCGAAGTTGGTCGTTCATCTCTCGACTGGGAACAGGAGCAGCTAGATGACGATCTCCTCACTCTGGTCGAGACGACTTGCTGTGAGGCAATAGGCAACGCTTACCTCATTAAGGAAAAGGTGGAGCGGTATAAGTTACTTGGCCAAATCCGTCTCGATTTGATCAATCAATTGTGTAACGGTGCAGAAGCATGTTGGTCTGAGGGGGAAGTTCTGGCCGCTGTTGAAAAGGTGGAGAAGGCCATTGTCCGTGGGCGGATCATTTCAGGAGAACCACGTATCGATGGACGGGATGCGGAGACAGTACGTCCGATCAGCATTCGCGTTAGTGTTTTGCCCCGAACCCATGGTTCAGCCCTGTTTACCCGTGGGGAAACTCAGGCTTTAGTGGTTACCACGCTTGGGAGCACCGAGCGTGATGCTCAGGTAATTGATGCCTTGGAGGGAGAAAGAAAAGAGCATTTTATGCTTCAGTACAACTTTCCCCCATTCTGCGTCGGAGAGATCGGCCGCATTGGCTCGCCTAAAAGGCGTGAGGTAGGACATGGTCGATTGGCAAAGCGGGGTATTTTGGCTGTGATGCCGAAGATTGACTCTTTCCCATATTCCATACGCGTCGTTTCAGAGATCACTGAGTCGAATGGCTCGAGTTCTATGGCGACTGTCTGCGGGGCCAGTCTCTCGCTTATGGATGCCGGGGTACCGATTAAGGCTCCAGTCGCTGGTGTGGCCATGGGGCTAATTAAGGAGGGAGAGCGTTTTGCTGTTCTTACCGATATCATGGGGGATGAAGATCATCTTGGTGATATGGATTTTAAGGTTGCTGGAACGGTAAAGGGCATCAATGCATTGCAAATGGATATTAAGATTGAGGGAATTACCCGGCAAATCATGGAAGTCGCGTTGAATCAAGCTAGGGTTGCCCGCCTCTATGTTCTTGAGGAGATGAACAAGATTATCGCTTTCCATCGTTCAGAGATGTCCGAACATGCGCCGCGCATTATTGAAATCAAAATAGACCCAGACAAAATCCGCGATGTTATAGGAAAGGGGGGGGTGACTATCCGGGCGATCACCGAGGAAACTGGTACCACCATTGATCTTACTGATGACGGTCTGGTAAAGATCTTTTCCGTGGATAAAAAAGCGGGGGAGGAGGCAAAACGGCGCATTGAGTTAATCACCGCAGATGTGGAAGTAGGAAAAATCTATGAGGGGAGAGTGGCCAGGCTCATGGATTTTGGTGCCTTTGTTACCATCCTCCCAGGTCGTGATGGTTTGGTGCACATATCACAGATTTCCAACGAGCGAGTTGAAAAGGTGACTGACAAACTGGTTGAGGGTGACATTGTTCGGGTTAAGGTGCTTGAAATCGACAAGCAGGGTCGTATACGCCTCAGCATGAAGGCTATCGAATAATTGGTATCCAACTGCTAAACATAACTAAGGGCCTACAGGCCCTTTTTTTAGTCTTTCAACTTGTTAAAAGGACATATAAATTCAAGCCTGATGCGGATCTAATACGTATCGCGTATCCGCAAGACGGAAAAACGAAAGGATTCTCCTTGTATTGTCTTTTAATGCCTCCAAACATGAGCGCAAGCGGATCAATAAGTCTTTTGATTAGCGAGCCACCTCAGCCAGCCAAACTTTTTTAGGAAAAAGATATACTTAGAGTATGTTTCTGGTATGGAGGACGCCACAATGCCGATGAACCGCATTCAATTCCAACCGGGCCTCTCCCTGGCGAACTTTCTCGAACACTTTGGCACCCAGGCCCAATGCGAAGCGGCCCTGGAGTCGGCCCGCTGGCCGGAAGGCTTCCGCTGTCCCCGATGCGGGGAAGCCCGCCACAGCCGGTTCCGGGTCGAGGGGCGCCTGATGTTTCAATGTTCCGCCTGTCGCAAAC
>Ga0268298_10006512_pt1 | contig 10588 bp, 9 predicted proteins | sample WWTPWeurt_MetaG_FD_194462 | JGI IMG/M metagenome (GOLD analysis project Ga0268298, IMG submission 194462) | Activated sludge microbial communities from WWTP in Nijmegen, Gelderland, Netherland - WWTP Weurt | ecosystem: Engineered > WWTP > Aerobic digester > Activated sludge | place: Netherlands... | reverse complement strand
TGCGAGGACATGTACTCTTTGACTGCTGCAGCATACATTTCAGCTGTGGCATCTGCTGGAACTTCGTCTATCGCGCCATTTGCATTGACCTGACCGTTATAAGCAAAGAACTTAAAAGAATAAGGAGGCACGGTTTCTTTTATCTCCCATGAGGAAGGATAATCGATTGTGTATCCTGACTTCTTGTCTTTATAGGTTTTCATGTCTGCCATTGCAGACTTCGCCGCCTCTGACAGGGACTTGGCATCAAGACCTGTTCCCATTTTATGCTTGGCTGCAGGTGTATCGGCTACGGGCTTGGCGCTTTCTTGAGCAAAGCCGGGCAAAGTATTTAACGCAATCAAGCTTGAAAAGAGCCCAATCAATATTGTCAGTTTTTTCATGTCAATATTCTAGCAGGGCGCGGACTTTTCAATCTTATTTGACGCGGGCTTGCAAGGTCGCTAGGATCTTGTTATGCGTCCTTAGTTCAGCTGGATAGAATGCGTGGCTTCGAACCATGAGGTCGGGGGTTCGAGTCCCTCAGGGCGCAAGGTTTTTAGGCCTCATGCCTACTCAACAGTTAGCAATAAGTTAGCACCAAGCAGAATTCCATGTTTCAACTGTTCAAGCTTCCGCGAGGGAAAAATCAGCCGCCTCCGGAACTGCCAGTAACATCCGCTCAAGCTCCTATTCTACCTCTGCTCGTGAACAGCGGAGATGCACCGATTGTCGAATCTGGAGATGATGTTCTTGGAAGAGTAGATTTCGCTGCTGCGCTAGCTTATTCTCTAGTGTCCTACCGCTCTGACTCAAGTTTTGTGATTTCCGTAAATGGGAAATGGGGTAGTGGAAAAACTTCTTTAATGAATATGTGTCGCGAATTTTTGGCGCGGCAAAAATCCCCTCCGACCGTAATAGAAATAAATGGGTGGGACTGGGCTGATTCTACATCCATCGGAACAGTGTTACTCGAAAAAATGGAATCAACCCTTGGCAGAGCTGATTCAGCTTCTCAGAGGAAATTCGGACAGCTTTTGCACCTCTATTCACTAGAATCGAAAGAGAAAACACTCTATGCAAAAAACGCATACGACCTGTTATTTTTCTCAGCTTCAGTAACGATGATTTTAATGGGTTGGCTCAAAACTACTCCCGAGCCGTGGTTGATTTCCCTATTCGGCTTTTTATTGTTCGTTGTGTCTGGTTACAACCTGTTTTTCAAATTTCTCGGAGAGCATTTCGACGCTGCTGCAAAAGTACAGCTTGCTATAGCTGATTTTTTAAATGCTTCAATATCGGCGAGGAAGAGAGAAATTACCGGTTTGCTACGAGATTTGACCAGTCCGATTTTAGTTGTCGTCGATGACATAGACCGCTTGGACGCTGAAGAAATACGTGAGCTACTGAGGATAATAAAAACCAACCTCAACTTTCCAAATCTAGTATTCATATTGCTATGTGATGAAGATCAGTTAGCGAGAGCGATGAGTAATAGTTCTGGTGCAACATCTGAGGGGCGAAAATACCTCGAAAAAATCATCCAGCTCAGTATCCGCGTTCCAGCCATAGAAGAAGGAACCCTTCCCCGAATTTTCACTTCCAAATTGGAAAAACTCCTCGAATCCTATGACCTATTGCCGGACTTCGATTGGGACAGATGGAAGGAAATTAGAGACAAAAATGTATACCCACTTTTCAAAAACATGCGAGATATAGTTCGCTTTTTCAATTCCTATAACTTCGTCCTGTCTAGGATTGTTGAAAAAACTGATACCACAGTCGATTGCCTGGATGTTCTTTGCATGGAGTTGATAAATACTTTTGAGCCGGACGCTTGGGAAAAAATCTCTTCTTATCGATTGATTTTCACCTACATGTACGACCAAAGGGAGTATAGCTTTGTGACAGAGGGAGAAGCGGCAGCTACTTTGAATGAAGTGTTTCCTCTTTGCCATACTCATCGAGATACCGTCTATCAAATCATCAAAGAAGTTTTTCCAAATCTTGCCGGATATTTTGGAGAGACTAGACCCAACTCCTCTGCCAGACAAACCTGGTTCAATTTAAAACGAATCTGTCATCCAAGAATCTTCGAAAGATATTTTCTCAGGCGCGCCAATTCGGGCGATGTGCTGCATAGCGACTTATATGACCTGTATTCAGCCTTAAGGAAAGGTGATTTGTTTATTTCAGAATTGAGAAAATTCATTCGACAAGGTAGATTCTCAACTCTCCTTAATCGAATCATAGTTTTTGATTGTTTGCCCTTCGATAACGATAGCGAACAAGAAGAAGCAGTGTTTTTTTTAGTCGCTCTCACAAGCTGTTTTGATGAAATTTATGATATTCGAACCGATGACACTGGAGGAATAGATCTCAAAGCGATTGACTATGACTTGGATATAGCGATTCCTGAATCGTTAGCTTACAAAATTGTTTGCAATTGCCTGAGCATCTTTCCGCTAGCGCGGCGGAGGGAGATACTTGAACTTATATTTACACAAACTTCTGGAATTCTCTTGCCATGCGAAATCTTGGCTGGATTTATTGAAGATTTGGAAAAGGGGAAATCAGAAACCCCACTTGTGGACAGTGAAACAATAGAAGTGTTAAAAGCAATTACCAAGTTAAAATTGGAGCAGTGCTCAAGCATCGGAACACTGATAAAGCACCCTCGATGCTCTAACTTGTTGCTTTATTGGTTTGAGCTTGATTCCGATGGTTTGAGGAAATGGCTTCTAGCAAACCTTCGTGATGAGACTTCAAGAGATAGAACGCTTGATATTTTTTGCAACAAGGAAATTTTGAAAAAAAGTCATTTGAGAAAATTCGATAAAAGGAGATTGTGGCAGTTTCTTACTAATGATGAGTTGAAAGAATTCGGTCTACCAGAAAAAATTGGAAAAGTGGATGAGGACTCGGATTCAGATTACCGAGAAATCAAGGGTCTTAAACTCAGGTGAGACATCTTCACTGGCGACATCAAAATTAAACTCACGGCTGATTTCTATGTCGGGGAAGTGACCAGCATTCGGGAAATTCCTCTAAATCAGTCTCGACGCCATCAAAAATGAGCGTGCATAAAGACTCATCAGGAAAGTCATTTAACCGAAGTCTGACAAGGTGGTTTAGAAAATCAGTATGGAAAACGAATTCGCTTTCTTTAGACTCCTGCCAATCAATTCGTGATGCTTTCAATTTCTCAATCACCGTGCTCACGGCTCATTCTCCTTCTTTCTCAATTCGTCCACCTGCTTGTTAATATCTGGATTCGTTCGTCTAGACGCCCGGATAGCTTTTTCATAATCGCCTCCGTATTTTGCGAGAATTTCTTCCGGTGTTTTTGGAGGTGGTAAAGATTCGGCCAGGCGTTGATCCTTCATCAATGCGCGTGCTTGAAGTTTTGCCTCGTTTCTTAATTGAGTAACTGTCTCAAATATTTCTTTCGTCGAGTTACCGGACTCTCTCATCTGTTTTTCGATCTCTTGAATTTTTTCCACTCTTGCATTGTACCAGTCCCGTGTCTGCACCGAAGACAAAGAGCCAGGTAGCGGGTTCTCTAAGCTTGGTTCAATCGGTTTAATTTCTTTCGGCAATCTGGCACGACCTAGATTCTCCGATTCTGACATAAATAAAGCCGTATCCTGTTTGGGAATGGGCATCTTAATGCCAACTCCTGTATCACCAACTGGCTGAATAATCTCTTTGATGCCTTTTGAAATTAAAGCTGCCGACTTCTTTGGCGCATCACCTATCTTGATACCAAATGTAATTGCATGCTCAGCTACTGAGTCTAGAACCTCAGTAAATGTCTGTGCCTTATTAATAGCCTGGGTACCGGCAAGTCCGATCAATCCTTCAGCCACCATTTGCGAAATGAACTCTGCTTTTCTTCTTTCCTGTTCTCGCGGCGGTAGCTGCTGCCATCTGTCATTTAGAATAATTGCAACAGATGCAATATCGCTAAACGGCTTACTGTAATCGCCTTCAAAGCCAACATTAAATATATAGTCATAAGAAGATTGAAACAGCTTACCGCCCGCAAAGATTATGTTTGCAAGAGACTTACCGAATTCTTCTCCCATTTCCAAAGCTCGCTTATCACCCAGAATGCAATAGGCTGAAAAGTCAGCGATATGAGCCAGATTTACCGCAACATTACCGACGCCTTGGACAGAACCAATCAGAACACCTGCCATGCGTTCAAAATATTCACTGTTGTTGCCTATGATATGCGTTTCTTCAATTCTGCCATCAAGCATCATTCCTCGCTCTATGGCTGGCATTGTTCCCGCTGCTTCTGCAGAGGCAGCTTTGCGGTTGATGTAATCAATTTGCATTTGTGCGATTTGCTCAGGTGTGGCTCCCTCTGGAAGGGACTGTAGTCCTTGCGTGAACGAATCAAGTGCCGGTTGCTCAACCTTGCGACTTGCAGCGATAGTTTTGCCACCATCAGTGATTTGAAATGGTTCTATTTTTTCCGCGTTCGGAATATTGAGATTCGCAACCGATGGAAATTGGTCAGGGTTTGCCTCAAGTGCTTGGTTTACCTCTTTACTATCTGGTAGTCGGACCTTTTTAGAGTCGGCCGACTTAATCTCGGTAGATTCAATACTTGAATCCCTCTTTTCAAGTTCATTTTCGGCTTCTTTTTCGCTCATGCCAATTTACTTAAACTAGGATTCTAGTTTTATTCCATTTTGACCTTGAAATGACGCGAAATTTCTCACTCTTTGGACAATTTTTAGCGATATCATCAAGTTGTTTCTAAGTCTGACTGGTCTTATCAAGGTACTTTCATGTTCTACTCATTCAATCAAAAAAAGCACGACCTTTATAATTTCATCGAACAGTCGGAAAAATAGATATTGACTAAATATGCTCGAATTCAAACTCGAGCAAAAGAAGATCAAGGCGCAGCGGGGGACCAGGGTTAAGAAAACTGGTCACCAGCAGCTCGTGTGACGTTTAGCACTACTTGTCCTACATACATTCCCTTTAAATTAACGTCAGGCGATTTATTGGTTGTCGATGAACAAATAGTAGAACCTGGGCAGTTAAGGACCAGGTTTGTACAAGTTGGTAAACACATTGCGATCAGTCCTGGAGCTGTAGAGCGTTTTTTAGAACGATATGCTGCAGCTTATAATTTGTCTTCCAAAAGCCAGGCTTTGATGTCTGTTCCGGCTGCTCACCATGGTTTGCTCTGGATTTCACCCTTTTATGGATGGCAACGGAAGAGTCGCTAGGCTGGTTTCTCATGCGCAACTTTTACACTTACTTGATACTGGTGGCACATGGTCTGTGGCAAGAGGTTTAGCGCGCCAGGAACAAGAATACAAAGCACACCTTATGGCTTGTGATAATCAAAGACGAAATGATTTGGACGGACGAGGAAATCTCAGTCAAGAAGCCTTAATTGCTTTCACTAAATTTTTTCTTCTCGTTTGTATTGACCAGGTCGAGTTTATGGGCAAACTCATAGAACCGAATAATTTGAGAAATCGTGTCTTGCGTTGGACGGGAAGGCAGAGTGAAGCTGGGCTTTTGCCTCAAAATTCAGTTGTGCTTATTCAGGCGGTCTTATTCAAAGGCGAGTTAACTCGCCAAGAAGCTCCTTTTCTTTTAGGAGTGACTGATAGGCAGACCAGAAGAGTGACTTCTGCGCTTGTGGAGAAAGGATTGCTTACTTCGCAAACAGATAAGACCCCCTTCAAGCTGGCATTTCCAGCCAGTCTTGCATCGCAATGGATGCCTGGATTATTTCCTGCAAGTTAGTATTTTCCTTCAAACGCCTGCTTTGCCACCTTAGCCATAAGCGCTTCGCGTGCTTCAATTGGAGCTCGTGAACCTTTGACAAAAACAGCAATATAAAATACCTGACCTTTTGGCCCGACTGCGATACCAACATCGTTAGTGGCCGTGTTTTGTCCTTTGATATCACGCCCGGTGCCGGTCTTATGAGCAAGTTTCCATTTAGGTGGCAGTCCTGCAAGTATTCTATTTGTGCCAGTTTTGCAGTTGAACATATCTTCGAGCACCACTTGGCGAGATTCTTTGGAAAGTAAGTCGCCACTATATAATTTTTGTAAGAGTGCCACCATTGCGTTTGGTGTTGCGGTGTCGCGCTCATCTGTGAGAAATTTTTTGATGTTGCCGCTTTCAGGTTGAAGAATGGCTTCGGGTCTGTCTATTCGGACTGATTCAATTCCTGCTTCTTTCAATATTTCTGTGACTTTTTGTGCACCACCGATTTTTGCAATTAAGATATCGCATGCAGTATTGTCGCTATCGCAAATGGCGCGGGTCATAAGTTCGCGAATAGTAAAATCGGATTGCAATCCTTTAATAGCGTTTTTGATTGGACTGTGTAGTGGTACCAGGTCGGATTTGCGAACCGTTATTTTGTCGGTGATTTTTAATTTGCCCTGGTCTGCCAATAGCAGTACTGCAATTGATAGTGGCAATTTGCAAACACTTTGCATTGGAAAGGGTTTGTTTTCATTGAGCCCATATCGTTTTTTAGTAGAAGCGTCTAAAACCGCAATTCCAGCTTCTCCTTTAACTGAATCTAGGTCCTTTTGATCTAGAAAAGCCAGTGCTGGCGCGGTTGTAGTGAAAAACACCGACGCTAAAGTAAGTAGTAGTTTCTGGTTTGTCATATATAAATGAAAGCCGTTGTAGGGCGGCATGACATTATTACGAATTCATCTTTTAAATTGAACTTTTTGGTGTCAAGTGACGTCTTAATAACTAGAGAACAATCCCGATGAGGAAATATCGATGAAAATGTCCAAAACAGTTGCTCTATCTCTGGCTGTCGTCACTGCATTTATGACAGTAGATGCTGCATTTGCCCAGGGCTGGAGGCACAATATCAATAACCGACAACAGCGCCAGCAAAATAGAATCCAAAACGGTGTTCAAAATGGAACTTTGACCTCTAAAGAGTCTGCACGTTTATCCCGCCAGCAAAATGCTCTGGCCAGGCAAGAAGCTCGTTATAGAGCAAGTGGAAGCGGTCTTAGCCCCTGGGAGAGAACCAAACTGCAGCGAGAGCAGAACCAGCTAAGTCAAAATATCCATCGTCAGGCTAACGATCGCCAGGGAGTTAATTTGCCTCCAGTTGGCAATCCTAACCCATACAATCCTCCAGGTCGTCCTGGTATGTACAACATCAACAATAATCAGGCAAACCAGCAACAGCGCATTAACCAAGGCATTCAGTCGGGTGAGTTGACTCAAACTGAAGCTCAGCGTCTTTCTAACCAACAAGAAAGATTTGCGACAAAAGAAGCTGAGATGCGTCAGGATGGTCTTACACTTCAAGAAAGACGCAGATTGGACAACATGCAAGATAACATGAGTCGTAACATTTATCACCAAAAGCATGATGGCCAGGACCAGTAGGACTTCATAGAAAAAAAGTGTCTCCACTTCACGTTCGTTTCACGCTCGTTTCACCAAAAGTTCACGCAGAAAAATTACATTGAGCATGCTTAGACTCAACTGCGTACGAGAATGAAAAAACGCCCAGTGCTCACCTTTGGTGCGTGCGGAATTATAGTGGAGACATATCTATGAAACGACTTTTAGCATCGGTGGCATTTGCCATTTCGTGCGTTTTTACACTACAGGCAGATGCACTGGCAGCCAATCACTTCGTTTCACCAAACGGAACTGGAGAAGATGGATCCAATTGGAAGAAAGCCTGGAAATCACCATCTGATATAGACTGGAGCAAAGTTAATGCTGGTGACCAGATTCTTCTAGATGGAGGAGCATCTGGAATTACTTACAACGCATCAATTATTGTGCCAAAGAGCGGTACACAAGGTGCTCCAATAACAATTAGACAAAGTCCGCACGCTGGACACAATGGAACAGTTACCTTCTATGGTGGCGCTACAACTGGTGCGGTTGGTCTAGACAATGCCATTCTTGTTCAAGGATCGTACATAAACATCATTGGCGCGCAACGAGGCGGTATCAAAATGAACGCCTACAAAGTTGCTTGTGTAAATATTGCAGGCACCAATAACGTAAATGTCAAAAATGTCTATATGGATAACCGAGTTACCTCTCCTCCTTATGGTCAAACTTCATCAGTAGGCGTTCGATACAGTGGCTATAACAACAGAATTTTAGATTGCGATTTTCGCAACTCTACAGCCGGTGCAAGAGAAATTTATATGGCTGGTGTCGAAAATCTAACAGTGTTCAACAGATGTTCGTTTGGTTGTGATAGATTTTGCGATGGATGGCAGCGCGGTGCCTCTGGCGCGAGTATATTAGGCGTTAACAATGCTGATGCTAATTTCAAGTCGACCACACATGTTCGAAGCTGCGCTCTGGGCCCTTATGTAAGCACAGGACTTCAAGTCTACAGTGGAAAATGGTCGGTGCTTGATTGTTTGTTCTTAAATGGAAATCTTGCTGGAATCTATATGGACCCGCTTGCTGTGAGTCCGCCAGTTGTGAATGTTAATCAATGCACATTCTACAAATCTGGCACGCCCACGCCACCTTATATGATCAGTAATTTTCCGATATACAACAACACTGGTGTTGGAGCGCTGAGAGTAAAAAATTCCATTGTATATGGTGGCACAATGCGAGTTGCTGCAAACATGAATATAAATGCTGGGGGCAATTTCCAGTACAGAGTTCTTGGCTCAACCACTGCACTTGCGCCAAGTCAAATTGACCCGCAATTCGTAGATGATGCCACTTTGTCGACACTGACAGTTAATTTCATTCCACGCCAGTTGTGTCAGGTGAGTTATGCCGTCAAGCCTATTTCGCCAGCAGTTGGAAAGGGTTCGCGTTTGCTTTCAACCAATGAGCTTTGCTCACCTTATGGATTCACTACTCCAGTTCCTTCGCAAGTAGGCGGACCATAGCGAATGCCAAGGCGCACTAACAGAAGACAACAAAGCGGCGCTGCCATGTTGATGATTATTGTCATCTGCGTGGCGGCGCTTGCCGTTGCAATTGTGACTGGTGTGTCGCTTATGAAATTCACAATCGCAAGTCAAAGAGCCGAAGCTGCATGTGAAGCTGCAAGTCTTGCTGCGGCAAAAGAACTTTCGAAAATAGTAATAGAAGATCCGAATTTTGGACTTGTTGGCTTGGGCAATTTTGCACCATCTCAAACGGGGATACTTGCAGGCGATGGCAAGCCTTTGCCAGTTGTGTCTATCAATTCGATTGTGGGCAACGCTCGCGTTGCGATGTTGCTTTCAGAACGTTTTGGAAGTGCTGAATTCAGACGTCTAGCCGTGCACGATGCCGAATGCGCCAGGCAAGCTTCAAGTCGATTGACGCTTGAGTTGAGAAAGGCTCTAGCGGACGCAAAAGATGGACCCAAAGACTTCAATCAGGAATTGCTCAAGCCTAGAACTCAAGCTTTCGCTGCAATAACTGCAAACTTGAAAGGTGCTGTTGGAAAGTTCAAAATTAAAGATTTTGATTTGCAGCTGGGTTTTCTAAAAAATGGAAGTACTACGGTTACAAGAGACCCTCAGTCTGAGGGGCGAGACTATGAAGCTTTTCGTAATTATGCAGTAGGCGGACACGATTTTATTTTCACTGGAGTCGGCAAGCAGTCGTGCCTTGTGGATAGAAATCAGTTTGTCAAAGACGATGGTTATATGCCATCAAGTGTGGTGAAAGTATCTTTGCTGCTCGAGCATCCAGACGAAAAAGACAAAGCGTTTAAAACGGTTGCGGCCTCTAGTTGCGCTCAACCTTTTAGTCTTGAAGATAAGTCTAAACCCGGAACCATGAATTTGAGCTTGCCGCAAGGTCTTCCTCAAGAATGTTATTCGCTTCAGAATTTGTTAGAAGACACCAAATTTGGTGCTTTGCCAATCACGTATTACACTTCGCTTGGTGGTGACTATCCACTTGAACCTCAAGCTCGTTTGGCACCAAATGGCGCGCAGGATAATAAAAAGCATATTAGCAGTATCTTTGCTCAGGGGCTGTACGACTGGATTCGTAGTGCAAATGGCAAAGTAAATTTAGACAGTGTAGTGAATATGGTCAATGCCAGATTGTACTCAGATAATCACGATATTATTCCTGGTCAATCGATTGCATTTTCTTTTGATCAAAACGGAGAGGTCAAAACTAAATCTTATTCTGCTTATTCTGCATCAAATCAGCTCGTGCACGAGAACCAGTTTTACACAATTGCATGGGATGCTATTACTACAACTACGGGTAAGTGGACTTTTACTTGTCGGGATCAAGTTCGGAATTTAGGACTAAAAAACGGTGGTAAGCACGCTGGGCAATTAATGGAAAACACTTTCAGCTACGATTCAATGTCTGCTAAAGAGCGCAAAGTTTACAACCAGGGTGGCTTGGCGGTAGAATTCGTCTTGTCTTACAGTCCATTGGCAGCGGTGAAACAAATAAATAATTGATGTTTGCTCGAGCCTCGGTTCTATCAGTGACAATATCGATTTTGGCAACGCACTTTTGTCTGGCGCAAGAGTCGGGCACAGATACAAGTGCTCAGCAATATAGAACCATATTGTTTGGTTCTACCGAAAAACGTGTGCAAACGGATGACAGTGCTTTTCGACTGGCTGCAGAG
>Ga0268298_10006511_pt1 | contig 10588 bp, 12 predicted proteins | sample WWTPWeurt_MetaG_FD_194462 | JGI IMG/M metagenome (GOLD analysis project Ga0268298, IMG submission 194462) | Activated sludge microbial communities from WWTP in Nijmegen, Gelderland, Netherland - WWTP Weurt | ecosystem: Engineered > WWTP > Aerobic digester > Activated sludge | place... | reverse complement strand
CTGCAGCCACAACCGCGAGCCCCAACCGCATCAGGGCACCCGCTGGGCTTCAGCAAAGTGCTTCAGTCGCCAGCAAACCTTCTGCCGCCCAGACTCCTAGCGCGCTGGGCGTACGGCCTACGTCTGTCGGGTCGGTGTACCGCACCAGCTTGCGTGCCAGTGAGTGCTCCTCTGCTAGCTTCATCAGCGCGATCGGGCGCAGACCGTGCAGCGTGATCGGGCCGTCACGTTCTCCCGTCACCACGTCGAGGCGCTCGAGGTCGTTCAGGGCGGCGGCCGCGGTCTGGTAGCTGCTGCCGGTCAAGCGCCTGAGGTCTGCCAGGGTCATGGGCGCCAGACCGCTCAGCCACCGCTCCACCAGGACCGCCTTGACCTGCTGGCGCGTCACGCGTTTGGCACCGGTGGTGGCCGCTTCCTCGTGCATTGCGGCTTGCAGCGCGTGCATGAACTTGTCCGAGTGCTCGGGCAGTTCGCCATCGATAGGGCACTCTCGCTGCGTTTCGGCTCGGACAAGGAAGATCCTCTGCGCTATCTCAGCGCGGGCAATGGAGCGGAACCTGCCCAACTCCTCCGCCAGACGCTTCCACGACAGCCGGCTGTCCATGATCACGCACACACCCGTCGAGGGCCGAGGGGTCGACTGGACCGCGTAGGCGAGCGTCAGCAAGCCTTCCCGGACGTCCCGAGCAGTGTGGGTGCGGCGGATCTCGACCAGGACGTCCGGTCCGGCCGGATTGCTCCAGTGCAAGTCGATAAGCGATTCGTCAATGAAGTTGCGACCTACCATTGAGTTGCAACTCTACCAATAAAGTCGCAACTAACCAAGCTGCAGCTGTCAGTCAATCTACACGTGTGCGTAGCCGGTATGCAGCTCGCCATGTGGTGACGCGCTCAGTGGATCAAGTTATGTTCCGTCAGCCGATCCACGTTGGTGAGTTGGTCACATTCCTGGCTTGGCACCGAAAACAAGGGGACCCCAATCAACCTGACGGCTTGGCCAAATGACGTCAACGTGAGACGATGAAGTCATCGAAGGCAACTCATGAAATGACGCCATGGCCGTGTTGACTGTGCGCAATTTGCCTGACGAGGTGCACCGCGCCCTGCGCGTGCGGGCCGCCCAGCACGGGCGCAGCACGGAGGCCGAGGTGCGCGAAATCCTGGCCACCGCGGTCAATCCGGCCGGGCGCTTGCGCTTGGGCGATGCGCTGGCGACTCTGGGGAAAGACCTCGGGCTCACGAACGAAGACCTCGAGGCGCTCGATGCCAGCATGAACAGGTCAGCGGCGCAGCCGATGAGCTTCGAATGATCGTCCTGGACACCAACGTTGTCTCAGAGGCGATGAAGCCCGAACCCCATCCGGCCGTGCGGGCGTGGCTCAACGTCCAGGAAGCTCAAACGCTTTACCTCAGCAGCGTGACGTTGGCCGAGTTGATGTTTGGCATCAAGGTGTTGCCCACCGGGCGGCGGCAGGAGCGCCTGGCCCAAGCGCTGGAGAGCCTGCTGGGCCTGTTCAAGGGGCGAGCGCTGCCCTTCGACGACGATGCGGCGCGGCGTTACGCCGATCTTGCAGTCGCTGCCCGGGCCGCCGGCCTTGGTCTGCCAACCCCCGACGGCTACATCGCTGCCATCGCCGCATCGCGAGACTTCATCGTGGCTTCCCGCGACATGAGTGACGCGCCCTGGCGCGGCGCACGGCCCAGGCAAGGACGCCGCCGATGACCAGGCGCAATCCCAAGTCGACCCCGGTTCGGGCCGCGCCGTCTCCAGCCCACAGAAGGGCGCAGGACCCGTGAGGTTGCGGTGATTACATGGACTTTTCGCCGCCCTCAGCGCGGCGAAAGCGGCTCGATGCGGTGATTCGGCTGATAATTTCCGCATGCAAAGCGGCGAATACACGTACATCTGGCAGTTGCCGGAATGGCCCATCTGGCAATTTGATCTGGCCGCACTGGCACAACTCCTGGCCAACGTGAGCCGAGCACAAGGCGTGTTGATCGGCCGGCTGACCGACCTCGGCTTGCCCTTGCGAGACGAGGCAAGCCTGGGAGTGCTGACCGAGGATGTGATCAAGACCAGTGAAATCGAAGGTGAACGCCTCAACGCCGCCTCGGTGAGATCGTCCATCGCTCGACGCCTGGGCGTGGACATTGGGGCACTCGCCCCGGTCGACCGACATGTCGAAGGCATCGTCGAGATGGTGCTCGATGCAACCGGCAACTGCCAGGCGCCTCTGACTCGAGAACGTCTGTTTGGCTGGCACGCGGCGCTGTTCCCAACCGGCTACTCTGGCATCTCTGCGATCGACGTCGGTGCCTGGCGCAACGACGCAGGCGGCTCGATGCAAGTGGTCTCGGGCGCCTTGGGCCGCCAGCGTGTGCACTTCCAGGCGCCGCCGGCCCGACGCCTCGAGCAGGAGGTTGAACGCTTCCTGGCCTGGGCCAATGCCGACACCGCCGAACCTACCCTGATCAAGGCCGGCATTGCCCACTTGTGGTTCGTGACTCTGCATCCGTTCGACGACGGCAACGGACGCATCGCGCGAGCTGTGGGCGACATGTTCCTCGCGCGCGCCGACGGCAGCCCGCAGCGCTACTACAGCTTGTCCGCCCAGATCCAACGCGAGCGCAAGGCCTACTACGACATCCTCGAGCGCAGCCAGAAGCGCTCGATGGACGTGACCGAATGGCTCCACTGGTTCCTGCAGACTTTGCTGCACGCCATTGACCACGCCCACCACACGTTGGACGCGGTCATGGTCAAGGCCAGGTTCTGGCAGCGGTGGATGGCCGGCTCAACGAATTCATTCAACCCACGGCAAGTCAAGCTGCTCAACATGCTGCTCGACGGCTTTGAGGGAAAGCTCACCTCCAGCAAATGGGCGGTCATCGCCAAGTGTTCCCCCGACACCGCGTTGCGAGACATCACAGAGCTGCTCGCGCTAGGTGTCCTGCGCAAGTCAGATGCCGGTGGGCGCAGCACCAGCTACGAACTGACTCCATCGACAGGGTAGGGGGCCAACCCGACCCGGCGACGCCTTGCTGCACCCCCAGTCGCCGCAGCCGACGAGCCTCGGCGCCGAGATCGCACCTCTTCAGAAAGCGCGCTGGTTAGAATAATTCAAATATCTATTCAGTCATCCATCCAATTCCGGTGACCTCCGCCGCCACACAACTGGGCGAACAAGCCCGCAGCCTGCTCAGGCGCGGCCCGCTTCCACCGCGTGAGTTGATCGCCGCGCTGGGCGTCAGCCAGCCCACGCTCTCGCGCGCATTGCGAACGCTCGGCGATGACCTGGTGCCATTGGGTGCTGCCAGATCCATTCAATATGCTCTGCGCGACGCGTCCCGGCTGCCTCTGATGGCGCCGGTGTACCGGGCTTCTGCAGACGGCCAGTTGAACGAGCTCGGCACGCTCATCCCGGTCTGCCCCGATGGCTTCGTCATGGCACAGCGGGACGGCATCCGGCTGTACTCCGCTGGCTTGCCGTGGTGGCTGCATGACATGCGACCTCAGGGCTACCTGGGTCGAGCCTACATCCACCAACACGGCAGCCAGCTCGGCTTGCCTTCGCGCCTGAACGATTGGAATGACAGTCATGTGCTGCGCGCCCTGTTGGAACAGGGCAGCGATCTGCCCGGGAACTTGCTGATTGGCCAGGCCGCGCGCGACCTGTTCGTGAACACGGCCCCGCCCCAGCCGCTGCCCATGAAGGGCAAGGCCCAGGCCTACGCCCGCTTGGCTGCCGCCGCAGCGCGGGGAGAGCACCACGGGTCGTCGGCGGGCGGCGAGCAGCCCAAGTTCACGGCGTACGTCCACACGCCCGAACGGCCAGCGCACGTCATCGTGAAGTTCACGGCCCAGACCGACACACCGGTCAGCGAGCGATGGCGCGACCTGCTGCAAGCCGAGCACTTGGCGCTCGAGGTGCTGCGTGACCATGGCGTCGCCGCGGCCAGGTCAGCCCTCTACAACCGGGAAAGTCAGCGCTTCCTGGAGGTGCAGCGATTCGACAGAGCAGGCCCGCTGGGGCGTCGAGCGCTGTTGTCGATGGCGGCCCTCGATGCGGAGTTCGTCGGCCGTGGCAGCCGCTGGCCGCAAGTCGTGAGGGCGCTGGCCAACGAACGCATCGTCACAAGCGAATCAGTGGCCATCGTGGACGTGCTGTGGGCCTTTGGGGTGCTCACCGGCAATACCGACATGCACCTGGGCAATCTCTCGTTCGTCTCGGAACACGGCCGCCCTTACCAGGTCGCCCCAGCGTACGACATGACCTGCATGGCCTTTGCGCCGACGACTGGGGGCGAGATTCCGGACCGCAAACTGGCACTCGATGTGTCGGGCGATGTGTCCGCCATGGCTTGGAAGCAAGCCTTGGTCATGGCAAGCGACCTGCTGGCTCGCCTTCAAGGCTGCAACGTGTTGAGCGAGCGATTCCGGCCGTGCATTGCGGTCCTCGCGGCACACCTCTCGGAGGCCGGCAAGAGGATCGCGCGCCTAACCGGTTGACGCGGGTAGGGCCTCTCCCCCTCGGGAGGGGGCGTGAACGTTGGGTTCCAAAGGGACAAGTCGCTCCAACAGTTTGGCCTATGTCTGTCGGCGCCGACGCAAATCTGAGCCACCGGAGGTGCGGCAGAAAACTTGGACTGGTTAGACAGCGATTCCCAGAGTTCTTCGGTGCTCCCTCGGGCTGCGCGCGCCGAGCGAGATCTTGATCCGTGCGTCGTTGTACCAGCGGATGTAGGCGTCCAGCGCGGCGATGAAGTCGTCGATGGTTGTGTTCAGCCAGTCCCGAGCATAGAAGAGTTCGTTCGGCAGGATGAAGAGACTTCCCGAACCGTTCTTGGGTCATCTTCGAACGGCTTCAGCGAACCAGTGCTTGCCCATCGGCCGGCAAATTGGCATACTGAAACCGTTCCTATAGCAAATTCCGCTGGTTTCAACATGCCTCGTCCCCTGCAGCTGGGTCAGACCGCTCCATTCGCAGTAAAGGACGGTGCCCGACGCATCGGCGAGCGGCTGGCGGTGGCGCGCAAGCGCCGCCGGCTGACCGTACGCGAACTCGCGTCAAAGGCGGGCATCAGCTACGACACGGCACGTGCAGTAGAGGCCGGCAACCTGCAGACAGGTCTTGGGGCCTACCTCGCCATGTTGTGGGCCATGGGACTGGAATCGGAGATCCACGCCCTCGCAGACCCAGAGCGCGACGACGAAGGCAAGCAACTGGAACTCACGCGCCAGCCGCAGAGGGTTCGCCATCGCAAGGAGCGGCTCGATGGCGAGTTCTGACCAGCGCGCCTACGTCTACCTCCAACTGCCGCAGTCGTTGGAGGTGGTGACGGCCGGGTTCTACGAGCTGAGCTTCCCGCAGGGCTTGCCCACGGGGTCCTTCGTCTACAACCCAGCTTACCTGCAGCGCCCGGACGCCGTTCCGCTGGATCCGTACGAACTGCCTCTGGTGCCACGCCGCGTACAGACGGTGAAGCTCAGGGGCATCTTCGGTCCTCTGCGCGATGCGTCACCGGACGCCTGGGGCCGTCGCATCATCGACAAGCACGTCGGGCGCACCGACCTCACGGAGGTCGACTACCTGCTGCATTCACCCGAAGACCGCGCGGGTGCCCTGTCCTTCGGTCGCGACAAGGTGCCTCCCGCTCCGGTCCGCAGGTTCAACCAGGTCATTCAACTCGAAGCCCTGCTGGCGGCTGCCGAGCAGCTCATGGAAGACGAGGCGGCTGGGAGGCCCGGGGTGCCGGAACAAATGCACGAGCTCCTGCAGCCCGGCACCTCGATGGGCGGCGCGCGGCCGAAGAATGTGGTGGAGGATGCCCAGGGCCTGTGGCTCGCCAAGTTCCCAGACCGCAACGACCGGTGGAGCAACGCGCGGGTCGAGGGCGCGATGCTCGCACTGGCGCAGGAGTGCGGCCTGCGAGCGGCCCGGCACCGCATCGAGACTGTCGCCGGCAAGGATGTGCTGCTCGTGCAGCGCTTCGACCGCACGCTGACCACTCACGGCTACCTGCGCCATCGCATGGTCAGCGGCCTGACCGCGCTGGGCGCCGAAGACTCGCATGGAGACCGCGCCAAGTGGTCGTACCTGCTGCTGGCAGACGAGCTGCGGCGCCGAAGTGCTCGCCCGGCGCAGGATCTTCGAGAGCTCTTCGGGCGCATGGTGTTCAATGCGCTTATCTCGAACACCGACGACCATCCTCGCAACCATGCGTTGATCGCCGTGACGGAGAGGTGGGAGTTGTCTCCGGCGTACGACCTGACGCCCAACCCGCTGACCAGCATCGACAAGCGCGACCTCGCAATGACCTGCGGGACGTTCAACCGCTTTGCGAACCGCAGCAACCTGCTTTCGCAGCACGCGCAATTCAAGCTCTCGCAGGAAGACGCCAAGGCCATCGTTGACCAGATTCAACATGTCGTGGCCTCGCGCTGGCACGCGGCCTTGCGCCAACAGGGCGTGACACCTGCCGACTGCGACAAGCTGGCGGGCGCATTCAACTATCCGGGCTTCGAACTCGATCCGGCCTTGGTCCTTGGGGGGAGGTGATGCCAGTGACACAGGCCTTCACCTTGTACCGCCTCGCCGACGATGCACAGCGCCATCAGTCTTCCCCCCACGGCCCCCAGCTCCACTCGCAGCGCTTGGCCACCTCGAGATTGGAGGCATTGCGGGAGCGGATCAGCCATTGCCCTCGGTGCAGCTAGTGCAGCGTATGCTGGTCGGCCAGCACGCCATCGGACAGGTCGTCGGTGAGGCGGGGCGCATTGGGCCTGTGCGTCAGTCCTTGACCATGGGTCGGGGTCGAGATATGGGTGATCATCCGTGGTGTGATCGTCATCATGCGTCGACGATCGGCGCATACCGATGTCGCCGCCCCGGCATGCGCAGCACCCGTTGCCGGCAGCACTGGGCGCAGCCATCTGTGCCGCACGCAAGAAACGTGCGATCTTGCAGGAAGACCTGGCGCCCCATGCCGGCGTCGATCGCTCCTAAATGAGCAGCACCGAACGCGGCATGCAATGCCCCCCAAGCCACAGCCATGGGCGACAACTCGACATCCAGGGCGTCTGAATGATGCCTTGCCCGTCAAATCCGAGTATCTTTACCTTTCGAGATGAGGAGATGGCGCATGCACCACATCACGGACATCAAAAAGGTCAGCCTGGAGATCGCAACTGGTCTGCAGACCCTGAAAGAACGCATCGCAGCAGCGAAGGTCCCCTCGTCTAAGCTCGATGAGTCGTTCAACCTCGCCACATGGAACATTCGCGAGTTTGGAAAGAAGTCCCGAACCCAGGCAGCTATTCACTACATCGCTGAAATACTTGGTCAGTTTGACTTGATCGGCGTTGTCGAGTTGCGTGACGACCTACGAGATCTCCGTCGGGTTCTTGACGTTCTAGGGCCGTACTGGCGTGCGGTGTATTCCGATGCCGTGCTGGACGCCGGGGGCAATCGGGAGCGAGTGGCCTACATCTACGACAAGCGCCAGATTGCATTCAATGGCATGGCCTCAGCAGCATTCGCGAGGCGAACCAAGAAGGGATCCGAATGGGTCCCGGACTTCAACTGGTGGCGCCCTCCCTACGTGGCCTCGTTCAAGTCCGGAAGCTTTGACTTTGTCGTGGTCTCTACGCACATCCGATGGGGCAACTCTGAAAGCGGCAGGGAACCCGAGCTGAAGGCCTTGGCTCAATGGGTTGCCGAAAAATATGAACTGTTCAGCAAGGACAAGCGATCCTTTGACGACCAAGATCTCTTCGTGATGGGGGACTTCAACATTCCATCACTGCAAAGCCCGCTGTTCAAGGCCATCACGTCATCCGGCCTGCGGGTACCCAAGGCACTGGCCCAAGAGGACCTGGGGTCAAACCTTGAGCGTAACAAGCGATATGACCAGATCTTGCACCTGCCGCACTATCCAGAGAACTTCACGAACAAGGGCGGAGTGTTGGACTTCTATGCGGGCGACCATGAGGCGCTGTTCCCGAAGCTGACCAAAGAGGCGTTTACTTATCAGATTTCAGACCATCTTCCCTTGTGGGTACAGGTCAATACCGATATTGACGGCAAGCGTCTCGACCAGATCATTCAAAGCTGACCAGGAGTCGGCGGGCTATCGTCAGATGTTTGCGGCCACTGAGAACAACGAATGGATGGACTATTCGCCTCTCGTGTGGAACTTCTGAATGGTCGCGAGTTTGAGTAAAGCGGCTGCGATCTTGCTGCCGCCTGCGGGTGGCGTTGATGAAGCGTACGTCCGGGTGGCAGTCAACTGGCCGGTTGCAGCCGTCGCTGCCGCTATTGGCTCAGCTGCGACGAACTCAGCTCGCCTGCAAGAGTCATTGAGGGCTGCACTTGGGCTGCGTAGAGATCGACGACGGCAAAGCCCAGCGATCGACCTCCCGATTGCCCAACGGGCAAAGTGGCAGGGCGGCACCGTCGGGTTGGCTCGGTGTCCCCATCGACGGGCCAACAGGAGGCGGGACAGCGCCGGAACAGGGGACGCTTGCCGGCTACCGCCTAATGTAGTAACGTAGCAACAATCCTTCTTTGCTCCCCAGGAGAACGTTCGTGGCGAAAACCATCGTATCCAGTCGAGAGTTCAACCAGGATGCCAGCGGTGCGAAGCGGGCCGCCAACAAGGGGCCGGTCATCATCACGGATCGCGGCCGCCCTGCGCACGTGCTGTTGAGCTTCGAGGCCTACCAGAAGCTCACGCGCAAGCCAGCCAACATCACCGACCTGCTGTCCATGCCCGGCGTGGCTGACATTCCCTTCGAAGCGCCGCGCATGGGTCCGGTTGCCCGAGTTGTAGATCTCAGCTGATGTTCGTCCTCGATACCAACGTCATCTCGGAACTGCGCAAGGCCAGGGCCGGCAAGGCCGATCGGGGCGTGATCACCTGGGCGTCTGGCGTACCCGCCGAAGACCTTTATGTGTCGGTGATCTCGATACTGGAACTGGAAACCGGCGTGCTGCAGGTGCAACGTCGCGATCCTAAGCAAGGCGCGTTGCTCAGAGCTTGGTTGGATCAACATGTCCTGCCTGCGTTTTCGGGCCGGACGCTGCCGGTGGATACCGCCGTCGCGCAGCGCTGTGCCTCGTTGCATGTGCCGGACCCGAGGTCCGAGCGAGACGCATTGATTGCGGCGACGGCAATGGTCCACCACATGACCGTGGTCACTCGCAACGTAGCTGACTTCCAAGCCACTGGCGTTCCTCTGCTCAACCCTTGGGACACCGTGGCGAGACCGCGCGGACGCGGGTCGCGCTGAGATCCGAGCGACGGGTGTCTCATCCGGGTCGGCTCGTTGAGTTCGCGCCGAGCCAGAACGATCATCCGGCCGGCGGCACCATGCCGAGCAACTCGAAGGTTCGCTTTGAGGATCAAGCGGACGCGCCAGGCATGTTCTGCCGAGCGACCGGTCTCGTCAGCTGCTGACATTCAACCCTTGAGCCCGAATGCCCGTGACAGTCTTGTACGGCCGCTCAGATCAAATCTTCGGCTAATTCAACTCTGGCGGCGTAACCCCTCACCAGCGCGGCCTGCACCGGCAGTGAGGAAGGAGACGGGGCCGAATTCAATTGGCTTGACCGATGACGGCCTTCAGGTGATCGCGCAACGCCCTACGACCGTCACTGTTGGTCGACCGAAATGCTCTGAGCGCCAACTCCATGAATGCGGACTCGGCCGGAGTCGGGGCGGCCAATGTCCGCGTCTCGTCGAGCCAACCCACGGGCTTGCCGCACAAGACCTCGATCTGCCGGGCCAGCTTGTCGCCAATCGGTCTGGAGGACTTGATCTGGCTCCACATGCTGGGCGAGATCTGCAACGTGGCGGCAAAGGCCTGCTCCAGGCCCTTGGGCGATGCCCCGTTGGACACTGCGTTTTCGAGGTAGGCCTGAAACAGGGCCAACGCGTTCTGTCTTCTGACGACGGTGAGGTTGGACACGTCTTGTGTGTGAAATGCAACGGAGCCGGAGCCGCATTCTCGCAAGGGGTTGACTTCTGAGTAAAGACTATTTACAGTCCGCTCCACGTTGGAGCCTTGATCTGTCTTTCCAACAACTTTGCAACCGAGGCATAGGCCGTGAAACCAAGCAACGTCAACCACACACACCGACCCGAGCAGGGTCGTGGTGCGTTCGTGCGCACGTCCTTGGGCCTTGCCTCGTTGGGCAATGGCGCGCACGTCGTCATCGCCCAGGAGTCGTTCGTCCCGAGCCGCCATAGCTGGCTGGATCGGGCGCAGGACCAGGTTCATCCGGGAGAGGCAGGCGCGTAGCGCCATCCTCCAAGCTCTGTTCGCAGAGGCCCGGATTCCGAAAGGATCCGGGCCTTCTTCATTTCTGAATTCAACCGGCCTGCGCGTCGACGCAGACCCGCGATCGATGGATCGCACCGCCGGCGACGGTGGACGCTCTTTAACAACTTGCTGCGGGGTGTCAAGCGACATCCAGAACTGCCCCCCTGACGACATCGAGTTCTGACCCCCGGTTGATGATCAGTTCGCTGCTGCTTCGGGTTTCGCGCTGGCCTGGCTAGCCAGGCCAGCGCGGCGCTTCGTTCT
>Ga0268298_10006509_pt1 | contig 10592 bp, 10 predicted proteins | sample WWTPWeurt_MetaG_FD_194462 | JGI IMG/M metagenome (GOLD analysis project Ga0268298, IMG submission 194462) | Activated sludge microbial communities from WWTP in Nijmegen, Gelderland, Netherland - WWTP Weurt | ecosystem: Engineered > WWTP > Aerobic digester > Activated sludge | place... | reverse complement strand
AAAATGGCGGCCATTCCAAGTCCGCGTTTGATGCGCTCGCTCCACGAGTCGGTCTCCATCAAGACCGATAGTCCGAACAATGGCAGCACGATCAAAGCCGGTAGTTTCACCAACGTTCCCAGGGTCAATGCCAGCGTGGCCCATGCCCAACGTCCGCGCTGCCAGAGGATCAACCCCAATGTGACGAAGGCCACCATCAGGATGTCGTTGTGCCCGTTGCCGACCGCTTCAAACAGTACCAGCGGGTTGAGTACGAAAAACCCCAGGGCGGTCACCCCGCTGACAACGCTCCCCGCGTTCTGCTGCCTGGCATACCATCCGACCAGTACCGCGATCCCCACCACCGCCAGCAGCGCGATGATCTTCATGGCCACTATGCCGCTTGCGATCTCGGTGATCCCCAGCCGCGCAGGGATCTGTGCCGTCATCTCCCACACCGGGCCGTAGGGTGAGGTCTTGCTTGCATACTCGCCCGCGAACCGCACGTACGCGTCGTTGGGGAATGCCTCCGGCGGCGTGGTCAACGGATTACCGCCGTAGAGTGTCCAAATGCGCGCATTGACCACATACACTGCCACGTCCAGCGCGGTGATGGGGTACAGTCCCAGCAGCACCACGCCGCTGGCAATGCCAATGCCCAGGATCGTCCCGCGCAGGGTCTGTGCTTCTTCAAGGTTTTGTTTTGAGAAGGCGTGCAGCGTCCGCACGATGTGCCAGCCCCCGTAGAATTGCAGTCCCAATCCCAGCATATACGGCCAGATGAACCATTGCCCGCCGTTTCGCAGGATCATCTCCAGGTCGAGCATCGCTCCTTCGCGATAGATATACGGCACCAGCGGGAAGGCGATCACATCCATCAGGTAGATGAGTAAGATCAGCCCGCCCCAGCGCCATACTTCCTTGCGCACAGATGCGAGGGTGAGGGAAGGATGGCTGTCTTTTTGCGGCGGCGTGTTGGCGGGTTTCATGGCTGGAGATTATACCGTTTGATTGCGGCGCTGGTCGGTGACAGCATAAATATCTTTGTGTCAAGAGAATAAGGAGATATTGTGTGACCTTTGTGGTGAATCTGGATGACAATTGTCTCTTGAAATGCAGGGTTATAAACCATACTCTTTGTATAAATAACAAAGGAGAAGAATATGAAAAGATACTCGACCCTGATCGTAATTCTGTTGGCGGCGCTCTTTCTGTCTGGATGCGCCAAAAAGTACTCGACCGAGTTGACCGTAGACATGGCCGAGTTTATGTATTCTCCCGCTGAATTCACCATCCCGGCGGGGCAGGAGATCACCCTGACGCTGACGAACAAAGGCGCTGTGGTGCATGAGTTTGTCATCATGAACTTTGGAAAGGCCGTCTCCGTTCCCTTTAGTGATGATGATGAAGGGAATATCTATTGGGAGCACGAAGTCCAGCCGGGCGGCTCTGAAACTGTTACCTTCACGGCTCCAAGCGATATCGGGGATTATGAGGTGATCTGCGGTACAGCCGGGCACATTGAAAACAACATGCGCGCCACGCTGACCGTGGTCAACCCATAGCCGTTCATAGAAACAGTGATATACCTATAGATCCCGCTGTGCTTCAACACGGCGGGATTTTTTCAGCTTATAGGCTAATGAAAAAGCCCTCAAGGATTGCTCCTCAAGGGCTTTCATATCTTCTGCTATTTGATTAATTATTCGACAATATTGATCGGCAGGGTGTTGTTGGTCCCCAATGCCGAAACGGATACCTTCTGTGCGATCTTTTGCGCGATCTCAGTAAAGGCCTTTGCCACCGGTGATTCCTGCTCGCTAACCACGATCGGCTTGCCGCTGTCGCCACCGATGCGCACATTTTGGTCGATCGGTACCTTGCCGAGGAAGGCTGTTTCGGTTGCCTGTGCCAGTTGTTCGCCGCCGCCGCTTCCGAACAGGTCCATGCGTGTGCCGTCGGGCAGGTCCAGGTACGACATGTTCTCCACGATACCAAGGATCGGCACTTCGAGCGTCTTGAACATGTTCAGGCCGCGTCCCGCATCTTCCAGCGAGACCAGTTGCGGCAGCGTCACGATCACTGCGCCGCTGAGGGGTAGCGCCTGCGCGAGCGAAAGCGCCGCGTCACCAGTGCCCGGCGGGAGGTCGATGATCAGGTAATCCAGTTCACCCCATTCCACGTCGCTCAAGAACTGACGGATGGCCGAGTTGAGCATCGGTCCGCGCCAGATCAGCGGCTGCCCGGGTTTGACCAGCAGCCCCATTGAGACCATTTTGAGCCCATACGCTTGGGCGGGGATGATGCGTGGTCCGTTCGGTGGAGGGAGTTTCTCCACGCCCAGCATGGTCGGTGTGTTCGGGCCGTAGATATCCGCATCCATCAACCCGACGCGGGCTCCTGTTTTCGCGAGCGCCACCGCCACATTGACCGACACCGTGGATTTCCCCACGCCGCCTTTTCCCGACCCGATGGCAATGGCATTGCGGATGGGCATATTGACCAAGCCACGCATTCGTCCATCATTGGGAACATCCGAGTCCATTTTTACCTCGATGCTTTTCACGCCCTCCACCGCGCCGACTGCCTTGCGACAGTCCGCTTCGATCTTGCCGCGCAGTGGGCAGGCCGGGGTCGTGAGCATTACGGTGAATGCAACCTTGTCACCGGTAATCTCCAGGTTGCGGATCATGTTGAGGGTCACCAGGTCTTGTCCGAGGTCGGGTTCCTGAACGGTGCCCAGTGCTTTGAGAACGGCTTCTTTTGTAAGTGTCATTTTGTTATGTACCAATTAAAGAGATGATGTCAATACGAGGGTATTCACCCTCGTATTGACATGGGTTCATGGTTACGCTGCCGGGGCGGCTTCTGCCTTGGCGGCCTTAGCTGCTTCCTTGGCCTTGCGGGCTTCCTCTTCCTTGTTGTAGTTCAACGGACGGATCCCCGCATAATACGAGGCTGGTTTGAGGAGTTTTTCCAGGTTGTACACGTTGCGCTCGTACGAAGCGAGAGCAAAGTCGTGATCCATCTTGATCGCGTCGAACGGGCAGTACTCTGCGCAAAAACCGCAGTTCATGCAGATATCCATATCTACGTAGAACTCAGCCGGTTCTGGTACGGGTTTTCCGGTCTGCGGGTTGTTGGTGCGTACGATCCAGATGCACTGTGGCGGACAAACTTTCGAGCAGATGCCGCATGATGTACAGCGCGGTTCCTTCTTGCCGTCTGCGCCCTCATCGTAAACGAGGAAGGGGACATAACGGAATTCTTCGGGCTGGATCAACTGCTCCTCAGGGTATTGCACCGTGAAAATGCCACGGGTGTTCTTGGAGGAACGGTGGGCTACGCCTTCCTGTGTGAGATAGCGCTTCTTGCCGCTCATCCACCAGGTGATGTCATCAAGATACGTATCCCAGAAGTGTCTCCAGGTGACGCCTAATCCTTTAAGTATGCCTTTTCCATACATGATGTCGATTCTCCTATTATCTGTCCACTTCACCCATCACGATGTCGAGCATCGCCAGTTGGGCTACGAAGTCGGCGATCTTGCTGCCCCGGCACATGGTCTCCAGCGCTGTCAGGTTGACGAACGAAGGGGCGCGCACGTGATAGCGGTAGGGGTTCGGCTTGCCGTTGGAGACAACGTAGAAGGCAAGTTCACCTTTCGGGGATTCGACACGGCCGTACGCTTCACCCGCCGGGACGCGAACCTGGTACTGCGGCTTCTGTGAGTTGATCGGCCCTCCGGGTATTTGCTTGAGAGCCTGCTCCAGAATGCGCAGCGACTGACGCATCTCGTCGAAGCGGATGAGGTAGTTATCCATCATATCGCCGTTGTGACGTACTGCTACATCAAAATCGAAGCGATCATACACTGAATACGGATCGGCCCGGCGAAGATCGTAAGGGATGCCTGCGGCGCGCAGCACAGGGCCGGTTACCGAGTATTTGATGGCCTCTTCAACGTTCAGGACCTTCACACCGGTGAGGCGTGCGACCAGCACTTCATTTTCGTTCAGCAGGCGCTCCATCTCGTCCACTTTGCCGGGCAAGCGGTCAAAGACGAGATCCTTGATCTTCTGCATCGCATCTTCGGGGACATCGCGCACCACGCCGCCAAAGCGGAAGTAGTTGCACATCATGCGCGCGCCAGAGACGGCTTCAAAGATGTCGAGGATCAGTTCGCGTTCCTCAAACGCATACAGCGATGGCGTATACATCGAACCGAGGTCGTTGATGAGCATGCCAACAAAAATGAGATGGTTTTGGATGCGGCTCAACTCGGCCATGATGACGCGGATGTATTCCGCGCGCTCGGCCACGGGGATCTTCATCAACTTTTCGACGGTGGTTACATAACCGAAGTTGTTCGCCATGGAGTTGAAATAGTCGAGGCGGTCGGTGTAAGGGATGATCTGAAGGTAGGTATTGCGCTCGCCGATTTTGTCGTGGTTGCGGTGCAGATACCCCATGACCGGTTTAAGCCCGGTGATGGTCTCGCCATTCAGTGTCACGGCCACGCGCAGCACACCATGTGTGGAAGGGTGATGCGGACCCATATTTACGACCATGTGGTCGGTCTTCAGATCGTCTTCGCCGTCCTTTGTGCTAAAGCGCTCCAGCGAGGCGTAGAGATCGGTTTCATTTTCAGGGGAATATTTCTCAGGGTCAAAGTTCTCGGGGAACTTGAGGTTGTCGCGGAATGGATTCTTCATCTCGGCGAGGGTATGTTTGCCGTCAGGCCAGCGGCTCTTGAACGGCTTAACCTCTTCCTCGAAGAAACCTTCTTTATAATCTCTGCGAAGCGGAAACCCTTCGAACCCTTCCCACATCAAAATGCGGCGCAGATCTGGATGATCGGTGAAGCGAATGCCAAGCAGATCCCAGGCTTCGCGTTCTTGATATTCCGCACCGGGCCAAATGCCCACCATTGACGGAACTTCGATCGGGTCCACGCGGTCTACCTGAACCCTGAATACTAACCCGGGCCCGCCTGTGGTGCGGAAGGCATGATAGACCACTTCCATTTTATTGTCGGCGATGTAATCCACACCGGTGACGGTGCTGAGCAGATCAAAATTGAATTCATCACGCAAAGCGGTGGCTACTTCGAGCAGGGCTTCCTTTTTGACAATGAAGCCTGAGAACCCGGGACGGGCATCAGCGGTGACTTTTTCCGGGAAACGGGCAACCAAGTCTACAGTTTGGGTTGAAGCGGGAGCGACCATTATGCGCCTTCCTTCACTGCCGCAGCCTGTTTGATCTCGGCGTTGCGACGTACATCGATCAGGTCCGGTCCCAAAATGGGCATGGGTACATAATTGGCATCTTCCTTTTTGCCGTCGTACCAGCGCACTTTCTTTATGGATTGCCTGTCGATCTTTTCCTGCAATTTGATCATTCCGGCGATCAGCGCTTGCGGGGTGGGAGGGCAGCCGGGGATGTAGACATCCACGGGCAGGAACTTGTCGATGCCTGCCACAACGTTATAACCTTCCTTGAAAGGCCCGCCGCTGGAAGCACAAGCGCCCATGGCAACCACATACTTGGGCTCGGGCATCTGGTTGTATAAGCGGATGAGCGAGGGCAACATTTTCTTGGTGACCGTACCGGAGACTAGCATCATGTCTGCCTGACGCGGGGTGGGGCGCATCACTTCCATGCCGAAGCGCGCCATGTCGTAACGGGCGGCTTGCGCAGCGATCATTTCGATGGCGCAACAAGCCAGGCCGAACATCAACGGCCACACTGAAGAACGGCGTCCCCAGTTGTACAGGCGGTCGATAGTGGTGATGGCTACCACATTCTGAATGTCTTCAGGAATGGTGTAGTTGGGAAGATTCAAGCCTTCATTTTCCATAATGAGTGTTCTCCTCGAACCAGTCTTGATAGATTGCGTAAAGGATGTCATCGTTAACGAGCGCAGGATCATCCTCAAATTCCGAAAGTTCAATCGTCCATTGGTAGATCTGTTGAAGGGAAACTTCCTCGATGTTCACATCCCCGTGCCGCCGTCGGAGTTCCATGGCAATGGCATACGTGGATTCCCAATTCAGAGTCATCAAATTTTGGTGTTTTCCTTCACAATTGAGGCGATTATAGCATGCAGAAAAAATAAGTCAATTGAATTATGTAAAAATATATTTGCAAAAATAGATTCGTGAGTATAATCACCTTGTTGGGATGACAGTGACCCACTTCTTTCTCCACTGCCTCCTGTTTTGCCCCTCTAAATTTTTCACCCCGAAATCTGGTCCTGCCTATGCAAACCTCCCGCCAGAAGATCCTTGCCCACCTCAAAAAGAACCGTTCCGCGTCTGCCCGTGAGATCGGCCGCGCTTTGAAAATGTCTGCGCCGAATGTGCGCCATCACTTGTCCGTTTTGTGTTCGGATGGCCGCGTGGAGTTTGTCTCGGTCAATAACCGCGAGGGGAGGGGACGACCCGAGAAAGTGTACTCCCTTTCACAGGCCGCCATGGGTGACAATCTCTCAGCGTTAGTTCACGCTGTTTTGGAAGAAACAGGTTCAACGTTAAATATGGAAGCGGTTGCACGTCACGTATTGGACGTAGGTCCTTTTGAAGGCCAATCCATGAATCGGCGACTATCCATGCTGGTTGAAAAGTTGAACGGTATGCATTATCAGGCCCGCTGGGAGGCGAGCGCCGCTGGGCCGCGTGTGCTTCTTGGACGTTGTCCTTATGCAAAGGTGATCGCTGCCCATCCCGAGATCTGTAAAATGGATGAGGCGATGCTGAAGGCTGCTCTGAACCGCGAGATTTCCCCGGTGCGACGCGGAGAGATCCAGGCCGGGCTTTGCCCTTTTCTATTCGAGATCAAATAGCATTTAAGGTGAATCAAAACTCCATGAGAATTTCTCATGGAGTTTTTCAGGATTACAAGGGGCAAGAGCCGTCGATCAATGGAGGCGCAGGGGCAATTTCGGGTATTAAGATAGCCTCATCAGGAGACCCGGCAAAAGAGATCAATATGGCCTGTGCATCGTTGGACAGGATCGCGGCAACCGGTGTGGTGTTGAATATGACCAAAGTACCCGGCTCGGGCATGGTGGCAAAAACGATCGAGCCCGGACGGTTATCCCCGGTATTATTTCCCAGAGTGATGATGGTGTAGTTGGTGTGACCCAGTTTCTTGTCTTGAGTATTGGAGATAACAAACCTGGACGAATCCATGATGGTCGAGAAGGCCTCAGTAATGGCTAGGCCGGCATCTAATTCTGTTGAGACAGTGATATTCATTGCGATGGTTTCATTGGGGGCAATCCCGCCAACCCAATCTCCGCCGGTGGAGTGTTCGGCAAAGAAGGCATCGTCAAAATTCCGCAGAAGCATGGAAGACGCATCGCCTTTTTCCTTCATGGGTTCCACCTTCCACCAGCAGGGTATGGCGATGCCCAAACCGAATTGTTCTTCGCGCAGTTCCATCCATAGTGCAGTGGTGTCCATGCTGTTTGACGTGGGAGTTGCGGGCATGGGTGTGGCTTCTGGCTCGGCGGGTGCGCATGATACTAAAAACATCATGGCTACTAGTAAGGTCAGGATTTTCTTTTTCATTTCTTCTCCATGGTTTAATGCTGTCAAACAGCCGGGTTGTATTCATTGTGTACCAACTCAATGTTAGCAGCATTTAAAAAGTTCACGGCGTTCTTATCGGTTCGATAGGATACGCTGTACACGATCCTTGCGATGCCTGCGTTAATGAGCGCCTTGGTGCAGTTGATGCACGGCAGGTGGGTGACGTAGCAAGTTGCGCCCTTGGTAGAGACGCCGTGCAAAGCGGCCTGGATTATAGCATTGGTCTCTGCGTGGATTGTGCGGACGCAATGTCCATCCACCATCAGGTGGCCGATCTCGTCACAGTGTTCCTGCCCTGCGGGCGAGCCATTAAAGCCTGTCGTCAGGATGCGCTTCTCCCGCACGATCACACAGCCTACAAACGCACGGTCACATGTGCTGCGCTCAGAAACAGCAAAAGCGATTTTCATGAAATAGGAATCCCAATCAGGTCGCATCGAAGTATCTCCAGAAATTTTTTTGTAATTCTAACCTGTTGCGGAAAACGGGAGTAGCCTTTTCCATCCTTCAGGGTTATAGCAAAAAAGGAGTTTTCTGCGATGTCTGAAACAAAGGAAAATTTATCGTTTTACGAACGTCCCGGCGTTGAAACTACCATCCTGCCATTTGACGGCGGGTTGCCATTGGGGATCGAAAGTGTATACAGCCCCGAACTTGGAATTGGGGGCGCATATGGTTCATGGGGAAGGAGTTACAGCAACTCGAATCTACCCTCTCTAGTCGAGCATCGCATCGGTAAGGCGCTTACCTCGGATGATATTCTTAACCTTTCTGAACTTGGTTTCAATTACCGGCAGCATGTCCCCGATCTCAGCCCCGAACAGCATATGCAACTGGAATTGGAAGTCGGTTCGCGTCTGTTGCGGAAAGCCCTTGAGACCTGCAATTGGGATGCCTCCGAAGTGGAAGGTGTGTTGATCGGTTTGAGCGGTCCGATCTCCACCGATTATGTGCGGCAGATCTCTCGCATGGTGGGAATTCCGGATAGCGCCCTGAAAGTGAGCGTGCATAAAGCCTGTGATGGATCGATGGGTGCGCTTCACCTCTCGCTGAATCCTGATCTCTCCAAGCCAGGACAGTTGAACGTCGCTGAATATTTGCGCGGTAAAAAAGTCTTGGTCGGCGGTATTGAAGGCCTTAGTCGTTTCACCCTCGAATCCCGGGATAAGAACGCTCTGCAATTGTTCGGTAACGGCATGGGCGTGATTGGCATCAAGCCTGGTGAGAATATCAAATTATTGGTGGGGAAGACCTTCGAGAACTATGATGAGGAAGGTTTGCTGGCCGTTCGAATGAGCTATCCGCATTCACGCCCTGATATACACAGTGCCTCCCTGGTGGACATGGTGCAGGATACGTCGAACCATATCCGCGTGGCCGGACTGATGAAGGAGCCTGCGAACGGCGAGTCCGTGGAAATGGCCGGGTTGATGGGCATGGTCAAACTTTTCGTGCGCACCGGTGTGCAGGTCGTGGCAGATGTATATGGAGAATACCAATCTCTCATGGATAAGATCGGGCATTCTGGCAAATCCATTTCCATGGGAATTGTTCACCACGCCAATTACAAGATCAATGCCCTCAAGGCCAAGCACCTCTCAAAACTGGGAATTGAATTTCCCATGCCCTGGCTTTTGAGCGATTTTGGTAATGTCAGCGCCGCCTCGAATATCATCGCTTTTCTGCGAAAGTTGCCGGAGATCAAACTTGGCGACCATATCCTCTTCGATGGGTTTGGAGCCGGAACTTATTACGATGTGATGGCTGTCTCAATGGGCAAGTAAAAGAGAATAAATGAACAGCCCCCGCAAATTTTGCGGGGGCTGTTCATTTATTCCACGGTTACGCTTTTTGCCAGGTTCCTTGGCTGGTCTACGTCCAGGCCGCGGATCGCGGCGATATGATACGCCAGCATTTGAAGCGGTAGGACGGTTACAACGGGAGAGAGCATCCATGGTGCTTCGGGGACCCACAACACATGGTCGGCCATGCCTTGAACGAGTTCGTCCCCCTCGGTCGCCACTGCGATAACCATGCCCCCACGGGCCTTGGCTTGTTGGATCTGGGAGATCATCTTCTCGTGCCATGGGTCTTTGGGAGTAAGACAGAGTACGGGCATTTCCTCGTCGATGAGAGCAATGGGGCCATGTTTCATCTCTCCAGCAGGGTAGCCTTCAGCATGAATATAGGAAATTTCCTTTAATTTCAGAGCCCCTTCGTAAGCGATGGGCATGTTAATGCCGCGCCCCAAATAGAGACAACCTTCGATATCTTTCAGAGCGTGGGCAACCTTTTCTACTTCTGCTTCCGTATCCATGACACGACCTGCCAGGTCAGGGATGAGGCGCAGGTCAGACACCAGTTCGCGGCGGGTCTTTTCGTCGATAACGCCGCGCATATCTGCCAAGAGGATGGCCAGCATATATTGATCCACCAACGGTGCAGTGAAAGCCTTGGTGGAAGCGACTCCGATTTCAGGTCCGGTTTGCATCGCAATGTATCCATCTGCGACCCGCATGGCCTGTGATCCGATTGCGTTGACAATGCTCCAGACGATACCGCCTTTGCGTCGTCCTTCTTCCATGGCTGCCAGTGTGTCTGCGGTTTCACCGGATTGTGAAATGGCCAGAACGACCGTGTTCTCATCTACGATCGGGTCGCTGTAGCGGAATTCTGAACCGATGACCACTTCGACAGGGACGCGTGCGATCTTTTCGATCAGGTACTTTCCGACCATGCCTGCATAGGCGGCTGTGCCACAAGCCGTGATGTAAATGCGTTGGATGCGTTTTGCCAGATCCGGGGTGAGTTTGAGTTCCGGCAGACGGATGCGCCCTTCCTTGAAATCCACACGGCCCGCAAGAGTATCTGTGAGAGCCCGCACTTGTTCATGGATCTCCTTTTGCATGAAGTGGCGGTATTCGCCTTTTTCCGCCGAGATGGCATCAAAAGAGATGATATGAACTTCCGGCTTTACCTCTCCGCCATCCAGTGATTCAACCCGAATGCCATCACGGG
>Ga0268298_10006507_pt1 | contig 10592 bp, 10 predicted proteins | sample WWTPWeurt_MetaG_FD_194462 | JGI IMG/M metagenome (GOLD analysis project Ga0268298, IMG submission 194462) | Activated sludge microbial communities from WWTP in Nijmegen, Gelderland, Netherland - WWTP Weurt | ecosystem: Engineered > WWTP > Aerobic digester > Activated sludge | place... | reverse complement strand
GCTCGGCCATCGCGTCGAGCTCGCTGGTCACCGAGTGGGTCAAGGGCAAGACGCTCGATCAGGCGCTGGAGATCAAGAACACCAACATCGCCGAAGAGCTGGCTCTGCCGCCCGTGAAGATCCACTGCTCCATCCTGGCCGAAGACGCCATCAAGGCGGCGGTGGACGACTACAAGGCCAAGCACGGCGCAACGACGCCCGCTGCAGCAGAACGGACTCATTGAATCCATGGCCGTCACCCTTTCTGAAGCTGCGGCACGCCATGTGTCGCGCTACATCGCCAAGCGTGGCAAGGGCGTGGGCGTGCGCCTGGGCGTGAAGACCACCGGCTGCTCCGGCCTGGCCTACAAGCTCGAATACGCCGACGAGGTGGCGCCCGAGGACCATGTGTTCGAGGGCCATGGCGTCAAGGTGCTGATCGACCCCAAAAGCCTGCCCTACCTCGATGGCACCGAGCTGGATTTCGTGCGCGAAGGCCTGAACGAGGGCTTCAAGTTCCACAATCCGCGCGAGAAAGACCGCTGCGGCTGCGGGGAGTCGTTCCGGGTCTGACACCGACCGGTTCGATCGCGCCAATTCAGCTGCGCCATTGGGCGGCACGGCGCTTGCATTCGACGCTCCCATGAACCTCACCGACGATGATTTCACGCTGTTTGGCCTGACACCGCAATTCGCGCTGGACCGGGCGGCGCTCGACACGCAATGGCGCGCACTGCAGTCCAAGGTGCACCCGGACCGGTTCGTGGGCGAGGGCGGTGCCTCGCAGCGCCTGGCCATGCAATGGGCCGTGCGCGTGAATGAGGCCTACCAGCGTCTGAAGAATCCGCTGCAACGCGGCGCCTACTTGTGCGAGTTGCGCGGCGCAGCCATCAATGCCGAACGCAACACCGCCATGCCGGCCGCCTTCCTGATGCAGCAGATGGGCTGGCGCGAAGAGCTGGACGAAGCCGCCGATGCCGCGGCCGTGGAAAAGCTCGATGACAGCGTGGCCCAGCACGAGGCGCAGTTGTTGGCCGAGCTTGGCACCCTGCTCGACGAACGCCATGACGCGCAAGCCGCTTCGCAGCAGGTGAGGGCGCTGATGTTCGTCGCCAAATTCAGAGAAGATCTGCGCCGGCGCCTTGAAGCGCTGGACGCATGAGACAACCGGCTTGAGACAACAATAACGCCATGGCCTTGCTGCAGATCTCCGAACCCGGGCAGACGCCCGACCCGCATTCGCGCCGTGTGGCGGTAGGCATCGACCTGGGCACCACCCACTCGCTGGTGGCCTCGGTGCGCCACGGCATCGCCGAGTGCCTGCCCGACGGCCAGGGTCGCGCCATCCTGCCTTCGGTGGTGCGTTACCTCGAAGGCTCGGGCCGGCAGATCGGCTTCGACGCGCGCGCCGCGCAGGCCGATGATTCAGAGAACACCATCTCCTCGGTCAAGCGCTTCATGGGCCGCCGCCTGGCCGATGTGCGCGGGCACGACCGCCTGCCGTACCGCTTTGTCGATCAGCCCGGCATGGTGGGCATCGACACCCGCGCCGGCGTGAAGAGCCCCGTCGAAGTCTCTGCCGAGATCCTGGCCACGCTGCGCTATCGCGCCGAGGACACCTTCAACGACGACCTGTTCGGCGCTGTGATCACCGTGCCGGCCTACTTCGACGACGCGCAGCGCCAGGCCACCAAGGACGCTGCGCAACTGGCTGGCCTCAATGTGCTGCGCCTGATCAACGAGCCCACCGCTGCGGCCGTGGCCTATGGCCTGGAAAACAGCAGCGAGGGCCTCTACGCCGTCTACGACCTGGGCGGTGGCACCTTCGACATTTCCTTGTTGCGTTTGTCGCGCGGCGTGTTCGAGGTGGTGGGCACCGGCGGCGATGCCGCACTCGGTGGCGACGATTTCGATCAGTGTCTGGCCGATTGGGCCCTGCAGCAAGCCGGCCGACGGGCCGTGAGCGCGCACGACAAGCGCAGTGTGCTGGTGGCCGCGCGTGCGGCCAAGGAAGCCCTGACCGATGCGCCGGACACCGTGCTGCGCTGTGATCTCGCCGAGGGCGACATGACCGTGCCGGTGAGCCGCACGCTGTTCAATCAGATCACCAAGCCGCTGGTCGACAAGACCCTGGCTGCCGTGCGCAAGGTGCTGCGCGACGCGCGGGTTGGCCAGGCCGATGTGCAAGGCGTGGTGATGGTGGGTGGCTCCACGCGCATGCCTGCGGTGCGTGCTGCGGTGGGCGCGTTGTTCGAGCGCGAGCCGCTGGTCAATCTGAACCCCGACGAGGTGGTGGCCATCGGTGCCGCCATCCAGGCCAATGCGCTGGCCGGCAATGCCAAGGACGGCGAGTTGCTGCTGCTCGACGTGATCCCCTTGTCACTCGGCCTGGAGACCATGGGCGGGCTGGTGGAACGCATCATCGAGCGCAACACCACCATCCCCGTGGCCAAGGCGCAAGACTTCACCACCTTCAAGGACGGCCAGACAGCGATGGCCATCCACGTGCTGCAAGGCGAGCGCGAGTTGGTGGCCGATTGCCGCTCGCTGGCGCGCTTTGAGCTGCGCGGCATCCCGCCCATGGTGGCCGGGGCGGCGCGCATCCGCGTCACGTTTCAGGTGGACGCCGACGGCTTGCTCAGCGTGAATGCCCGCGAGATGGGCTCGGGCGTGGAGGCCGCGGTGATCGTCAAGCCCAGCTACGGCCTGGCCGATGACGACATTGCCCGCATGCTGCGCGAGGGCTTCACCAGCGCCGAGGCCGACATGGCCGCTCGCTCGCTGCGCGAATCGCGCGTGGAGGCCGAGCGCATGACGCTGGCCACGCGCGCCGCGCTGGCGGCCGATGGCGACCTGCTGCGCGCCAGCGAGCGCGCGGACATCGAAGCCCTGTTGACCGAGCTGCAGCGCATCGCCGCCGGCACCGACCATGCCGCCATCGACCATGCCGTGGAAGGGCTGGCCGATGGCACCGAAGCCTTTGCGGCCCTGCGCATGAACCGCGGCATCCAGGCCGCGCTCACCGGCCGCAAGGTCGAAGACCTCTGATTCGCGTCCCATGCCTGTTATCAAGATCCTGCCCAACGCCGACTACTGCCCGCAAGGCACCAGCATCGAGGCGCCGCGCGGCACATCCATCTGCGAGGCACTGCTCGAGCATGGCATCGCCATCGAGCACGCCTGCGAGATGAGCTGCGCCTGCACCACCTGCCACGTCATCGTGCGCGAGGGCTTTGCCTCGCTCGGCGAGGCCGATGAATCAGAGGAAGACCTGCTCGACCGCGCCTGGGGCCTGGAGTCTCAATCGCGCCTGAGCTGCCAGGCCATCCTGGCCGGCAGCGACGTGACGATCGAAATCCCCAAGTACACGATCAACCACGCGCGCGAGAACCACTGAGCAGCGGCGGGCCGCGCCTCAGGCGTAGGTCACCAAGCGGGCGTATTCGTCGCCATCCAGGTGCGGCAGCGTGTTGTAGGTGACCAGCATGTGCCGCTTGGGCGTGTAGGCGAATTCGGTGATCGAGCTGTTGCGGATGCGCATGTTCAGATCGATCGTCACCTCGGGCGCGATGCCGAGGATCAGGCCCACGGCGGTTGAAATCGGCCCGCCACTCGAAACGATGAGCACGCGCGCATCGTCCATCGCGCGCACTTCGTCCAGAACGCTGGCCACGCCGGCCGAGAACTCTCGGTAGCTGGGCATGCCGGCCGGCTGCGTCTTGCCGTCCATCCAAAGCTTGAGGCCGTCGCGCAGCAGCCGGAAGTGGTGGCGGTACATCTCGGGCGAAGTGGGCCGCGCCAAGGGCTCGGGGTGCACGGTGGCGATGAGCGCGTGGCTGTCGTACTCGTTCAGGCCGGGGCGGCGCAGTGGCTCGTGCTGCACCTGTAGGCCCTGGGCCAGGGCCTCGTGGGTTTGCAGGTGGCGTTGCAGCGTGCCGGTGAACACTGTGTCGAACTGCTGCCCGCGTTGACGCAGGTATTCGCCCAGACGCTGGCACTGCTGCGTGCCCACAGGGCTGAGCTGATCGTAGTTGTCGGCGCCAAACGAGGCCTGGCCGTGGCGCACGAGGTAGAGGGTTCCCATGGCGGGATTCTGGCCGCTGCACGGTGGCCGCCATGTCGCGGTCGTGACCGCTGCGCAACCGGGCCACTACACTGCCGCCGCATGAACGTGCTGGGCATCGAATCTTCCTGTGACGAAACCGGCGTGGCCCTGGTGCGCGTGGAGGGCCATGCGCTGCCGGTCCTGCGCGCGCATGCCCTGCACACGCAGGTGCAGATGCACGCGGCCTATGGCGGCGTGGTGCCGGAGCTGGCCTCGCGCGATCACATCCGCCGCGTATTGCCCTTGACCACGCAGGTGCTTGCGGCAGCCGGCGCGCAGCTCGCCGAGGTGGACGTGGTGGCCTACACGCGGGGCCCCGGCCTGGCTGGCGCGCTGCTGGTGGGTGCCGGCGTGGCCTGCGCCTTGGCCGCAGCACTCGACAAGCCGGTTCTCGGGGTGCACCACCTCGAGGGGCATCTGCTTTCGCCCTTCCTGTCGGCCGACGCGCCGCAGTTCCCCTTCGTCGCGCTGCTGGTCTCGGGCGGACACACGCAGCTGATGCGGGTGGAGGGCGTGGGCCGCTACGAGCTGCTCGGAGAAACGATTGACGACGCTGCGGGCGAGGCCTTCGACAAGTCTGCCAAGCTGATGGGCCTGGGCTACCCTGGCGGGCCGGCGCTGGCGCGATTGGCGGCGCAGGGCAGGGGCGATGCGTATGCCTTGCCACGCCCGCTGCTGCACAGCGGCAACCTGGATTTCTCTTTCGCGGGACTGAAGACGGCCGTGCTCACGCAGCACCGCCGCCTGGGCACTTCACCCACCGAGGCGCAACTCGCCGATCTGGCCGCGTCCACGCAGGCCGCGATCGTGGAAGTGCTGGTGAAGAAATCGCTGGCGGCGCTCAAGGCCACGGGGCTGAAGCGGCTGGTGGTGTCGGGCGGCGTGGGTGCCAACGCAGAACTTCGCCAACAGCTGAATGACGCGGCCACGAGGCGAGGCCTGCGCGTGCACTATCCCGAGCTCCAGCTGTGCACCGACAACGGCGCCATGATCGCCATGGCCGCCGCGATGCGCTTGCAAGCCGGCGCGGCGCACGCGGCGAAGGACTATGCCTTCGACGTGCGGCCGCGCTGGCCGCTGGACCAGATCAGTTGACGGTGATCTGCGCGCCCTTGCCGGCGCCGCGCTTGGCCAGCGTGAGCGTGAGCACACCCTGCTCGAGCCTGGCGCTGGACTCGGCCTCGTTCAGCTCGGCCGGCAGCTTGAAGCTGCGGGCATAGCTGGTGGCCGCGCGCTCGCTGTAGATCAGGCGTTCGCCGTCCTTCTTCTCGGCGCTTGCCACAGCCTCGGCCGAGACGGTGACGCGCTTGCCATCGATGGTGATCTTGACGGCGTCCTTGGCCACGCCGGGCATGTCGAGCTGCACGCTGTAGCCAGCTTCAGTTTCAGCCACATCGATGGCGGGCGCGCGGGACGGGGTGCTCTCGGCGCGGCAGGCTGGCGTCTGCAGCCGATCAAAGAACTGCGCGTCTAACAAGCGCTCCACCGAACGGCCGAGTTGGGCGGTGTGGCGGGGCATTGGGACGATGAACATGGAGCGGCTCCTAGAATGGTTGAAGGGCTTTGCGAGACCGAATCGGTGCATCGCCCATGACCTCCAACTTTGGCGCGCTCGCCTGCATTTCAAGGCGTGCGCTGCGTGCAATGCCTCCACTTTCTCTTTGGCGCCGCGGCCTTGTGTTCGCTGCGTTTGTCGCCATATCCGCGGCCGCCGGCGTGGCCCAGGCCAGCCCGAATGCGCCGCCCGCAGAGCCCATCCGCCTGGGCTTGATCGAGGGCCTCTCCGGCCCCTTTGCCAATGCCGGCGAGGCTGTGCACCGCAATCTGCTGTGGGCGGTGGAGCGCGTCAATGCGCGCGGTGGCGTGCGTTTGCCCGCAGGCCCGCGCCCCTTGGCGCTGCTGCGCATGGACAGCAAGGGCAGCGTGGATGAATCGCTGGCGCAATTGCGCAGCGCCACCGATCAGCGCATCGGCTTCGTGCTGCAGGGCAACAGCTCGGCCGTGGCCCAGGCGCTGGTGTCCGCACTCGACAAGCACAACGAGCGCGAGCCACAGCGCCGCGCCGTGCTGCTCAACTATTCGGCCGTGGAGCCGGCGCTCACCAATGAGCACTGCAGCTTCTGGCACTTCCGCTTCGACGCACATGCCGACATGCGCCTGGCCGCCTTGATGGCCGTGTTGCAGGACGATCGATCGATCAAACGCGTCTACCTCATCGGCCAGGACTACAGCTTCGGCCAGCAGGTGGGCAAGGCCGCGCGTGCGCAGATCGTGGCGCGCCGGCCCGACATCGAGATCGTCGGCGACGAGTTGCACCCGATGGGACGGGTGAAGGACTTCCTGCCCTACGCCACCAAGATCCGCGCCAGCGGTGCGCAGGCCGTGGTCACCGGCAACTGGGGCAATGACCTGACGCTGCTGGTCAAGGCCGTGCGCGAGCTGGGTACGCCGATCAAGTTCTATACCTTCTACGGCAATGCGCTGGGCGTGCCGGCCACACTCGGCGATGCCGGCGTGGGCTCGGTGCTGGCGGTGGCCGAGTGGCACCCCAACGCGGGTGGCGCCGCGTCCGACGCGATGGTGGCTGCGTTTCACCAGCGCTTCCCCGATCCGCGCGACGATTACCTGCACGCGCGCATGCAGGTGATGATCGAGATGCTGGTGCAGGCCATCGAGCGTGCGCGCAGCGATGATCCCACCGCAGTGGCCCGCGCGCTCGAAGGCCTGCGCTTTCACGCGGCCGTGCTGGGCGGCGTGCACAACGGCGTGATGCGCGCCGACGACCACCAGTTTCAGCAGCCCCTGGTGGTGAGCGTGATGGCACGCGCCGGCACGCCCGGTGTGCCGCACGATGTGGAAGGCTCGGGCTTTGGTTTTCGCACGCTGCGGCGCTTCGAGGCGCCGCAGGTCGAGTTGCCGCACCGCTGCCGCATGATGCGGCCTTGAAACTGAGGATTGAAGATGCGCAAAGCAATTGCCCGATTGCCGGGCTCCATGATTCGCGAAGTGGCCAATGCCGGGCTGGGCCGCCCCGATGTGCTGGCCTTCTGGTTTGGCGAGAGCGACGAAGTCACAGCACAGCCCGTTCGCGAGGCCGCGGCGGCGGCCTTGATGGCGGGCGAGACCTTCTACTCGCACAACCTGGGCCTGCCCGAGTTGCGCGCCGCCTTGCGCGCCTACACCGCCGCGCTGCATGGCGATCCGGGCGATGACCGCATCGTGGTCACCTCGGCTGGCGTGAACGGCCTGATGCTGGCCATGCAGATGCTGGTGGACCCGGGCGACGAGGTGGTCGTGGTGGCGCCCGTCTGGCCCAACCTGCCTTCGCAGCCCCTCATCCTGAGCGCCGTGGTCAAGCGCGTGGCCTTGAAGCCTGATGCGCAGGGTGCCTGGGGCCTGGATCTGCAAGCGCTGCTGGATGCCATCACGCCGGCCACCCGCGTGCTGCTGGTCAACGCCCCCAACAACCCCACGGGCTGGACCCTCACGCGCGCCGAGCAGCAGGCCCTGCTGGACCATTGCCGCCGCACGGGCACCTGGATCGTGGCCGACGAGGTGTACGAGCGCGTGTGGTTCGGCGCGCAGCCCACGGCGCCCAGCTTCCTGGACATCGCCGATGCGGACGATCGCCTGATCGTGGTGCACAGCTTTTCCAAGAGCTTTCTGATGACCGGTTGGCGCCTGGGCTGGTTGGTGCTGCCGCGCGGCCACCTCGACGCGATGGGCGTGCTGATCGAGTTCAACACCTCGTGCGCGCCGGTGTTCGTGCAGCGAGGCGCGCTCGCGGCATTGGCCGGTGCGGCCGCGTCGGTGCCGCCGCTGATCGCGCACTGGCGGCAGTGCCGGGACACGCTGTGCGACGCGCTGGCCGCACTGCCGGGCGTGCAGGTGGCGCGCCCGCCAGGTGGTCTGTATGCCTTCTTGCGGCTCGAGGGCCACACCGATTCGCTGGCCCTGGCCAAGCGCCTGGTCACCGAGCATGGGCTGGGCCTGGCACCTGGCGTGGCCTTCGGTCCCGAAGGGGAGGGCTGGCTGCGCTGGTGCTTCGCCTCGCACGACACGGGCCGGCTGTTGCAGGGGGTGTCGCGGCTGCGCGGCGCCTTGGCCCTATAATCCGCGGGTTTTGCCGATCAGCCCCCGTGGCCGGCCGGTGGAATCCCAAGCACGACGCGGGTCGGTTTCACCCGCTGTCGCAAGTAACGCCCCTCGATCGATCAGAGAGCGGGGTAACCGGAAACCGCAGTGGCTCAGCAAGGGTCCGAGCGGCTTTCCATATTTCAGGAAACGCAAGATGACCGTGACCCTCGCCATTCGGGCTGACATCGTCAAGTCCAACGCCCGCGCCGCCAACGACACCGGATCCCCGGAAGTCCAAGTCGCGCTGTTGACTGCCCGCATCAACGACCTCACCCCCCACTTCAAGACCCACTTGAAGGACCACCACGGTCGCCGTGGCCTGCTGCGCATGGTGAGCCGTCGCCGCAAGCTGCTCGACTACCTGAAGGGCAAGGACGCTGACCGCTACACCGCCCTGATCCAGAAGCTCGGCCTGCGCAAGTAAGCCTCGAGCATGCATGAAGGAGCCTGCCTGGATTCGCCAGCACAGGCTCCTTTGTCTTTGGAGCGGCCCCATCCAGTTGCAGCTGTGTCATTCCACCGGCGCCAGAACCACTGGCTTCATTGGAATGGCATGCCGCTGATGCCGGCCACCATGCTCCCGGTTCTGTCGCCGCGCCACCGCAAGCGCGCTGCATTTCTCACCGGAGACGCTTCATGAGCCTTTTCAACAAAGTCACCAAGACCTTCACCTGGGGTCAGCACCAAGTCTCGATGCAGACGGGCGAGATCGCCCGCCAGTCGGGCGGCGCTGTCGTCGTCGACATCGAAGGCACCGTGGTGCTCGCCACCGTGGTCGCCAAGACCGAGGCCAAGGCCGGCCAGGATTTCTTCCCCCTCACGGTCGACTACATCGAGAAGACCTACGCCGCCGGCAAGATCCCCGGCAGCTTCTTCAAGCGCGAAGGCCGCCCCAGCGAGCTCGAAGTGCTGACCAGCCGCCTGATCGACCGCCCCATCCGCCCGCTGTTCCCCGAAGGCTTCTTCAATGAAGTGCAGGTGGTGGTGCATGTGCTGAGCCTGAACCCTGAAGTGCAGGCCGACATCGCCGCGATGATCGGCACCAGCGCTGCGCTGTCGCTGTCGGGCATCCCGTTCAACGGCCCCATCGGCGCCGCGCGGGTGGGCTACATCAATGGCGAGTACGTGCTGAACCCAGGCAAGACCCAGCTGGCCGACAGCAAGATGGAGCTGGTGGTGGCTGGCACCGAAGGCGCCGTGCTGATGGTCGAGTCTGAAGCCGACCAGTTGTCCGAGGAAGTGATGCTGGGCGGCGTGGTGTTCGGCCACGACCAGGGCAAGATCGCCATCAACGCGATCCACGAGCTGGTGCGTGATGCCGGCAAGGCCGAGTGGGCCTGGACGCCCCCGGCCAAGAACGAGCCCTTCATCGCCAAGGTCACCGCCCTGGCCGAAGAAAAGCTGCGCGCCGCTTACCAGATCCGCAGCAAGCAAGCGCGCACGCAGGCCTGCCGCACGGTCACGTCCGACGTGATGGCTGCTCTCAAGGCCGATGGTGCCGATTTCGACAAGGTCGAGGTCGAAGGCCTGCTGTTCGAGATCGAAGCACGCATCGTGCGTGGCCAGATCCTGGCCGGCGAGCCGCGCATCGACGGCCGCGACACGCGCACCGTGCGCCCCATCGAGATCCGCACCAGCGTGCTGCCGCGCACCCACGGCTCGGCGCTGTTCACGCGCGGCGAAACCCAGGCGCTGGTGATCGCCACGCTGGGCACCGACCGTGACGCCCAGCGCATCGATGCGCTGGCCGGCGACTTCGAAGACCGCTTCATGCTGCACTACAACATGCCCCCCTTCGCCACCGGCGAAACGGGCCGCGTGGGCAGCCCCAAGCGCCGCGAAATCGGCCACGGCCGCCTGGCCAAGCGCGCGCTGATCGCCGCGCTGCCGAGCAAGGAAGACTTCCCGTACACCATCCGCGTGGTGTCCGAGATCACCGAGTCGAACGGCTCGTCGTCGATGGCCTCCGTGTGCGGTGGCTGCCTGGCCATGATGGACGCCGGCGTGCCGATGAAGGCCCACGTGGCCGGCATCGCCATGGGCCTGATCAAGGAAGGCAACCGCTTCGCGGTGCTGACCGACATCCTGGGCGACGAAGATCACCTGGGCGACATGGACTTCAAGGTGGCCGGCACCACGGCTGGCATCACCGCGCTGCAGATGGACATCAAGATCCAGGGCATCACCAAGGAGATCATGCAGGTGGCATTGGCGCAAGCCAAGGAAGCCCGCATGCACATCCTGGGCTGCATGCAAGCGGCGGTGGGTGAGGCCAAGGCCGAGGTGAGCCAGTTCGCCCCGCGCCTGTACACCATGAAGATCAACCCCGAGAAGATCCGCGACGTGATCGGCAAGGGCGGCGCCACCATCC
>Ga0268298_10006506_pt1 | contig 10593 bp, 6 predicted proteins | sample WWTPWeurt_MetaG_FD_194462 | JGI IMG/M metagenome (GOLD analysis project Ga0268298, IMG submission 194462) | Activated sludge microbial communities from WWTP in Nijmegen, Gelderland, Netherland - WWTP Weurt | ecosystem: Engineered > WWTP > Aerobic digester > Activated sludge | place: Netherlands... | reverse complement strand
GACGGCAAGACGGCGCGCTATGAACACACGGCGCGGCGGTACGGCCTGCCGACGCAATCGATGGGCGCGAATCTGCTGGAGGACAGCCGCGGCCGTCTGTGGACGCACCTGGGCGTGTTCGACCCTGCCAGCGGGCGATTGCACGGACTGACCGCTGCCGATGGCGCCGACATCGGCACCGGCTGGTTCCGTGCCTACGCACAGCTCGACGATGGGCTGATGCTGTTCGGTGGCAGCAAGGGCCTGCTGGTGGTGCAGCCCGAGCGCTTCGAGCCCTGGGCCTACGATCCGCCCCTGGTCCTGACCGGCCTGCGCATCGACGGCCAGCCTCAACCGGTGGCCCTGGCCAACCCAGGCCTGGTGCTGAAGCCCGGTCAGCGTGACATCGCTTTCGAGTTCGCGGCGCTGGACTACAGCGATCCGGCGCGCGTGCGCTACGCCTGGCAGCTCGAGGGCTACGACGCGCAATGGTCGAGCCAGGGCGCCGACTACCGCGTGGCCAACTACAGCAACCTGCCCCCGGGCAGCTACACCCTGCGCATACGCGGCACCAACCGCAGCGGCACGACCAGCCGGCACGAGTTGGCGGTTCCCTTGCAGGTGATGCCCGCATGGTGGCAGACCTGGTGGGCACGGGGTCTGGCATTGGCACTGATGGCGGTGGCACTGATGGCGGTGGTGCAGCTGCGCACGGCGTGGCTGCAGCGCCAGCGGCTGGCGCTCGAGCGCAAGGTGCACGAGCGCACGGCCGAGCTCGAATCGGTCTCGGAGGCGTTGCGGCGCCAGTCACTAGCGCTGGAGGAAGCCAGCCTCTCGGACCCACTCACCGGGCTGCGCAACCGGCGCTTCCTGGCCCAGCACATCGAGTCCGACGCCGCCCTGGCCTATCGCCAGCACGAAGGGCCGCCCAACACCGCCGGCGATGCCGTCCAGACTGGCACCGATGCTCACCCCGACGCGACACCGGCACCGCCGGAGACCGACCTCGTGTTCTTTCTGGTCGACCTGGACCACTTCAAGCAGATCAACGACCAGCACGGACACTCGGCCGGCGACGCCGTGCTGGTGCAGACCGCGCAGCGGCTGCGCGAGGTGTTCCGCGATGCCGACTACCTGGTGCGCTGGGGCGGCGAGGAGTTCCTGATCGTGGCACGGGCCACCGGGCGCGGACACGCGCCCGAGCTCGCCGAGCGCGCACGCGCCCGGGTCGGCGGCACACTGTTCGAGCTACCGGACGGCAGCAGAGTGCCGTGCACCTGCTCGGTCGGCTTTGCCGCATTCCCGCTGTCGCTGCAGCACCCCCGCGCGCTGAACTGGAGCCAGGTGATCGACGTCGCCGACGGCGCGCTCTACACAGCCAAGCGCGCCGGCCGCAACCAGTGGTGCGGCGCACTGGAGGCCACCAGCGCCAGCCCACAGGCGTTGCGCCAGGGCGCGCGCGGCGCATTCACCCAGTGGGCCGAGAGCGGCGAGCTGCGGTTGGTGCGATCCGTGTAGCCGGGAACCGATCCTGGAGCCGGCGCCGTTGGTCTTGCCAACGGCGCGCCGCCGGCGCATGCTGGTGTCTGCCATGTCGCCCACCCTCGACTTCTATTTCTTCATCGGCAGCACGTACAGCCATTTGTCGGTCTGGCGCGCGGCGGCCCTGGCGCACGAGCGCGGGGTCGAGCTCGTATGGCGGCCGTTCAGCGTGCGCACGCTGATGCGCGAGCAGCAGAACCCGCCGTTCGTGGGCAAGCCGGTGAAGATGCGCTACATGTGGCGCGACGTGGAACGCCGCGCCCGCCGCTTCGGCGTGCCGTTCGCGGGGGAGCCCCCCTACCCCATCGACCGGGACGAGCGCGCCAACCACCTGGCCATGCGTGCCGCGCTCGACGGCTGGTGCCCCGCGTTCACGCGCGCGGCGTACCACGCATGGTTCATCGAACATCGCGACCCGGGCGACGAGGCCACGCTGCGGGCCTTGATCGAATCCACCGGCCACGACCCCGACACCGAGCTCGCGCCCGCGCGCATGGCCGAGTGCATTGCTGCCTATCAGCGGCAGACCGACCGTGCGCGCGAGCTCGGTCTGTTCGGCTCACCCACCTTCGTTTGCGGCCGTGAGATCTTCTGGGGCGACGATCGCCTGGAGGATGCGCTGGACTGGGCGGTGTCGGCGGCGCACTGAGGCGGCCGCTCGCCTGCCCTGGGGCTACAGCTTCACCGGGCCATCGAGTGCCGAGCCGCCGGCGGCCTCGCGGGCCTGCTGCTGGCGGGTGCGATCGACGTAAGTGTCGGCCCGCGCGATCTGCTCGCGGATGATCTGGTTGTTCTGGCCCATCACCTCGATGGCCTTGGCCCGGAAGTTGTCCATCGCATCCATGGCCTGGAAAGTCTGGTCGAACATCTCCTTCATCTTCTCGATGCCCAGCATCGGGTTCTGCGCGAACTGCGTGGTCTGGTCCACATGCTGGTTCAGCGCGCGACCGGTCTCGCTGATCAGGTTGCCGATGGTCGCGTTCACGCCCTGCAGCATCTCCATCACGCGGATCTGGTTGCCGGTGGCGCGTGCCACCGTCTGCGCCACGGCCAGCGCACTCATGCCGGTGGTGGCCACGCGGGTGCAGCCGTTCATCATCTCGCGGCCGGTCTTCTTCAGCACGTCGAGTGCGAGGTAGCCGTTGATGCACACCGCCTGCTGGGTCTGGATGTCCTGCAGGTTCTGGCGCGCGTAGAACAGCACCTCCTGGCGCAACGCCTGTGCACGCGTCGGATCGGTGGGTTCGAGCGACTTCACCTTCTCCTCGAGCCGGGCATCGAGCGTGGTCGCAAAGCGCGCCGCGGCGGCGAGCTTGTGCATCGCCTCCCAGAGCTTGCCGCGGGTGGCCTCGATGTCGACCACATCCTTCTGCAGGTCGTCGCGCGCGGTGTAGAGCTGGCCCATGCTGGTCTTGAGCTGCTCGGCCGCGCTCTGGTACTTGCGGAAGTAGGCCTCGAGCTTGCTGCCGAAGGGGATGATGCCCAGCAGCTTGCGCGGCTGCATCAGGTCTCCATCGTTGCCGGGGTTGAGTTCGTCGAGTTGCGCACGGATCTCTGCGATGGCCTTGTACGCCGGCGAGTCCTCGACACCGGCAAAGTTGCGCTGCATCAGCCGGCCCTGCATGAGCGCCGAGGCGTTGGAGATCTCCTCCTTGCCAAGGGCAAAGGCACTGTCCAGGCGCTGGCGGAAGGCATCGGAGTGCAGGTCCTCGCTGGCCAGTGCGTCGATGAAGCGCAGCACCTGGGCATCCACCTGCTGCTGCACTTCGGGCTTGAGCGGCACGGCCTCGCGCGCCTGCTCCACCGGCACCGGATGGATGACCTCGGGTGGCTCCAGGGTGAACACCGGCACGGTGGCGGTGGCGGCCGCTGTGGTGGTGGCGGGAGCGGGCGACGCGGAATCGGTCATGGCGTGTCCTTCGGTTCGGGTCGGGTCATACGGGCGGGTTCGGGCTGCAGCGACACCGCAGGCGTGCCGAACTTCTCCTTGAGAAAGCGCGAGTGCACGAGGAAGGCATGGGCATCCTGCGCGGCCAGGTCGTCACCCAATTCACGCACCTTGCCTTCGAGCTCGCCGATGGTGTCGCGGAAGGTGTCCTGCGCCGTCTTGCCGTTGTCGAGCACGCGGGTGGCGGCAAACGAGGCCGGTATCGACAGGTAGGTGTTCAAGGCCTCGGGCAGGTAGCGGATGGCGATGTGGCGCGCATGGAAACTGTCCTGCAACGACAACGTGCCCTTGGAGCGCTCCCATTGGTCGAGCAGTCCCTCGAGCGCCTTGCACAGCTCGAGCACCCGCGCCTGCAGGCTGGCCGGAATGCGGTTGTCCGGGTTGTACTCGGTGAGCCGGCGCACACCGTCGAGCGCCCGTTCCATGGCTGCACGCGCATCGCCTTCATCGTTGAACTGCAGCGCTTCCCACTCGGGTTCCTGGGTCGACGGCCAGCCGAACCACAGGCCACCGATCGCGAACCCGGCCACATAGCCCAGCACCGCCACCCCCAGGCCGAGCGTGCCGAGCAGGCCCAGCCCCTTGAGCACCAGCACCGCGGCGGCCAGGCCCAGGCCGCACCACTGGGCCGGCGCCGCGATCAGGCGCAGCAGCTTGGTTCCCATGTCAATGGATTCCGGCGCCCGACGTCACTGGAAAGCCCGGATGTCCTTGAACACGCCATACAGAGGCGTCTTGCGGGCATCGAACACGCGCCCGCCGGTCACCTGCACCAGGTCTTTCAGCGCAGCCTCGTTGGCCTCGCCGAACAGCACCAGGAACACCGGGATGCCACGCACATCTTCAGGCAGGGCGGCGTAGTCGCGCTTGAACTGCTCGAGCGTGCGGCCCTTGTTGTTCTCGCCATCGGTGAAGGCCACCACCGAGTATTGGTAGCGCGGATTGGACTTGCGCTCCTCGAGCATGCGTTGCAACGACACCAGCACGGCATCGTAGAGCGCCGTGCCGCCCGTCATTTTCAGGTTGTCGGCAAAGTCGCGCACCTCGGCCAGCACAGCCTGCTTGGCCTCGCTGTCGGCCTGCAGCGCCACGCCCTTGCCGCCCGTGCTGCCCGCCGGCACCTCGAAGCGGGTGAGGCCGTAGGGCTGGTCCGCAAAGGGTTGCAGCCAGATCCGCTCGCGGTTGGTGAGCTTGGCGATGCGGCCGGTGAGCGAGGCATCGGCGCCAGCGATGTAATGGATGGCCTGCACCAGCTGTTGGCGCCGGCCACCGCCTTGCATGCTGCCGCTGGTGTCGAGCACGAAGGTGCTGGCGATCGGCGTGCGGAACTCGTTGAGGTAGGCCGCGATCAGGCCATCGGCCAACGCCCGGTCGGGCGAGAACGGCAGTTCGACCTGCAGGCCCTGCTTGGGCAGGATGTCTTCCACGCGCGCGGCGTACTCGGTCACGATGGGCCGGCGCAGGGTCTGCCTGGCCAGCCACATTTGCGCCGCCTCGCCCTTGAGGTATTCCACGACCTTGACGTAGTCGGCACGCCGTTCGTCGTTGAGCAGCATGAAGGGGTAGTCGGCGTTGCTCACGCCTTCATGCGGGTAGATCAGGTGCAGCTTCTCGCGCAGCTTGCCCGATGCGTTCAGGCTGAGCAGCCAGCTCTCGTAATTGATGAACGCGTTGGCGCGGGTGCCCTGGTGGGCGATGAACTGCTCGGACAGGTAGGTGGAGTTGTCGCCCGGGATCTTGTAGCCGCGCAGGAAGTCGGCGATGGCACCGCGGTCGACGTCGCCCGCCGTGAGCGCTTCGGACTTCTGGCTTGCCGCCGCCACCACGCCCATGAGCGACATGAAGCCCTGGTTGGACGTGGCGGGGTTGGACAGCGCATACGTGAGCTTGCCCGCCCGCGCCGCGCTGGCGATGTCTTTCCAGGTGAGCTTGGTGCCTGCAGCCGTCCAGCCATGGCGCTTGGCATCGGACTCGCTCACGCCCACCGCGATAGGCGAGAGCATGATCTTCTCCTGGAGCTTCACGCGCGACTGGCCCTGCGCGTCGCTCAGCAGGTACTTGGCATTGGCGAACCAGGCGGCATCGGCCTTGGCATTGCCGGTGAGCACGGCTTCGGTGCTTTCCATCGTGCCGCCGAAGCGGAACTTGAGCTTCACCCCGGTGGCATCGAGCACCATCTTCTCGAGCGGCTCGATGTCCTTGAGGTCGCTGGTGGCCAGCACCTTGAATTCGCGCTGCTCAGGCGCCGGCGCCGCTGGCACCACCGTCTTCGGTGCCTCGGGTTCGCTGCGGCCACAGCCGGCCAGCCAGCCCATCGAAGCCAGTCCCAGCGCCAGTACGGCGCGCCCGAATGCCCGTCGCAGCATCATTGCGTCATCTCCCGTGCCACCACGTCGATCATCTCGGCCATCAGCTCGAACGCCGGTGGATCCACCACCTGCGTCACCCGCGGCTCCACCGCCAGCCCGGTGGGCTGCACGGCCTGCACGAAGCGCTCGGTATCGGCCACGCGAAAGCCGTATTCCACCGCGATGGCCTGCAGCTGCGCATGGCTGCCCAGCAGGTCGGCCAGCGCCTTCGAGCGCTCGTTGAAGGCGATGAACACGACCTTGTTGACGATGGTGGGCTGCGGATACAACAGCACCATGTCGGACCCGATACCCTTCTTCTGCAGCGCGTAGTGCACCAGCTGGTTCTCGTAGATGAAGGCCATCGGCGTCTTGCCGATGCCGATGGCCACGTAGTCGTCGAAATTGCCGTTGACGTAGTTCTCCTGGTAGCCCTGGCGCTTGAACAGCTCCGCGAGCCTCGCCGCCACCTGCTGGGCTGTGGCGCGGTCGGTGACGACATCGCCGTTGAGCGCATGGCTGGTCAGCGCCAGGTACATCGCAGCGGAGTTGCTGCGCCGCACATCGGTGGTGGATACCAGCACGCTGCGCGTGACGTCGTAGGCCTGCGCACCCTTCAAGTCCTTCCAGCGCTTCTTGGCCAGCATCGCCTCGGTGAGCCGTGTCATGTCGACGCCGTAGGTGCGGGGCCCGAGCGACCGCGCCATGCCATTGCCCACCAGGATCTTCGCGATCGGCTCCCACGAAGCGATCACCATCGGCGTGTGAAACGGCGCGCTCTGTGCGACGGCGAGATTGGCCTTGCGCGCCGCATCGACCACCTGGTTGGCGGCCACCACCCCCGAGGGGAAGAAGAAGTCAGGCGAGGTGCCGGCGGCGACCTTGCCCGCCATGTCGCGACTGCCGACGCGGCTCACAGCCACCGGCAGTTTGTGCTCGGCCAGGATCTTCTCGACGCGCGGGTCCTTGAAGAAGGGTTCGACATCCAGCGCGATGAGGCCCTTGAGCGGCACGGCCTGCGCCACCTCGGCGGCCTCGATCCGTTGTGCCTGTTGCTCTTGCTGCCCGCGCAGCGCGTAGTACAAGGCACCGCCGAAGACGGCCACGAGGGCCAATGTGATCACGGCGCGCTTGGGGGTGGACAGGCCGGTCATGGTGCGGTGCGGTGCCTCCGGGTGGGTGGCGCAAGGGGGCCCGGCGCGCGGTGCGCAGGGCGGCGCGTGCATCATAAGGGCGGCGGCCGTCCCGCGCCGCGTCTATGCTCGCACCCATGAACGACGACCAGCTCCTGCGCTATTCGCGCCACATCCTGCTCGACGACATCGGCGTCGAGGGCCAGCAGCGGCTGCTGCAGTCCCACGCGCTGGTCATCGGCGCCGGCGGCCTGGGGTCGCCGGTGGCGCTGTACCTGGGCACCGCCGGCGTGGGCCGGCTCACGCTGGTGGACCACGACCGCGTGGACCTGACCAACCTGCAGCGGCAGATCGCCCACAACCTGTCGCGCGTGGGCCAACCGAAGGCAGAGTCGGCGCGCGCCAGCATTGCGGCAATCAATCCCGACGTGCAGGTGTGCGCCATCACCCAGCGTGCCGATGCCGCCTGGCTGGACCAGGCCGTCGCCAGTGCCGACGTGGTGATCGACTGCAGCGACAACTTCACCACGCGGCATGCGGTCAATGCGGCATGCGTGGCGCACCGGCGGCCACTGGTGGCCGGCGCCGCGATCGGCTTCGACGGCCAGATCTCGGTGTACGACCCCCGCGACGCGGGCTCGCCCTGCTATGCCTGCGTGTTCCCACCGCACACCACCTTCGAGGAGGTGCAGTGCGCCACGATGGGGGTGTTCGCGCCGCTGGTGGGCATCATCGGCACCGTGCAGGCCGCCGAAGCGTTGAAGCTGCTGGCCGGCGTGGGCACGTCGCTGGCGGGCCGGCTGCAGATGCTGGATGCGCGGTCGATGGAGTGGACCGAGATCCGCCTGGCGCGCCAGCCGCAGTGCCCCGTCTGCGGGGCGGGAACTAGCGAATCCAGGTCAGCGCACTGAACACGCGAGCGTGTCCCTGGTATGACGACAGCACGACCTCGCGGTAGGTGCCGGTCTCGCCATCGTAGGCGGGTATGCGCCCGCCGCTGCAGTTCGCATCGGCGGAGGAAGCGGGCACCACCATCAGCTGAGCGCTGGGCACACCGCGCGTGGCATATGCGCCGGGCACGCTGGCTCGCACCAGGATGCTCTTGGCAGGATCGGTCGGACGGGAAGGGTCCCGTTCCTCGGCGTAGAGCGCGGTGGCGCTCACCGGCGCCGCCAGCGGCGCGTTCTGCCAGTTCACGGTCGCCGCCAGGCCTGCCGGAATCATCGTCGCGCCGGGCAGCACCAGCGGCAGCGATGCCGTCACGTCGTTCAGCGGTCGCTTCAGCACCGATTCGGGCGCCATCAGCGGCGCCAGGATGCGGGCGTACTCCACCGCATCGGGCTGTGTGGTCCCGGCATTGCCCTTGAGGAACACCTCGAACGCGTACTGGCTGTAGGCGCGGACCGGCGAGAAGTCGGCGAGGTAGGGAATCCGATTGATGGCGATGTCGCGCGCGGGCCAGTAGGTGCCTGGCGTCGAGAAGCGGCGTCCGTCCAACATGGCGGACGCCAGCCGGAAGTCGTTCTGCACATACGGGGTCGTCGTGTTGGACGCTGGCACTTCGCCGGTCTTGTTGAGCACGGCCAGGTACCCCTGCGCGCCGCAAGCGGTGCTCGGCGCCAGCACCAAGCCGGCCATGGGCAGACCCGGCCCGCGCACGCGAACCGCGCGGATGCCGGCATCCACCCAGGCCTGGCGGCTGCGGTCCCACCGGTAGGACAGCGCCACCATGCGCAGCGCCGAGTGCACGTAGCTGGGGGCCGACTCCTGGCGCGCCGGGTTGGCCTGGGTCAGGCGGTAGTAGCTGGGCTCGATGGCCATGCTGTAGATCTGCTGGTTCCCGTACAGCCGCCAGTTGCCGGCCACGGCCTGGCCACCGCCGGCATCGCGGCGGAACACCTTGACCACCGGATACTCCACGGCGCCGCCGACCGGCCCGTTCGGTCCGCGTGGGCCGACGTAGGGCTGCAGCACGGTGAACTGCACCCAGGCCAGGTCGTCGACGCTGCTGCCCGGGGTGCGCGAGACAAACAAGATGCGCGGGTTGCGCAACTGGCTGCCCGCCACCGGGCTGCCGTCGTACTCGCTGAACAGCATGCGCATGTCTTCGCGCAGGTCCATGCCGTTGTGCCGGTAGTCGGTGCGCACGAGACGCGTGCCGTCGGCATCGGAGCAGGCCGCATCCGCGCCGTAGCTGGCCGCCGGCAGCGCCAGGCAGCGATTCATCTCGGCGGTCCAGCGCGTGAGCTTGTCGAACGTGAGCGTGTCGGTGCCGGGCAGCGCCAGCAGCGACGCCGACAACGGTGCAGCGGCCGTGACCAGCCGCGGCTGCTCGGTGCCGGTGGCATCCTGCGCCACCGTGGACAGCTTGGTGCGCAGCTGGGTCGCGCCGGTGGCCGGGTCCCGGGTGTGGTCCAGGGAGTCGAGGATGGCGTCCAGCCCGTTGCCGTCGTAGGCATAACGCGATCGCACCACGTCCAGCCGCGACGCATCGGCCACCCCGGCGGCTGCCAGGGCGGGTTTGAGCGCAGTCACCAGGCTCGCCAGCGCCGATGCCACGCGATCGGAGCGGATGCTGCTGCCGGCGAAGATCTTGTCGGTGCCGCCAACCGCAGCATCCAGGGCCTCGGACACCGCCCAGTCGGTCAACGGGTTGATGTTGGCCCACTGTGCCTGGCCCGCTGCGATGGCCTGCGTGAGCACAGAGGTGTAGACCTGCCCACTGCCGTCGACCGCCCGCAGCACGTATGGCGGCTTGAACACCGTGGCCGGGAAGCGCAGCATGAAGCGGCCACTGGCATCGGTGAGCCCGGACACGCTGCGGCCGTCGACATCGGTGAGCCCCACGCGCGCACGCGCCAGGGGCGCGCCGTCTCCCGCGGCCCCGCCCACGCCACCATCGGCGCCGGAGTCACCGCCGTAGCCATCGGCCTGGGCGATGCCGCTGGGGTCGATCGCGTAAGTGGTGGTGGCATCGGATATGGACACCGGGTCCAGCGGTGCCAGCGGATCGCCGCCGACGCCACAAGCGACCGCAGGCGCCGTTGCGCCGTCGCCCATGCGGCCCTGCCCCCGCAGCACGGTGCAGGTCAGCCCCGCGGGCTGGGCGTGCACCTGCACGTCGTATGCCGCTCCCTTGGCCAGCCAGGTCGGGAACTGGAAACCCGTAGCGCCCGCCGCCACGGCGAGTGTCTGCCCCTGCTGCCCCAGCACCAGCCCGGACGTCGTCAACCCGGTCACCGTGCCCTGCACCGCGCCGATGAAGTCGGTCACGGTACCCACACGCAGCACCTGGTTGCCGAACGGCCCGCCGATCACGAACACCTGCTCGGCGCCGTCGACCAGCAGGTAAGCGCCGGTGGCGGGGTAATAGCGGTAGGTCAGGCCGGCAGACTCCTGCGTGGTCTGGGGGCCAGGGAAATACTGGTTGTAGACGCTCTCGCCGTAGTCGAGCAGTTGCACCGCCGGATCGACGCTGTCACCTGCTGCCAACGCGCGGGCACGGGGTGCGGCATCGGTGGTGGCAGCCGGCTCGAGTGTCACCACCTGTGCCACCTGCCCCGCCGCCGCAGCCAGCCGCGCGGCCGCCTCGGGGACAGCCTGCCCACCATCGCCACCCCCGCAGCCGGTCAGCACGATGGCG
>Ga0268298_10006505_pt1 | contig 10596 bp, 5 predicted proteins | sample WWTPWeurt_MetaG_FD_194462 | JGI IMG/M metagenome (GOLD analysis project Ga0268298, IMG submission 194462) | Activated sludge microbial communities from WWTP in Nijmegen, Gelderland, Netherland - WWTP Weurt | ecosystem: Engineered > WWTP > Aerobic digester > Activated sludge | place: Netherlands... | reverse complement strand
ACCACGCGCACCCCCACGTCGCCCGACCAGCCGTCGCCATCGAGGTTGCCCTGCACATAGGCCGCGTTGCTGTTCTCCTTGAGCGCGTAGGTGGAGTTCCAGTCCAGGCGCGAACCGTCGGTGGCGCGGTTGGCCAGCGCGCTGTTGTAGGCGGCCAACTGCGCAGGCGAGTAGGCCCACACGTTGTTGGGGAAGCTGCCACCCAGGCCGGCCCCGTAGTTGCCCGGATAGTTCACGAAGCCCTGCGGAAAGTTGGCCGGGTCGGCGGGCGAATTGGTACCCACGGGGCACCAGTAGGCCTGCGACCAGTCGAAGCCGACGTTGGCGCCGGTGGTCGTCTTGCAACCGGGGCCCTGGCCGATGACGTTGGCCGAGCTGCGGCTGTGGTCAGCCAGGCGCAGTCCGAACTTCAGCTTCGACAGCGCACCGTGCTCCATGTTGAGCTGGCCGTCGAGCTGGGCCCAGTTGTCCTTGTCCTTCACGTCAATGTTCTGGTCACCGAAGATCCAGCCCAGGCCCACGCCCGCCGGGCTGGCGTTGTTGGCCGTGCCCAGCCCCCACGAGGCGGCGCTGTTGATGCCGTTCAGGCGCCACGAGGCGCCAGTGCCCACACCGGTGTTCCACTCGGCCACGTCCTGCGTGGGCGTCTTGCCATCGGCGCTGCTGCTGCCGAACTGGCCGGTCAGCGTCAGCGCGGGGCTGAGCTTGTAGGTGGCGTCGAGGTTGAAGAAGCTGGAACTGGCGCTGGAATCGGGCCGCGAGATCTGGTCGTACACGCCGTACTGCGTGCCCGCCACCGGAGAAAAGTTGGCCTGCACCAGCGTGTTGTTGCGCACCACGTAGCCGGCGTCGGGCGCCTGGCCCGCGCCCTGGCCGATGATGTGGCTGCCCCACAGCATGTAGTTGCGGTTGTAGTTCGAGGCCTTCATGTCGGCCACGAAGGCCGAAAAGTCCAGTGTCAGGTCGGTGATCGGCTTGACCTGCACGTCCAGCAGGCCGCCGGTGCGCTCGCGCTTCTGCTCGAACAGCGCCGAGCCGATCAGCGTGGGGTACCAGACACCGGCCAGATCGGGGTGGGCCGTGGCCATGGTGCTGCCGGCCTTGATCTGCTCATAGCCCAACAGTTCCTGGCCGTCGCGGCGCAGGTGGCGGGTTTCGCTGAAGGCCTGGAACAGCACGCCCAAGGTGTTGGCATCGTTCTTCCAGTTCACCAATGCGTTGAGCTGCGGATCGGTCTTGGCAGGCAAATCGGCGTACACCATGCCCACCGAGGCTTCAAGCGTCAGGGCCTTCTTGAAGTCCAACGGCTTGCGCGTGATGATGTTCACCGAGCCCACCACGCCGCCTTCGGTCAGGCTGGCCTGGGCGCTCTTGTTCACCACCACGCTGCCCACCAATTCGGACGGCAGCAGCGAGTAGCTCACGCTGCGGCCCACGGTGCCGGTCTGGTTCAGCACGAACCAGTCGCCCGAGGCCACCGGGTGGCCGTTGATCATCGTCTGCGTCAGGCTGGGGTTGGTGCCGCGCATGCTGATGCGGTCGTTCTCGTCGAAGCCGCCCTCGTTGGCGCTGGCCGAGCTGATGGTGACGCCAGGCACGCGCTGCAGCGAATCGGCCACGTTCTTGTCGGGCATCTTGCCGATGTCCTCGGCAGTGATGACCTCGACCCGCGATTCGGCATTGCGCTTCTGGCTGATGGACTGCTGCAGCGACGCACGGATGCCGGTGACCACCACCTGCTCGTCGGCCGCCGCATCGGGCTTGGTTTGGGCCTTGGCGGGCGCCGTGGCCCCCAGCAGGCCGAGCGCCGCGATGGCGGCAGCGATGGGATGGCGTTGGATCTTCATACAAGCTTCCTGGTTGTGTCCAAAGGGGGGTCGCTTGGGTCCAGACATCACGGAGAAGCCCCTCAAGCAACCACTAGAATGCCACTATACAGAGATCTATTTCCAGTTGAATACCAATTTTGCTGGTAGATACCCGAATGACTCAGATCGGTGGCCCGAACTGGCGCGGGATGTCCCCATCGTGGGTCTGATACTGTCACAAAGCGCTGCCACTGAGGTGCGCGGTATGCAAGCGGCCTGACGCTACTTGCTGGCACCAGACCCGACCCAGCGTCAGCGGGCGCTGGGGCTCTGGGTGTCGGGCAAAGGTGCCAGCGCCGGCTCGCCCACCGTGCGAGCCGCAGGCGCCAGCCCGGTAAACAGTGCCGCACGCTGGGGCAAGGTCTGGCGTTCGAATTCCGACTGAAGTTCAACGTGACGCCACAGGTGGTTCAAGGCCTCGCGGGCATCGCCGCGCCGGTCCAGCAAGCGGGCCAGTTGCAGGTGTGCCTGGCTTTGCTGGGGCTTGGACTGGATGCGTTCGGCCAACACCAGACCGTGCAAGGTGCTGCGCACGGCCGCCGCCTCGTCGCCGCGGGCCAGCGCGATTTCGGTCCAGGTGCGGCTCGCAGCCGCCTCGAGCCAGTGGTGGTTCAGGTTGGCGGCAAGGCCCAGAGCCAGCCGACAGTCGGCGATGGCCCACTGCAGTTGCCCTCTGGCCAGCGCCGACCGCGCCAGATGCCAATGCGCCTCGGCCTCGAACTCGCGGTGGCCGCCACGCCGTGCAGTGGCCAGACCGTGGCTGAAGTGGCGCTCAGCATCCTCGGGCTGCCCGGATTCGAAGTGGCCCACTCCCATGTTCAGCGACACCTTGGCGGCCAGGTAGCTGTCGCTCAGGTCGCCTTGGTCGTCGGCCACGGACGCCGCCAGCCGCGCCATCGCATCACGGTGCAGGCGCAATCCGGCCGTCCAGGCCCCCATGGCGTAGTGGATCTGCCCCAGACCCACCAGGGCCGAAACACCCACCCGGCCATCCGCCGCCGCGTCGGCCAGTTCCAGCGCTTTCGACCACTGCTCAGTGGCGTCCAGGTAGTTGCCTTGCTGGTAGGCGATGCGACCCAGCGCCTCGCAGACCCGCGCCGCCTGCACGGCCAGGCCTGGCGCCTGCGCACGCTCGGCAGCACGCCGCAGTTCGTCGCGCAGGTCCAGCGCACGCCCCCGGTGCTCCTGAAGTTGGAAGCGCTGGCACAGCAGATCGATGGCCCCCGCCACGTCGCCGGCAGCCAGGCGCTGGCGCTCGAGCGCCTGCAGCAGGCGCGACGCGATGTCCGGGTGGCGCTCACTCACATGGTGCAGCCGCTGCCGCCACGCCGGCAGGGCGGCAGGCGGCAAAGGCAAGGCAACGGGGCGAGTTGGCGTCATGGCAAGCAATGGCAGCAAGACTGGCCACCACCGCAGATACCGCATGGCAACCAGTACGCACCGGAGTTTAATGCCAATTGACGGGCAACATCTTTGGTATTAGATTGGTATCTTATTTACAGCTTCCACCCCGGCTTTGGGTTGGTGCTCCCGGAACCTGTCGCATGACCACCCTGCCCTTTGAGTTTCTCCCCGACCCGGCCTCGGCCTCGCCGCTCTACCTGCAACTGGCTCAAGCCATGTCGAAGGCCATCACCGAGGGCAGACTGGCCACTGACGAGGCCCTGCCCTCCGAGCGCGTGCTGGCCGAGGCGCTGCAGGTGTCGCGGGTGACCGCCCGCAACGCGATCGAGCGCCTGGTGGAGCAAGGCCTGATCCTGCGCAAGCGCGGCTCGGGCAACTACATCGCCCCTCGGTTGGAGCAACCGCTGGCACGACTGTCGAGCTTCTCGGAAGAGCTGTACCAGCGCGGCTTCGTGCCCGGCTCGCGCTGGCTCAGCCGCGGCATCACCACCGCCGCGCCCGACGAACAGCTCTCGCTTGAGTTGCTGAGTGGCGAGCGTGTCACCCGCCTGGAGCGCTTGCGCATGGCCGATGCAGTGGTGATGGCCTACGAGGTGAGCGTGCTGCCTGTCTCGGTGCTGCCCGACCCCGAGGCCGTGAGTTCATCGCTCTACAGCCATCTGGCCCACAGCGGCAACGCGCCGGTGCGTGCGCTGCAGCACATCCGCGCCCTCAACGCCGACGCGCGCCTGGCCGGCTTGCTGGAGGTGCCCAATGGTGCCGCCGTGCTGTTCATTACACGGCTGGGCTACATCGCCAGCGGCAAGGCCGTAGAGCTGACCCACTCCTACTGCCGCAGCGACTACTACGACTTCGTCGCCGAGATGACCCGCGAATGAGCGGCCTTCCCTCGCAGACACCCCGAGCAGGAACGACATCGATGCAAACTTTCCAACCCGGTCGGCTCGTCATGGTCGACATCCTGGGCACGCGGCTGGACGATGCCACCTCCGCCTTCTTGCAGCAGCACCACATCCGCGCGGTGTGCCTGTTCCGCCGCAACCTTGGCACCGCTGACGAGGTGCGCGCCCTCACCCTGGCGCTGCGCAATGTGATGGGCCCGCACGCGCTGATCGGCCTCGACCAGGAAGGCGGCGCCGTGGTGCGCTCCACCTTCCTGCCGCAGCCCCCCTCGGCCATGGCCCTGGGCGCGGCCGGCGACGAGGCTCTGGCACGTGAAGTTGGCGCCGCCGTGGCGCGCGGCCTGCGCAGCCTGGGCATCAACTGGAACTTTGCCCCGGTGCTGGACGTGAACAATCACCCTGCCAACCCGGTGATCGCCGAGCGCAGCTTTGGCGAAGACCCGCGCGAGGTGGTGCGCCTGGCGCGCGCCTGGATGCAGGGTTCGCTCTCCGAAGGCGTGGCTTGCTGCGTGAAGCACTTTCCGGGGCACGGCGACACGCATGTTGATTCGCACCTGGCCCTGCCCACGGTGGACAAGTCGCGTCGCGAGCTCGACGAGATCGAGCTGCTGCCCTTCCACGCGCTGCGCGGCGAAGCGCCCGCGATGATGACAGCCCACATCGTCTACCCGCAGATCGACCCCGACTACCCGGCCACGCTGTCGCGCAAGGTTCTGGGTGGCATCTTGCGCGACGAGTGGGGCTACGACGGCGTGGTCATCACCGACGCGCTGATGATGAAAGCCATCGCCGAGCGCTATGGCCATGGCCGCTCGGCCGAACTGGCGCTGGCCGCCGGTGCCGACATGGTGCTGGCCCAGGGCACGCCCGACGAGCAGGCGCAAGCCATCCACGCGTTGCAGGCAGCCTTCGAGCAGGGAAGGCTGCCATTGGCTGTGGGCCAGCGTGCCTCCGGGCGACTGGACGCGCTGGCCCAGCGCTACCCCGTGCAGCACACGCCCTACACGGACCTGCAGCACGAACTCGACGACGCCTTGATGCACCGTGCCTGGGGCCGGGGCCTCACTGCCTGGCAAGGGGCCGCGCCGCCGCCACGCGAGCTGCCGTTGCGCCTCATCGTTCAGGCCGACGTGCCCACCGACAACGTCTCTGAAGCCGGCCCTTCGGGGGCGCTGGCACTGGCCTTGTTCGACACCTTTGCCGACGTGGACCGCGTGGTGCTGAACGACATGGCGCAACTGCAATGGGACATCCTGCCGCGCGACCGTCGACACACCGTGCTGATCTCCACCACGCGGGCGCGCTACGGCGCCGTGGCCAAGCACTGGCAGCCCGACCTGCACATCGTGCTGTGGAACCCGTTCCAGGTGATGGACGTGGCGGCTCCGGCCATCCTGACCTGGGGCTACGCCGAAGGTGCCCTGGCGGCCTTGCGCCACTGGCTGCAGGGCAAAGCACCCGCACCGGGCCACTCGCCGGTGTCGCTGGCCAACAGCGTGGGCGAGGCCGCATGAACGCCGCGTCATCACCCCTGCGCTGGGTGCCCAGCCTCTATTTCGTTCAGGGCCTGCAGTTCTTCGTGGTGATGCTCATCGCCGGCCTGATGCTCAAGAACCTGGGCGTGCCCAACGACCAGATCGGCAACTGGACCGCAACCTTGGGCCTGGCCTGGGCCTTCAAGCCGTTGTGGAGCCCCTTTCTCGAACTGGTGCGCAGCAAGAAGCTGGTGGTGGTGGCCACCCAATACCTGGGTGCGGCCAGCCTGGGCCTGATCGCGCTGGCGTTGCAGCTGCCGGGCTGGTTCGCGCTGACCATCGGGGTGATGTTCGTGCTGGCCTATTCGTCAGCCACCCACGACATCGCCTGCGACGGCCTCTACATGGCCTCGCTCGACCGGCGCGCTCAGGCCGAGTACGTGGGCTGGCAGGGCGCGTTCTTCAACGCCAGCAAGTTCATTGCGCTGGGGGGACTGATGAAGCTGGCCGGTCTGCTGGAACAGCATGGCAGCGTGTTCGCCGCATGGTCCACCATCTTCGCGGCACTGGCGATCATGCTGGCCCTGCTGGCCACCTGGAACCTGCGCGCCCTGCCCAACCCGCTCAGCCCGCTGGACCTGCAGCTCAGCGCGTCAGCGGTGATGCGCACGCAGCGTGACGTCGTGGTGGCGTTTCTGCGCAAGCCCGGCATTTGGGTGGCGGTGCTGTTCATCGTGCTGTTCCGTCTGGGCGAAGGCCAGGTGCAAACCATCGGCCCGCTGTTTCTCATCGAACCACGCGCGCAGGGCGGTCTGGGCCTCACCTCGGGTCAGGTGGGCGACATCTATGGCATCGCCGGTACCGCGGGGTTCCTGGCGGGAAGCATCCTGGGCGGCAGTTTCACGGCGAGGCTGCAACTGCGGCGCGCGCTGCCCTGGCTGATCGTCGCGATGATCGTGCCCAATGCGGTCTTCTACGCCCTCAGCACAACGCTGCCGAGCGACCTGTGGACCATCACGGCTGCGGTAGCCACCGAGTCGTTCTTCTACGGCTTCGGTTTCGTCGGCATGATCCTCTACCTCATGCAGGCCGTGGCTCCTGGTGACTTTCAGACGGCGCACTACGCATTGGGCACAGGCGTGATGCAGTTGGGCTTCATCCTGTCCAAGTTTCTCAGCGGCAACATCGAAATGGCCTTGGGCTATGAACGCTTCTTCCTTTGGACGATTGCCGCAGGAATTCCGGCTTTGGTACTGCTGGCCTTCGTGAGGCTCCCGGACAACGTGGCTCCGTTGACATCCAGTTGACTCGACTTGGTCAGAAGAAGTTTGTAGCCATCCCGACGACAACCCTTCTCGACAGGCGACTCGTGGCCATCAAGAACCGTTCACTGTACTGACACGGACGACCACTGAACTGCGCAAACCGGTCGTCCGGCAACGAAGTTCCGGTGTGCGACGTACAGCGGCCAGTCGTGTGCCGGAAGTGACTACCGGCACACGACCCGCTGCAGACCTTCGGGCTGCAGGAATCGGCGCCGTAAAGCGGTCGGACAACATGGTCCTATCCCAAGCTAATCGTCGCGGCCGGCCAGGCACGTGCCTGTGGCGTTGTCGAGGCGCACGTCGACGGTGAGCTCTTGTACTGTCCGCCCTTGAGTGTTCCACCCAAGTACCCTGGCAAGGTCAAGAACGCGAATGCAGAACACGGTTCAACTGTCAGACCTGATCGGAGGAGAGGACGCTGAGCGTCCCGTGCTCGATGCGGAGGATCTCGCGGCGATAGGGAAGCTGAAGGGCTATCAGTGCAGGACTGAAGCCGCCCCGCCTGAACACCGTCTGGCCCGTGCCGGCCTTGATCAACACCGCTTCCGCAGACCTCAGCGTCGCCTGCGGCCGGACGATGCTGCGCGCCCAGTGGGCGTGGCGTTACCGAATAAGGGTCAGCCCTAGGATCGAGTCCGCAGATCAAGGCCCGACGAGCCCCAGGGGAAGCGGCGAGGCGGTCCGAATGGGCGCCGCAGCCACGATCTCACCGCCTCAGACGTCCCGTCCTGGCTTGCCGCGGTCTGGTCGTCGGGCTTTGGGGGGGGCGTTTGAATTTTCTATGCGCCGCAGCCAGCACATGGGATGACGCGCAAGACGCATTTGCCAACTACAACAACACCAGCGGCTTGAAGCTGCTTGAGCAAGCCGCAGAAGAAGGCGACCTCCGCGCCATGCAGGCCTGGGGCTTGGCTTTGCTTCATGGCCAGCGGCTGTTTCCGACCCTGTTGAAGGCCCAGCCCTCCCAAGCAGCGGACTGGTTTGACCGCGTGACGCGCCACTGCGCTGACGCAGGCACCCGCACCACGGAGGCGGCGTGCGCCCACAAAGTCTTTGCGCAACTGGCCAGGCGCTGCCCGGCGCACATGGCCTGGACCGCGACGCCGTGTCCCGTTGCCCTCGTCCGGCGTTGACCAAGGTGCAGCCTGCCCGTGCTGGCCCCATCGCAGGCGCGGGGCCGGCCTTTGTGGTGAGCCCTGGTGTCCCCTGCACAGGGCCGACGTGCGGGCTGAAGCAGGCACCCGCCGCAACCTGCGGGGTCCACCGCCGTGTTCAACACGGCTAAAGGCAAACCGCCAAAGTGAGCTTCAAATGCTAGGCATCGATTGGCTTGCAGGACCTGTCCTGAAGGCTAACCCCGTCCAGGCCTGACCCCTGGATTAGAGACGCCATCCCACTTAGTGACGACTGCGCGGACGGCGCCTTGGCCACATAATGCAAGACCAGCATTCCAGCGGCCCCTTCGGATCGCATCAGTGACACCTTCCCTACCCACGCAGGATTTGCGGCCGTGCGGCCAGTCGCCGGACGCGCTGTTTCAAACCCTGTACTCCGAATTGCATCGGCTTGCGCGTCACCAGATGTGGAAGCACGGAGGCGGCGTCAGCTTGAGCGCCACGACCTTGCTGCACAAAGCCTATCTGGACCTGCAAGGGGCTCAAGGACTGCGCTTCAGCGACAAGCGCCAGTTCATGTCCTACGCTGCGCGCGCCATGCGCGGCCTGATCGTCGACCACGCTCGCCAACGCATGGCCATCAAGCGAGGCGGAGGGTTCGAGTTCGTCGAACTGGACGAGGCGACCCTGAACACGCCGGCCCAGACGGGTGAATCGTTGCTCGAACTGTCTCAGGCGCTCGATGCCCTGGGCCAACTCGACCCGCGACTGGCGGAAGTGGTTGACCTGCATTTCTTCTGCGGCCTAAGCTACGCCGAAATTGCCGCCCTGCACGACGTCTCCGAACGCACCACGCAGCGCGACTGGGAAAAGGCCCGCGCGCTGCTGCACCTGCGCATGGCGTGAGCAAGCCCGTGCTGGAGTTTGATGCCGCGCGCTGGGCCGTGCTCAGCCCGCTGTTCGACGAAGCCCTTGCCTTGCCCAGCACGCAGCGGTGGGCCTGGCTGGAAGCCTTGCGCCAGCATGACGCACAAGCAGCGGGTGAGCTGGAGCCGTTGTTGAACGCTCAGGCAGCCGCCGCGCAAGCGGGTTTTCTGGAGGCCCAAGGTGGCGAGCACATCGGCGCCTACAAGCTGCTGCGAGTATTAGGCGAAGGAGGCATGGGCCGGGTGTGGCTGGCCGAGCGTGCCGACGGCCGATTTGACGGCCAGTTCGCCATCAAGCTGCTGCAAGCGGCGGCCAACCGGCCAGGCTTTGCCGAGCGCTTCCGGCGCGAGGGCAGCATCCTCGCGCGCCTGTCGCATCCGAATATCGCGCGTCTGGTGGACGCCGGACTCACCGCCCAGGGCGAGGCCTATCTGGTGCTGGAATATGTGGACGGCCAACGCATTGACCATGGCTGCGACGAGCGCGCCTTGCCGGTGCGCGATCGTGTGCGATTGTTTCTGCAGGTGCTGCAGGCCACTGCCCATGCCCACGCCAACCTGGTCATCCACCGCGACCTGAAGCCCGCCAATGTGTTGTTGGCCCGTAACGGGCAGGATGTGAAGTTGCTCGATTTCGGCATCGCCCGCCTGATCGATACCGCCCAGGCCACCACCGGCCCCGAGCAGGGCGATTTGACGGCCGAGAACGGCGCGCTGTTTACGCCCCGGTACGCCGCGCCCGAGCGTTGGTTGGGCACAGCGCCCACTACGGCGTCTGACATCTGGTCACTGGGCACCTGCCTGTTTGAGTTGTTAACCGGCCAGCACCCCATGAGCCAGCGCGCTGCGGGCTCGACACCTTCGTCGATTGCCGCCCTGGCACCACCTCAGGCGAGCCGTGCTGTGCAGGACAGCAGCCGCGCCGAACCGGCTGAACTGGAGCGCCTGGCCCGCCTGCGGGCCAGCACGCCAAGCGCGATGGCACGCAGCTTGAGTGGCGACCTGGACGCCATCTTGGCACGCGCGACAGCCATCGACCCGAGCCATCGTTACGCCACCGCAGCGGCCATGATGGACGATCTGTCGCGGTACCTGCGGGGCGATATGGTGGCTGCCCGACCTGCCAAATGGTCTTATCGCGCCCACAGTTTGGTGCGTCAACACCGTGCGGTGGTGGCTGCTGCAGCAGCAGGCCTGGTGGCGATCATCGGCCTGGCCAGCACGGCAGTCTGGCAATGGCACCAGGCCCAGCAGGCGCGGGACATAGCCATCGAACGGCTGCGTGTCGCCGAGGCGGTGCGGGCCTTTTCGGCCGAACTGCTGGGCATCAGCGGGCCCGGGGGACGCAGCCTGAACATTGAGGAGTCGGTCGACCATGCCGAAGCCATGGCGCGTCATATGTATGCACAAGACCCGGAAGTGATGGCTGAACTGTTGCTCATCATCGGCGCAAAAAATGCCCTGCTGCAACGTGTGCCGGCCCGCGTGCGGGCACTGAACGACGCGCAGAGCGCCGCCAGCCGTGGCCGCAACGACGCCTTGAAGGCCCATGCCGAATGCTCCGCAGTGCCCATGGAGGCT
>Ga0268298_10006504_pt1 | contig 10598 bp, 4 predicted proteins | sample WWTPWeurt_MetaG_FD_194462 | JGI IMG/M metagenome (GOLD analysis project Ga0268298, IMG submission 194462) | Activated sludge microbial communities from WWTP in Nijmegen, Gelderland, Netherland - WWTP Weurt | ecosystem: Engineered > WWTP > Aerobic digester > Activated sludge | place: Netherlands... | reverse complement strand
CAGTAAAGACACGTTTTACGCCGTAGATGATGCAATCTTCAAAAGACTGTGGCAATGGGCAAAACGGAGACACCCGCATAAAAACGGTCGGTGGGTGCGAAAGAAATACTTCACCACCATCGGGAACGACAACTGGGTGTTCTACGGAGAGGTAGATCAGGAAAATAAGAAACCCAAACGGGTCTACCTACTAAACGCGGGTAACACACCGGTCAAGCGACACGTCAAAATCCAAGGAGAAGCGAACCCATATGACCCCCAATGGGAAGTTTACTTTGAATCACGCCTTGGTGTGAAAATGGTGGACAACCTGAAAGGGCACAGGAAACTGCTACATCTCTGGAAAGAACAGAATGGCATCTGCCCGATCTGCCAACAAAAGATCACCAAACTAACCGGATGGCATAACCATCACATCGTTTGGCGATCCAAAGGTGGGTCAGACAAGATGGAAAACCGTGTGTTGCTGCATCCCGAATGTCACATGCAAACCCATAGCCGAGGGTATACTGTTGCGACACCGCGTCCTGGAAAGGGCGTTTGAAAGGCTTGAGCCGGATGACGCGAAAGTGTCTTGTCCGGTTCTTAGGGGGGAGGGCGATGGTAACATCGCCCCCCTACCCGACTCACAATCCCTCCCCAGCAGCTTTAGCTGTTCGGGAGGGACACAGAAATTCCGTACTCGAATGGCGGGGTTATCTATCAGTTTGCTCAAGCGCCGTGTTGTACTTGTTAATTTTGCTGCTTCAGGTATTTTGTAGGCATTTTTGCTTAAATTCACAAATTGGCTCAAATAAATTCTAATAATCAACCTGATAACCCCACTAATTTGGGTAATTCTTTGTCATGGTCGCAGTTCCAAAATCAGCTTTTTCTAGCAGCCTGTCGGAGAGACAAGCTGTTTCATGATAAATACGGCCTTGCTGACGCATAAAGGCCGTTGATTTCGGCAAAACAGGTGCAGCAGAGTGTGTTTCAAGGGTCAATAGTCTCCTTCTGACTGATTATCGGCGCGCTAAATTAACCCCTTGCCAAGATACAAGCTGTGCAAGCGCTTCAAGTTGAAAGCCAAACAAACCAGGGTCCATTCTCCAGCTACTGCCTTCAGCCCACGCAAAGAGAATTGGCGGAAGCCCAAGATCTCTTTGATAATCCCAATCACCGGCTCAACGGTGCATTTGCGTAGACGATAGATTTCTTTGCCAATCTTGGTCTGTAACTGGTAAGCCATCTTTTCTTTCGGGCTGGCATTTTCTCCTGGTGGTTCGGGCAATTCGGCAAAGTAGCTGTGCCAGTCCTGGTGATGGGCTTCGCGCCCGGTGGCAATGTATGGGGTGATGGCTCGCTGTTGGCAGCCAACGATATTGGTTTCGCTGAAGTAACCGTTGTCCATCGCCACTGCATCTGGGGTTCCGATTTCAGAGGGGATGGCATCCAATGTCGGCAAAGCTTCCTGCTTGTCGTTGGGATGATTTGAAAGCCCACAGGCAACGATCAGAATGCTGGCTTGGTCGGTAGCCACCTGAACGTTGTAATGCTGATCCATTCCCTGGTTGGTACAATTCTTCATGATCCGCGAATCGGGGTCGGTAAAGTTGTACTGGTCTTTATCGCCAGGCCCTTCATTCTGCGGCGGCTTCGGACTTCGTCCGCGGGGGCCGCGTTTGCTTTTCTTGGCCTTTGCTTCTCGCTCTTTCAATTTGGCTTCATACTTTTCCGCTTCGTGCCGCTCTTTCGCTCTTTCCTCCAGGACTGCTTTGGCCTTCGTCAAATTGGCCAGCCGCTCCTTGCGGATGCCTATCTCGTCCTGGATATCCAGCCCTTTGGGCAGATTGACTTCTCCTTGATCTGCCGCCTCTCCCATCGTGAATAGCTCGTTCACCTCTTGCCGCAATTGGCTCTCGATTTCTACCAATCGCTTATAGCTGACTGCATGGCTTTTCGATGCGTCTGCATGAATTTTGCTCCCGTCCAGACTGATGTTGCCTAACTGCAATACCCCGGCTGCTTCCGCCAGCAGTAATAGTTGCACAAACAACTCCTGGATCTCTGTCAGAAACGTCTTGCGAAAATTCGCAATCGTATCATGGTCTGGATGTAAACCACCGGCTATGAATCGTAGCGGTATGTTCTCATAAGTCCCTTTCTCCAGCTTACGCGAACTAAACACCCCCGTCATATACCCGTAAAACAACAGCCCAAGCAGTAGTTCTGGCGCAATCGCCTCCCCTCCGCTGGCGGCATAACGGGCATAGATTTTACTCAAGTCCAGTTGACTGATGATATCCACCACAAAACGCGCTAAATGTTGTGGCGGCAGCGCTTCTGACAGGCTGATCGTCTGTTTCAGCGTTTCTTCGTAGTTGTCTGTCCTAAATTTGCGGCTCATTCTCAAAGTTTACCACTTTACTGCTTCCATCTCATCTCCGACAGGCTGCTAGGTATCATAAAATTGGTTGCTTGCCATTTGGTTACTCTGTTTCGTAAAAATGTATTTTTACTGGGAAACCCATGTCGAGCAGGAGTTAAGTTTTCAAAATTTTCAGGAAATTAGTTGAAATGTAGAGAGGTAAAATCAGAGTGTACGGAAATGGTTGTATAATCATTCATCCTATCCATGAGATGTAGAATTGACAAATTCTGTTTTGACCACCATTTGTTGCCTATTTGCTGTATTATATGAATTTGATTAATTACTATACTTGTTTGTGTAGAGCAACGTTAACGCACATAAATGCAAAAAAGGTCGAAAGGCTGACGGATCAAACGCTTTTCTTTATCGAATAAAGGCGAAAATTCTTTCGAAATCAGGTACCAACGACTCTCTAAAGATGTTTTATTACAGAGTGATTTTAATGGGCAAAAATCTAATTGCGCATAATCCACATTTCTAAAGTCAATGGTTAGGACCAGTCTAAGGGTTGTGTGAACAGAGACCGAAGCGTAAAACGACCCAAATAGTAAGATTTTGAACATTACCAATTGAATACGGATACTAAGCTCAAACCATTCGAGCACGATAGGAATGGCGATGAGCGAAAAGAAGACCACATTCACCATGCGTTAATGGTAGCCGGGGCTAGTTTGTCAAGGAAAAGAGCTGATCAAAAGGCTTGAAGCGATCAAGTTGCGGCACAAGAATTATTTATGCACTCCAAACCTAAACACTGGGATTTTTGGTGGAGATCAAGGGAGGAATAAATCAATTACAGAAAATCAACCTGGCAGCCCACCGATAACTAAAGATCAAGGTCACTGATGTTGGGGATAGCCAAGTTGGGCAGATTGCAACGGGATCAAGCGAACGATGAGCAGCTTTAGTTGAGAAGAGGAGAAGGCAATTGTGTGAGTTTTGGAAAAATTTGGCCGATCATTTCTGAAAACAGAACTAAGAATACTGCTGGCAAAGCGAAAACGATTAATGCTGAATGGCGATTTGACAGGGATTCCAGTGTCCACAATGCCAGCACTACTACCCGAATGCAGACTATGTTCATATGGGCGATGACATTCAACTCGGTTCCCAGGCGGATATAGTCAGTTTGGTCTCTGAAACGTATGGACGGCTGTGGTTATCGAGACACAGCATCCTGGATATACTGTATCAAATACACAGGCGGAGTCTCTAGTTCTACCAGCCGAAGAAAGACTGGGGTTACACACTTTCCGTCGAATGGATAAGCTCGAAAAACGGATTGAGCGAGACGCCCCAACGTTGATCCTATTGAAAAGAAGTGAAAAACCAACAAGAAAAGATTGAAATTGTATAGAATCGCCTAAATGAAGCCCAAGAAAAGACTGTTGAATAGTCCACGGAAGTGGAATACACGGAGCGCCGATGATCAGGCTAAAAAAATCCATAGCGTCCCATCAGCCGATGAGCTTTTCAGTGCAAGCAATACCAAGTCGATCAGCGGCGGATCGAAAGAAGAAAAATAGATCTCAAAACGGCAGAGCGCAAGTGGGTTTATACTCAAATTCTTTTTGACTACTTACAAAACGAATTGACGATTTTACATCAATACTTGGAGCGTTTTCTCAAAGATAACTTGTCCAACCTATCTCCAATTAGGCTGAGTTTCGCCTGGCTGTTGGCTTTGGCGTCTATGACAATATCGTTTTATTGGTTGAAATGGGCTACGAAGTCTTTACTAAACCTTATGGCGACAAAATAACCCAGTTTCTCCGCATCAAAGTTCCCGATAATGATATCTGGACACGAGTCGGTAGCTTCGCTGGATGATTACCTGGACTAATCTCCAATAGAAAGGTTTTCCGTACCCACTTGATGTGGCGATTGAACGGTTCTATACGGACAAAGCCCTCAAGTATGGCACTTTGTGTCACTTTGATACTAACGCTGTCGCTAGGACTTTCCTGCTTGTAACCAATTACAACGGCAGGCAAATCGTTGAGCCAGTTGTTAAAGACGGTAAACAGATTTTCTATCTCCATCGCATCAAGGTGTGATCTGAACCTGCCATTTTCCTTCAAGAGCGTATGGTGCTGTTTGCAGCAAATTTCACCTACTGGGCTATTGCCTGGATGGCTGGGCTACCGCAACTACAAGAAAATGCTCTCGACATTCGTAAATGAGGCGTCAAACACCAGGTTAGGTTGGTGCACATGTTTCCGCACAGATTATCCGTAATTCAGATGATAGGTTGTTCAAATTCAGCGAACACAGTGCTTTCGCATTTAAAGTGCACAAGTTTCAAAGTAGTGTTTGCCCACAGCATAACAAACAGAAATTTCAAGGTTTTATGTCATTTTTGCAACGAATCGCATTTAATTGCACAACCGTAAAATTAGTAATAATTTTCGTATGCATCCAGCAAAATATATGCAAATTTTATGTGCGATTATTTTAATTATTTTTGGAAATTGTGAAAGGAATTTATGAACCTACATCAAAATGGATTGGGCTTGAGCCGCTTTGCTTCAGATAGCAGCTTCAATATAATACGACAGATTTGGATGTTGATAATCAATATTACGATTTCAATCGTTCTGGTTCGCTCATTGGGGCAGGAAGGTCGTGGTTTTTATATAATGGCGATCTTGCTTCCGGATATGCTCTACACTTTCCTGAATCTAGGGCTTGGGTCTGCCATTGTTTATTTTCTTGGAAGCCAAAAACATAGTGTAGAGGAAGTAATTCAAGAAAACATGTACGTTTTATCCATTTTAACTTTTGTCGGTGTTGGTATAGGAATTGGTATTGCATTTTGGGCGGGGGATTTATTATTTCCAGATGTTGCCAAGGAGTATCTATTACTGAGTTTGCTCATCTATCCATTACAATTATTAACTGCGTTTTTAGTCGCCATTTTTCAAGGAAAACAGGATTTCAGAAATTACAATCTACCAACCATGATTTCTGGTTTGGTGATGCTGTTGTTATCGGTTATCTTTGTCTTGGTGATGAGATTAGGTATATTTGGCGCCCTACTAGGAAACATTGTAAGTAAGTCCGTCGGTTTGCTTTTCTTGATCATCAGTATTCTAAAAACCTACAAACCTAAATTGAAGCTTCTTTCCAAAATTCGTTACGAATCATTCAAGCAGTTCTTCAGGTATGGAATGACAGCTCAGATCGGCAATAGTATTGCTTATATAAACTATAGGGCTGATTATTTCTTATTGAATTCATTTAAAGGCGCAGCTTCTGTCGGTATCTACAGCGTTGCTGTTGATTTGGCTGAAAAATTATGGGGACCGACTTCAGCTATAACCCTGGTCCTACTACCCAGGATTGCTTCATTGGAAAACAAAAGCGACCAGCAAATTCAACTTACTGGGTTTGTTAGCAGGGTGGTAGTCTGGTCCAGCCTGATCATAACCCTACTAAGTCTGTTATTTTCAGAATTTGTGATCAATTATCTATATACCGACGAATTTAATGGATCGATAATGCCTTTTCGAATAATTTTATTAGGAATTATGTCGCTCAACTTGGCCAAATTATTGGGGAGCGACATAGCCGGTCGAGGCAAACCAGAAGTAAACCTAAAAATTGGCCTTGCAGCAGCAATCACAAATGTATTATGTAATTTGATTCTAATACCTATCTGGGGTATTGCCGGTGCAGCAACATCTTCATCCATATCCTATACGGTTCAAACCATTATTTCACTGGCATGGTACCACAAAACATATCAGGTCCCCATTAGCGTTTTTTTTATTTTTACCAAGGCCGACTTAAATATGATAATCGCTTTTAGCAAAAAATACTTGGATAAAATCCATTCCAAACGGATTTAATCTGCCCAATAAAGGGATGTAATCTCATTTTGCCATTTTTTTTCTACTTAAAAACTTTACTGTAACCAATATTAATTTTAAACAAATCCTAATAAGTGCTGCAATCAGTATTTTTAATACGGGTGTTTTCCCGCCAGATCGTCCATCCCAGGACAGGATGGACCCCTCAAATTCGCTGAGCTTTCCAACTAGCCTATTGGCTTGATCCCAGGGAAAGCAAGCCAAATCCCAGTGTCCATTGGCTTCTTCTAACATTGTCACGCAACCTAGGATTGACCTATACTCTACCGGAAGATCAAAATTCCTATTAGCGTCTCCTTTTGTTACGCAACTATGTTTTTCAAGCCTAACGATCCTATGTGTGTTCCAGTACTCACCTTGATCAAACACAACAATATCACCACAACATAAATTTTGGAATGGTTTGGGTTGAACGACAACAATCGATCCAGTTGAAAGTAGAGGATACATACTGAAACTCGTCACTTTCAAGCGAATAGATCCATTTTGGGTTATAGCTGTCCGGATCAAAGAATGAATAGCATATGTACGATCAGAATTTCTAGACAAATTTCATAATTCTCGGCGATGAAACCACTTCACTTTTCAGCAGGTGGAGAAAGCCGCCCTCCTTAGGTATCTATTCAATAGGTTATCGAAATGGGGAGAGATTTTGTATAACCCACATTCCACACTCAACAATTGCCTATTTTGGGATTATTCGTTCTTTCGTGGAATAAACCGCCTTGCAAAATGAAATTTTATCATCAAGAAAAGCTCGTTTCCGTTGAAGTGCGATCAGTCTTAGAATTTCCCAAATCGTTGTATTCGACATTGTTCTTCAAATCAATCAGAGGTAGGCTCGATTATAATCCATATTCTGCGCTCATAAAATGTTGCCCAATATGGGTTGCAATAGTGCTCGGCTTGATTAATTGAATATCTGCCTTGATCAATCCCTGGCTTTGGGTGAAGAAATCCAATTTTGAGTGTAAATGCTACCGTAAGTAATCAGATCATGCCAAACGGAGAAATCTAGCCTAACGGTTGTGTAAACAGAGACCGAAACGTAAAAAACGACCCAAATAGTAAGATTTTGAACATTACCAATTGAATACGGATCCTAAGCTCAAACCATTCGAGCACGATAGGAATGGCGATGAGCGAAAAAGAAGACCACATTCAGCATGCGTTAATGGTAGCCGGGGCTAGTTTGTCAAGGAAAAGAGCTGATCAAAAGGATTGAAGCGATCAAGTTGCGGCACAAGAAATATTTATGCACTCCAAACCTAAACACTGGGATTTTTGGTGGAGATCAAGGGAGGACTAAAGCAATTGCATAAAATCAACCTGGCAGCCCACCGATAACTAAAGAGCAAGGTCACTGATGTTGGGGATAGCCAAGTTGGGCAGATTGCAACGGGATCAGGCGAACGATGAGCAGCTTTAGTTGGGGAGAGGAGATGGCAATTGTGTGAGTTTTGGAAGAATTCGGCCGATCATTTCTGAAAACAGAACTAAAAATACTGCTGGCAAAGCGAAAACGATTAATGTTGGATAGCGATTTGACGTAACAGATCAAGGCATGAACAGTCATGGCGCGGCTGAAAATCGAATCGGTAGCGTTTTTTCACTGATGTCTCTCGGATGTACTCGTTCAAAAACTTGTGGGCATGCTGCTCGTTGACCGCATACGTCCGACCACACCTACAATCCCGAAAATCGCCGGAGACAGCGCTCGGTTCTCTATTGGGTGAAAATGCTTGCTCGCACAATCTTTCAGAGTCGGTCGCCAAAACGTAGTGCCATCTGCTGACAACTCTCAATATCCTTCACTGTGTTGCTCTTGGCACCCTGGTAAACCCCAAATATGCACTTACCAAAGCTGTAGTAAGATCGCAGTTTGCCAATCACCACCCGATAAAGCTGTCCTGGTCCGCGTGTCGTAGCATTGGCACAATTCACTTGCCTTCAATGCCGGAAACAATGCCTCTCAATGGGGTATCAATGGGCCACTGAACCACAATACCCAGAAATTTTATAAATGCCAGATTGGACCCATTTGGGAGACCTTCGGTCATTTCGATCAAAATTTTCATGGTATGATCGGGTACAGCAATGGATTCACCTCATGGTTTTTGGTTTTTGTCGACACAAGATTACTCAGTTTTGGACCCATTACAACTTTTTCACTTCCATTCAATTAGCGGAAACTAAAGATATAAGGACATGTGAATATGAAAGGGAATGTTGCAATTGTTTACCATTTTTTTCCTCATTATCGAAAAGCAATTAATAATCTTTTACTAAATAGCGATAATTTCAAATATTACTTTTACGGTGATGACCATGATCCTCTTGACTCGGGTATCAAAGCTTGGACTTGCCCTGATTCAAATCGTTTTGTTTGCACCCGGTGTCGCTTTATAAAGAAACGATATCTGATTCAGTCCGATGTAATCGGTCTAGCTTTGCGCAGTGATTTTGATCACATCATTTATCTGGGCGATGCTCAATTTCTAACGACCTGGATTTCTATTTTTTTGGCTAGATTAACAGGTAAAAAAGTATATTTTTGGTCACACGGATGGTGGAACCGATCGAATGATGTTAAGGAAAAATTAAGGACAATATTTTATGGTTTAGCACATCGTCTACTGGTTTATGGAAATCGCTCTAAGGCAATTGGTGTATCGCTTGGATTCGCGCCAGAAAAAATACATGTTATTTATAATAGTTTAGACTATGCTCTTCAGAAAATAGAGCGTTATAAAATTTCACCTGAATCCATTTGTCAAACCAGGAAAGATTTATTCGGAAATGCTGATATACCAGTAGTGATTTGTACCACCCGATTGGTTAAAATGAGGCGATTAGATTTACTGCTTGAATCGCTAAGCCAATTAAAGGCTAAAGGAATTAACACTAATTTACTCTTGGTAGGGGATGGGCCTGAACGCCAAAATCTCGAAATTTTATCTCACCGACTGAATTTACAAGTTTTTTTTTATGGTGAATGTTACTCTGAAGAAATTTTGTCAAAATTGATTTCGTGCGCAAATATTACTGTAGCACCGGGAAAAGTTGGCCTATCTGTGACTCACAGTTTAGCCTATGGAGTTCCTGTAATCTCTCACAGTGATCCAAATGATCAAGGGCCAGAATGGGAGGCGATTGAGGAGGGGGTTACAGGCGGACTATTTATAAAAAATAATATAAATGATCTTGCTCGGGCAATTGAACAGTATGTAGTTAGTCCTATGGTGCCTGAAATTGTTCGCAAGAAATGCTACGAGGTGATCGACCGTTTCTATAATCCTGATTATCAAATGAAAGTTATCGAATCGGCATTGGAAGATTATGATGCTGATGATACAAATTGGAAGAAGTGGATAGATATTTGAAAGGAAATTTGTAACTGTTCACGTGTAAAGTCAAGAGGATATCGAAATTTTCAAATACGAGAAACGCGAGCGCAATAAGGTGATGGAAATATTCCAATTGTCCTGTTGTAGAGAAATTGATTCGGCGATTAACGAAGGACAAGAAGCCTTAAGTAGTTTTACTCACTAAGCCTGTCATGCCAAACGGGCCCATGAAGCGACATTTGCGATTGGCATCCTCCCCAACAAACACGGGAGGTCGGGCTTTTCATGATGGCTGGGAGTCTTATTGCCGCTATCTCACGCTCCAACCTGGTCTTTGCAAATCACACCATCTGTGCGAACTACTCTTTCTGATAGAACGTAATCCGCTAGATAGGGAAAATGGCATGGCGGATCTGCTCCTGGAGATAAAGGAAGCTTTGGGCTTGCCCTAAAAGTGGACCTGATTTTCCTTGGTTGTGTGTCGATTTTATTGGGGCAAACCCAATTGGTGTTATCTGGCAGACAATTTGAGATAAGCAAAATCGTGCTATTTCAACACTGATTTCACTGCAAAACTGGCAATATCACCTTCTCGCGGGTGGCAAAAAACGCCCAAAAGGCAGAAAAGTGGTGGGCTGACAGAAAAAAATCGGATTTTCTGCCCACCCAAGTGCCAAAGTGGCATCAAATTCTTATCTCAATTTGTCTGAGGTTCCTGTTCGGTCTTTCTTTTTATTTTCTAAGGTTGTTTTAATAAAATGGAGCTTTCGAAAAAATCATGGACCATTGGCTAACAATAAACTTAAGTCAACGACCACCCGCTAAAGCGGGTGGCTTGTAACTGCGCTCTGCCGCAATTCTAACGAGGGGTCAGCTTTGGCTTCAAGACGCGCTACGAATGGCGGATTGACTGCCGCTCGACGACCAATGTTGATCGCCGCGATGTGGTCAGCCAGGCCAGCGAAG
>Ga0268298_10006503_pt1 | contig 10599 bp, 10 predicted proteins | sample WWTPWeurt_MetaG_FD_194462 | JGI IMG/M metagenome (GOLD analysis project Ga0268298, IMG submission 194462) | Activated sludge microbial communities from WWTP in Nijmegen, Gelderland, Netherland - WWTP Weurt | ecosystem: Engineered > WWTP > Aerobic digester > Activated sludge | place... | reverse complement strand
GGGGCTGTGGTTACAGGGGAGACCGCTCAAAGGGCGAAGAGGCTTGGGATGGATGTGGCAGATTACCAGTCGCGAAATGATGCGTATACTTTTTTTGAAAACCTTGGTGATTTGATCCGCACCGGTCCAAGTGGAACGAATGTCAACGATCTGATCCTCTGTTTTGCGTTTTAAAATAGCCCTGTCAGCGCGTAAATTCCGAAGGCGAAGATCACAACACCGGAAATGCGATTGATCCATGCCATGTGATTGGATGTCAGGCGTTCTCGAAAGAGGCCAACGCCGAAACTAAGCAGCAGCCACCAGGCCGCCGACCCGGAAAAAACACCCGCCACCATCACCAGCGGCGAGCCGACTTTGAGCCCGGCCATAGTCCCAGCGAAGATTGCCGCAAATGAAAGAATGGTCATAGGGTTGGTGATGGTCAGGAAGAAGGTGGAGAGATACATGTTAAATACACCCCCTTGCTTTGTTTTGGCAGCCTCTTCGGCGGGCTTTTCGAGAAAAGTTTTTGTGCCAAGGTAGAGCAGAAAACCCCCACCGAGCAGCCTCATCCAAAATGCATTATTTACAAGTGCTTCAGAGATGGCGCTAAGGCCGAAAGCAGCGATTGCGCCATAAACCATGTCTGCGCTGGCGGCCCCCAGGCCTGAAAGGAACCCGGCGAGTTTCCCGTCAGATAAGGTACGGCGGATGCAAAGCACGCCGATCGGTCCGACCGGAGCAGCGATGGATATTCCAATTATGAATGCACGGAGATAGAGTGAAAGGTTTTCTGTCATGTTAAATATAAAGGGCGCTGACGGAAAGCCAGCGCCCTTGTTGTTGATCTAGGCTTCTGCTTTGCGGCCGAACCAGTTCTTCCATTCACGGTTTTCCCATACTACTAAAATGGGAGCCGCATTGAAGATCGACGAGTACGTACCGCTGAAGATACCCACCAGTAAAATGATCACAAAGTGACGGATGCTATCGCCGCCGAACAAGGCCAGCGCAATGAGCGTGAACATCACGGTCAACTGGGTGGTGATGGAGCGGTCAAGCGTCTGCACAATGGAGTGGTTGATAAGTGTTTCGTAATCGAGGCGACGTAAGATGCGCGAATTCTCGCGGACACGATCGAACACCACGATGGTGTCGTGGACGGAGAAGCCAATGACCGTCAACACGGCGGTAAGGAAGAGGGCGTCCGCTTCCCAACCAAGGAAATAACCGAGCATGGCTTCCACCCCGAGCACGACCAGAACATCGTGCAACATGGCAGCGATGGCGGCAGTGCCATAGCGAATGGGATGATCCACACTGCGGAAGGCCCACCAGATGTAGAAGAGGATGGCCGCGGCGGCCAATAAAATGGCCAGACCAGCCGCGCGGGTCACTTCTGCGCCGATGGAAGCGCTGACCGAGGTAAAGTTCAGGACGGTCACAGTAGAGCCAAAGCGGGTTCCCATCTCGGTAACCAATGCGCCCTTGGTTTCATCCGTCATGGTCTTGGAGCGGATGGAAAATGCATCTTCTCCAAGCGGTTGAACGACGGGGTCGGTCAGGGGTTGTGCATCGCTGGAAAATTCATTGTAGAGAGCAGTGATCTCGCTAGCAGCGGGGCGCGTTCCGTCGAACTTGATCTCGAGCAGCGAGCCTCCACGGAAATCGATACCCAGCGGGAGAGGACCTTCCTGCGGGTTTTGCGCCCAGTGAAGACCCATAAAGACGATGCCCGGTACGATGACCAGCAGGGAGATCAGAAAGTACAAATAGCGGTTCTTGATGATATTCATGATTATCTCCTACAGACCGAACCAACTGGGGTGTTCGCCGATCTTGAGGTTGTCAAGCACGGTGTGCAGGAAGGTGCGTGTGACGAGGATGGCAGTGAACAGGGAGACCACCACGCCGAGAGCGAGGGTGACCGAGAAGCCCTTCACGATGCTGGCACCAAAGGTATTGCCGAAGATGAAGAGGATCAAACAGGTGATCAGGGTGGAGCTGTTCGAGTCGCGGATGGAAGGCCAGGCGCGGCTCCAGGCCAGGTCAATGGCCTGGCGGAGGTTGCGTCCGCCGCGAAGCTCTTCCTTGAGGCGTTCAAAGATCAGCACATTGGCATCCACTGCCATACCGATACTCAAAATGAAACCGGCGATGCCAGGCAGGGTCAGGACGACCGGGATGAGTTTGAACAGCATAAGCGAAAGCAGGGAGTAGATCACCAAGGCCAGTGCAGCGATACTGCCGGGCAGGCGGTAGTTAAGTGCCATGAAGAGAATCACGACCACCAGGCCGATGATACCGGCCAGGGTGCTTTTGCGGATCGATTCTTCGCCGAGGGTGGGTCCTACGGTGCGGCTTTCGACAACCTTGATCGGGATCGGCAGAGCGCCGGAGCGCAACTGTACAGCCAGGGTATTGGCTGAATCAAGGGTAAAGTTTCCAGAGATCTGACCGGATCCACTGGTGATGGCGGATTGGATGACCGGAACGGAGATCACCTGTTTATCGAGCACAATGGCGAGATACTTGCCAATGTTATTCGAGGTGTATTGGCCAAAGACATCTGTACCTTCGCTGTTGAGTGTGAAGCTGATGGCATATTGACCGGTGGTGCTTTGAGTGGCGGACGCCGTGTCAAGTGCTGTGCCGGTCATGACGGTGTGGTACACAATCGGAGCGTCGGCTGGAGCGTTCGGGTCGGGCGTGGGGGCGGCACTGCCGGAGGCGAAGTCGGTTTGAATGATGGTGCCTTCTGCAACGGGGGTTGAACCCATATCCACAAATTCGAGCAGGGCGGTTTGCTTAAGTGAAGAAACCACTTCTTCCGGGTTGCTTACGCCAGGGAATTCTGCCACGATGCGGCGGTTGCCCGCCACCTGCATGACGACTTCACTGACGCCCAGTCCGTTGGCGCGGTTTTCCAGGATGCTCCTGGCATTCGCCATTTCTTCGGCGGTAACGACGCGGTCAGCAGGGACATCCGCTTCGAGCAGGGTCTGCAGACCTCCGCGAAGGTCGAGGCCAAGTTTGACATCCACATCGCGGCTGATTAAGGGTTGATCTGTAAAGGGGTTGAGGATTTCAATGTTCTTGCTAAGGTCGATCCAGAGTGAAAAGGCGACCAAAAGAACGATGACCACCAACCAAAAAGATTTATTGCGCATACTGTCTCCATCCACGAAAATGCCAGCCTGTGGCTGGCGCGGACGACATTATACTCCGATTGAGGGATTTTTGGGATGAAATGAAACCGCCTCAGCGGTGAATCGCTCCAATGGTTGGCGCTAATTCATGGTCCCGGCAAGAAGCGGCAAGGACTTTTTAGGGATGTGAATTCAAGTAATCCAAAGCAATCTGAAGGACTTCTCTTGCATCGCGTATATCTGTATCGATGATCAGGTTTGCGTGTTGTCGGGCATGCGAGAGACGGAGTAATTGCTCTTCGTAATCACCTGGCAGCCAGTTCAGGTTTCGGCGGAGGGTTGAGTTTTCGAAAGAGGAGTGAAGGAAAATAAGAACATCTGGTTTGGTGATGATCTGCCACATTTGCCGGACGTAGGAGTGCTCCTGCGCGATGTGCCGGCAGCGATAGCCCGCTTTTTCCAGCCCGGCTATGAGCGTGGATTTGCCTGACCCGCATGGGCCGACAACACCGATCAGAAGTGGGCCTTGCTCACTGTCCATTATCCTGTAGGATGCGGTTAAGTTGTTCCGGTCCGCCGAGAATGGCGAGAACGTCTCCGACCTGAAGTTGCATCTTGTCAGTGGGATGCATCTCGGAACTACCGTTTCTACGATGTAGAACGATATTCAGGTGATAGGTATCTTCCACGTAGCCGATGGTTTTTGCGGCGAAAGGCGCTTCCCTGGAAATAGTGATGCGCGCCAGGCTGAGCAGTTGGCCTTCAACGGAGATCGGATTGGTTACATCGATCCCAGCGGCTGCGGCGGCAAAGACCGGGGCGGCCATTTCTGTGGCGCTGAGAGCGATGAACCCGAATTGCTCTTGAAGCGCATGCGCAAACTCGTCATCGAAGATGCGTACCACGATCTGGATTTTCGGGTTCAGGCTGCGGGCTTTAAGGGCGATTTGCAAATTCATGGCGTCGTTCTGGCTTGCCAGGATGACTGCGCGCGCTTTTCTGATATTTGCGGCTTCAAGTGTGGCTGGGCGTGTAGCATCATCATGAATAACGGGTACGCCGAGATTCCGAATGACGTTGACCGTATCCGCGTTGGCATTGAATTCGACAATGGCGAGGTTTTCTCCCATTTCGTGCAGTTTCAAAGCCACGCGGTAGCCGAGATGTCCCAGACCGACGAGGATGATGTGGTTGTTCAAAGTGGAGGCGACGGCCATTTCCCATTCCTTGTTGCGTGATTTGCGATTGAAAAGCAGGCTGCCAAAGTCCGCGAGTCCCTGGGCGAGGGCGATGATCCCCACTACTGGCATGATGAAGTGAAATAATTGCAAGGCGATGTGATGCGGAAAATCGCGGTTGGGCGGCTGGAGGAAGGTGACGGTCAGAACAATATAAATGGCTTCCGCCAGGCTGTCCACTGGTTCGTTGAGCAGGGTGGCGAGGAAATTGTACAGCAAGCCACCCCCGAAGATGGCGACGCTAAACCACATCAGCGGGGCACGGAACTCGCGCAGCAGGATGAAGGTATCCCGAATGGACGCTTCAATGTGACGCCAGCGATGCTTGTCAATCCCTATCCGTTTACGCATGGATCGGCAGCCTTACATTCATACGGCGCACTTCATCCCCGGCACGCATGGAGACTTTGAGCACGACCACGCTGATATCGTCGGCGGGGCGATTGTCATCCAGACGCACGGCTTGTGCAAGCAGCCCATCGGCCAATTGCTGCGGAGACGGATCCTGTTCTTCGAGCATGGAGAGGAGTACTTGACGCACTTCCATGGGCTGCCCGCGGCGTTCCCCGGCATGCGAAATGCCGTCGCTGAACATGACCACTGTCAGCCCGGGTTCGATGCCCAGTTCCGTGATGAGCGGGCGCACATTTCGGGAAGTCCCCAGCGAGACGCTCTCCTCGCTATGCGCTTCGATCTCCTCACCGCGGCAGATGTACATTGGGGCGGGGTTGTTGCGGGTCAGCACAATGGTCTTGCTGTGTAAATCCACAGAGGCAATGTTCAGCGTGGAGGTGACTTTCCCGGCTTTCTCCGTGAACAGGGTATCAGAAGCAGCCCGCGCCGCAGCCCCGTCGCGCACGCCTTCGGCGATCAGGCCGATGACCTTGCGGACTACCATCATCGAAATGGCCTTGGCGCCGCGCCCGCTGGTCTGTCCATCTGCCAACACGACCGAAAGCCCGCCGGTGGGGCGTTCGACCACCTCCAGCGTGTCACCGCTCTCTGAAACGGCATATTTATTGACCTTGGCAACTGCGATCTGTATCTCCATAGAGAAGGATTTTACAACCAATTTGCCTTGACGTCACTGTGTCCTCTGATATAATCAGCCCGCTTCGTTCAAAACCAACCCAGACGGGCTTGAAGGCCCGTCTGATGTATGTATAAAGGAGAAAGTTTCATGACCCCACATCCAAAGCGCAAACATTCGAAGGGACGCCGTGATCGCCGCCGCTCACAAGACGCGTTGTCGGCTGCCAACCTCACGGTTTGTTCCAATTGCGGAACCAAGCGCCTTCCCCACACCGTCTGCCCGAACTGCGGTTTCTACAAAGGCCGGGAAGTCGTTGAGGTCAAGAAAGAAAAGAAAGCCAGCGAGTAAATTACAGCGAGCCGTGAATTTCACGGCTCGCTCGTATTTAAGTGGGGAAATCTGTGAAACCATAGCCGGGGTTTTGTGTTTTATCCGCCGAGGATTATCTTATGAAATTAAATAGTCGAACAACCGCTTTTGTATTTCCCGGTCAGGGTTCCCAGTCTGTTGGCATGGGCAGGGATCTGGCTGAACAGCAAGCCGCCGCAAAGGAACTTTTTGAGCAGGCCGATTCTATTTTAGGACTTTCCCTTTCTACTTTGATGTGGAGCGGCCCGGATACCGAACTGAACGACACGGTCAATACCCAGCCCGCGTTGTATCTCCATTCTTTGGCAGCCTACCAGACCTTTACCCGCCTCTTCCCGGACTTTGAACCTGTTGCTCTTGCCGGGCATTCGCTTGGCGAGTTATCGGCCCTCGCTGCTGCAGGAGCCGTCTCGTTTGAAGACGGCTTGCGTCTTGTGCGCAAACGCGGCGAGTTGATGAAGCGTGCTGGTGAATTGGCTCCCGGCGGCATGGCTGCCATCCTTGGCGTGGATATCCCAACGCTGGACAAGGTTTGTACCGAGGCTAGTACAACGGATGAAATAGTGCAGGTGGCAAACGACAATTGTCCCGGCCAAGTGGTGATCTCTGGCACGAAGTCAGCTGTGGAACGCGCCATGGTTGGAGCAAAGGCTGCGGGAGCAAAACGTGCCCTGCCGCTGGCAGTGAGCATTGCTGCACATTCTCCATTGATGGGTTCGATCCAAGCCGAGTGGAATCAGGCCGTAGATGCGGTTGCGATGCGTGATTTAAAGATCCCGGTGATCGGCAACGTTCAAGCCTCTGCTCTTAAGACGGCCGACGAGTGTCGCGCTGATATTAAAGCCCAAATGCAATCCCGTGTTCGTTGGACGGACTCCGTGCGCGCCATGGCTGGAATGGGCGTTAACACATTTGTTGAAACAGGAACAGGCGCGGTATTGGGCGGCCTGGTCAAGCGCATCACCAGCGACGTGACCACGTACACACTTGGAACCCCACAGGATTTTTCCGCTTTGGATTGATTCCCTGCGTCTGAAAGTCGTGCTTAAAAAGCGGGATTTTCAGATGTACCGGGTATAAAATGGAGCGCAAACCTTTGCCTCCACCATGACAAAAAAAACACTCCCCCTCCTTTTATTACTGTCCGTTCTGATCATATCCTGCGCGCCTTTGGATGTTGAGGTGACGTCCTTCCCGGATGTCACCCAGATTCCCTTTTACGCGTCTGATACGCCGCCGCCGATCATCCTTCAACCAGTTACGGAAACCCTGCCGGCTGCTGATGTGCCTCCAATCATTATCCCGGTCACGGAGACGCCTATTCCGGAGACAACCTTCCCAGCGGTGAAGTGGTGGGAGGTCTATTTCACTGACCCGTTGACGATCAACGACCCGAACAAACCGGCTGGTTCCATCGAGGAGAAGTTAATTGCTTATATCAGCGGTGCTCAAACCAGCATTCATATCGCTTCTTTTGAGTTCAACCTGCCGCGCGTAGCCGATGCGCTGATCCAGGCCAAGGCGCGCGGAGTGGATGTCCGCTGGGTGACGGATAACGAGAATGGTCTCGATATTGATTCGAATCCGAACCGGGGGCAGTTCACCCGCTTAATGGCTGCCGGGATCGAGGTCAAGGACGATGCGGGCCGGGCTGCTTTGATGCATAACAAGTTCTGGATCTTCGACAAGCAGGTGGCGTGGACCGGTTCCACGAACATAACGGTCAATGGCGTCTACAAGCAAAATAATAATGTCATCGTGATGCATGCGCCGGAGATCGCGTTGATCTACGAGCGTGAGTGGGAGGAGTTGTGGTCGGGCCAGTTCGGGCCGCGGGCGCCATCCCCTGTGAACAATCAATGGGCGATTTTGGATGGAACACCGGTTCAGGTTCTATTCTCCTCTGAAGACCATGCTCTGGCGAGCCTGATCGCATTGGTGGGGGATGCGAAAACCAGTATTCGCTTCCTCGCTTTTAGTTTCACCGATTATCCGCTGGCGCAGGCCATGATCGACCGCGCCAAGGCTGGGGTCAATGTGCAGGGTGTTTTTGAGACGTTTGGGAGTACCAGCCCAAGTGCAGAATTAAAGACTTTTTGGTGTGCCGGGCTGCCCGTGCGCCAGGATGGGAACGACGGCTTTTTGCATGACAAGGTCATCATCATTGACGATTCGATCATCGTTACCGGCTCGCTTAATTTCTCATCCAATGCGGATGAATCCAACGAAGAAAATGTGGTTATTCTGGATAATTCCGAGATGGCTTCCTTGTATGTTCAAGAATACGAGAAGTTGTGGGCCCAAGCGCATGATGTACAGACAGGTGCGTTCTCCTGTCAATGAAGTTCAGATTACATTCATTACAATTAAAGAGTTACCTTCGTCTGCGAGCTTGTTTATGGGGCAATAGTATAATGGCGGTATGAATGCCTTGTCTGACAATTTGATTGTCAGCGCCGCACACGTCGCGGATGTGTAATCGTATCTGGTCATGGATATCCCATGACCAGATTTTGTTTAATCGACCAGCAGGCTGAAGCAAACCTGCCATCAAGATATACAAGGAGACTTATGAAACTCAGCAAACTGGCAAGTGATATTGCCGAATCGCCGACATTTGCCTTGAATGAAGAGGCGCGCTTGTTGAAGGAACGCGGCGAAGCGGTCATTAATCTGGGCATTGGCGAACCGAAGAATAAGACCCCGATTGCGGCAGTCCTTGCTTCTGGCGCAAAGCTGACAAATGGAGATGTGAAATATACCCCGCCGGATGGATTGCCTTCGATGAAGAAGGCGGTGATCCGCTATACAGAGGAAAATTACAACCGCCTCGTGGCTCCCGAGAACGTGATCATCACCAATGGGGCGAAGCAATCACTGTATAACATTTTCTACTCCATTTTAAATCCGCAGGATGAAGTTATCGTGATCGCGCCGTATTGGGTCTCCTACCCTGAGATGATCAAGATGTGCATGGGGATTCCCGTTATCGTCACCCCGGAAGACGGAACTTTTACGCCGCGCTATGAGGATATTGAACGGGCTGTCACTTCTTCCACGCGGGCGATCATTGTTAACAGCCCGAACAATCCTTCCGGGGCGGTGTACCCGGCCGGGCTGATCGAAAAGATCGTGGACCTTTGCGAACGCAAGGGCATCTACATGATCTGTGACGATATTTATCACAAACTGACATTTGATAAGGTTACTTCCCAACCCGCCTGGTCTTTCACTAAAAAGGATGTGGAGAATACGAATATCATCGTGGTCAACGGTGTGGCAAAGTTATACGGCATGACAGGCTTCCGTATCGGCTGGGTGGCTGCGCCGCGTCACCTCATCAAGGTCATGACGAATGTGCTGGCTCAGACGACCTCCTGTGTTTCGCCCATCGCTCAGGCGGCGGCAGAAGGTGCGTTGAACGGCTTGCAGTCTGTGGTCGAAGCACTACGGTTGCAGATCCAGAACAACCGTGATGTTTTGCTTCAAGAGATGAAGACCTTCAACGGTGCTCGTTTGATCGAACCGCATGGCACGTTCTATGCCCTGCCAGACCTGCGCGCATTTGGCGGCAGTTCGGTGGAACTATCGAAATTCCTGCTGAAGAAGGCGCTGGTGGTGACCGTCCCCGGCAAGGAGTTTGGCATGGAAGGTCATATCCGCATCTCATTTGCGGGAAGTGTCAAAGATGTGACCGATGGGATCGCCCGCATCAAGTGGGCGCTGGATGCCACCTCGCCGAACGAGATCTATATTGGCGATAAAAAATTGGTCCGCGACTGGATGTAGGATGCACCCATATGGTTATCTTCTTTGGATGATAACTACGGAGAACATTTATGAACAATTTGCTGAATATAAAAACCCCTGCCGAAGCCATTGCGCAGACGCGCAAAGCGGAGTACAACCTCTCTCAACAGGGAGTTGGAAATTTGCGGCTGGCTTATTGGAATATCCCGACCGAGGCCCTGGTGGAAGAGGCCGCTTTTCGTAATGAGGGCGCTTTGGTCGCTGGTGGCGCTTATGTAGCCTTCACCGGAAAACATACTGCTCGCAGCGCGAACGATAAATTTGTTGTCCGCCATACAGATTCGGAGAACAACATCTGGTGGGGCGTGTACAACCGCCCCTTTGCCGCAGAGAAATTCGAAACTGTATACGGGCGCATGCTGGGTTTTTTGCAAGGACGGGATGTCTTTGTACAGGATGTATACGCCGGTGCAGATGAAAATTACCGATTGCCCGTCCGTATTGTGACCGAACTGGCCTGGCACAGTCATTTTGTGCGCAATATGTTTATCCTCCCGCAATCGCTGGAGGAGTACAAACGCTTTGTGCCAGAGTTTACGATCCTGGCCATGCCGTCCTTCAAAGGCGCTCCCGCGGTGGATGGGACGAATAGTGAGACGTTTATCTGCCTGTCGTTCGAGAAGAAACTGGCCATCATCGGTAACACGGCTTATGCAGGTGAGATCAAAAAATCCGTGTTCACCATTTTGAATTACCTGCTGCCTTTGGAGGGCGTGCTCTCCATGCATTGCTCTGCGAATGTCAACCCCGATGACTCGAATGATGTGGCCTTGTTCTTCGGCTTGAGCGGTACGGGCAAGACCACCCTTTCTGCCGACCCAACCCGCCGCCTCATCGGGGACGATGAACACGGCTGGAGCGACTCGGGTGTCTTCAATTTCGAAGGCGGGTGCTACGCAAAGGTTATTGGCCTTTCTGAATCCGCAGAGCCGGAGATCTACGCCACCACCAGGCGTTTTGGAACCATTCTGGAGAACGTTCCGTACGACCCGGTTACGCGCCTCATTGACCTGGACGA
>Ga0268298_10006502_pt1 | contig 10600 bp, 7 predicted proteins | sample WWTPWeurt_MetaG_FD_194462 | JGI IMG/M metagenome (GOLD analysis project Ga0268298, IMG submission 194462) | Activated sludge microbial communities from WWTP in Nijmegen, Gelderland, Netherland - WWTP Weurt | ecosystem: Engineered > WWTP > Aerobic digester > Activated sludge | place: Netherlands... | reverse complement strand
GATGGCCGTGTGCATGCCCATGGCCATTTCCTTGATGTCCTGCTCCAGGCCAACCATGCGCGCCGCTGTCCAGGCGTCGTCGAGGGTGCCGCCCTTGACGCCGACGATGTTCGAAAAAATGTCGCCTGCCAATAGCGGGCTGTTCTGCAGCACGACGCCGAACTGCCGGCGCAGCGCCTGCTGGTCCAGCTCGATCAGGGCATGGTCGTCGAACAGAACGGCCCCACTGGAGGGTTCTTCGAATCCGAGCAGCAGGCGCAGCAAAGTCGACTTTCCCGAACCCGAGGGTCCGACGATGGCCGTGAAACTGCCCGCGGGAATGGAAATCGACACATCCTCAAGGACGGGATCGCCATCGGGATAGGAAAACGAAACCTGGCTGATCTCGATGGCTCCGGCAATTTCGCCAGGGTCCGTCTCGCCGCTGCTGCCCTCGGGGCTGTGTTCGAGGATCGGCTTGGCCATCTTGTACATCGGCACCACCAGGAAAAGGCCGATGATGGTTTCGCAGACCTGTACCAGGGACATGAAGATGGCGCTGAAGGCACTGAAGAATCCGATCAGTTCGCCACTGCTGAGCTGGCCACCGCCCTGCTTGGCCGAGAGCGAGGCCATCATCGCCAGCACCACCAGCAATCCCAATCTGTGGTAGCCGCGCAGGATCACCTCCTGCTGCGCCTTGAGCTTGAGGATCAGCAGCCGGATCCGGCGCATGCTGGCGAACGCATCCGACCAGACGCCCATGGCACGGGATTCGGACGCGGTCGTGCGCAGCTTGGATACTCCCTGCACCAGTTGCAGGACAACCGCCATCACCCGGCGCATCGATACTTCCACCGAGTGCAGGGAATGGAAGGTCCACCAGGTGAAGAAGGCCAGCAGGCCAAGGCCGAGCACCACCAGCACGAAGGCGACCAGGGCCAGCACCGGGCTGAACTTGAGCAAGACCAGGAATCCGAGCATGCCGAAGATGCCGCTGACCAGGCCGGTCAGGGTCGACACCGACAGCATCTTGGCGATGGTATTCACGGCATTCACCCGCATCGTCAGGTCGCCCACCGCGTATTGGCGGAAGAAGTCGATTGGCATGCCGAGCAGGCGGTCCCAGACGGCGGCCTGGATGTCGTGCTCGACGTGGCTGGTCAGGCGTACCAGGACCTGGCCCTTGGCCAGCTCGAACAGCACTTGCACCAGCGCGGCGACAAGCAGCACGATGCCGATGCGCATGAGTATGTTGAGCTTGGCCGAGGGGATGATTTCGTCGACCACTTCGGCGGTGGCGATCGGCAGCACCATGGCCAGGAAGGCAATCAGGGTGGCGATCACCATCGACAGCGCGAAGTCATGCCCCCTGCCGTGGAAACCATAGGTCACCAGATCCGCGATTCCCACGGGCTGGCGCGGGAAAGGCCGGTAAAAAGCCAGCCCGAACGGCTTCAGTTCAGCGGCAAACTCGGCATTGACCGGAGTCCGTTCGCCAGTCGCGGCGTCGATCGCCTCGTAATGCCGCCGCCGCCCGGCGATCAAGGCCAGCGGCGCCTCGCTGTCGGCGCGAAACGCCAGCAGCGGCCCGTTGTCGGTCTGCCACCATTCGCCGGCCAGCGTGACTTCGCGAACGCGGAAGCCGGATGCGCTGGCCAGTGCGATCACGCGCGCCTTGGGCGCGGTCGGGCCTCCGCTCAAGTCGCGCAGTTCGATGCCCAGGTGGTCGCACAATTGCTTCGCCGCGGCGTAAACAGAAGCCTCGGTACTCGCCGGGGGCTTCTCCGCGCTGGCGTTCTCGTCAAGCAACTGCCGCATGACCAGCACGCCTTCGGCTGTCATCGACTGCACGCTGTGGTTCCGGCCAAGCATGGCGGTACCGCTGGAGCGTTCCCTGGCCAGAACGGCTTCGCAGCGCAGCAGCAGCAACTGGCGCACGGTCCTGACGAAGGCATCGAGCAGCAGCGCGGGATCGTCCACCTCCTCCTGTTCGGTGACCTTGAGCTTGCCCGCTTCGCCGGCGGCCAGCCAGACGTGGTGCGTGGCGATCACCGATTCCCCGGCCCGCACCGCGCTCAAGCTCGATCCGAGCAGGCTCAGGCGCCCGTCTTCCACCTCGACGACGACAATGCCGTGGTCGCAGGCCAGCCAATCACCCGCCTCTGCTGTGACGGCCTCGCCGCCCACCAGCCGCTTGGGTGCACCGGCCGGCCGATCGACCACCAACTCTTCAAACCAGTTGCGCAGGCTTTCATGGATTAGGTCCTGCGTCTCTTCGAGAGCTCCGTCGGCGACGTAGGCTTCCCAGTCTTCGATGAGCGTGGTCTGGAATTTCGCCCCCGGTCCGGGCACGGCGAGCAGCCGGTCTATGCCTTCCGGCAGAGAGATGCCGCCGGCCACCGGCTGATTCGGCCCGGCGCGAACCAGGTGGTGCAGCGACCCTGCGGCGCCCATCGTTTCCGAACCGACCGCGAAGACATCGAAATAACCCTTGGTGACCTCGACCACGACAGCGGGGTCGTCAAGCACCAGGCCATTGCGTGCCTGTGCCTTTTCGGCGGGCGACACGTCCTGGTCCTCGCTCATCCCTGCTCCACCAATCCGCGGTACAGGCCGCTGCGCAAGGCCATCAACTCCTTATGCGACCCCTGCTCGACCAGTTGCCCCTCGTCCAGCACGAGGATGCGGTCACAGTCGCGGACCGTGCTCAGGCGGTGTGCAATGATGATGCATGAGCAGCCGCGTCGCCGCAAATTGTGTTCGAGCGCTTCCTCGGTCGCCGTATCCAGGGCGCTGGTGGCCTCGTCGAGCACCAGCAGGCGCGGATTGGTCAGCAGGGCGCGCGCGATTTCCAGCCGCTGGCGCTGGCCGCCGCTCATGTTGCGCCCGCCCTCGATAACCAGGCCGTCGTAGCCTTCGGGCCGGCTCATGACAAAATCATGGATCAGGGCGTCCTTGGCCGCCGCGATCAGCTCGCTGTCGGATACCGACGGGTCCCACATGGTGAGGTTTTCGCGGAAGCTGCCCTCGAACAGGGTAATGTCCTGGTCCACCAGGGCAACCGAGCCGGCGAGACGGGCCCGGCTGTAGGCTTCGCGCGACTTGCCGTCGAACAGGATTTCGCCCTCGGTTGGCATGTACAGGCCGGCCACCAGCTTGGCGACCGTTGACTTTCCGCATCCCGAGCGGCCAACGATCGCAATGCGCTCGCCCGGCCGCACCAGCAAGGAAAAGTCGCTGAGGAGCGGCGGGTCGGTGGGGTTGTAGCCGAAACTGACGTTGCGGAACTCGAGATGCCCGGCCAACTTGACCGGCCCCTCGCGCAGGTCGTCGTCGAGGAACTCGGGTATGCCGTCGGCCAGCGGATCCCGCGCGTATTGCAGGACATCCTCCACGCGCTGCAGGTCGCCGCGCAGGTTTTGTACCGTGGTCATCATGCCGGCGAGCGCCATAGCCGGAACAATGAAGCTCAGCGACAAGGCCTGAAACGCCACCAGCATGCCTATCGTCAAGTGCCCCTCAATCACGCGGTAGCCGCCGAAGCAAAGGATCAGCGCCTCGTTGAGCAGCATCAGCACCGCCGGCAACTGGCGATACTTGAGGCCGAGGTTTTCCACCCGCTGGTGCGCGGTGATGTACTGGGCCAGCGCGCCGCCGAAACGCGCGAAGGCAGCGGATTCCGCCGCCGACGCGCGCAGGGTCTCGATCACCGAAAGTCCGCCGGCGGCGATGCCCTGGAGTTTTCCGAGGGCAATCGACATCGACAGGCTGCTCTCCTGCGTGAGTTGGGATATTTGTTTGAGGATCACCAGGTTGGCGATTACCACGGCCAGGCTGGCCAGCGCCAGCACGGCGTCAAAGCCGAGCATGACGATGAAGAAGAACACGGCGAGCAGGGCATTGACCACGGTGCGCGCCAGCTCGCCGGTAATGACGTTGGCAATATTGTCGTTGAGCATCAACCGCCAGGCCACCTCGCCGGGCGCCCGCTGGGTGAAGAAGGTCAGCGGCAGCTTGAGCAAATGCCAGAAGAAGCGGGTCGCCATCAGCAGCACCAGCTTGGTCTGGAAGCGCAGCAGGTACCATCGCTGCAGCCAGTCGAGCAATACGTAGAGCAGCGTCGCCAGGCCGTAGCCGATCAGTATGCCGGTGGCCCAGGTCTGGTCCCCGTCGAGGATCACGCGGTCGATGAAGACCGAGGTCAGCACCGGGAACGCCAGCCCCGGCAGCACCATGAACAAGCCCGCAAGCATCAGGAAGGCCAGCGCCGGACGATCCGTTGTCAGGTGCTTGAATGCAAGGCGGTAGAGGTTCTCGGGCTTGCCGGTCTGCTCGAAATCCGGCCCGGGCTGCATCGTCAGCACCACGCCGGTGAAGGACTGGTCGAACTCGTCGTGGGACACCGAGCGCCGGCCGCATGCCGGGTCGTTGAGATAGGCGTGGCCTTCGTCGAAGCCCTCGAGAACGAGGAAGTGGTTGAAGTTCCAGAAGATGATGCAGGGCAGCTTCATTTCCCGCAGATCCGCCGGTTCCTTCTTGTATCCCTTGGCGACCAGACCATAGGAGCGCGCGGCCTTGAGGACGTTGGTCGCCTTGCTGCCATCGCGCGAAACGCCGCAGCGTCGCCGCAGTTCCTCGAGCGACACATAGCAGCCGAAATGGCGGAGCACGATCGACAGGGCTGCCGCCCCGCACTCGAGCGCCTCGAGCTGCAGCACCGTCGGCGTGCGCACCACCGAACCCGGCTCGCGCTTTGCGAACCGAGCGGTCAGCTTTTCCAGCCAGTTGCTCAGCGTCATCGTGTCCATTGCTTCACCAATGCGATGGCGCGCGCGAAGGGTGGCCGTTCGCGAACCGTGACCTCGGCGCGGCAAAGCGCCCCGGGTCGAACCTCGGGCGATTCGGCGGCGGCGGCCGACCAGGCGAATCCGCCCTTGTCGTTCCTGTCCAGGCGAGCGCGCGCGAATATCGCGGAGCGGGATTCCGAGAGCTCGCGCACGAGATTGTCGTTCTGGACCAGCAGCCTCATGCCAGGCGAGCTTACCGGGTAATCGGAGACGCTTTCGATCCGCGCGCGCAGGAAGCCGAACTCCTGGCGCTTGACGTAATCGGGCACCACCTCGGCATCCATGTTCATCGCCACCAGCTTGCCCTCGCCGCCCGGGAAATAGATCGCCGCCTCGATGTCGCCTCGCGTGTTTTCAAGCCGTTCGAGCAACAGGATGGGGGTGCCGAATCCCACCGCGACGCCGTTACCGATCTTGATCTCGACCACGCGCCCGCCGAAGATGCTGACGACTGGCGCCGATTGGCGTTCGATATCGAGTGACGCATCGAGGTTGCGCCGGGTTTCATTGACCTGAAAATCAATCGCGATGCGTTCCCGCTCCCGCTGGCGCTCCTGCTCGGAATACCCGAGGGTCGACTGGGCGGAGCGATCCACGAGTTGTTCCCTTTCGAGAATCGCCGCCGCATGGGCCTCCTCCGAATCGAGCAGGGTACGGCGCGTGATCAGGCCCTGCGCCACCAGGTCGCGCTCGGTCACCAGACGCCTTTCGATCGCCGACGCCTTGTCCTCGGCGAGCCGCAGTTGCGCTTCAAGCAGGCGGCGCTCGGCGCTTGCGGAACTGCGTCCCTGGCTGCTCGCGCGGCTGTTGATCCGCGTTATCTCCTCGCGGCGCCGCTCGAGCTCGGCAAGACGATCGCGCGCATGGCGAATCTGGTCGTCGAGCTCCGAGCGAACGATGCGCCCGATGACCTGGTTGGCGGCGACACGATCGCCAAGTTTCACGGAGAGACCGCCGACAACCCCGGCCGCGCTCGCCGTGACCTCGGCGATGCCGCTGGGGCTGGTCAGGATGCACCGCCCCACCACCTTTTGCTCCACCGGCCAGGTAAATCCCCAGAACAGGAACGCGCCGAGGAGAATCGCGGCGCCGATCCAGGCCAGGATGGTTTGCGGACGACTGATTCCAAGCAGGATATCCAGGCGATCCGGCGACGACAGGCGCGCCAGGGCCACCTTGCGAAACAGCTTCTGGCTGCGGTCGGAATCGCTCTCGTCCATTACCGGATTCCAGCGAATCCCGCCCGGTCCAGAAGCACCGAATTCACCCGGTACGACTCCGCTTCCCTGCCCACCAACTCGCCGGCGTCGAACAGGATCTGCGCGACTCCGACCGCATACTCCTGGCGCAACTGTAGCAGTTGCAGGCGGGCGCCATCCAGCCGGTCCTGCACCGTAATGACGTCGATCAGCGTGGCCAATCCAAGCTTGCGCTTGACATACTCGTTCTTCACGGCCTGTTCGTACCGAACCACCGCGGCCGCGGTATCTTCATGACGGCGGACGATCCTGCGCAAGGCGCTCGACGCGGTGACGAGGGCGGAGCCGACATTGCCTTCGGCTTCGTGGAGCCGGACAACCGACTGCCGATGCGCCGCCTGACGGGTCGTTACCAGGCCTCGCGCAGCGGTGCTCTCCAGGGGCATGCGCACCTGGAATCCGAGATTGAGTACGGGAAACGGCCGCGACAGATCAAAGTTCGGGCCATTCGAGCCTTCGCGCAGGCCACTGGTATTGAGCGAACCGACGAAATCCAGTTGCGTCTTCAGCGTATCTTCCGCGGCCAACACCTGGATGTGCGCCGCCCGCTCGCGCAGGCGCGCGGCGCGGACGTCGGCGCGCTTCTCCAGCGCGTCCTTGTGCCGCGCCTGCATGCGGCCGGCAAAATCGACCGCGCGCGGGTCCACCTCCGGCAAGGTGTCGGTCTTCAGCGCGGCGCCAAGCACGTCATCGACCGTATCCGCCTGGAGCAAGCGACCGAGGTTGTTCCAGGCCGCCTGCAAGGCCTGTTCCTCGGCTACCCGGCTGGCGCGCTTTTCCCCCGCGCTGGCTTCGGCGAGATCGAGTTCAGCGCCAGGAATCTGGTCGGCGGCAACCAGCTTCTCGATCTCCGTTACAAGGTCGCCGGAGCGCTTCTCGCTTTCCTTCAGGATGGCGGCGCGAAGCAGGCGCGTGGCCAGTTCCCAGTAGGCCTGCACCACGTTCAGCACGGTGGTCGAACTCGTCTGCAGGAGGTCCTCGATGCTCGCGTCGCGCTCAATCTCGCGCGCCCGCAGCGCGGTTTCGTTCTGCACGCCACCGGCGTTGCGCAACAGCGGCACGCGAATCCCGAAACGCAGACCGGCCGTCGTCTGCCGCGGCGTACCGGAAGCCTCGTTGAGCGTGCTGCCGGCGGAGTTCACAGTACCGGTTGCTTCCAACTCAGCCCCGGAGCGAAGGTTGCGGGTGACTCCGGCGCGCAGTTCCGAATTGTTGACGCTCTCGGCCCGACTTTCCGGCGAGCCCGCCGTGGCGAAAGTCGTCACATCCTGCCGGCGCAGCGGCCGTCGCCCCGCCTCGCGCGAATAATTCAGGGTGAATTCCGTCTCATAGGCTCCCAGGGCCTGATCGACATTGCCGTGCTCGGCCTTGACTTGCAGGCCCTGAACGACCAGACCCGGATTTGCGCTCAAGGCGCGACGCAGCACGTCTTCAAGCGTCGCCTCACCCTTTAATGTCAGGCTGCGACCGGTCGCTTCCGGAGGCGGCGGCGGAACGACCAGTTCCTTGGCCAGCCGCAAGTCCTGCGCCCCCGCGACGGGGACGCATAGCAGGAGGGCAGCGACGGCGAAAATGGTCCCCGAGCGCATTCTGGTCAAGCCTGTTACCGGCGGGATGGTTACTGCGCGAGTTTCTTGAGCAAGCGCTCGAATCGCAAGCCGGCGTTGTACACCTCGTCCAGCACTTCGTCATCCAGCAGGTCCGCGTCCTGCTCGTCGTCCTCGTCCGCGATCGCCTTGCCGGGCCCCGCGGCCGGGGCATTGCCATAGCCCAGGGTCGATAGCGTGGAGCGCATGCGATTGGCGAGGAACACCGCCAGGGCGCGATAGAAGCGACCGGCAAACGCGGCATCGCGCTGCAACTGCTTGCGCAACTTCAGTTGCGATACAGCGAGCACCACGCAATCCTCTTCCACCACCACCGATGCGGTCGGCGGGCTGGAAATCACCAACGAGATTTCGCCAAGAATTTCGCCGACGCCAACCTCGGCCAGCTTGAATCCATTGGGCAGAACCACCGCCAGCCGCCCATCGATGACGATGTAGAGGTTTTCCGAACGAACCCCGTTCTGGATCACGACCGATCCCTTGGCAAGCTTCTGGCGCTGCCCGTTGGTCGCCAGCCACTCGACGTCGGCATCGTCGAGCTGTCCAAGGATGTACAAGACTTTTCTCATGGCCCTCTCCTACACGGAAAATTCGCAACGCAAGGGCGCATGGGTGGCCGCGCCGTCGATCGGGTTGACGCCGGAACGGCTATTCCTCTTCCTCGTCTTCTTCCTCTTCGTCGTAGTCCTCGTCCCAATCCTCTTCGCCGCGGGTCAGGCCGGCGTAATTCGGATAGTCGTCGCAGAACTCGATGGCATCGCCGATACTGGCCATCGGCCGAACCGCGGAGGAAACCGCGCCTTCCTCGTCGGTGCTTTCGACCAGGGCGAAGCACACCACGGCCACGTTGTCTTCGTCCTCGAACATGGCCTCCCAGCCCTCGGCGGGAAGGAGTTGCAGAATTTTTTCCTTGGCTTCGCTCATCGCGGTCTCCAGATTTGAAAAAGGGGAAACAAGGGATTATTTCGGGTAGGGCAGCGGAATGAATTCGTCATCGCCCATCATTTCGCGCTCGAACTTGAGGAAGTCGTAGTAACCGCAGGTGTTCTGCCAGGGAAACTTGTGGCAAACCACCGGGCGAACCTCGTAAATGCCGCAGTGACGCTCCTTGCGATCGAAGAAGACGCAGATGGATTTGTAGATGTCGTCCTTGCGATGGCGCAAGAACCATTCGCCGTCGATGAAATCGAGCGCGTTTTTCTTGACTTCCTTTTCGTCACACTCGAAATGCTTGGCGAGCAGCGCAATGTCATCCGGAGTCGTGCGAATGCGCTCATAGCTGCAGCACCAACCGGGGCATTGCGAACAATCGAATTTGATTTTTGCGGGCTTTTTTTTCTTGGACATGGAAGCTTCTGTACTCCGGACGCGGGCCGTTCCGCGATGGTGCGAAAAGCCACTTTTGTTTTTATCTTAAACTAAATATTCGTTCGGACGTTAGCCCCTTGTCGACTCGATGCAAGCCCCGACCGGTTCGGCTACCTGGCGAGAAACGCCGACCAGCTTCCCGGCTCGCGCGCCGGCAAGGGTTCGTAGCCCGGCATCGCCAGCAGACGCTGACGAAAGGTGTTGCCATGCAGGCGGGCGAGAAGCACGCGGCCCTCGGGGCTCTCGGCGAGTGCCCGGGTCATGGCAAATCCATAGCGTTCGATGACCAGCGGCACAAAGCCGAGGTCATAGCGCACCGCCGCCGCCTCGATGCCAAAGCCGGCATCTGCCTGCCCGGCGGCGACTTCGGCGGCCACCGCCTCGTGGGTGAACTCCTCGTGCTGGTAGCCGGCGATTGATTCGGGCCGCACCCGGTTCGCCGCCAGCAATTCGTCGATCAGGCCGCGCGTGGCGGACCCTCGCTGGCGATTGACCATGCGCAGGCCGCGCCGCGCGATGTCGCCAAGACTGGCCAGGCGATGCGGATTGCCGCGCGCCACGATCAGGCCCTGGCGGCGGCGCATCACCGGCAGGCATACATGGATTCCGGCGTCAAGCCAGAGCCCAAGCCAGTTTTCCGCGCGTGCCACGGGCCAATCCTCGGGCACATGGAAACCCGCCAGTTCGCACTCGCCGCGCCCCAGCGCCGCCAGCGCATCCTCGCTGCCGCGCCAGGACAGTTCGAAGCGTATTCGCCGGCCGTGCTCCACCCAGTCGGCAAGCGCCAGGTCGTGGCTTGCCGTCACGCGCAGGCGTTCGGGCGCGACGCGCACCACTGGTGCCAGCAAGGCTTCCAGCTTGCGCTGCCAGGGGGCATGCACCTCGTCGAGTGCGTCGCGCGCCGCGACGTCGAGCTCCACCAGGGCCGCGCCAAACTCGGTCAGGCGCGTGCCGCGACCGCGCTCCATGACCACCAACGAGGCGCCCAAGGCTTGCTCACACCCGCGCAGCAGACCCCACGCGGTGCGATAAGACATCCCGGCATCGCGCGCCGCGACGCCGAGTGCGGCATTGGCCCCCAGTGCACCGAGCAGGTGCAACAAGCGCGTGGTGTCGATGTCCTGGAGCAGGGGGCCGAAATCCCAACTCCAACGCAGGCGTGGCTTAGTTGCAACGGACGACATATTTGATCCCTCAATGGCCTACTTTAACCTGCTTTCCCTTATGCACGCGATTACATAAACAATGACAACGCTGGGGGATTCTTTCCTCACGGCCTGGCAACTGGTTTCCTTGGCCGACGCCAGGCTCGCCGGCATTGTCTGGCTCAGTCTGCGCGTCAGCCTCACCGCGACCTTGATCGCCTGCATCGTTGGCATGCCGATCGGCGCCCTGTTGGCGGTTGGCCGCTTTCCTGGCCGGCGCATCCTGGTCGTGCTGTTCAACGGATTGATGGGCCTGCCACCGGTTGTTGTCGGACTGCTGGTCTACCTGCTGCTGTCGCGCGCCGGCCCGCTCGGCAGCTTCGGCTTGCTAT